>Ga0081455_10003261_pt1 | contig 18783 bp, 17 predicted proteins | sample TabmetS3T2R1_FD_70207 | JGI IMG/M metagenome (GOLD analysis project Ga0081455, IMG submission 70207) | Tabebuia heterophylla rhizosphere microbial communities from the University of Puerto Rico - S3T2R1 | ecosystem: Host-associated > Plants > Roots > Rhizosphere ... | reverse complement strand
CATCGAAGCGTGGCATCTCGGCTCTCAAGGTCGCCCATTGGCGGCAAAGGCACGGTTACCTTGCGCCTTTGGTTTGGCTCCGATCAGCCCATCTTTGCCGCCGGTCTCTTGCAGTATCGCCCGCTGGGGAGATGCGCAATGCAGTCGATCTGGGCTCTCAACATCGTAACTTGCCTCTGATGCTTCCCGGCCGCACAATCGACGACCTGCCAGCCATCCTCGATCGACGCCGACGTGAAAATCCTCTTGCCACTGATTCTCGTCTTTGCCGCAGTCGGCGGCGCGGCCGCGCAGGTTGTTCCCCTGCCAAGACCGCGGCCTGAGGCGGCACCCTCCTCGCAGGGGCCATCTGCTTGCCAGCTGCGACTGACAGGCGATGTTGCTGTCGCGGCGCCACTTCCGACGCTCGATGGTCCTGGAGAGTGCGCGGTGAGCGACGCTGTCCGTCTTGAAGCCGTCGTGCTGCCTGACGGCAGCCGTGTCTCGCTCGCGCCGGCAGCAACGCTCCGCTGCAGCATGGCTGAGGCAATCGTTCGCTGGGTGCGCGAGGATGTGGCGACGGCAGCCCTGACTCTCGGTGCGCCGCTGCGCAGCATCGACAACTATGCTTCATACCATTGCCGTGGCCGCAACAACGTTGTCGGCGCACAGCTCAGCGAGCATGGCCGGGCGAACGCCCTTGATATTCGTTCAATCGGCCTTCGCGATGGAAGGCGTGTTGGCTTGACCGACCCGCAAGTTGCAAGAGACTTTCGCGAGAAAATGCGAAAGGACGCGTGCCGGCGCTTTTCCACCGTGCTCGGCCCCGGGTCGGACGGCTATCACGAGGACCATGTTCACGTGGACCTCAAGGAGCGCGCGCGCGGTCGTTTTGCGATGTGCCAATGGGATGTGCGCGATCCGCCTGAGGCGGCAGAAGAGGACGAAATGGAAAAGGTTCCGCTGCCGCCGCCGCGTCCCAAATTTGAAGCGCGCAGGAAATCTTGAAAGGGATTCGGGGACCTGGTGCGAGCCGTTCACGACTCGCCCCGAAATGACCCGCGCCAAACCCCGGGCTTGGCGCCTTCAAAGCCCCCGCTACTTAGGTTCTGAGGCTACAGTTGCAAGCCGTGGGTTCCAGGGCGAGTCACCCTGCTTGGGGGCCAGCACAACCACGATCGCACCGAGCTTGACGCGATTGTAGAGGTCGATCACGTCTTCATTGGTCATTCGGATACAGCCGGACGAGATGGCTTGGCCGATATACTCGGGCTGGTTGGTTCCGTGGATGCGGAACAGAGTGTCCTTAGGCCCCTGGTAAAGATAAATACCTCGCGCGCCCAGAGGGTTGTGCGGTCCACCTTCCACAAAATTCGGGATATTTCCGAGCCGCTTCTTGATGTCCGCGGTTGGCACCCATGACGGCCACTCCTCCTTGCGGCCAACTTTGGCGATGCCATAGAAGAGAAGTGCGTCTTCACCAACCGTCACGCCATAGCGTATGGCCTTCTTATCCGGCAACACGTAATAGAGATACCGCGCGTCTGTATCGATGACGATCGAGCCTGGTGCTTCGGACCGGTGATAGTCGACGATGTGCCGCTGGTAGGCCTGAGGAATGGTGGCCTGCGCGTAAGGGGCGTTGGCAAGATGCTTCTTGTCCCGTGGAGTGAAATTAGCCTCACTCGCGGGCTCGAGGGTTGCTTGCATGCAACCACTCAGTAGTAAGCCGAATAGGACGAACGCGCTTCCACGAATTGCCATAGCCAGCCCTTGATCCGCCTCCCCGCCGTGGGTGAGGCATCCCGACTCGAGGCATACCAGATAGCTGAACCCCCCACGGGACTTCCAGACCTTAGGTCCCGTTAACCAAATTGTCCTTGGAAACTGTGGCAAGAATATCGCAGTTTCATGACCCCATGCCTGTGAATAATACCAGTATGGCCTCAGTGCTCTAGGCGGCTCGGACGGCGCCTAATCCCGATTAACGCGCCCAGGTTAAGACCCCTTTCACATTTGGCAGTCCAGAGTGATCACCCCGGCACCGGGCACGGGGCGAACATCACGACAGCTCTCGATTAATCCTTGATGTTTCGCCGCCATCCACGGTTGCACCGGGCTGTTAGCCGACCAGGCGCCCCTGCAAGGAGAGGTTGCAATGCCAACAAGCCGTAAAGCCTCATCAAAGGCAACGTCCGAGGTGCCAAACCTCGATAGTCGCTATGGCGAGATTGGAATTTCAGCAGTCGCTGCGGCGATGCGCTATCAGAGCGAGCCCAGGAACATGGCCTACGCTCCGGCTGTCCCCCGCGGCGAGAATTGGCGCTCCGAGGGCTTGGCCGCCTGACGACGTCTTCGAATCCGCTCCTTTGGCTTGACCTGGGCGCGCCGGCTCGGGCCGAGTAGACGCCGCCTAGTGCCGCCAAAGGGTCCCTACGGCAGTTGCTTGAAATCGAAAGGGCGCGCGCTCAGAAGCGGGGCGCCAGCAATCCCAACCTGTCTTTATCCTTTAACAACGAGCTTGCAAGACTCGCCCCGATTGGGTCATCAGTGACCCAATCGGGGCGAGTTTTTCGTTTTTGGGCGTGCCGGGTTCCTTGGGCCCAGCACGGGGCACGAGGCAGGTATGCTGTCCGTTTATGTTCCTCAGGGATCGTCGCTCGAGCGCATCCCGGTCGCCTCGCGTGATCAGGTTCCTGAGAGCGCAGTCTGGTTCGACTTGATTCAGCCCACCCAGCTTGAGGATAAGCTGGTCGAGAGCGTCGTGGGCATATCGGTGCCGACGCGCGAGGAGATGCAGGAGATCGAGGTCACCAGCCGTCTCTATGTGGAGAACGGTGCACGCTACATGACTGCAACCTTGATGTGTCAGTCCGACACCGATACGCCCAAGACGACGGCGGTGACGTTCATTCTGTCCGGGCATCGGCTGATCACTGTTCGTTACGACGAGCCGCGTCCATTCATGATTGTCGGCACCAAGCTCGCCAGAGTCTGCCCGGCAGGCGTCAATGGCGAATCGGTTCTGATGGAGCTGCTCGATGCCGTGATCGATCGCGCCGCCGATATCCTTGAGCGGATAGGGGCGGAAGTCGATCGAGTCTCGCACGACATCTTCGAGCCTGAAGTGGATCAGAAACGAAGTCACCAGGAAATCCTGAGGTCGATCGGTCGCAAGGGCGACCTCACCTCCAAGGTTCGCGAAAGTCTGGTGTCAATAGGGCGCGTCCTTTTGTATCTTGCGAACGAAGCAGACAGCATGCGTTGGGCCAAAGAGACCCGCTCGCAGTTGCGTGGCATGCAGCGTGACGTTCAGTCGCTCTCCGACCACGCCACTTACCTCTCCAGCAAGATCACCTTCGTGCTCGACGCCATGTTGGGCGTTGTCTCCATCGAGCAGAACAACATCATCAAGATATTTTCGATCGCGGCGGTTGTGCTCATGCCACCGACGCTGGTTGCGTCCATCTATGGCATGAACTTCAAGCACATGCCCGAGCTCGAGTGGCAGTACGGCTATCCTCTTGCGATCGTCCTGATGCTGATAGCGGCGGCGCTGCCCTATCTTTTCTTCAAATGGAAGAATTGGCTGTGATCGGGCGCTGGCGCGCCACCGTCGCGAAGATGTCTGCCGTTCCCCCAAAGAGCAGGTCTAATATTTCCCCCTGAGCTGCTCGGTGATCTCCAGCAGCGGAAACGCGCTGAAGACGTGGGGCGTAGTGACTGGCGCCACGGCCTGTAGACAGGACTTGTCGAGCTCGGCGAAGCTGGTGGCACCGAGCAAGCCGAGCCCGATTTTGACCTCCGTTTCCAACAGCTCCAGTACCCGATGGACGCCTGCCTGTCCGGCGGCGGCAAGGCCATAGAGATAGAGCCGCCCGATCGACACGGCATTGGCGCCGAGCGCAATGCCTTTGATGATATCGGTGCCTCGGCAGAACCCGCCATCGACGATGATCTCCGCGCGTCCGCGCACGGCGTTGACCACGTCCTGGAGAATGTCCACCGTTCCTCGCCCGTGGTCGAGCTGGCGTCCGCCATGGTTGGTGACATAGATGCCGTCAACGCCGTGATCGCAGGCGATGATTGCATCTTCCGCCGTCTGGATGCCCTTGATGATTATCGGTAGCTTGCAGCGCTGCCGAAAGCGCTTGATCTGCGGCCAGCTCAGCGCCGCTTGGAAGCGCTGAGCAGCAGCGTCGGCGGGCGTCCGCATGAACGCACGCTTGGTGATGTCGCGCTCGCGGCGGCTGTAGATCGCAACGTCGACAGTGAAGGCGAAGGCGTCATAGCCGGCTGCAGTCGCGCGGTCGATGATGTTCTCGACCCAGGCGTCGTCGCCGCGCACATAGAGCTGAAACACCTTCATTCCCTTCGCTGCCGCTGCCGTCGCTTCGAGGCCCGGCTCGGATACCGAGCTGACCATCTGCGCCACGCCGAAACCCCCTGTGGCGCGTGCGACCGCAGCCGAGCCCGCGGGATCGAAGCGCTGGATACTGCCGACTGGCGCGAGCATCACCGGTATCCGCAGCTTCTTGCCGAGCAGATGGCCCGAGCAGTCGACATTCGACACGTCGCGTAGCACACGTGGCCGAAATCCAAGCGAGTCGAGTGCAAGCCGGTTCCGCTTCAGCGTCGTTTCCGTCTCGGCTCCCCCGATCATGTAATCCCATTTGTCGTCGGTGAGCTTTTTTCGTGCCGCCGGAATGAACTCGTGCAGCGTCGCGAATCGTTCAGCCACGTCGTTAGTGGCAGCGTCAGTCATTGTCCGTTCTCTCTTGGATGGTGAAGACGTCGGGTTTGATCTTCGTGCTGGCGACGCCGATTGGCGTTGCGGCTCGGATTTGGACGATGCGAGTGGCTCCTGTCTATCGGTTATCGCCGCGCCTGACATACTCTTGCATGAAGTTCTTGGTCTCGGGCTTGATCGAGAGGCCGTTGCGGACTTCGGCATTGAGGTTGGCGTTCGATATGTACTCCGGAGCTTCGCCCATCGTCTTCTGTGCTTCTTCGATATAGGCCTTGTCGTCATTGAGCCGTAGCACGGCCTGGCGCAGCTCCGCTACGGCTGCCTGCGGCGTGCCTGGTGGCATTGCGATCAGGCGATACATGGTGCCATTGACGGTGAGGAGAGACAGATAGGCATCCCAAAGCGGGCCTGTCGGTAGGCCGCCTTTTGTCAACTTGTATAGCTCATGGAAGGGCAGGATCGGCAGCCCCTTCATCTGCTTTGGCACGCTGAACTCCGCGCCGTTATAGCCGGGATCGTAGTAGGTGGTGATGAGATCACCCGATTTGACCAGCGGCTCGACTTTGGTGGCGTAGATGGGGGGCGAATCGGCATGGTAGCTGATTTCATTGCGCTGCATGGCCAGCATTGCCTGCGCGCTTGAATTGTAGCCTGTGACGTAGCGGTATGGCACGCCCAGCATGTCGAGCGTCAGGCGCATCGACATGTCCTTAGGGCCGTCGCGACCGAGGCCTCCCACAACCAGGTTTTCAGCCTTCAGCAAATCGGTGGCCGTCTTCATTCCAGGTTTGACGTCGGTGCGCATGAAATGGATGCGCCCACTGGGGATGGCGGCAACGAATTCGTAGCTGCGGAAATCGACAGTGAAGCGCTCCGGATTGGTGACGTAGCGCTGGGTGGCCGCGGTGAGATAGCCCAGCATGGTCCCGTCCTTAGGCGCGACTTCCCCGAGGTACTTGGTGCCGATCAGACCGGCGGCTCCTCCCATGTTTTGCACGATCACGTTAGGGCTGCCTGCAACATGCCTTCCAATGTGGCGCGCAAAAACGCGGGCCTCGATATCGGTCGGCCCACCTGCGTCATAGTTGACGAGTACGGTGAGCTGCTTGCCTCCGTAGTAGCCTTGGGCGCCGGCATCGGAGGGCACAAGGAGGGCGGCGAGACAAGGTAGGAGGCAAGATAGCTTGTGCATGGAGTGCCCCGGGAATTGTGTCTCTCAGACATGGTAGTGTATTGCGGCCGTTTCCTGAAGACCACTGCACCCATGCCTTAGACCAAGTGCCCGCTGCCTTTTGGATGGTTACCATTAGGGTGCTCATATGAGTAATCGGAGGGGCCGGTGGCTCGCCGATGGTGAACTGAAGACGTTGGGCCTCATGCCGATCATACTCATCCTTGTGCTGGCCATTCTGTTGGTCGTTCTCCTGGGGCCGCAATGGTGGGTGCGGCATGTCCTGGAGCGTCATGGGGTCGAGCGCGCCGACCTGCCCGGAACGGGTGGCGAGTTGGCGCGTCATCTTCTCGATCTAGCCGGATTGCATGGCGTCAAGGTCGAGCTGACAGGCGATGGCGACCATTACGATCCGGAGGAGCGCGCCGTGCGCCTCCTGCCACAGCATCACGACGGCCGCTCGGTGGCGGCGGTCGCTGTCGCCGCGCACGAGGTGTCGCATGCAGTGCAACATGCCAATGGCGAACCCGCGTTTGCGTTGCGTTTCGACCTGGTGCGGAAGGTGATCTGGATCGACCGCATCGCAAGTGGCCTGCTGCTGTTGGCGCCTGTGATACTCATTTTGGTGAAGGCGCCGGCCGTTTTCATCGCTGAGATCATTGCTGGCTTCGTGCTGCTGGCGGCGCGTGTCGCCGTTCATGTCGTGACCCTGCCGGTTGAACTGGACGCAAGCTTCGGCAAGGCTTTGCCTGTCCTCCAGAGAGGCGGCTATTTGGCAGCAGCCGATATGCCCGCCGCCCGCACTGTCTTGCGCGCTGCCGCCTTCACTTATGTGGCGTCGGCGCTGATGACGCTGTTGAACGTCGCGCGTTGGTTCCAGATCCTGAGATTCTGATCACGACGGTTGCTGCGGTATTGGCACCTCATGGACCTTCATCGCCAGCGCGACCGACGTGTAGTAGCCGATAAGAACAAGAACCTCCGCGATGCCGTTTCGGCCCAGGACCTTCTCGATCTCCGCAAATCTCGCGTCCGCCACTTTGTCGCCTGTGACCAGTGCGGCGGCAAAATCGTAAACGCAACGCTCGTGAGGATCCGTTAGCCTCGGATCGGTGCCGGCCACGAGCGCATCGACGGTCTCCTGCGACAGACCCACGCGCTTGCCCTCTCGGATATGGGCCTGGCGGACATAGTCGGCGTCCCAATGCCTTGCGATCACCAGGATGCCGATCTCAACCTCGCGCGGCGATAGCGAGCCGCGCTTGTTGAGGAAGGTGCCGATGTGCTCCATCCCGCTCGCAAGCGTGGGGCTATGAATCCACACCTTGTAAGGTCCGAGAATTCGCCCGCGGCCGGCGACCAGCTGATTGAAAACGGTCGTCTGTTCGGGCGTGAGCTGCTCAGGCGGGATTTCAAGAATGCGATTCATCGCGTTCCTCGACTGTTCGGAGGCAACCTGAATATTCTTGAAGGGCGCCGCGGACGAGTGGCGGCGACGAGCGTCACTCCGGCAGCGGAATGAATTCGATCTCGTCGCCGGGAACGATGTTGAAGCGGCGCTCCTTCCATTCGGCTTTGGCCTGCTCAATCCGTTCCTTGCGCGATGACACAAAGTTCCACCAGATGTAGCGCGGGCCTTCCAGCGCGGCTCCTCCGATCAGCACGACGCGTGCTTCGGTGCCTGCCGCAACCGTGATGGGATCACCCGGCCGGAAAACCAGCAGCTGGCCCGCCGCGAAGCGATCGCCGGAAATCTCGATCTCGCCCGCGACGATGTAGAGCGCGCGCTCCTCGGTACTGGCATCGAATGGGAGCGTTGCGCCCGGCACAAGGGTCGCGTCAGCGAACAGCGTCTCGGATTGCGTCGTTACCGGAGAGCGCTCGCCAAAAATGCCGCCGGTGACGATACGCACATTGGCGCCATCCGCGCTGACGATCGGGAGATCAGGCTGATCGTGGTGCGCGAAGCTTGGCGCAATTTCTTCGTCTTGGACTGGCATCGCTACCCAGCATTGCAGGCCGTGCAGTCGCTCGCCGCCCGTGCGGCGCTCGGGCGCGGTGCGTTCGGAATGAACGATGCCGCGGCCGGCCGTCATCCAGTTGACTTCGCCGGCGCGGATGGCTTGCGCAGTCCCAAGGCTGTCGCGATGCATGATTTCGCCGTCAAACAGGAAGGTGAGAGTCGCGAGCCCGATGTGGGGATGCGGCCGCACGTCGATTCCCTGGCCTTCGCGCAACACTGCCGGTCCAAAGTGATCAAAGAAGATGAAAGGGCCGACCATCCGACGACGGGTATGAGGGAGGGCACGGCGAACCGAGAAGCCACCAAGATCGACACTGCGCGGCACAATCATTAGCTCGATGGCTTCGCAGGCCGGTTTGTCGCCGGGGGCAGGGTCCTTGCCGGGGAAGAACGTCATGGCTAATCCTTGTGGCACTATGCCGCGTCGGGTCGTGGTCGGCTGATTTCTTAGGGCTTCATAACAAGCATTCAAAGCCCGATTATGGCGATCCACCTTTCTGGTATCGGGTCATGAGCAAGAGCAAAATCATTCTCGCACTGCGCACGTTTCTGCAGTTGGCATTGCCCTACTTTCGGTCCGATGAGCGTTGGCGTGCGCGGGGCCTGCTCGCCGGAGTGATAGGCGCGGAGCTTGGGGTCGTCTATCTGGCGGTTCTGGTCAACCAATGGCACGCAACGTTCTTCAACGCGATCGAGGCCCGTGACTGGAATGCGCTGCGCGCGCAGCTCGTCATCTTCCTGTTTCTCACCGGCGGCGCAATTCTGACCGGCATGCTGCAGTTTTATTTTGGGCAATTGCTTCTGATCCGCTGGCGCGAATGGATGACGCAGCGCTATGTCGGTCTGTGGATGGCCGAGGGTCGCCACTACCGGATCCGCCTGGTCGATCCGAGCGTCGACAATATCCATCTGCGCATTGCCAGCGATGTGATGCTGTTCATTCAGCGCACGCTCGAGCTTGGCACTGGGCTGTTGTCGAGCTTCGTGTCGCTGTTCTCGTTCTCCTACATCCTCTGGGGCCTATCGGCGATTGCGCCGCTGCCCCTGTTTGGCGTTGACCTGTCATTTCCCGGCTACCTGATCTGGACCGCGCTGACCTATGCAACGCTCGGGATGATCGTGGCGCACATCATCGGCCATCGGCTCATCCCGCTCAATTTTCGACAACAGCGCTGTGAGGCGGACTTTCGCTTTGCAATTGCCCGGGTGACCGATCAGGCCGATCCGGTCGCGCTGATGCATGGGGAAGGCGTCGAGCGCGGCGAGCTGCGTCGACGCTTTGGCGCTTTGGTTGGCAATTGGGTCACGCTGGTCAGGCAGCAGACGCGGCTCAACGGATTCATTTTTGGCTATTACCACGTATCAACCGTGTTCCCGACACTCGTTGTGACGCCCGCTTATCTCGTTGGCGCGATTCCGCTTGGCATTCTCATGCAGGCGGCATTAGCGTTTCAGAAAGTCGAGAGCGCGTTCGCCTTTTGCACCTCCTATGCCAAGATCGCCGAGTGGAAGGCGCTGATGGATCGCGTCGCCCAGTTCGAAGCGGCGATGGTTCGGCTTGATCAGTCTGTTCCCACAGGACCGACCTATGACGCTCATCCCGCGTCGACCAAGGATCTCGTCATCGATGGTGTTGTCCTGCATCTTCCGAGCGGCGAGATGATCTCGCCGGCGCCAAATGTGACGCTCGCGCCCGGCCAGCGCCTTGTGGTCAACGGCCCGTCTGGTGCCGGCAAGTCGTGCCTCATTCGGGCTGTCGCTGGTCTCTGGCCCCTTGGCGGCGGCCGCATTCGACTCCCACAAGCGGCGCGTGTGCTCGCGCTGCCGCAACGCCCGTATTTTCCGCTCGGCAGCCTCAAGCAGGGTCTCACCTATCCGATGCTGGCCGACGGTGTCGATGACACCGAAGTCAAAGCGGCCATGATTGCAACGGGGCTCGCCCACCTGATCGATCGGATGCACGAGGAGAGCGACTGGAGCACCGTGTTGTCGGGCGGCGAGCAGCAGCGGTCCTTGTTCGCCAGGGCGCTGATCAATCGGCCGACCATTCTGCTGCTCGATGAACCCGTGTCGATGCTGGAGGCTGCCGAGGCGAGTGAGCTCTACGGCGTGCTGGTTCAAAAGCTTCCCGAAAGCATTATCGTCTCAATCGACGGTACGGCCGCGGGCACAGCGATGTCGGGCCGAAGCATCGAGATGACCGGCACCCCCCTGGCGGGCCGGAGCCGTCCTGTTGCGCTTGCTGCTGCGACGGCATGACAACGCGCTCTGTGGAGACCAGAAAATGCAGAAGATGAACTACTGGGGCGAGAAATGGGATCTGCATGTCGAGATGTGCCCGTGCGACGTGCATATCAATGAATGGGTGGAAGCCCAGAAGCTTTCTGGCAAGACAATCTATCACTTCGGCACCGGCACGCATCATATCGTAGGCCGGAGGCAGGCGGAACTTGGCAATTCCGTCCTGGCCATCACAGCCTCAAAGGAAGAATACGAGGCCTATGTGGACCTCGTCACCGAGAACGCGCGCATCGCGAAATCCTACATTGCCTATTTCGGGGATATCTATCTGACCAACCGGCGGCTGTTGCCGGATTTCGACGTCGTGACCATGGTCCATCTGTGTGAATTCAGTTATCCGAACACGGACAGCGACGAATATGGCGGCCTGAGCGATCGCCGCCTGCTCGATCTGTTTACGAGCAAGACCAAGCCGGGTGGACACATCATCTTTTACACAAGCTCAAAGGATTTTCATGTTGCCGGGCCGCTGATCGCGGAATGGGCAAAGACCGCGCCGGTGACGCGCGCCGAAGATTTCAAGACCCTGATGATTTACCAAAAGACAAGGTGAGGCGAGGCCTTAATTGACGTCCAGCGGCTCGGTCCCAGTCGCCTTGCCGGTGGCGTCGAGGGTGATCTTTTCGACGCGCGCCTCGGCTTGCCGCAGGAGCTCCTCGCACCGCCGCTTGAGGTTCTCGCCACGCTCATAGATCGCAACCGATTCTTCGAGCGGCACCTTCCCCTCTTCGAGGCGCTTCACGATCGATTCGAGTTCCTCGATCGCGCGCTCGAAGGTCAGGCGCTTGATGTCGCTGTTGTTGTTCTCAGCCATGCATGCTTCCGGTTGAGCGCGAATCGCAGCTAATAGTCTAGCCAATTCGCCGCTGAGGTCTAACCTTGCATCAGCGCGCTGACGTGGGCGGCTGCGGAATTCGCAAGCCCCTCAAGGTCATAGCCGCCCTCGAGCATCGAGACGACGCGGCCGTTCGCGCTCGCCTGGGCAACCTCCATGATCTTCTGTGTTGCCCACAGAAAGTCCGCTTCCAAGAGGTTCAGATTGGCCAGCGGATCGCGCTGATGCGCGTCGAAGCCTGCCGAGATCACGATCAGCTCTGGTTGAAAGTTGCGAAGGCGAGGAAGGATGGTGCTTTCGAATGCCTCACGGAATTGGGGGCCGCCGTCGCCGGGCGAGAGCGGTGCATTGACAACTGTGTCATGGATGCCTCGTTCGCTGCGCGCGCCCGTGCCTGGATAGAGCGGCATCTGATGGGTTGAGCAATACATGACGGTCTTGTCCGACCAGAAGATGTCTTGCGAGCCGTTGCCATGATGGACATCGAAGTCGACGACTGCGGCATGGTCGATGCCGTGGCGCTTCTGCGCGTAGCGCGCCGCGATCGCCGCGTTGTTGAACAGGCAAAATCCCATCGGTCGCGCGGTCTCGGTATGGTGCCCTGGCGGGCGCGTGGCTACGAATGCATTCGAAGCACGGCCGGCCACCACCTCATCCACGGCGTGAACCCCGCCGCCTGCCGCTCGCAACGCGGCCTCGTAGCTGCCGGGCGACATCGATGTGTCGGCGTCGAGCTGAACCATGCCGTTCTTCGGGGACGCGTCGCGAATTGCGCTGACGTAGGCCGTCGGATGGCATAGCGCGATCGTGTCGAGATCGGCCGCCGGCGCTTCGGCGCGGATCAGGCTCCGGAACTGCTCATCCGCAAAGGCTTGCTCGATCGCTCGCAGCCGATCTGGCCGCTCCGGATGTCCGGGCGGAGTGAGATGATTGAGGCAGGCGGGGTGCATGATGAAGAGCGTTGGCATGAGCAACACCTAGTCGTTTGCGGCGCCAAGCGGAAGTGCCAAGCTTACGCCAAAGCCACGTCGCTGACGCTGTCAGCCCCCTCAATCACCTCGCGTTCGAGCCCCGACGAAGCGGGCGCCAGATGTTCCGCAAAGAATCGGGCGATGGCAATGCGAGCCTCGGGCTCGCTTCCAACGCGTGCCGCCGCGAGCGCCTCCTCCGCCAGGAAGGCCCCACCGGTCGCGGTTGCGAACAACCGGAGGTAGGGCGTGGCGCCCGCCAGAGAGGCATCATCGAGCGGCCGTCCAAGCAGCCAAGAGGTTGCGCGTTCAAGGGAATCGACAGCCTCGCCAAGGCGGGCGCCTGTTGCCCCAAAGGCGGGATTATTTGCCGCCCCGACTCTCTCCACAGTCCGCCGCATATCCGCAAGATGCCCTCTCACGGCCGCGCCTTGCGCCACAGGAAGCTTTCGCGCCACCAGGTCGATCGCCTGGATTCCATTGGTACCCTCGTAGATCGCCGTGATGCGGGCATCGCGATAGTGCTGAGCGGCGCCGGTTTCCTCGATGTAGCCCATACCGCCGTGCACCTGGATGCCGAGCGACGAAACCTCGATACCGATGTCGGTGGCAAAGGCCTTGGCGACCGGCGTGAGCAACGAGGCGCGTTCCTGGGCAGCCTGCCGGCTCAGCTCATCGGCGTTGCGGTGAGCGCGGTCGATCGCGACCGCGGTCGCATAGCAGATCGCGCGCGCGGCACGCGTCTGCGCCCGCATGCTGAGCAGCATGCGCCGCACGTCAGGGTGTGCGATGATCGCGCTTGATCCCTCCTTGAGGCCGGATGCGCGGCCTTGCTTGCGGTCGCGCGCGTAGGCGAGGGCCTGCTGGGTCGAGCGCTCCGCGATTGCAACACCCTGCAGCGCCACCGCGAGGCGGGCTTGGTTCATCATCGTGAACATGCAGGCCATGCCACGATTCTCTTCGCCGATCAGATAGCCTGTCGCCCCGCCGTGATCGCCGTATACCATCGTGCAGGTGGGCGAGCCGTGAATGCCCATCTTGTGCTCGATCGAATGCGCACGTACGTCGTTGCGCGGCCCTTGCGATCCATCGGCGTTAAGCAGGAACTTCGGCACCAGGAAGAACGAAATGCCGCGCGTGCCTGCCGGCGCATTCGGAAGTCGTGCCAGCACAAAATGGATGATGTTGTCGGTGAAGTCGTGCTCGCCGTAGGTGATGAATATCTTCTGCCCGGTCAGGCGATAGCTGCCGTCGCCTGCACGTTCAGCCTTCGTGCGCAATGCGCCGACGTCGGAGCCGGCCTGTGGCTCGGTGAGCTGCATGCTCCCGGTCCATTCCCCGCTCACGAGCTTGGGCAAGTAGGTCTTCTTGAGACCATCGTTACCGTGTGCCGCTAGAGCCTCGACCGCGCCCATGGTGAGAACCGGACCAAGCCCGAAGGCCAACGAGGCTGAGTTCCACATTTCAATACAGGCGGAATTGACGGCATGCGGCAACCCCTGGCCACCCCATTCCGTGGGCCCTGAAAGCCCGTTCCAGCCTGCCGCAGCCCAGTCGCGATAGGCCTGCTTCCATCCATCGGGCGTCGTGACGATGCCGTCCTTTAGCCGGGCGCCTTGGCGGTCGCCGACGGTGTTGAGCGGCGCAATGATGTCACTCGCAAAGCGTCCGGCTTCCGCGAGCACGGCGTCCACCACCTCCTCGTCCAGGTCACCGTAGAGACCCTCGGCGAGCGCCGATCCAAATCCGGCGGAATGCTTGAGCGCGAACGCGATGTCGGTGACCGGTGCGCGGTAGGTCATCTGGTGTCTCCGGCCGAATCTATCTGGAATCAGCTCATACGCTATCCGCACTCCAGTCTAGCCAAAACGCAGGTTTTAGACGAACTGGACCGCGACGCTGCCGAGCGGCCCGAAATCGGCATGCAGCGTATCACCCTTTTCCGCCCACACCGGGCGGATGAACGACCCCGAAAGCATGATATTGCCGGGCTCGAGCACGCCGCCGAACGGCGCGAGCTTGTTGGCGAGCCAGGCGATGCCAAGCGCCGGGTGTCCCAGCACGCCGGCGGAAACGCCGGTCTCCTCGATCTCGGAGTTCCGATACATCACGCCGCCGACCCAGCGCAGGTCGATGTCCATCGGTCCGACCGGCCGGCCACCGATCACGATTCCTGCCGCCGCCCCGTTGTCGGCGACGGTGTCAAAGATCTTGCGCGGATTCTGCACGCGCGCGTCGATGATCTCGATCGACGGCACGACGTATTCGGTCGCGCGCAAGACATCGAGTAAGCCGACGCCCGGTCCTTTCAGCGGCTTGGCAAGCACGAAAGCGAGCTCGAGCTCGACTCGTGGCACGCAATAGTTTGCATGCGGGACCTTAGCGCCGTCCGCGACCAGCATGTTGTCGAGCAGGTGACCGTAGTCTGGCTCGTTGATCTGCGACGATTGCTGCATCGCCTTCGAGGTCAGGCCAATCTTGTGCCCGATCAGCCTGGCTCCGGCCGCGATCTTGCGGCGCGTTACCTCGCTCGAAATGGCGTAAGCGTCCTCGATCGTGATGTCTGGCCAGGTTTTGGACAGCTGCACAACCGGCTTGCGATCCTTTTCCGCCGTGAGCAGAAGGTCTGCGGCTTTGTCGCGATCGGCCTTGGACAGCACTTTGCATTCTCCCGTTGCCCAACGGGCAGTATCGGCGCGACGGGCCTTCTTGCGCAAGCGTCCACAATGCGGCTTGCCCATAGGCTCTGGAACATTCCCATCTCGGACCAAGTTGTCCCGATCACGCAGGCGCGACAGTCCCGGGCACTGAGCGGTTTTCGCTCCACGCGAAAGTCGGGACTGCGCGGTGATGCCCAATTGTCACACCGCCCCATTTGGCTTAGGATTCGCGCCAGAATTGGTAGTTCCGCAGTATTGACTGGATTTGGACAAACCCAAGGGAAGGAAACGGACCATGCGGACGCGAGACTTTCTGCTCAGCACGACATTTGCGGTGACGTTTCTGCTTCTGCCGGCAGCGCTGCCTGCGCAGGCGCAATCGGCACTGACCGGCGTGGTTACGTCCACCGAAGAAGGCGCGATGGAAGGCGTCGTTGTCAGCGCCAAGAAGGATGGCTCGACCATTACCATCAGCGTCGTCACCGACGCGCAGGGCCGGTTCTCGTTTCCGGCGAACCGGCTGGAGCCCGGTAGCTACACGCTGAATGCGCGTGCCGCCGGCTACGAGCTCCCTGGCAAGAACGCCGCCAGTGTCGCTGCGGGCCAGGAAGCCAAAGGCGACCTGAAGCTGCGGAAGGTCAAAGATCTGTCGTCGCATCTGACCAACGCGGAATGGCTCATCAGCATGCCGGGCACCGAGGAGCAGAAGAAGTTCCTGCTCAATTGCGTCGGCTGCCACACCCTCGAGCGCATCGTGAAGTCCAGTTACGACGCCGATGGCTTCACGAAAGTCATCCCGCGCATGAGCACCTACTATCCGGGCAGCACGCCGATGCGGCCGCAGCCGCTGACGGACTTCGTCCGCGATCGTGGCCGCAACGACAACCTGAAGCCCATCGCCGAGTGGCTCTCCAAAATTAACCTCAGCCAGCAGGAGAGTTGGGAATATCCGCTCAAGACACTGCCGCGGCTCACCGGCAAGTCGACCAAGGTGATCTTCACCGAATACGATCTGCCGGAAGCACACATCCAGCCGCACGACGTGATGCTCGATCGCGAGGGCAACGCCTGGTACTCCGACTTCGGCCAGATGTTCCTGGGCAAGATGGATGTGAAGACCGGCAAGGTCACGCAATATCCGATCCCCGTCGTGAAGCCGGGCTGGCCGCTCGGGACGCTCAATCTCGAGATCGACAAGGATGACAATCCGTGGGTCGGCGTGATGTACCAGAGCGCCATCGCGAAGTTCGACAAGAAGACTGAGAAATACACGATGTGGCAGACCCCCAAGGAGTGGGACACGTCCGGTGGCCAGCTCGGTCATCTGGCGGTCAAGGGTACGCCTGTCGACAATAAGGTCTGGATCAAGAACTCGGATGGAACCAACATCTATCGGCTCGATCTCACCACCAACACCTTCGAGAATCTGGGCGCACCCAAGGATCCGCGGACCGGTCGACGGATCGGTACTTATGGCATTCACTCGGATCAGCAGAACAACGCCTATCTCCTGGATTTCTCGGCTGGCAACATCGTGAAGATCGATGCCAAGACCAAGAAGGAGACTGTCTATCTGACGCCGACCCCGAGTTCGACCCCACGGCGTGGGCGTGTGGACGAGCAAGGTCGCGTGTGGTTCGCCGAATATCGCGGCATGGCGATCGGCATGCTCGACACCGAGACCGGCAAGATCGAGGAATGGAAGGTGCCGTCGCCCTGGAGCTCCCCGTATGACGCCATGGCCGGCAAGGACGGATCCGCCTGGACTGGCTCGATGCTGAACGACCGTGTTTCTCGCCTCGACGTGAAGACCGGCCAGTACATCGAGTACCAGCTGCCGCGCCCGACCAACATCCGCCGGGTGTTCATCGACGATCGCACCAATCCCGGCACGCTTTGGATTGGCAGCAATCACGGCGGGTCAATCGTGAAGGTCGAGCCGATCCTCGACTGAGGTACATGCCATTCGCGCACATGATCATGGCCGGCCTTGCGCCGGCCATGATACATTTTGGGCCTTGTGGGACTGGCTTCTGCACCAACGCGGCCCCGGGAGGGCAGACACATGTCGATACGCACGACGCTTCCTGTCATGGCCGCCGTACTCATCGTCGGGCCGGCTTACGCCCAGGGCCTCAAACAGGTGGGCACGATCGCGATCACCGGCACTCCGATCAACCAATATGGCGTGCTGACCATCGATCAGGCGAGCGGGCTTGGCTATCTCGCCGACAAGGACAACAAGGCGGTCGTCGTCTTCGACACCAAGACGGAGAGGTTTGTGTCCCGCATCACCGGCTTCGTCGGCATGACCAAGAACGGGAATACGTCCGGTCCCAATGGTGTCGTGGTCGTCAACGACGAGTTATGGGTAAGCGATGGCGACAGCACCATCAAGGTGATCGACACCAAGTCTGGTGCGCTCAAGGTCGCGATCTCTACTGGCGGTGCGGCGCGCGCCAACGCGATGGCGTACGATCCGAACAGCAAGGTCGTCATAGTCGCCAACTCCAACGACGACCCGCCCTTGCTCAACCTGGTCTCGACAGAGCCGGGCCACAAGCTCGTGGCGAAGATTCCGGTTCCGCAGTCGGCTGAAAACTTGGAGCGCTCGGCCTATCATGCCCCGAGCGGCACGTTCTTCACGGTGATCCCGGTATCGCGCGCAGACAAGACCAAGGGCCTCGTCGCGCAAACCGACCCGAAGAGCGGCAAGCTCGTCAAGCTCCATGAAATCGAGGGCTGCCACCCGCACAGCCTCTCGATCGTGTCAGACGAGACCCTGTTCATGGGTTGCAGCACCGCCCACGGTCCTTCGCCCAAGCCCGGCGGCGATCTCGCGACCTTCGACATTCCGAATGGCAAGTTGGTGGACTTTGGCGTAGGCCTCGGCGGCAACGGTGGCTCGACCTTCAATCCGAAGCTCAAGCATTATTATCACGCCGCCTCCCACGGGGCGCTCATCGTTGTCGACATCAGCCGCAAGCTTGTGGAAAGGGTGCCGACCTGGAACGGTTCGCGATCGCTCGGTGTCAACGTCGACACCAATCGGGTCTACCTGGCGACGACCGCCAAGGATGGCCCCTGCGGCGGATGCATCGCGGTGTTTGCGCCGAAATAGGGGGGGTGCCATCGGCGTCCCTCGACGGGAAAGGACGAGCGATGAGCGGACTTCTGGCGGGTGTGCGCATCCTCGACCTGACCAATGTCCTGGCTGGTCCCTTCTGCTGCTATCAGCTTGCCCAACTCGGCGCCGACGTGATCAAGGTCGAGGTACCGGGCTCTGGCGATCTGGCGCGCCAGCTCGGTGCCGATCCGGGGCTCAATCGCGCTCACATGGGCGCATCGTTTCTGGCCCAGAACGCGGGAAAGCGGTCGCTCACGCTCAACTTGAAGACTGCGAAGGGCCGCGAGGTTTTCCGTCGTCTCGTCGCTTCGTCGGGTGTGGTGGTCGAGAACTTCCGTCCCGGCGTCATGGAACGCCTTGGGCTCGGCTATGCGGCGCTCAAACAGGTACGGCCCGACCTGATCTATTGTGCGATTTCTGGATTTGGCCAGGACGGCCCGCTCAAGTTCAACCCCGCCTACGATCAGATCATTCAAGGCCTGTCAGGCGTCATGAGCGTCACCGGCGATCAGCAATCCGCGCCGCTGCGGGTCGGCTATCCGGTGGCCGACACCATGGGAGGCATCACGGCTGCCTTTGCAATCACGGCGGCGCTGTTTCGGCGCGAGCGCACCGGCGAGGGCGAGCTCATCGACGTGTCGATGCTGGAATCGACTCTGGTTGCCATGGGCTGGGTGGTCTCGAACTGGCTGATTGCGGGTGTGCGGCCGCAGCCGATGGGCAACGAGAACATGACCGCGAGCCCCTCCGGCACGTTGCGCACCGGAGATGGCCTCCTCAATATCGCCGCCAACAAGCAGGAGCAGTTCGAGACCCTCTGCGGCCTGATCGGGCGCAAGGATCTCATTACTGACCCACGCTTCGCAGGGCGGGAGGATCGCAAGCGCCATCGCTTCGAGCTTAATGCCGAGATCGAGACGGCGCTTACCGGCAAGACTGCGAAAGACTGGGCCGTCATCTTTAACCAGC
>Ga0081455_10003260_pt1 | contig 18787 bp, 21 predicted proteins | sample TabmetS3T2R1_FD_70207 | JGI IMG/M metagenome (GOLD analysis project Ga0081455, IMG submission 70207) | Tabebuia heterophylla rhizosphere microbial communities from the University of Puerto Rico - S3T2R1 | ecosystem: Host-associated > Plants > Roots > Rhizosphere ... | reverse complement strand
CCGTCGTCCTTGTTCGTGTCCGGGTGGTACCGGCGCGCGAGCTTGCGGTACGCCTTCTTGATGTCCTCCTGCGAGGCCTTCTTGTCGACCCCGAGGGTCTTGTAGTAGTCGTCGCGCGCCACCGTCGCCTCCTTACTGCGCGACCACCACGCGCGCGGGGCGGAGCACGGCACCGTTGAGGCGGTAGCCCTGCTGGTAGACCTCGATCACCGTCCCGGACTCGGCGTCCTCGGACGGCTGCGAGGCCATCGCCTCGTGCTCGTTGGGGTCGAACGGCTCACCGGCGGGCGAGAACGGCTGGATGCCGACCTTGGCCAGCGCGTTGAAGAACTCCTCGCGCACGAGCGCGAAGCCCTTCACCACGTCCTCGTGGCCAGATTCCGGGTCAGACGACGAAGTCGTCTGGGTGGAAGCCGCCTTCAGCGACAGCTCGAGGTGGTCGAGCGCGGGCAGAAGCTCCTTGGCGAGCTTGGCCACGCCGCGGTCGACCGCCTGCGCGGGCACCTCGCCGCCGCCGGCATCGAGAACGCGACCCCCGACGACGTCGACTCCGAGGCACGGGTCACGGTTGTGCCGGCCACGGTCGCGAAAGGCCTCGAGTACGACCATGTGATCGTCCACGAGCCGGCCGACATCGTCGATGCCGAGAGCCGTGGGCTGAACCGGCTCTACGTCGTGCTTACTCGTGCGGTTTCGCGCCTGTCGGTCGTACACGCGAAAGGTCTTCCGGAAGCTCTCACTGCGGCAGCGGCTTGACCCACCGGGACCACTCCGGCTGGCGGCGATAGCCGCCGGCGGACCACGTGGCATGCGCCTCGGTGTTGTCGTCGAGCACCATCGCGTCGGCGCGGGTTCCCCCGAAGACTCGGAACCGCTCCTCGGCCGCCGCGATCAGTTGGCGGCCGATCCCCTCGCGACGGCGGTCGGAGCGCACGACGACCGCCGACAGCTCCAGGGTGCGCTCGTCGGAGGCTCGGAGCGGCGCGCGTACCTCCGCGGCGGCCACCCCGACGACCTCGCCGGCATCCTCCGCGACCGCGATCAGCACGTCGGGATCGTGCAGCGCCGCGCGGTACTTGCGTCCGACCTCGTCGTAGAACCCCGGACGGGGCGTGAAGACCCGCCAGTCGCGTTGCATGCGATCGAGCTCCTGCACGAGCAGCAGCAGGGACGGGATGTCGGCGGCCGTGGCCGTGCGGACCCTCACGACGGCGGCTCCCCGAACCGAGGCTCACGCTTCTCCAGGAACGCGCGCATGCCCTCCCGCTGATCGTGGGTACCGAACAACGCCAGGAACCGCGCACGCTCGTCCGCGATCCCGGCGGGCCCGGGCGTCACGCCCGCTGCCCGGATCGCGGCCTTCGCGGCGGCCAGCGCAGCACGGGGTCCTTGCGCGAACCCCCGAGCGATCTCGATCGCCTCGTCGAGTACCCGATCGGGTGCCACGACGTGCGTCGCGATGCCGAGCGACGCCGCCTCGCCCGCGTCGATCCGACGGCCCGTCACGACGAGCTCCGTCGCCCGCGCCGCACCCACCAGCCTCGTGAGCCGCTGGGTGCCGCCCGCCCCGGGGATGACTCCGATCAGGATCTCCGGCTGACCCAGCGTGGCATCGTCGGCCACGACGCGCAGGTCGGACGCGAGCGCGAGCTCCATGCCACCGCCGAGCGCGAACCCGTTCACCGCCGCCACCGAGAGCTTCGGCGCCGCCTCGAGGAGATCGCAGGCCGCGCCGAGCGCGTCGACGCTCGGCTTGACCTCGTCGGGCCCCCACTCCGCCATCGCCTTGATGTCGGCCCCCGCGGCGAAGATCGTGGGTCCGCCCCACACGACGAGGGCGCCGACGTCGTCACGACCGACCGCGCTCTCGATCGTCTCGCACAGCTCCGTGCCGACCGCGAGGTCGATCGCGTTCGCGGGCGGCCGATCCAACCGGATCACCGCGACGGCGTCGTCCACCTCGAGCCGGACCCACTGCCCCATCGCGCGATGCTACCCGTCGGGGGAGACCGACGAGGCGGCGAGGGCGGCTCTGAGCCCCTCGACCAGCGGCGTGAGCTCCACGCCGAACGCCGCCGCCGCGTCGGGCGCATCCGAGACGGACGGCGCCTCGAAGACCTCGACGGCAGCTGCCGACACCGCGATCCCGAGCAGACCCTCCGATCGGCGCCGGGCATCGTCGCCGCGCACGTGCTCCGCGGCCGGCGCCTCCTCGCCGGCCAGGAGCGTGCTGAGGGCATCGGCGCTCAGCGTCTGCGGCCCCTGGAGGCACCAGGTCCCGGCCAGCTCGCCCCGTCGGTCGTCGGCTGCCGCCAGCACGGCGGCGAGATCGTGCACGGCCACGGGCGCGATCGGCTGCGAACCGTCGCCCACGACCAATGGCGGATCGGCCAACGCCCCCTGCACCACGGCTGCGAACCACAACGAACCGGGGCCGTAGACGTGCGTGCTTCGGATGACGGCGTGCTCGAGGCCGCTGGTGGTGACCGCTTCCTCCGCGAGCCCTCGGGCGCGCAGGTACGCGCCGCCGGCGTCCGGCGACGCGCCGGGGACCGACACCAGCACGAACCGGGGCACCGCGGCGATTTTCGAAGCCGCGAGCGCCCGCAAGACCGAGCCGTGGTTCGCGTCCCACAAGGCCTCGTCGTCCGGTTGGTTCGGGCCGCCGACGAGATGCACGACGGTCTCGACGCGCCGCAGGACCTCCGCCAGCGCGTCGGCATCGTCGAGCCGCCCGACCGTGACCTTCGCGCCCAGCCCGCGGAGCGGCTCCGCCGCTTCGGGCCGACGGACGGCCGCACGAACCTCGTCGCGTTCGACGAGGATCGTCACGAGGGCGTGGCCGACGGGGCCGGAAGCGCCGGTCACCATCACGGTCATCCGGCGCATGCTAGCCGCGGGGCGGGGCTCGGTGACGCCGACGATAGGCTCCCTCGTCATGGAACGTCCGAGCCCGGAGGACATCGCGCGCGCCGCCCGAGCGCTGGGCGTCGAGCCCATGGCGTGGCGCACGGTCGCACGGGGTGGACAGACCGCCTCGTCCCGGTGGATCGCGGCGCCCCCGGACGGCTCGACCCGGTTCGTGAAGATCGCGTTCACGCTCGACACGGCGTCGTGGATCCGGGACGAGCATCTGTTCTACGCGCAGCACCGGGGCCTCGGGTTCACGCCCGAGCTGCTCGGATGGTTCGACGACGGTGAACGCCCTGTCTTGGTCCTCGAAGACCTGACGGACGCGACCTGGCCGCCGCCCTGGGATCGGGCCGGGGTCGACGCCGTCCTGGCGTGCCTGGCCGACGTCGCCTCAACCACGCCGAGCCCGGAGCTCCCGCCGGTCGGTCGAAGCCAGTTCGACCGTGACGGATGGCGGGAGATCGCCAGCGATCCCGAGCCGTTCCTGCGGCTGGGCCTATGCGAACCCGCGTGGCTCGACGACCACCTCGATGCGATGGTGCACGCGGCGGACCGCGCGGTCTTGGAGGGCGACCGGCTGCTGCACTTCGACGTACGCAGCGACAACATCTGCCTGAGCGGCGACCGAGCGCTGCTGATCGACTGGAACTTCGCGTGCCTGGGGAACCCCGTGGCCGACGTCGCCGCATGGCTGCCCAGCCTGCACGCGGAGGGCGGGCCCGCACCGGAGGAGGTGCTCGATCCGAGTCACGAGGTGACCTGCCTCGCCGCGATGTTCGCGGGGTACTTCGCGTCGCACGCGGCCCGGCCCCCGATCCCCGAAGCGCCACATGTCCGTCCGCTCCAGTTGATGCAGGCGCGGACCGCGATCGCCTGGGCGAGTCGTGCGCTCGGCCTGACCGAGCCCCGCGCGGTCAGCACGTGACGAGGCAGGTGCAACGAGGAGTTGCACCTGCAACACGCTGCTACCATCGGCTCCATGGAGGTCGTGGAACGGGACCAGGGCGACGTGATGGACCTGCTGCGGAGCCGTGGCCTGCGGATGACGCCCCAACGACGCGCGATCGTTTCGGAGGTGATGCGGACCCAAGGACACATCTCACCCACCGCGGTGGCGCGCAAGGTGCAAGGGGAGATGCCCGGCGTGAACGCGTCGACCGTCTACCGCACGCTGACCCTGCTGGAGGAGGTCGGCGTGCTGTCCCACTCCCATCTGGAGACCGGCGCCGAGTACCACCGGTCCGACGAGTCCGAGCACGTACACCTCACCTGCGGCCGTTGCGGCAGGGACGACCCGCTCTCCCTCGTCGAGGCGAAGGAACTCCACGACCTGATCCGCCACCATCACGGGTTCGAGGCCGACCTCACGCATTTCGCGATCACCGGCCTGTGTTCGAACTGCGCCGCCGAGCGAACTAGTCTGACTTAGACTACTCGTTCGAACGCCGTCACCCGCCGAAGAACGTCGGCAACAGGTCGCCTCGCCCGAACAGGAACACCGCGCCGAGCACGAGGCTGAAGATCGCGGTGATGACGGCCACCGTGACGTAGATCGCCCAGTTCTCCGACGCCTTGAGGAACCCGACCGTGGAACCGAGGGTGATCAAAGCGTTGGAGGTCAGCAGTCCCACGATGAAGGCGACCAGGACGGCCTCCCCCGCCACGGCGCCGCCCGCACCCGCGGCCGTGAGGAAGATCACGATCTGGGTGGGGGTCTCCGCGCCGATCCCGTGGATCATGCCGACCACGAACGCCGACCCGCGCCCATAGCGCATGAACGCATCATCGGCTTCCGGATGCTTGTGATGATGGTGTCCCGGCCTGCCGTGATGGCCGTGATGCCAGGCCGAGACCGGCAGGTCCTCGGCGACCGCGAGCGCGACGCCGTCCGTATGCACGTGGACCGGCTCGGTTCCGTGATCATGCGGCTCGGTGTCGCCGTGACGAACCCGGCGCCAGCCGTTGCGGACGCCGGCGAAGATGAGCATCCATCGGCTTCGCAGCCGGAACTCTCGCCCGTGGCGTACCAGTGACACGAAGACGAACACGCCGAGCACGATGAGCGTCACGCCGACGATCCGTTCCATGGCGTCGTCGATCCCCGACGGGAGTCGTTCGCCCAACAGGATCGCCGCCGTCCCCACGACGAACACCACGAGCGCATGCCCGAGCGCGTAGAGCGTCCCGAAGACCATCCCGGTCCGCCGATCGTCCTGGGAGCCGGCGATGTCGGTGATGGCCGCGATGTGATCCCAGTCGATCCCGTGCCGGAACCCGAAGAAGAAGGCCGACACAACCAGCCCGATGCTGAGGGCCTGCTGTGCGGTATCGGCCAGCGGGGGCATCCCGTGATGCAATCACATGCTGCAGTGTGTGGCAACTGCAGGATGTTGCGACAGACGCGCGCGCTCAGAACCGCGGTGTCTCGCGGTAGTAGCCGAAGACTTCGCCCAGGGCGCGCACGATCTCACCCTCCGTGCACCTCGCCCGGGCCGCTTCGACCAGCGGCTCGATCAGGTTCGTGTCACCACGGGCAGCCTCGGTGAGGTCCAGCAGCGCCTCCGCCGCCGCTCGTTCGTCACGTCGGGCCCTCGTGGTGGCGACGGCGTCGCGCTGCGCGCGTTCGGCCTCGGGCCCGATCACGAGCGTGTCGATCGGTGGTTCGTCCTGTTCCGTGAACGCGTTCACGCCCACTTTGACCAGGTCGCCGGATTCGAACCGGCGCTGCTCCTCGAAGGCCGCGTCGGCGATCCGCTGCTGGAACCAGCCGGTGTCGATGCCGATGAGCACGCCGTCGAGGATCGACCCGCCACCCAGCTCGTCGATGTGGGTGAAGATGGCCTCGGCGAGCTCCTCCATGCGGTCGGTCTGCGTCTCGACGAAGTACGAACCCCCCAGCGGATCGATCGTGTCTGCCACGCCGGACTCGTACGCGATGACTTGTTGCGTGCGGAGCGCCAACTTGGCCGCGTCCTCGGTGGGCAGCGCGAGCACCTCGTCGAGCGCGTTCGTGTGCAGGGACTGGGTCCCGCCAAGGACGGCCGCGAGGGCCTCGAGCGCGGTGCGGACGACGTTGTTCATCGGTTGCTGCGCCGTGTTGGAGACCCCGGCGGTCTGCGTGTGGAACCGCAGCCTCATCGCCGCGGGATCGGTGGCGCCGTACCGGTCGCGGAGCCAGCGCGCCCAGATCCTGCGGGCCGCCCGGAACTTCGCGATCTCCTCGAAGAAGTCGATGTGGCTGTTGAAGAAGAACGACAACCCGGGCGCGATAGCGTCGACGTCGAGCCCGCGCTGTTGGGCCAGCTCCACGTAGGCGAACCCGTCGGCCAGGGTGAACGCCAGCTCCTGCGCTGCGGTCGCCCCCGCTTCGCGGATGTGGTAGCCGGAGACGCTGATCGGGTGGAACTTCGGACATCGCTCGGCGCAGAACGCCATCAGGTCACCGATCAGCCGCAGGTGCGGCCGTGGGGGGAAGATCCACTCCTTCTGCGCGATGTACTCCTTCAAGATGTCGGTCTGCAGCGTGCCGTCCAGCCGCTCCCACGGCACGCCCTGTCGCTCCGCGGTGGCCAGGAAGAACGCGAACGCGATCGTCGCCGGCCCGCTGATCGTCATCGACGTCGTGATGTCGCCGAGCGGGATCCCGTCGAACAACACGTCGAAGTCGTCGAGCGTATCCGTCGCGACCCCACACCGGCCCACCTCGCCGAGGCTCCGAGGGTCGTCGGAGTCCAGGCCCATCAGCGTCGGCATGTCGAACGCGACGCTGAGCCCGCCCTGCCCATGGGCGAGCAGGAACCGATAGCGCTCGTTCGTCTCGCGCGGCGTGCCGAACCCGGCGAACTGGCGCATCGTCCACAGGCGCCCCCGGTACATCGTGGGATAGACGCCGCGGGTGAACGGCGGCTCCCCCGGCCGGCCGAGCTTCGCCGCCGGGTCCCACCCGCGCAGGTCGTCCGGCCGAACGAGCTCGGGAACCGGCTCGCCGGAGAGCGAGCGATGCGACGTCACGGCTTCCCCAGGATCGAGGCAGCCCGGTACGGGTCGAGGCGCCGGGCCTCGAGGTCGTCGGCCAGCCGCGGTTCGTTCGTGAGCCGTTCGGCCACCGCCACACGGAACCTCGCTGCCGCCAGGCTCTCGACCTCACGGAGCAGCCGGGCTCGGCGCCTCACGAGCAGGGCACCGGTCGCCTCGAGATGGGTCCGGTGCGCCTCGATCGCCTCCCACAGGTCGTCGATACCCTCCGGCTCGGTGGCCGCCGTGGTCAGCACCGGCGGATCCCAGTCGCGTGCGACCCCCAGGTGCAGCATCTGCCGCAGCTCGCGAACGACTTCCCCGGCCCCATCACGATCAGACTTGTTCACGACGAACACGTCGGCCACCTCGAGGATGCCCGCCTTGGCCATCTGCACGGCGTCACCCATGCCGGGCGCGAGCACGACGACCGCGGTGTCGGTCGCGGCTGCCACGTCGACCTCCGCCTGACCCACGCCGACGGTCTCGACCACGATCCGGTCATAACCTGCCGCGTCGAGGATCCGGACCGCCTCCGGGGCGGCGAGAGCCATGCCACCGAGGTGACCCCGCGTCGCCATCGACCGGATGAACACGCCGGGATCGGTGGCGTGTTCCTGCATCCGGACGCGATCGCCGAGCAGCGCGCCTCCCGTGTACGGCGAGGTCGGGTCGACGGCGAGGACCGCCATACGCAGGTCGCGCTCCCGCCCGAGGGTGACGAGCTCCGTGGCCAGGGTCGACTTCCCTACCCCCGGCGCCCCGGTCAGACCGATCGTGTCGGCCGAGCCCGTGTTCGCATAGACGCCGGCGGACAACGCCTCGAGCTCGTCCGTCCCATCCTCGACCGCGGAGATCGCCCTCGCGACGGCGCGGCGGTCGCCGGCGAGGACGCCCTCGATCAACTCGTCCGATCGCACGCGACGCAGCGTACCCGCCTCACCGATCGGCGACGGACAGCAGCATCGACAGCCTCGCCACGCGCACCGGATGTCGGAACAGGCCGCGCACCCGGATGCGGCGGGTCAGGAGATCGCCGATCACGGCCCGCCCCCGCGCCTGGAAGATGTCCGGGAGCCCGAGCCGGAGCGGCGCGGCGGTGAGGGCGAGCACCCGGTCGGCGTCGGCGCGGATCACGACGTCGGCGTCGGGATCCAGGCCCGGTCGAACCTCGACCGCGCCCGGCCGGATCCGCACGGAGGCCGAGACCCCGGCGTCCGCCACACGGATCGACACGAGCGACGACCGGAGGAGTCGCCCGCGGCCGGGGTCACGTTCGAGGTTCTGCTCGATCATCTGGCCCAGCATGGCGGGGAGTCCGGTCGCGCCGGGATCGATGCGCACGACGCTCACGGCGACAGCAGGACCTTCAACGCTTCGCGTCGGTCGAACAGGTCGTAGCCGAGCGGAGCGTCCTCGAGCGAGAGACGGTGGGTCACCAGCGGCAGCGGGTCCATCCGGCCGGCTTCCACCTCCGCCATGGCCTCGGCCCACCATGCGTGCACGGGACAGATCCCCGCGAACCGCAGGTCGATCGCGCGCGCCCATGCCACCCCGAGCTGCAAAGGCACCGTCTCCCCCGCGTACATCCCGACCACCACGACCCGGCCGCCGCGTCGCACCACGCGCATGGCCGAATCGAAGGCGTCGGGGTGTCCCACGGCGTCGAGGACGACGTCGGCACCACGCCCGTCGGTGCGTTCCTCGACCGCCGTCTGCGGGTTGCTGGCGGTCACGTCCACCGTCGTGGCGTCGGCGTCGGCCGCGAGCGCGAGGCGCTCGGGCTCCCGGTCGACCGCGATCACGTGCTCCACGCCGCGAGCTCGGAGCGCCTGCACGCACAGGATCCCCACCGGGCCCGCGCCGACCACCGCAACGACATCGTTGGTCCGGGCCTCGGCCACGGAGCTCGCATACCACGCGGTGGTGAGGACGTCGCCGACGAACAGGGCTCGCTCGTCGTCGACATCCGCCGGAACGGGGAGCAGGTTCACGTCGGCCCACGGCACACGGACCCGATCCGCCTGTGCGCCGGGGAGATCCCCGCCGAACGTTCCGGCGCCCAAGATCGCCGAGCGTTCGCAGAGCTGCGTCTGACCTCGACGACAGAACCAGCACGACCCGCATGCGATCGTGAACGACACCACGACCCGGTCCCCCGGCTCGACCGCCGTGACGTCAGACCCGACCGCTTCGACCACACCGACCGCCTCGTGTCCCATCACGTCGCCGGGGGCCACGGGCGCCTTCAGGTGGAAGAAGTGCAGATCCGAGCCGCAGATCGCGGTGCGCGTCACCCGAACGACGGCGTCGGTGGGCTCGGTGATCTGCGGGTCGGCCACCTCGGCGACCCGGACGGCGCCGGCATCGACGAAGACGACCGCGCGCACGACCTCAGCGTTCGTCGGGGAACGTGGTCTCGACCTGACTGCACAGGTGGACCAGCTCGTTCGCGGCGCGCACGTACCGCACGATCGTGGGCAGGTCGCCGTGAACGCGCAGCTTGCCCTGCATCATCGCGCGAACGGGATCGAGCTCGCCGAGCACGACGTCTTTCCAGCGGGAGTACGGCGCGGCGATCACGTACGCGCACCGTTCGGCGCGCTCGGCGTCGATCACGCCGCCGCCCCGACACTCGCCGTGCCACAGGTCGAGGAGGCCCCACACGTCCTCGGAGAGGCCCCGGTCGGGTTCGGCCTCGACCCGGAACGCGATGTCACCCTCCCAGGTCGCCGCTGCCTCGCGGTACTCACTCGAGGCGTTGATCTCGCCGACCAGGTCCTGGAACCAGGGATCCGTCGGGAACTCCGGCACGCCGCTCCTTCCTGCCATCCTCCGCCGGGCCTCGGCGACCCGCAGCATACGCGGGTCTGATCGGCGGTGGTTCGCGAGCATCCTCAGTTCGCGAGCAAGATGAACAGCACGCCGATCGTGTTGAATGCCATGTGCGCGGCGATGTTGGCGAACAGGTTCGCGCGCCATTCGTAGATCGCACACAGGCCCAGTCCCGTGAACGTCATCACGCTCTGCAGCAGCACGGCGTCCTGCCAGGGCGAAGCCACGTAGTGCGAGAGGCCGAACAGCAGCGACGACACGATCGCCCCGGCCCAGAATCCCCGGCGATCGCGGATGCTGCGGTACAGGAGCCCCCGGAAGAACAGCTCCTCGGTCACCGGTGCGACCACGATCGCGAGGACCACGACGAGCACCTTCGACGCGACGCTGAGCCCCGAACCGATCTGCTCCGGAGCCGAAACGCTCTCGTCGGAGAAGAGTTGGAACAGCGGCGTCAGGACGAGCCCGGCCACGATCGCCACGGCCGGATACAGACACAGCCCCAACCCGTAGCCGATCGCGGCCTCTTTCAACCGCCGGCTGCGGGCTGGAAGCCCGAGCGACGCTACCCATCCCGGGTGCCATCGGATGAGCCACAGCAGCATGCCGGCCAACCACACGAGGTCGACGACGACCGAGAGAGCGATCGTAGGGCCATTCGCGGCACCGGTGGCGACGTCGAGCCCGAAGATCGCAACGAGCACCGCCCCGACCAGCGCTTGGCCGATCACGACGTTGACGAGGACGTACACGACGATCACGTGCCACCAGCGCCATGAGACCTTCGGGCGGCCGTCGGGCAGGGTCTCGCCGACCATGCCGGGCAGCTCGGCTCCCACCCCGAAGGCCGGCTCGCCGGGGAGCCGGCTCAGGTCGGGCCGCGGTGGCGGTTCGGGCATGTTCACGGGGTGGCGGCGGCTGGAAGGGACGTCACGGCAACGTGACCGCGGGCTCTTCGATCCGGCGCACGTCGGCACCGAGCGCGGCGAGCTTGTCTCCGAAGCCCTCGTAGCCCCGGTCGAGGTGATGGAGCTCGGAGATCTCCGTCACGCCGTCGGCCACGAGCGCGGCGATCACCATGGCGGCGCCGGCCCGGATGTCGAGCGCGCGCACCGGCGCGGCGCTCAGACGCGGCACCCCCCGGATCACGGCATGGTGCCCCTCGGTGCGGATGTCGGCGCCCATGCGCCGCAGCTCGTCCACGTACAGGAACCGGCTCTCGAACACGTTCTCGGTCGCGATGCTCGTGCCCTCGGCCGTGGCGAGCATCGCCATCAGGATCGGTTGGAAGTCGGTCGCCAGCCCCGGGTGCGGCAGCGTGGCGAACGCGATCGCCCGGGGCCGCGTGGCCTGTCGGACCTCCAACCCGTGCGGTTCCTGGGTCACGGACGCGCCCGTGTCCGTCAGCTTCTGGAGGAACAGGTCGAGATGCTCGGCGTGGGCGCCCACGATCGTGACGTCGCCCTGCGTCGCCACGGCGGCTGCGGCCCAGGTTCCCGTCTCGATCCGGTCCGGGATCGTGGTGTGCTCCGCAGGCCTCAGATCCTCCACGCCTTCCACGACGATCGTGCTGGTGCCGGCGCCTTCGATCCGAGCTCCCATCGCCACGAGGAACGTCGCGATGTCGGCGATCTCCGGCTCACGCGCCGCGTTGTCGATGACGGTGGTGCCGGACGCGCGCACCGCGGCCATCATCAGGTTCTCGGTTGCCCCGACGCTCGGGTAGTCGAGCGTGATCGTCGCGCCACGCAGGCCTGACGTCCGGGCCAGCAGGAACCCGTGCTCCGATGAGATCTCCGCACCCATCTTCATCAGCCCGCCGACGTGCAGGTCGATCGGGCGCGACCCGATCTCGTCGCCGCCGGGCATCGCGACGCGTGCGCGACCCATCCGGGCCAGGAGGGAGCCGAGCACCGCGGTCGAAGCCCGCATCCGGCGCACGAGCTCGTAGGGAGCCTCCGCCGACGTGAGCGTCGATGCGTCGATCATCACCGTGTTCCCGTCCCACACGACGCCGGCGCCCAGGTGGTCGAGCACCTCGGTCATCGTGTGGCAGTCGTGGATCCGCGGGACGTTGCGCACCACGGTTCGCCCGGGGACCAGTAGCGACGCCGCCATGAGCTTCAGGGCGGAGTTCTTGGCCCCGGCCACCGCCACGGAACCGGTGAGCCGGCACCCACCGGTGACGAGGAGTCGATCCATGCGGCGACCAGTGTAGGGGGAGGTCGGGTCGGAAGTGGTCAGCCGGCGAGCTCGATCCGTGCGAGTTGCTTCTGCAGCTCGGCCTTGATGCCTTCGAAGTCGGCCTCGGCGAGCTCGGTGTCACGACGCTCCGCGAGACGTCCCTCGAGCTCCGACGCCCGGGCGCGGACGGCCTCGACGTCGATCTCGGAGCGAAGCTGCGCCTGCGTGGCCATCACGTCGACGCGCGTCGCACCCTCGCCGGAGGTGACGTGCATGAATCCGCCGTCGACCACCGCCGTGAGCTGATCCTCGCCGTCCCGGTAGATCGTCAGCGGACCGATCGCGAGCTCCACCAACAGCGGGGCGTGACCGGCCAGGATGCCCACCTCGCCGTCCACGCCTCTCGCGACGATCTCGCGAGCATCGCCGGCCCAGACCTCGCGATCCGGGGTGACGACGTGGACGTCCAGTGGCTCGCTCATCGCGTCCGTGCCCCGGCCGGCCGCCTAGGCCGCTTCCATCTGCTTGGCCTGCTCGACCGCTTCCTCGATGCCACCGACGAGGAAGAAGGCTTGCTCCGGCAGGTGGTCGTAGTCGCCTTCGCACAGGCCCTTGAACGACGCGATCGTCTCGTCGACCGGCGTGTACTTGCCCGGCAGCCCCGTGAACTGCTCAGCGACGAAGAACGGCTGCGACAGGAACCGCTGGATTTTGCGGGCCCGCGAGACGATCACCTTGTCCTCCTCGGCCAGCTCGTCGATGCCGAGGATCGCGATGATGTCCTGCAGGTCCTTGTAGCGCTGCAGGATCTCCTGCACGCGCCGCGCCACCGCGTAGTGCTCCTCGCCGACGTAGCGGGGGTCGAGGATGCGCGACGTCGAGTCGAGCGGGTCGACGGCGGGGTAGATGCCCAGCGACGCGATATCGCGGCTCAGGACCGTCGTCGCGTCGAGGTGCGCGAACGCCGCGTGCGGCGCGGGGTCGGTGATGTCGTCGGCCGGCACGTAGATCGCCTGCAGCGATGTGATCGAACGGCCGCCGGCGGAGGTGATCCGCTCCTGCAGGTCACCCATCTCGCCGGCCAGGTTCGGCTGGTAGCCGACGGCGCTCGGCATGCGCCCGAGCAGCGTCGAGACCTCCGAGCCGGCCTGGGTGAACCGGAAGATGTTGTCCACGAACAGCAGCACGTCGAGGTGCTTCTCGTCGCGGAAGTACTCGGCCATCGTGAGCGCCGAGAGCGCGACGCGGAGGCGGACCCCCGGCGGCTCGTCCATCTGGCCGAACACCAGCGCGGTCTTCTCGATCACGCCGGACTCCGTCATCTCGAGGAACAGGTCGTTGCCCTCGCGGGTGCGCTCCCCCACGCCGGCGAACACGGACACACCACCGTGCTGCTCGGCCTGCCGGCGGATCATCTCCTGGATGATCACGGTCTTGCCGACGCCGGCGCCGCCGAACATGCCGATCTTCCCGCCCTGCACGTAGGGCTCGAGCAGGTCGATCACCTTGATCCCGGTCTCGAGCATGATCTTCTTCGGCTCGAGCTCCGCGAACGGCGGGGCCTCGCGGTGGATCGGCCAGCGCGTGTCGGCATCGATCTCGGACGCGTCGGCGTCGAGCGGCTCGCCGAGCACGTTGTAGACGTGGCCGAGCACGCCCTCGCCCACCGGCACCGTGATCGGCGAGCCCGTGTTCTCGACCGGCTGGCCGCGCACCAGGCCGTCGGTGGGCTTCAGCGCGATCGCGCGCACGACGGCGTCGCCGATGTGCTGCGCAACCTCACAGGTGATCGTGGTGGTCTGCTCGCCGAGGGAAACGTCGATCGTGAGCGCCGTGTTGATCTCCGGGAGACCGTTCGGGGGGAACTCGACGTCCACCACCGGCCCGATCACCCGGACCACACGGCCCTTCGCGTGCCCGTTGTCTGCCATGTGCTCCTACTCCTCCGCCACGGCGGCGAGCGCCTCGGCGCCGCCGACGATCTCCATGATCTCGGTCGTGATCTCGTCCTGACGCGCGCGGTTCGCCTGGCGCGTCAACACCTTGATGAGTTCCTCCGCGTTGTCGGTTGCGGCCTTCATCGCGCGTCGACGCGCGGCGTTCTCCGACGCCGCCGACTCCAGCATCGCCGCGTACACCTTCGTGATCACGTACTGCGGCAGCAGGGAATCCAGGATCTGCTCGGCCTCCGGTTCGAACAGGTACTCCGGCGGCACCTCACCGCGCGGCTCGCCGGTGACCTCCTCATGCGCGATCGGCAGGAACCGCTGTGAGGTCGCCCGCAGCGTGAACGCCGAGCGGAAATCCGTGTAGGCGCAGTGGAGTTCGTCGATCTCGCCCGAGGCGAAGTCGTCGATCAGCCGGCGGCCGATCTCCTCCGCGATCTCGTACGGCGGCACCTCGCTGTGGCCCTGCCACGACTCGCGGATCGGGACCCCCCGGAACCGGAAGTACCCGACGCCCTTCTTGCCGCTCACGTACACGACCGGGTCGAGGCCCCGACGCCGCACCGACGCGATCAGACCTTCGGCCTCCTTCATCACGTTCGCGTTGTAGGCGCCGGCCAGCCCGCGGTCCGACGTCACGACGAGCACGCCGCCCTTCGACGGCGTCGGCCGCTCCTCCAGGAGCGAGTGCTGCAGGCCGGCCGCGTGCGCCGCGAGATCCTCCATGGCTCTGGTGAGCTGCGTCGCGTACGGGCGGGCCGCCTCGACGCGTTGCTGTGCCTTCACGATCCGCGACGACGCGATCAACTCCATCGCCCGCGTGATCTTCTTCGTCGACTGGACCGAGCGGATCCGCCGGCGGACGACGCGGAGCTGCGCCCCCATCCGTCTACGGGCGCTCCGGCGCCTCGGCCTGACCCACCGGCCCGGCCTGCTCGACGTCTTCGATGCGCCCCTCGAGCGACTCGTCGGGTGCCCCGCCGCCGTCCTCGTCGTCGGCCGAGGACATGCGATCCCAGCCGACATCGGGCTTGACCTCGTCGGGTGGTGTGGGCTGCCCGATCCCCGACTCGGAGCCGGGACCACCGCCGGTCGGCACGAACGTCTCCTGGAACGCGGCGAGGGCGCCCTTCAGCGCCTCTTCGGTGGCGTCGGGCATGTCGCCCGTGTCGCGGATCGTGGCCAGCACCTCTGGGTTGCGGGTCTCGAGGTAGACCAAGAAGTCCTCCACGAAGCGCTTCGCATCATCGCCCGGGTAGTCGTCCATGTACCCGCCGGTGACCGCGTAGATCGCGACGACCTGGCGCTCGACCGGTTGCGGCTCGAACTGGGGCTGCTTCAGCACCTCGACCACACGCGCTCCTCGAGCGAGCTGCTGCTGCGATGCCTTGTCGAGCTCGGACCCGAACTGTGCGAACGCCTCGAGCGCGCGGAACTGCGCGAGGTCGAGGCGGAGGCGGCCGGCGACCCTCTTCATCGCCTTGATCTGCGCCGCGCCGCCGACGCGCGACACCGACACACCGACGTTGATCGCGGGCCGGACGCCGGAGAAGAAGAGCTCGGCTTCGAGGAACAGCTGCCCGTCGGTGATCGAGATCACGTTCGTCGGGATGTAGGCGGAGATGTCGCCGCCCTTGGTCTCGATGATCGGCAGCGCTGTCATGGACCCGCCTCCGAGCTCGTCCGAGAGCTTCGCCGCGCGCTCCAGCAGGCGCGAGTGCAGGTAGAAGACGTCGCCGGGATACGCCTCGCGGCCGGGCGGGCGACGCAGCAGCAGGGAGATCTCGCGGTAGGCGACCGCCTGCTTCGACAGGTCGTCGTAGACGATCAGCACCGCGTCGCCCTCGTACATCCAGTGCGCACCGAGCGCCGCACCCGCGTACGGCGCCACGTACTGGAACGGTGCCGGATCGGACGCGGGCGCGTTGACCACGACCGTGTAGTCCAGCGCGCCCTGTTCGCGCAGCACCTCGACGACCTCGGCCACCGTCGAGGACTTCTGCCCCACGGCCACGTAGATGCACTTCACGGCCTGGTCGGTGCCCCAGTACTGCTTCTGGGCGATGATCGTATCGAGCGCGACCGCGGTCTTGCCGGTCTGCCGGTCGCCGATGATCAGCTGTCGCTGCCCCCGCCCGATCGCGGTCATGGCGTCGATCGCCGCGATGCCCGTGTAGAGGGGCTCTTTCACGGGCTGACGGCTGACCACGTTCGGCGCCTGGACCTCGAGGTTCCGGGACTCGGTCGCCTGGATCGGACCGCGGTCGTCGAGGGGACGGCCGAGCGCGTCCACGACGCGTCCCAGGAACGCGTCCCCCACCGGGATCGACAGGATGTTGCCCGTCTGCTTCACCGGGTCGCCCTCTTCGATCCCTGAGGCCTCGCCGAACAGGATGCAACCGATCTCGTTCTCGTCCAGGTTGAACGCCACGCCGAGGAGGCCGCCGGGGAACTCGAGCAGCTCGTTGGCCATCGTGCGGGGCAGGCCCTGCACGCGCGCGATCCCGTCACCGGTCTCGATCACGCGGCCGACCTCTTCGCGCTCGACACCCGGCGACCAGCTCTCGACGTTCCTGCGCAGCGCCTCCGCGATGCTCGCGGGGTCGATGTTCAATGCCATCTCGTCACACGCTCCCTAGTTGTTGCCTGGCGCTCTCGAGCCGGCTCGCGATCGAGCCGTCGAAGACCTCGTCGCCGACCCGGGCGACGACGCCGCCCACGACCGCCGGATCGAGCACCACCTTGACGTCGACCTGCCGCCCGGTCGCCGACGCCAGGGCCGCCGCGATGCGGTCGCGCTGCGCATCGCTCAGAGCGACGGCGCTCCGTACCTCAGCGAGGACGTGCTCCCGCTGCCCTGCGGCGAGCGCCGCGAGCTCCTCCACGATCTTGGGGATCTCCCGGGCGCGGCCGGCATCGACCACGAACCCCAGCAGGTTGACGGTGACCGGGTTCGCGCGATCGCTCAGCAGATCCCGGATCACCTGCTTCTTGTTCTCGGCGGGCAGTGCGGCATCGGTCAGCGCCTCACGGAGCTCCGTGTTCTGCTCGAGCGCCTTGCCGAACCCGAACAGCTCGTCCTCGACCGTCGCGAGCACGTTCTCGGCGCGGGCGACGGAGAACAGCGCCTCGGCGTAGCCCCTGATCAGGTCGTCCTTGGCCAAGGCGTCAGCGCTTCCCGTTCCCGCCGGCAACCTGGTCGATGTACTCGTCGATCAGCTGCTGGTGGGCGGACTCGTCGAGCGACTGGCCCACGACGCGCGCGGCCAGCTCGACCGCGATCTCACCGACCTGTCCCCGGAGCTCCTGGAACACCCGGTCCCGCTCGGCGCGGATCTCCTCCTGCGCCCGCTGGACCGTCGCTTGCGCCTCCTGCTCGGCGCTGGCCTGGATGTCCATGCGGACCTGGTCGGCGGTCTGCCGCGCCTCCTCGATGATGCGGTTCGCCTCCTCGCGCGCGCCCGCGAGCTGCGAGCGATAGTCGGCGAGGAGCTGATCGGCTTCACCGCGCGTGGACTCGGCCTTCTCGAGCTCGCCCTGGATCTTGCTGCGACGCTCCTCGAGCAGCGTGTTCATGCGAGGGAGCACCCACTTCCACATGAAGTAGAACAGGATCGCGAACGCGAGCGCGCCGACGATGAGCTCGGCGGCGTGTGGATACAGGTCGGCCGCGTCGTTCTCGTTGACCGTCTCCTCGGCCTGGGCCAGGAGCGCCAGGATCGCTACCACGATTGCGCCCCTCCCCTCAGATGATGAACGAGAACGCGATGCCGAACAGCGCCAGGGCCTCGATCAGCCCGATGCCGATGAACATCGTGGCTCGAACCTGCCCGGCGTACTCCGGTTGACGCGCCATGGCCTCGACGGACTTCCCGATCAGGATGCCCAGGCCGATGCCGGGGCCGATCGCAGCCAGGCCGATCACCAGGCCCTTGCCGATCGTCTCGAGCCCGCTGAAGTCGGCCGCTTGGGCGAGCAGTCCCAACATCCGATGTCCTCCTTGTCTAGTGACCTTCCTCCATCGCGCCGCCGATGTACGACGCGGTGAGGATGGCGAAGATGAACGCCTGCAACAGGGCCACGAAGATCTCGAAGCCCACGAGGATGATGGCGATCCCGAACGAGAACGGGGCGAACACGGCGATCCACCCGCCCTCGAGGAGTGCCACGGTTCCGAGGAAGAAGACCGCGAGCAGGAAGTGTCCGGCCAAGAAGTTGGCGGCGAGTCGGAGCGACAGCGTGATCGGCCGCATGACGATCACGGTGACGAACTCGATCAGCGGCAGCAGCGTGTATTTCAGCCACCACGGCGCCCCCTCGGCGATCAGCACGAACTTCAGATAGCCGACGAATCCGTGCTTGCGGATACCGATCGCGTTGTACGTCACCCACGCGACCACGGCCAACACGATCGGCGCTGTCGTGAAGACGATCATGTCGTGCACAGAGACGCCGACGAGTAACGACGCCATGAATTTCGATAACACCGCAGCAACCGCGAGAGCGAAGACGATGCCTGCTGCCGCAGTCGCGAGGCCATATCGAAGCACGAGAGCAACGATTGCCCCACTCGACGCACCGAGTGCCGAGCGAATACCAAACTCGCGGGTCCGTGCGACGACGGTATACGCCATGATGCCGTAGATGCCGAGTGCGGCAAGCACGAGCGCGAGAGCCGCGAACGCCGCCATCAAACCCATCGCGAGTTGCTGCCGCGCGACGGAGTGCGTGAGGACTTCGCGCACAGTACGCGGATAGAAGAGCGGCATCCTCGGATCCATCGTGTGTAGGACCTCCTTGATCCGAGGGATGAGTTTCGTACCGTCAGTCGTCGTGCGCACGACGAAGGTCCCGCTGAACCGGGCAAATTGAGTCGTAGGCACGTAGATCGTCGG
>Ga0081455_10003259_pt1 | contig 18792 bp, 12 predicted proteins | sample TabmetS3T2R1_FD_70207 | JGI IMG/M metagenome (GOLD analysis project Ga0081455, IMG submission 70207) | Tabebuia heterophylla rhizosphere microbial communities from the University of Puerto Rico - S3T2R1 | ecosystem: Host-associated > Plants > Roots > Rhizosphere ... | reverse complement strand
CCCACTGAAGGCTGTGAATGGGAGCCTTCTTTCCGCCGAGCCCGTCCCAGACCTTTCGTCCTATGTCATTGGCGAAATCGGCAATGGAAAGCTCCTGCGGGCCGGAGAGGAATCGTTGTAGAAGCCGCATGCCCGCCAACTCTGTCCGGCGTCCCGGTTCGAGCATCAGGTGCGCGCTCACCGCCGCGAGGACGGGCCGCCCTTTTATGTTCATCTTTCGAGGCGTGACGCCGATGAAGCCTAGTATCGCGCCATTCCCGTCTTCGCAAACCAGCGAGGGCAGATTTTCATCCAGCCAGGGATTGCGTAGAAATATCTCCTCGAATTCGGCGCTTATGGCCGCCAGAGAAGATTTGGAAGTCGTGGGCTCGTTGGCAAGGTGGACCCTGGAGAACAGGGCCGCGACCGCGGGTATATCATCTCCGGTCAATCTGCGTATAAGGTTCGTCACAACTGTCCCCATTAGGCGTCGCACCGCAGGGCACAGAGAGCAATGAGGAAATCAGTGATTTCTCCGTGTTCTGCGGCGTCCTGCGGCGGCTATTTATCCAGTCCTTCATAGCGTGAGAAAGTCTAGTAACTCGGCGATCCGCGCCGTCGTTCTGCGACGGTCGAAACTCTCGACGATCAGCGGGTCAGGCGCGGGGCCTGGCAGACCGCATTTCCAGAGCCAGTAACATACACGCACCGCGTTGATGACCCCCTGTTGATCGTCCGGACTAACCACCCAGGCGCCTCCGGTCCGCCTCAGCAGGGTCGCCACGGCGCCTTCGCAGGTCAGCGCGAGGATTGGGCGTCGCGTTTTCAGGTACTCGAAAGTTTTGCCGGGTATCTGGATGACAAGTCCTTCGGCGAGCAGCAGCAGCAGGTCGGATCGCAGCAGGCGGCGCAAGGTCTCGGAGTGACTGAGTATGCCTGTCATTTCAACACACCCCTCGATCCCCGCTTCTGAGACGATTTCCGCCATGCCGCGCCCTTCACTCGATTCGCACGATCCGATCAACTCTACGCTCACTTCATCGCGCACAATTTCTCCGCATTCGATCAGCGTTCGTAGCGCGCGGAAGACTGGCGCCGGGTCGCGGTTCATATAAAGATTCCCGGCGTAGGTGATGCGGAACTTTCGCGGCGCATCGGCGGCGTGTCCCTCACCCGGGTCGCCCGGAGGGATAGACTCGATGAACTCCTGCCATTCAAGACCGTCGAAACCGTTCATTACGACGGCGAATTTGGAAGCGGGCATTTGATCGTAAGCCGCGCGCATCAAAGCCGCATGCTCTTCGGTGACGCAAACCACGGCGTCGGCGCGGGAGATCGTCATTCGCTCCAGCGCGCGGTTGATTTTGAAACAAATCTTGTCCGGGCGGGGCTCGGCATGCATCCCTGTGATCCACGGGTCGCGGAAGTGCGCCACCCAAGGCAACCCTGTCAGAAGCGCGAGCCAGTAGCCGGCCATGTGGGAGGTGAAGTATGGCGCCGATGAACAGATCAGCCCGGCCCTCGTTTGTTTGATGGCTCGCAACCCGGCCGCCACCGCCGGGATCAGCCAGCCGTTGTATTTGTCGGGCACGCACGACAGTGAAAGCAGCAGATCGCGCGTCTTGCGGAGGGCCGATTTGTATTTCGCGCCGTTGGGCGGAGAGACGTCCTTCCAATCGCTGTCTTGAAGCGGCTTACCGGCCGGCGATCTCGATTTGAATCGACGATAAATATCAGAAGGGTGCGGGAGCTTATACGTTCTGATGATCAGATCGGGGTCGTTCACGCGACCTTCATAATTGCGTCCGAGGTATGCGTCATCGATGTATTTCTCTCTGACAGTCAGCACGACAGGCTCCCATCCGTAAAGCGGAAGATATCGCGCGATTTGCACGCAACTGTAGGCGCCCATCTCCGTGCTGGGCGGAAATGAGTAGGAGATGAACAAAACCCGCCGCATCTCCGTTGATTCGTGTTTCATGCTTTCCAATTTGGACCAATAGGATTTATAGGACTTATAGGACTTATGGGGCGCCACATATTTCCCATAAGTTCTATAAGTCCTATAAGTCCAATTGGTCCTATTCAGGACCTTCCCGAGGTTTTTTTCTTATCGGGAGCAGTCGGTAATCGCGGTAGAGGCCCGGATCGCCGTCGCGCCCATCGACCGCGGCCATAGCGATGTTGAACGCTTCGCGCGCAGTGGCGAAGTGAATCTTGAATTGGCCGCTGCGGTCGGCGGATTCGATGGCGTCCGACCAGAAATTGAGCATGGGGTGTCCGAGAGTCATCTCCTGGTCACCGGTGAAAAAGCCGTGGCAGTAAAGCTTGATGAAGACCCAATCAGGGCGGCCGCTCACGCTGATGCGCGCGTTCCGCCACCGGTTCAATCGCGACTCTCCCGGCGGGTACGCGGCGGTCAGCGCGCCGTCGTCGAGCTTCGGCCTGGGCAAGCTCCGTGCGAGCCCGCTCCAATCGATGATCAGTGGGCCTGTCAGGATCACCGGCGTCCGCACCCGATCGCCAACGCGCAGCCGCCGGCCAACGCGGTGCGGCGCGCGTTCGTTGAAAGGGCGTCCGCACTGATAGATCGCGTTGATCATCGCGACCTGCGACTCCCCGGGGGCGGTGGGCAGCGTCATATCCGCGTAACATCCGGTCTCCGCCAGAATCTCCATCTCGTTGTCCACGCCGCAACAGCGCCCGCCCAGCGAATTGGCCAGAGCCAGGTTGCCGTGAACGAAGGCGTAACGGGGGCGGCGGTCGCCGTCTTCACGCGAGAGGCAGTTGTGCTCTTCGGCGAGAAGGTCGCGGAACTCAACCAGGGCGCGCCGCGTTTGATCGGCCGTGTCAGGCCTCTCGACGCCATGGTGCAGGTGAATCTCGACGGCGCCCAAACCGTCGGCTTCCAGGTCGGCGATCATCTCGACCAGCGAGCGGTGGTATTGCTCGGCGGGGTAAAAGTATGTGTGGCGGAAAGGAGTTCCGTCGTGATCCTTCAGAGCGAGCCCCGCCGCGCGCGCCTCCTTGACCCAGGATTCGACCCTCCGCTTTTGCGTCTCCAGATCGCAAAACGAGTTGTCGGCTCTCCACGACGGCTCAAAGTGATTCGCCACGACGACTATCAGGTGCCGCGGCGCGCCGTTTTCGGCGAAAGAGCGCAACGTCGTCCCCGCGCGCCACAGCGGATAATGACTGAGCCACGGCAGTGACCATTTCAATTTCGTCAGAAAGTCTGGTTCGACGGCTGCCATTCCTTTGTTCAACTCTCCATAGCTTGACCGTCGGCGGCTCTTGATATTTCCCTCTCACTCCCTTTGATCATTTCGGTCGTGAAGGGAGTCGGGCTGAAAGGGGAGGGCGCGGGTCGCTGTCGCAGGCGCCGTAAGCGTGTCTTTGCCCAATCGGGGAGGAGCGCTCGCGCGATCTCTTTCGTATGTTCCCGGGCGACGTGCCATCTGGCGGCCCGGCTGTCTGACGCGACCTGTGCGGTGACGGTCACGCGTGGATTATCAGCCCAGTCGAATTTGTAATTTTCGGCCCCGCGCAGAAAGTCATACATCCTCAACCCCCGCCGCGAGGCTTCGCGAATTGACAGCCCGAGGAGCGTGAAGCCGGGGCTGTATTTCGACCAGGCATGGTCGAAGCCCGTAAGATATAAGTAGTAACAATCTCCGGACTCGAAGCCGAAAAACGACGCGCGGCATTCGCCTTCCAGCCAGATCTCTTCGAAGCGAGTCATGCCGGCGCGGGCCAGCTCGGCGGCGGCGTCAAGCGTGAAGCCTTTCTGCTCCGCCGTCCTGAAGGCGGACGACCCCCCACGGTCGATCCATCGTCCGACGTGAAGCGCCAGGTGTCGTCCGAAGGCGGCGGTGATTTCGTTAACGTCGGAGACCACCCTGAATTCGAAGCTTGCGATCTTGTTCAAGCGCCTTATGCAGCATTTGAAATTGTCCGATCGCCGAGACCGTTCGAGCAGGTCTTCCCACCTGGCGTCGAGCGACATCCGCGGACAGACGTATTGTGGGACGATCCTGAACCTGAACCTTTCGTCGTCGGCGAAACGCCTGGTAAGCGAGTGCAGAGTGCAGGAATCGGCGGCCATTCCCTCGAGTTCGAGCAGATCGAACGAGCGCGGCGCCGCAAGGTAATCTATGAAAATGTCGGCGCTCTTCTGTTTGAACCCTGGCAAGGCCAAAATGTCCAGATAATCGGACGCGCCATACGATTCGCCCATAAACGACACCCGCTTCAGCCCGGGCGAAAAGCGCGATGACTGTATGTTCTCGGCGCACAACGGCAGCAGCGCGATCAGATTCCCACTCTCTCTCGCGCAGAGCAGAAAGGGATGTCTCTCCTGCCCGAACCACCTGTGCCAGGTTGACAGCCATTCCCAGGAGAGAAAGGGGGGAGCGCCGGATGCGCGAAACATCGCCTGCCATTCCACCCGCAACCTGGTTAAGGCCTCAGAGCCTTCTTCGACTTCGATATTTATTTTTTTCATCGATATGTTTTGTTAAGGTTGCATCCTATGTTTTTGCCGTCGGCGCCGGCGTTCCGGTACGAACTGGACGAAGAAAGCCGATAGTCTCCCTTCCCCATGTCCACGAAGCCGACTTCGCTGAACGAGTTGATGAAATAATTATCCGGCGGGTAAACTGACGCCTGCCCGCCGATTATCACGTTTTTCTTGAAGACGTAAGACTTCCACCACCGTCTGAGCGTCGACAGACCTATATCCGTATCGGTCCCGATCACCCCGTAGGCGTTGTGCGCCACGATGTTATTCGTGAACACCAACGCCACGTTCAACCCCTGCGCCGATTCAGTCGTCAGGATGTTGCCCGTCGCGAACCCCGTGTTGTGGTCTATCGTCACGTATTCCGCCCCGCCGATTATCTGGAACAGCTTCCCGTCACCTCCCCAGGCCTTGCCGTCGATGTCTTCGATCAGATTGTTCCTGATCAGTATCCGGCGCGACGGCTGGCTCACGCCCGCCTCATTGTCCGGCCCCGAGATGTTGAACCCGCCCCCCGAGCGCCTCAGCGCGTTGTTGGCGAACGTCACGTCCTGCACAACAGACCACGGCGACTGACCGCTCTGGTTGCGCGGCGTGAACAGGATCGCGAAACCGTCCTGGCTCTCAGCCCAGTTGCGCTCGAAGATGTTCGACTCGATCAGCACACGCTGCGCGTTCTTCAACTCGAGAAGGTTTTTCACCGACCACCGGATTCCCGCGTAAGAGGGGTGGCCCATCTTCCATTTCAAAGGCTTCACCACGTGGTTTTGGCGGAACTCGACGTCGGATGGGACCAGGTTCTGGATTGGGGAGTCCGCGCCGCCGAGCATGAAGTTCTCGCCCGCGCCTTCGAGGTAGTTGTTGACGATCTTGAAGGGGCCGGGGCCGTTCCAACCGGCGATGGCCTGCGAGTCAGCGCCTGACTCATGGCACTCGGAGATGTAAGAGTCGATGACGGCGGTCGAGGCGCTGTTGAGCGCGACGCCTCTGCGCGAGGTGTCCGAAGGGTTGCCGTGGATGTAGCAGCGGTCGACGACCAGATCGTGAGGGACCTGGGAGAGCGAGGTCTGGCCGCCGTCGAAGTCGACGATGTCGTAGATCCTGGAGCCTGCTTTGTGGCCGATTTCGAGGCCGATGAAGCGGTAGTGATGAGCCCCGGAGGACGCCTTGATGGCAGGCTCGGAATTGGGGCTGACGATCTTTGGCAAGACGTTTGAGTAAGATGGAGTGATGCGCGTACCCGGCGGAGGCAGATTGGAGTCTGCGGTCGAAGAGCGGACGACGATCCATTCGGATTGGCCCGATCCGGATTTATTCGGCAAAGTAAAATTGCCGGTGAATCTCGCGCCAGCCTCAAGCGTGATCGCATCGCCCGGTTTCGCCTGGTTAAGCGCGGCTTGAAGATCGCCTCCAGCCTTGACTTCGATGGAGCGCCCTTTGGGGGGCGTGTAGGTCGTGTCCAGATAGACGCGGGGCGGCTCCGGCTCGCCTGCGGCGAGAGTCGTCGGGCGCGATCCTTTGTAAATGTCGGATGATTTGCCTGGGGCTTCAGCGCAGGAGTTGGCGAAGCTCAGGGCTATTGCCACAGTCGCCGCCAGCGCGAGTTGTTTTGACCTATGCGGGCGCATCTTCGCCGCAGAGCGGCGCCTGAATTTAGCCGTGGGTTTCAACCCACGGTGGGCATGCATTTTTTCCCGCGTCGCGTCAGCGACGATTGAAGTCAGCCGTCGCTCGCGCGACGTGGGGACTTTCTCCAACCGTCCCGTGGGTTGAAACCCACGGCTAAATTCAGGCGCCGCTCTGCGGCGAGCGGACGCAAGCCACTTACACAGGTGGAACTGTTTATTCAGATTCATAAAGCGACTCCATCAACGTTTAAGCGAATCCGCGAAATGGCGGCGCAGCTCATCGACCTTCGACTCCCAGCTTTCATTGCGCATCAGCTCGCTGCGCGCCGGACTCGGTCCCGGATCCTCCAGCGCGCGTTCGATCTCGCGCGTGAATTCATCGGGGCCGCTGGCGATGCGGCAGTGTTTCAAGCTGACGACTTCGGGCGCCGGCGTCGAGACGACCGGCAGGCCGGCGGCCAGGTACTCGCGCACTTTCAGCGGATTGGAATTGAGCGTCAGCTCGTTTGTAAGAAACGGATTGAGCGCCACGTCAAAGCCTTTGCAATAAGCAGGCAATTCGGCGTAGGGCTTGCGGCCCAGCAGATGAACGTTCGGCAGCCGCTTGAGCATGGAGACGTCTGTCGCCGTTTTGCCCACCAGCGCGAGCGAGCCTTCGGGGAAGCTCCTGGCGGCGTGCGCAAGCAATTCGACGTCGATCCAATCTGCGATCAGCCCATGAAAGCCGATCACCGGGCGCGGCAGGCGGGCGATCTCTTCGGGGATCACGGTAGCGGGGTCGAGCGCGCGGCGGAAGAGTTCGAAATCCACGCCGTGGCGGATCAGGCGCGTATGCGGGTTGAATCGGGCCTTCGATCGGTAAAGCCTCTCGGCCGAGACGATGACCAGGTCGGCCTTGCGACATAGCTCCTCTTCCATCCGAGCGAGCGCATTGGCGGCGACCCCGGTGAACGCCGAATATTCGTCAACGCAGTAATAGATCAGCTTGTCTTCGCCCAATGAGCCGGCGATCAGCGCGGCGGGCGGATTGAAAATAAAGTTGATGGGCCGCGCGAATCCCAACCGCCGCATCGCGCGTTTGACTTGCCAGCGAAGGAAATGCCGGTTGAATTCGCGCGCGCCACCCCATCCGTAGGCCGGGATCGCCAGCGGGTTGAGCGTGAAGATATTTCTTTCGACCTCTTTGATCGACTCGAAGGCCGCCACCAGCTTTCCGAACGCGCGCGACAGATCGGCCTTGGATGCCGTCGGGGTTCGGTATCCGATCGAATTGACCCAAAGGACGCGGTTGTCGCGCGCCAACACGCGCATCAGGTGATTTTTTGAGAGCGGGTCGCCGCCCCAATCGTGACTGAAGCAGAGCAGGTCGCGCCCTCGCATTGTGTCCACGGTGCCTATCATACCGGCGCCAGTCGCCTCTGGAACAAAACGTGAATCCAGTTCGGGCTCCGCTTGCTAAATGCCTTTTGGGCCTCATTCACATAAAAGGCTATTTTTGTAAGCGCCTTCTGCAACAAATTCCTATCGGGCGGACTCCTGAATTTGGCCCCGCAGTAAACACACGGCTCTTCCTGCGAATAATCGCCGTAGGGATTTCCGGCCAGGTCCGTCAGAAAGGTCGAAAAAGGATTCGTCCCTGCGGAGCCTTCTCCGACAAAGGACAGGCCGACGACCTCGAACTCAGGGAACAATTCTTTCAGACTGTTCTCGTCGAAACTGTTGACGTGCCCCCATGGAGGGCTCTGTTTACCGCAGGCGTGGCACGTCAAACGTCCTACTCTTAAATCCTGCTTGTACGGAACGCCGATGAGTAAGTATTCCCTTGCGACACGGCTTAACTCGCCACACGCCCTAACAAGAGTTCGACTTGGTATGTGCTCGAGCACTTCGGCGCACAAGACGAGGTCGAAGGAAGCGTCGGGGAAGTTCAAGCCTGTGACGTCGCCCTTCAGGCAACGAATCCTTTCGTCATCTATGCGAGGCTCTTCCAGGTCGAGCGCCGTGACGTCGGGAAAATGCCCGGCCAACAATTTTGAAATGAAACCGTCTCTGGCGCCGACGTCCAGGGCGGAGTCCAGATTGCAGGGCAAGAGCCTCGTCAAGTCAGCAATCCTCTTTCTCTCTGACTCACTGGCTCGGTATTCCGTTAAATCCATTGGCGACTATTCTCATCTTCTGCCGCGTCAGCGGCGATCGCTCATTGTCCCTTTGAAAAGTCGGGCTAGGATCACGAGGTCGCTGCGGCGACTGGGGGACGATTGTCACATTTGGCGCCCCGCCCGCCATCCTTTGTGCGAAACCATGGCGCGCACGAAAGCAGCGCCGTCACGATGCGCTCGGCCGCGCGCCCGTCCCACAACTCCGGCGCGCGCGACGGGGTCGGACGCCCGTCGGCGTTGATCGCTTCAGCCGCCGCGACGATGCGTTCGGGGTCAAGCCCGACCAGTCGGTTTGTGCCCTCCTCGATGGTGATCGGGCGCTCCGTGTTCTCGCGCAGCGTCAGGCAGGGGACGCCCAGGGCCGTCGTCTCTTCCTGCAGGCCGCCGGAATCGGTGAGCGTCATCTTCGAGTTGCTCCACAGCTTCAGGAAATCGAGGTAGCCGAGCGGATCGATCACCCTCACTCCCGGCGGCGGTTCGACGCCGAATTCCCGCATCCGGCGCAGGCTGCGCGGGTGCGCGGGGAAGACCACAGGCAGCGCGCGCGCGATCCGCCCGACGGCCGCGAATATGCGCCGCAGCGAGCCCGGGTCGTCCACGTTCGACGGGCGGTGCAAGGTCATCGCGGCGAACCCACGCGCCTCGAGCGACAGGTCGTCGAGGATCGTCGAGCGTTGCGCGCGTTCGATCTGACTGTAGAGCGTGTCGATCATGACGTTGCCGACGCGGACGATTCGGTCGGGGGCGACGCCTTCGCGCAGGAGATTTTGATCGGCGTCCGGGCTGGGCGTGAGTAACAGGTCGGAGAGCCTGTCGGTCAACACGCGGTTGATCTCTTCGGGCATCGCCCAATCGCCGCTGCGCAACCCCGCCTCGACGTGCGCGACGCGGACGCGCAACTTGCCCGCGACCAGCGCGCAGGCCAGAGTCGAATTGACGTCGCCGACGACCACCACCCAATCGGGTTTATGCGCGATCACCACGCCCTCGAAGGCCAACATTACCCGCGCTGTCTGCTCGGCGTGCGTCACGCCGCCGCTCGCCAGGCAAACGTCCGGTTCGGGCATTCCCAGATCGCGGAAGAACGCCCCCGACATCACGTCGTCATAATGTTGCCCTGTGTGAACGAGGGTCTGCGTGATCTCCCCGCCCCGAGCGTTCATCTCGGCGATGATCGGCGCCATCTTCATGAAGTTGGGGCGCGCGCCCACCACGTTTAAAACTTTCACCATACTCCGTCGGAATGGAACTTACAGGACCTATGGGTCCTATAGATCCCATTTGATTCGTGGCCCTCGATCTGTGATCCTCGACCATCGTTTGAGAATCTGTCTCTCTACCGCCTCGACCTGACCGAAGTCGCTGGGGAAGATCAGAGTCAGAAACTCCTGCGTCCCCTCGCCCTCGGCCTCGAACAGCGCGACGGGCGCGGGCGCGCATTGCGCATAACAGATCGAGACCCAGCTTTCATCTACTTTGGCCGTCACTTCGGCGGGCGACTGGGCGACTGGGCGACTGGGCGACTGGGCGATTTGAAGTCTCTTTGCCGCCATGTCGCCCCGTCGCCCCGTCGCCCCGTCGCCCCGTCGCCCCTGGGTTTCGACGCCCGTCTCGCAGATGACTCTGATCGTCAGCGAGGCGCCGCTCTTATGGCGCGCCTCGACGCGGCCTGCCACGGGCTTGGCCTCGCAGCCGGGCGCGAAGTGATAGCGAATGGCGTAGCGGTGACGTCTTTTTGCAGTGAACCGATCGCGCACGATCAGGTATTCCGGGAGGCCGGCGTGCGGGTTCGGTTTGACGAATAACACGGACCGCGTGTGTTTGACCGGGTCCCTGAGACGTTCGTAACCGTCGTGCGAGCCTTGAAAGAAGATCGCGTCGCCGCGCTCGATGAATCCGTGAAGGCGGCATTCCGCGGCCGTGCGCCAAGAAAACGGCGTCGAAGCGGCGGATTGCGACTGGTCGTCTACGGTCACGGTGTTGTGCGCCGCGGTCGAGCGGAATTCGTCGCGCGTCTTCGGGTCTGCGGCGTAAACGTAAGTGCCGGGGTCGACGATCCAGGTCACGCCGCGCGAGGCGAATTCGATCGAGAGCGCGTCCGCGTGCGCGTGCCCGCAGCCCGCCTCGGCGCCGTGAGGTCCGCAATCGATCAACGCGAAACTCGAATTGCGGCGCCATCCGTCGCGCATTACGAAATAGCCGCTCGAATTGAACACCTTGGAAATCCTGCAGGGCGGCTCGGCCTTCATTTGGTCGTAGCTTTCGACGCCTTCGGGGCCGATCAACCACAACATCTCAGCCGGAGCGTCTCCCGCGACGTATTTCCAATCGCTGCGGTTGAGGACGGCCGAGCCGATGGCCAGAGTGTCGCGGAAGTCGTTGGCCGCCCGGGCGGTGAGTTTGATCAGACGCCCGCCGTCGTCGTCGCCGAAGAGCGGCGAAGTCCCGTCGGGCCGCGTGATCCACATCAGGTGGTCGAGCATCGCTTCCAGCTTCTGCCAGATCGTCGTCTCCGACGCGCGGTCGAGCTTGAAGTCATTCGCCAGTGTCAGCGCGAACAGGTGCGTATAAAAGTCAGTTGTATAGCGGTGATAGTAAGACGATTGCTCGAAATAGACGCCGTCGGCGCGCACCTGTTTCCGCGCCTGGTCGAGCAGGATTCGCAATCCCAGGTCGCGCCACCCGTCGGCGCGGGTCATCTCCGGCAGCGCCGCGCCCAGGTAGAACAACCCCAGCGCCTCGCCGGTCAGGTGTGTGTTGGGGCTGAAGTAATACGAAAGATACGTCTCGATGTGGCTGCCGTGTTCGATCAGCGATTTCAGCAGCCGCGAGAAGAAATCGGGCGTGACCTCTCCGGAGTCGACGAGCATCTGCGTCGCCCAGAGCCAGGAGATCGAGCGCAACGCCACTTCAAGACTGGAGGCCCAATTGATCCCCATCCCCACCGGATTGTCGTCGATCCAGTCGGAAACCTGGTTGACAAAGCCGGCGGCGAATCGACTGTCATTGGTCAGCCAATAGGCCTGGCCCAGCGTGACGAAATGGGAGTGACGGTTCAACTCCCAGACGACTTTCGGGTCCCCGCCGCCCAGCGGGTTGAGCGCGGGCAGCTTGCTCCAATGCAAAACCGGGGCGCGTTTGCCCGAAATGGGATCAAGCAGCCAGTCAATCGGCGAATAGGGCGGATCGCCGAAACTCAACGCGCCGTGGCCCAGCAGCGAGAATTTTCCTCTTAGAGCGGATTCCGCCGTATTGATGATGGCGTCGCGTTCGGCGGGGAAGCGCCGGTTCATTATCTCGACAATCTTTCCCCGGCGCGCGAACGAGGGCAGTAAACAGCGGCTCCTCGCCCGCATTCGGCAGCGCAGTCTGTCGGCGGCCTCTTCGCCGGTCCCGTCGCGCCAGACGGGGTGGAATTCGCGGGCAAGCTCCGCGTCGCTCATCTCCGGCGCGCGCGCGCGCCGGAAGCGGTCGCGCAACTTGGCGGCCCCCTGGCGCGATCGAACTCGCAGCTCATCGAGGCTCATGCCGCGAATCTTGCCGATTTGTTTATGACTGATCGACATAATTCATCTCAATGTTGAACTATAGGACTTATAGGACTTATGTCATTGGTCCTATAAGTCCCATAAGTCCTATAAGTCCCATTCATGACGCTCCCGGGGATGAGCCAACTCGCGATAGACCGCCAGCCATTGCCCTTTGATCTGCGGCCAGGCGTATTGGGCGCACTCTTCACGCGCGCGGCGGGCGATGGCGGCGGCCAGTTCTTGATCTTCGAGCAGGCGGATGGCGTTTGCGGCGAGCGCTTCGTGGTTGTCGCGTCCGACCATCAACCCCGTTTCTTCATGCCTCACGATGTACGGCACTCCGCCGGCGTTCGTCGTCACGACGGGCAGCCCGGCGGCGAAACACTCGGTGATCGAGTTGGGCATGTTGTCGATGTCGGTCGCCATCAGGTAAATGTCGTGAGCGTCGTAAACGGCCGGCATGCGATCGAACGGAATGAGCCCGGTGAATGTCGTGTTGCGCAATTTCAGCTCGCGCGCGAGTTGTTCGAGGCGACGGCGCTCCCCGCCGTCGCCTCCGACTGTGAGCAGGGCCTCCGGGTAGCGCCGCTGGATCAACTCGAACGCGCGCAGCACGCAGGGCACGTTGTAAAGCGGCTCGTGCGAACGGCTGGTGAAAAAGACTGGGCGGAGAGGGCTGCGCCCACGGAACCAATATTTGTCCAGCGCGGCGATGTTGAAGATCGCCTGCGCGCGAAGCCCGAAGCGCGCGAAGACGTCTACGAGATAGCTCGAAGGCGCGATGACGACGTCCGCCAGCCGGATCACCGGCGCGGCCATCCAGTACCAATGGCTCAAATGGTCTTCCGCCTCGCCGCTGTGATAATGCAGGATCACCCGCTTGCCGTAGAGCTTCGCGATCAATACCGCCGGCGCCGGCGTGAGAAGAAAAGAAAAGTACGACGCGGCGTAGACCTGAACGATGTCGTATCGCGGCAGCCTGACTATCAGAAGGATGAGCGTGGCCAGCGTGTTGACGACCGTCCGCGCGTATTTGATCCGCTGCAAATGCCGCAGCGGGCCTGGCAGCGACGGGTTGATCGGCAGCAATTCGGCCTCGACGTCCGGCGCTTCCCTCAGCCCTTCCAACAACCGCGCCGCCTGAATCGATTGGCCTCCCAGTTGGTCGAGCGACGGGGCTATGTGACATACTCTAATCGGGCGCTCTTTTCTCATTACACTCGCGTTGTTTCCAATGCTATAAGACCTATAGGACCCATCCATCACTTGTGTCTCACGATAATCTCGTCGTAAAGCCTCTCGACCGCCGCGACCATCCGGTCCATGCCGAATCGATCGATGATGAACCGTCGCCCGCGCATTGCGATCAAGCCGGTCAGGGCGGCTTGCGAGAGCGCGTATTCGATCCGCTCGGCCAGCGCTTCTGAGTTCGCCGGCGGGACCAGGAAGCCCGTTCCGCCGTCTTCGATCAGCTCCGGCACGCCTCCGACCGCCGTAGCGACCACCGGCGCGCCTGCGCCCATCGCCTCCATCACCGAGTTGGGCAAACCTTCGCTCAGCGAGGCGAGAACAGCTACGTCGAAGGCGGCGGCCAACTGCGCGGAATCTTCACGATGCCCGAGCAGGCTCGTCCTTGCTCCGATGCCCAGCCTTCGGGCGAGGTCCGCGATTTCGTCGCGCAATTCGCCGTCGCCCACCAGGACAAGATGGACGCGCTGGTCGGCCTCCATCACCTTCGCCGCCGCTTCGAGCAGATAGCGATGACCTTTGACCGGCTTCAATCCGGCGACACAGCCGACGACACGCGCGTCGGCGGCGAGTCCCAGTTCGGCAAACAACCCTGCGCGTCGCCGCTCGCGCTGCGACTGCGCATCCGTCTCGTCCTGGGGGGGCGCGGTGAGTCCGTTGTGGATCACCACGATTTTGCCGGGTCTGGCGCTGCCCATTTTCAAAATGTGATCGCGTATCCCTTCGGCGTTCACCAGCAGCCGGGTCGCGAGCCTGTGAATGTATCTCGTCCCCCAATCGTGAATGCGGCGGTCGGAGAGCCTCAGGTGGCGCTGCGCCGCGATCACCTTGACCCCGCACAATCGCGCGGCGGTCACGCCCAGCGCGCCTGAGTAAAAATCGTGGGTGTGCAGAACCGCTATGCGATTCTCGATCATCGTCTCGCGGAGCCGCAGAAGCTGTTTAACCGCGTTCGCGTTGAAGAAGCTGTCCAGTGGGAATTCCGGCACGTATGGGAAACGCTCGACGATCTGCCGGCGCAGCGGCCCGCGCCAGCCCAGAACCGCCAGGCGCGCGTCGAAACGCTTCTCGTCGAGCCGATTGAGCAACTCCACCGCCTGGCGTTCGGTTCCGCCCGCGTCGAAACTGTTGATCAGGTGGAGCACTCGTGGGCGTCTGAGGCTTGTCGTATAGTCGAAGATGTTTGAGAAAGTGAACATAGATGAACTACCGGGAGACACCCCGTGTACGTCAAACGACCCGCGCAGCAACTAATTTATTCCTTACGTCATGTGACGAATAAATTCGTTACTACATGGGCTCGCCGCAGGCTCATGATCAATGAACATGCGGCGCCAGATCTCGAGCATAAGCAGCGCCCACAGGGAATGCGCGTGGTCGCGCACTCCTCGATTATGCTCTTGCAACAAACCTGCCACAGACTTCGGATTAAAGTAGCCGCGCTGGCGGGCGCGAGGACTGGTGAGAAGGTCATGCGTCATCTCTTTCATCTCTCGATTGAGCCAGTACTTGATCGGTACGTCGAAGCCCTGCTTCGGGCGGCGCCTGATCTCGTCCGGGATTAGGCCCGCGACGGCCCGCTTGAAAATGTATTTCGACTCCCAGCGCCCGTTCGAGCGCGCCAGTTTTAATGAAGCCGGAATGGTCTGGGCGAATTCGATCAGGCGGTGGTCGAGCAGCGGCGAACGCGTCTCGATCGAATGCGCCATACTCATTCGGTCTACTTTAACCAGTATGTCGCCGGGCAGATTGGTCTTGCCGTCCAGGTACATCTGCCGGTCGAGCCTGGCGCTCGAAACCGGCTCCTCGAAGATCCTTTCAAACGCGCTCTCCGGCGAGTAGCCGTTCAGGGCGGCGAGAAACTCTTCGGAGAAGAGCGACTTTCTGGCCTCCCTGTCGAAGTGGGATATCGACGAGACGTAGCGCGGGCCGGCGTCGAGCGAATTGACGCTCAAATATCGTTTGCCGTAAGCGCCCGGCGGCAGCGCCCGGCCGAGCCGCAGGAGGAGATGGCGGCGCAGGAATGAAGGGATCATTTCGAACTTCCCGCGCCGGCGGTCGATGACGTAGCGCTCGTAGCCGCCGAAGACCTCGTCGCCGCCGTCGCCCGACAAGACCACCGTGACGTGTTCCCGCGCCATCTTCGACATGAGATAAGTGGGGACGCTCGAAACGTCGGCGAACGGTTCGTCGTGATGCCAGATGATCTCTTCGGCCAGGCTGCAGACGTCAGGCGTGACGACGAATTCGTGATGATCGGCGCCCAGCAGATTTGCGGTAATGCGGGCGTACCGCAGTTCGTCGAACTCGGCTTCGCCGAAGCCGATGGAGAACGTCTTGATCCGCCGGCCCGTCTCGCGCGCCATCAGCGTGGCGACCAAGCTCGAATCGATTCCGCCGGAGAGGAACACGCCCAGCGGGACTTCGCTCTCGAGCCGGATGCGGACCGATTCGGCTAGCAGTTCGCGCAATCGCTCGACATATTCACCTTCGCCCAGCGGCGCCGCCTCTTCCCACTCGCCGCGGTAATTGAAATTCCAGTAACAGCGCGTTCGAACCCTCCCGTCTTTGAAGGTCAGCGTGTGGCCGGGCGGAAGCTTGTAGACGCCTTTGAATGCGGTTTGCGGATCGGGCACGTAGCCGAACGTCAGATAAGCCGCGATTGCTTCCGGCGCCACTTCGCGTTTAACCGCCGGGTGCCGCAGCAACGATTTGATTTCGGAGCCGAAAACGAGCGCGCCGTCCGCGAGCGCGTAATGCGCCGGCTTTTTGCCTACGCGGTCGCGCGCCAGCGTCAGCGAACGGTCGCGGCTGTCCCAGATGGCAAAGCTGAACATCCCGCGCAACCGCTCGACGCAGCGCTCGCCCTCTTCTTCGTAGAGGTGGACGATGGTCTCGGTGTCGCTCCGCGTCGCGAACCGGTGGCCGCGCGCGATCAATTCGTCGCGCAGCTCCCGGTAGTTGTAGATTTCGCCGTTGAAGACGATCCACACCGTCCCGTCTTCGTTGGAGATCGGCTGACGGCCCCTGGCCACGTCGATGATCGAGAGCCGGCGCATCCCGATGGCCAACGTGGATTCGGCGAAATTCTCCACCCGAAAGCCCCAGTCGTCCGGCCCGCGATGCTCGATCACGTCGCACATCCGTTTGATAATTTCGCTCGCCGGCGCGCCGGCGAGAGCCTCAGTCGGCCCAATGGTTCCTGCAATACCGCACATAACTAAAGGCTCTGCATAAATCGAGAGGAGGAGCCTTTGGAGCGTCTCTGCTCGGAGCCGCTTTGGTAGTCCCTTCGATGCTGAAGCAATAATCGGAAAGGGATCCCACTAGGTTCTTTTCCCGGAAGTCCGTAAAATTGAGAGAGACTACCAAAGCGGTACCAAGCTCCCGCACTCCAAAGGCTGTCGCCAATTCATGTTTAATTTGCACGCGTCTCAAATATCTTCATCAATCACCCTGCGCGAAGTTTTGCTTTGAAACGTCGACGGACTCGGTCTGTGGCGCGTCTCGCAGAGGTTCCCAGACGACGTGGGCCTCGCCGCGCAGGAATTTCATAAAGGCGACCGGCGCCGCCGCGTTGACCAGGACGAAGTAATAGGGCAGGGCGAGCGGCCCGAGGCTACGGCCCGATCTGTCCCCGAGCCAGCCGATGAACGCCGCGAAATAAAAGAGGAGTTGCGCGAGGAAGGCGTACTGATAAAAGTGGTCTGCGCCGAGCGCGAGGGAGTTTGCTATGAAGGCCAGGGCGAGAAGCAGGGGGGTCGAGTATCGCAGCGTCTTGTGGCAGAAAATCTGGAACATGAACATCCAGTGGTTGCGCGCGTCGAAGAGGGGGCCGTAGCGATGGAGCGCGTTCATCGTCTGTTCGATCACGCGCACGCGCATGCGGAATTCGTCGCGGCAGCGGGTATTGGCCCTTTCGACACATACGGCTTCAGGCTCGTATACTGTGCGGAGGCCCTGCAATTGCATCTCGATGGCGATCACGAAATCATCGATCATGTCGTTGGCAAGCTTCGCGTAGCAGCTCCGTCGGACGGCGTAGAGGCAGCCGCTGACGCCGACGAGCGACTCGGCGGCGCTCTCCCATGTCTTCAGCAGCCTTTCATAGTCCCAATATGAGCGGCAGCCTTCGGCCACGGCCGGCGACTGTCCGGGCTTATAAACCAGCCTTCCGGCGACGCAGCCGACGGCCGGGTCGGCGAATGCGCGCGTCAACTTTCGCAGCGTGTCCGGCTCGAGCCTGGTGGTCGCGTCGGAGAAGATCAGGATTTCTCCGTTCGAGACAATCGCGGCGCGATGTTGGGCGCGCGTCTTCCCCTCGCGCGTGTTCTGCCGGCTCAATATCACGCCGCGACCCGCGAACTCTCGTACGATCTCGTCGGTTCCGTCGTCCGAGCAGTCTGAGGCCACGATGATTTGCAGCAGGTCTTTCGGGTAATCGAGCGCCAGCGCGTTTTCGAGCTTGGCGGCGATGTCTCTCCTTTCGTTGCGCGCCGCGATGATCAGCGTTATGCGGGATCGTATGTCCGCGCGAATCACCGGGCGCGGTGACAGGCGGCTGATTGCGAACATCAGCGCCGGATAGCCGGCGTATGTGAAAAGTATCAGCGTCATTGCTAAGATGAAGAGCGCAGGGAAAAAAATATCGTTGGTCATCAGGACTCCTTGCCAAAACCCTCAAATGAAAGCCCACGACCGAAGTAGCGGGACATGAAATCTGTGAGCGCCGGAAAGGGGTCCTTGCGCTATGATCCAGACACTATGTAATTTGAGAGCGCCGGAAAGGGGTCCTTTGCGCTAAGAAGTTGGGAGAAATTTTGGGGGTGTAATCATCAGGACATTGTTCATCGTTCATCGTTCATTTTTCATTTGTCATTGCCAGAGCCACGTCATTCTGCGATGACAAATGAAAAATGAACGATGAACAATGAACAATGAACAATGAAAGTACTTCAGAAATTCCGCTTAATTGCTAATAGCGCCCTCCCTCACGGCCGGGCTACTGCCCATACGGTAAGCCGGCCAGAGGCTCCCGGCTGGTTTTAAGGGGTTTGATTTCCATAGATTACCAAATCGAAATCGATGCGAAGTGGCCGCCTCTTTGCCTCCATTCGCTTGAGCGGCTTTTTCGGCGGCGTAGATAAGTCTCAAAGCCACGGCGAAGCCGGCGGCGTAGTAGAGATACCAGAGGTATTGGATCGAGAGGAAAAAGCTGTTGACCATATATGCGATGAGGGCGGCTTGCAGCCCGATGCTCATGCGCTTGGCGTCGAGATCGGAGCGGGCGCCGGGCTTGATCCTCTCCCTTTCGATTTTGGCCAGGCCGCGTATCGGCGCCAGGATGATGATCAAATAGGCGAGCAGGCCGAACAATCCCAATTCTGCGGCGGTCTCGACATAGCCGTTGTGCGCGACCTTCTCGCGTATCGAGTAGATGTGAAAATTCCCCATGCCGAGGCCGATGATCGGATGCCGGATCGTGAGGTCAATGCCGCGTTCCAGCAGCGCGACTCGTTCTTGCGCCGAGCCGGACGCGTCCGAATTTGGATCGAGGATCGTCATGAGCCGGGAGCGGTAGGCGCCTGAAAATACGGAGAGCAGGAGGACGGACACAACCAGTGTCGCGAGGGCCATGCTCGGCCGGCTCCCGCGTCCGAATTTCCAGAGCATCACTCCCGAAACGGCGGCCAGCGTGATGAAACCGGCGCGTGAGAACGTCACTATCA
>Ga0081455_10003258_pt1 | contig 18798 bp, 15 predicted proteins | sample TabmetS3T2R1_FD_70207 | JGI IMG/M metagenome (GOLD analysis project Ga0081455, IMG submission 70207) | Tabebuia heterophylla rhizosphere microbial communities from the University of Puerto Rico - S3T2R1 | ecosystem: Host-associated > Plants > Roots > Rhizosphere ... | reverse complement strand
CAGGCCGACCACCTCGGTCGACAGGCCGGCCACCGACGTCACCGTGGCCCGGGCCTCGGTCGTGATCAGCGACTGCAGCCGGGCCTCCGCCACGATGGTCGCGTTGTGCGCGGCGCCGTAGCCGGCGGCGATCGCGGCCAAGCCGAGCCACCCGAGCCATCCGCGCGGGCCGATCACGAGCGCGCCGACGGACACCAGCACCGCCGACGCCGCGAGCAGCCCCGCCATGGCCCGGCCCGACATCGCGGCCGTGCGGCCGGCCAGCGCCGTGCCGACCGACTGGCCCAGCATCAGCAGCCCGACGAGCAACGGCACCGCGCCGGTCGAGACGCCGCTCTCGTGAGCCAGGATCGGGAAGTACTCGTCATAGGCGCTCAGCCCGAACATCACCGCGTAGATCGTGATCATGCGACGGACCGTTGCGTGGCGGGCGGCCTGGCCGACCCCGGCGCGCAGCATGGCGAGATAGCGGCGGGTCACGGGTTGCGGCTCGGGCGGCTCGGGCGGCTCAGCGGGAGCGCCCCGCGGCAGCGTCGCGGCCAGCCCGCCGTGTATCGCGACGACGGCCACGCTCGCCCAGCCGACCAGCGGGTAGCCGCCCCAGGCGTACAGCGGCGCGCCCAGGGCGGTGCCGGCCAGCATCGCCACCATCGCGGCCGAGTGCGCCCACCCGACGAGGTGCGGGTAGGCCGCAGTCGCCGTGCGGGCGGCCAGCTCGTCGTACAGCCAGGCTTCGAATGTCCCGGACATCAGCGCGCCGGACAGGCCCCACAGCGCGAAGCCGGCGGCGAACCCGAGGTAGCCGGGGAAGGCGGTCCAGGCGACGAAGGTGCCGGCGTAGATCGCCGCGCTGAGCCCGAGCAGCGCGCGCCGGTCGACGGTGTCGGCCCACGCGCCGGACGGGATCTCGAACAGGAACCCGGCCACCGACCACACGATGAACAGCGACGAGATCTGCGCGTCGGACAGGCCGTGGTCGGCGAACAGCAACGCGTAGACCCCGTAGAACGGGATCAGCTCGCGAGTCGCGTAGTAGGCGACGACGTGCGCGGTGAAGCCGCGCGGCAGGACTTACGTGGGGGACCGGCTCATGCGCCGACCGTACGTGCTCACGGCTGGAAGCGGTAACCCATTCCCGGCTCGGTGATCAGGTGCTTGGGGCGGCTCGGCTCGGGTTCGAGCTTGCGGCGCAGCTGGGCCATGTAGATGCGCAGGTAGCTCGGGTCGGTGTGCTCGGGCGCGCCGCGCAGCTCGGTCAGCAGCTGCCGGCGGGTGATGAGCTTGCCCGGCCGGCGCAGCAGCTGTTCGAGCAGGTGCCACTCGGTGGGCGTCAGGTGCACGCGGGCGCCGTCCGGCTTGGTGGCGGTCTTGGCGGCCAGGTCGACCTGGGTGTCGCCGACGGTGACGGAGGGGGCAGCCTCGACCGTCGAGGCCCGGCGGGTGGCCGCCCGGATGCGGGCCAGCAGCTCGTCCATGCTGAACGGCTTGGTCACGTAGTCGTCCGCGCCGAGGTCGAGCGCGTGCACCTTGTCGCCGCTGCCGGTGCGCGCCGACAGGACGATGATCGGCATCGCCGCGTAGCCGCGCACCGCCCGGATCACGTCCATGCCGCTCACGTCGGGCAGGCCCAGGTCGAGCACGATGACGTCCGGCTCGGAGCCGGCCGCCGCGGTGAGCGCCTTGGTGCCGCTGTCCGCCTCGGTCACGGTGTAGCCGCGGGCGACGAGGTTCATGGCCAGCGCGCGCAGCAGCGCCCGCTCGTCCTCGACGATCAGCACGTGGGTCATCGCGCCGCCTGCAGGGTGACGACGAGCGTCGCGCCGCCGCCGGGCGTCTCCTCGGCGCTGACCGTGCCGCCCATCGCGGCGGTGAACCCGCGGGCGATGGCCAGCCCCAGCCCGATTCCGGCGCCGTCGCCCGGTGCGTCGTCGCGGCGTTGGAAGGCCTCGAACATGGCCTCGACCGCCTCGGGCGGGATGCCAGGTCCACGGTCGATCACGCGCAGCTCGACGTGCTCGCCGTGCGCGCTGCCGGCGATGCGCACCGGCTGCCCGGCGGGGGAGTAGCGCACCGCGTTCTGCACCAGGTTGGCGATCACCCGCTCCAGCAGGCCGGCGTCGGCCACCACCTCGGGCAGGTCCGGGGGCACGTCCACGTCGACGTCCAACTCGTCGCCGGCCGCGACGTGGTCCAGCGCGCGGGACACGACGTCGTCCAGGCCGACCGGCGCGCGCAACACGGGCAGCACGTCGGCCTGCAGCCGGGACAGATCGAGCAGGTTGGTCACCAGCTCGGTCAGCCGGTCGAGGGCGAGGTTGGCGGTGCCGAGCAGCTCGCGGCGCTCGCCGTCACTCCACTCGACGTCGGGGGCACGCAGGCTGGTCACCGCCGCCTTGGCCGCGGCCAGCGGGGTCCGCAGGTCGTGGCTGACCGCGTTCAGCAGTGCGGTCCGCTGCCGCTCGGACTCGGCCAGCGGCTCGACGGCCGCCGCCGCCTCGGCCAGCTGCCGCTGCCGATAGGCCACCCCGACCTGGGCCGCGAACGCCGAGAGCACGCGCTGATCTTCCGCCGGTAGGGGTCGGCCCCGCAGCACCAGGGTCTGCTCGTCGTCGATCGGGGCCACGGCGTCGCCCTCGGACGGGCCGCGCGGCGGGTCGGCGCCGACCGCTGCGAGCAGCGCCCACTGCCCGGCCGGCCCGGCGCTGGACGGGGCCTCGCCCCGGCGCTGTACCAGGGCCACGCTGCGCATCGCGAACGTCTCGCGAACCCGTTCGAGCAGGGCCGGCAACCCCTGCTCGCCGCGCAGCAGGCTGCCCGCGAACGTCGACAGCGTCTCGGCCTCGGCGCTGGCCCGGGCGGCCTGCGCCGATCGGCGGGCGGCCAGGTCGACCACCTGCGACACGAGCAGGGCGGCAAGCACGAAGATCACCAGGGCCAGGATGTTCTCCGGCTCGGCGATGGTCAGCGTGTGCAGCGGCTCGACGAAGTAGTAGTTCAGCAGCAGGCTGCCGGCCGCGGCGGCGGCCACTGCCGGGTAGAAGCCGCCGACCAGGCTGACGACGATCACGGTCAGCAGGTAGAGCGAGACGTTGGCCGCCAGCGACAGGTCGTCGCGCAGGGCCACGCAGATCAGGGTGAGCGCCGTCAGCACGACCGCGGCGGTGATCAGTCCGGCGAGCCGCCGGCGCATGGTCAGCCCGCCGGACAGTGCCGGCAGGGTCCGGCCCCGACCGGCGTAGTCGTGGCCGACCATGTGCACGTCGATCGCGCCGGACAGCCGGGTGACGGTGGCCCCGGTGCCCGGACCGGTGAGCGCGGCCGTCCACCAGCGTCGCCGCGACGCCCCGAGCACGACCTGAGTGGCGTCGACGCTGCGGGCGAAGTCGATCAGCGCGCGGGGCACGTCCTCGCCGACGACCGAGTGGTAGCTGCCGCCGAGCGACTCGACCAGCGACCGCTGGGCGGCCAGCGCCGCGACGCCCGGCTCGGTCAGCCCGTCGCTGCGGCTGATGTGCACCGCCATCAGCTCGCCGCCCACCGACCGGGCCGCGATGCGCGCCGCTCGCCGGATCAGCGCGTCGCCCTCCGGCCCGCCGGTGAGCGCCACGACCACCCGCTCGCGGGTCTCCCAGGTCCCGGTGATGCCGTGCTGCTCGCGGTAGCGCTGCAGGCCCTCCTCGACGGAGTCGGCCAGCCACAGCAGGGCCAGCTCGCGCAGCGCGGTCAGGTTGCCGGCCCGGAAGTAGTTGCCGAGCGCGGCGTCGACCTTCTCGGCCGGGTAGATGTTGCCGTGGGCCATCCGGCGGCGTAGCGCCTCGGGTGTCATGTCGACCAGCTCGACCTGCTCGGCCGCGCGCACCACGGCGTCGGGCATCGTCTCGTGCTGGGTGACTCCGGTGATCTGCTCGACGACGTCGTTGAGCGACTCGAGGTGCTGGATGTTCACCGTGCTCAACACGTTGATGCCGGCCTCGAGCAGCGTCTCGACGTCCTGCCAGCGCTTCTCGTGCGGACCGGCTCCGGGGACGTTCGTGTGCGCCAGCTCGTCGACCAGCACCACCTCGGGGTGGCGGGCGAGCACCGCGGACAGGTCCATCTCCTCGAATCGGGCGCCTCGGTAGATCACCTGCTTGCGGGGCGCGACGGGCAATTGACCGATGCGGGCGGCCGTCTTCTCCCGGCCGTGCGTCTCGACGAACCCGATCAGCACGTCGGTGCCCCGCTCCCGGCGGCGGTTGCCCTCGTCCAGCATCGCGTACGTCTTGCCGACGCCGGGGGCCGCGCCGAGGTAGATGCGCAGCGTGCCGCGAGCCATCGTTGACACCTCCGTCCAGCGGCATTGTGCCGTGTGGCCCGGCTGTGAACGGGCTGTAATGCTCGGGCGTCGTCGGAACATCTCGGCAGACTCGATGTTGTGGATGTTGTGGTGATCGCGCAACCGGGACGCGTGGCAGCGGACGCCGCGCGCCGCGTGCCGGTCACCGGCGTTTTCGTGGCCCTGCTGGCGCTCGCCGAGATCGTCTACGCCACGCTGACCCACCCGGCCGCCCAGCGGTTCGCCGAATGGGCGAGCACCAACGTCGACCGGCTGCGCGCCGAGCCGCTCGGGCCGATGATCGTCTCCGCGTTCGTCGTCCAGGAGGACCCGCTGCCCTGGCTGGTCGTCGGTGGGGTGGCCTTCGCGATCGTCGAGTGGCGGCTGGGCTGGTGGCGGGCGCTGGTCACCGCGCTGTCCGCCCACGTGGTCGGGACGCTGGTCAGCGAGGGCATCGTCTGGTGGCGGGTGCAGCACGAGACGCTGCCGGCCTCCGCCCTGCGCCAGCTCGACGTCGGCACGTCGTACGTGGTGGCGGGCCTGCTGGCGGCCGTCGTCGCGGTCGGCCCACGCATCGCCCGGGTCGTGGCCGCCGTGCTGCTCCTCGCCCTGTCGCCCGCCCTGCTGGAGGGCATCACCGGACTCGAGGTGGCCGCAGTGGGCCATCTCACGTCGGTCGTCGTCGGGCTCGCGTCCGGGCTACTACTGCAGGTGAGAGCCCGCAGTTCCGAGCCTCGGATGACACCGCAACCGTTCTGAGCGGTTTTCGCCGACGGCGAAACGCGCCGTGCCCGGGTCGGTATCGGGCATGTTCTCGGGCCGCTCCTGGTTGGATGTAGTGACTGCGTGAAAGACCCCCGGCTGGGTACATAGCTGACGGAAAGAAGGTGCCGCACATGACCACCGCACTGACTGCAAGTCCGTTGACCGCCAACGACCGGTGCGACCGGTGCGGCGCCCAGGCCTACGTCCGCGTGATCCTTCTCTCCGGCGCCGAGTTGCTCTTCTGCGCGCACCACGCCCGCGAGCACGAGTCGCGGCTGCGCGAGGTCGCGGCCTCGTACTACGACGAGACCGAGCGCCTCGACACCACCCCTGCTACCGCGGCGCTCGACGAGCGCTGAGCTTCAGATAACGGAAGGCCCGCCGGGTTCGGCGGGCCTTTCTCATGTGACCTGGGTCATCACCTGACCGGGCGCCCGTGAGCGTCTCGTGGGTATCGCGTGGTGATCACGTCAGCACGACCCGACGGCCCCGGCCCGGCGTTCGATGCTGGTCCTCCGAGCGGCACCGCGCCGCCCGAGGATCGCCATCTGGAGCGTCAGCATGACCCTGGCGGAGTTGATCCCGTCGTTGCGAAGTTCGTTGCCTCACCCGCTGGAGCCCTGGCTGTGGCCGTCGTCGACGCACCACATCCCCGGCGGCGACCTGTCGGTGGGTGGGGCCAGTCTCGTCGGCGTCGCCGCGCAGTACGGCACGCCGGCCTACGTACTCGACCTGGCCGAGTTCCGCGCCCGTTGCGTGACGTACCGCCAGGCCTTCCACGGCGCCGACGTGGCCTATGCCGGCAAGGCGCTGCTGACCCGGGCCGTGGCCCGCATCGTCGACGACGAGGGCCTGGGCCTGGACGTGTGCTCGGCCGGCGAGCTCGCCGTGGCGGCCGGTGTTCGGTTCCCGGCCGACCGGATCGTCCTGCACGGCAACGCCAAGCCGGCGGCTCTGGTGCGCCGGGCGATGGCCATGGGCGTCGGGCACGTCGTCGTCGACAGCCTGGACGAGATCGCCACGCTGGCCGCGGTCGCCTTCGGGCCGGGCCGCCAGCGGGTGCTGCTGCGGGTGACGCCCGATGTCGACGCGCACACCCACCAGGCGATGACCACCGGCACCGACGACCAGAAGTTCGGCCTCTCGATCACGTCCGGGGCAGCCGCCGAGGCGGTGCGCCGGGTGCTGGCCACCCCGTGCCTTGAACTCGTCGGCGTGCACTGCCACATCGGCTCGCAGGTCACCCGCACCGCCCCGTACGAGCAGATGGTGGCCCGCCTGGTCGCGTTCCTGGCCGCCGTCCGCGACGAGCACGGCCTCGCCCTGCCCGAGCTGAACCTCGGCGGCGGGCACGCCATCGCCTACCACCCGGGCGACGTGCCACTGGGCGCGGGCGACGTCGCGGCCGCGCTGCGCCGTTCGGTCAAGGCCGCCTGCGCGACCAACCGCCTGCCTGCCCCGCGGCTGACCGTCGAGCCCGGCCGGGCCATCGCCGGGCCGGCCGGCATCACCGTCTACCGCGTGCTGGCGGTCAAGCACACGCCGGCCCGCACGTGGGTGGCCGTCGACGGCGGGCTGAGCGACAACCCCCGTCCGGCGCTGTACGGCGCCCGCTACACCGCCCGGCTGCTGGGCCGGCTCTCGCCGGCCGCCGACGAGCACGTCACCGTGGTCGGCCAGCACTGCGAGGCCGGCGATGTCCTGATCGAAGACGCCCTGCTGCCGGCCGACGTCCGCTACGGCGACCTGCTGGCCGTGCCCAGCACCGGCGCGTACCACCACTCGATGGCTTCCAACTACAACCTGACGCCTCGCCCGCCGCTGATCGGGGTGGCCGAGGGTCGCAGCCAGGTGCTGGTGCGCCGCGAGACGGTCGACGACCTGCTCGCGCGGGACCTCGGATGAGCCGCTCGACCGTCGTTCGACTGCGCCGCCGCGACGACGACCCGGGCGAGCCCGAGCTGCGCGACTACACCGTCCGCCTGGTCGGCAGCGGGGTGACCGACGAGTTCCTGTGCCTGGAGTACCTGGTCTTCCCCGTGCCGGGGCTGCTGCACGGCGATCACGTCCTGCACGAAGGCGACGGCGCGGGGCTGGCCCTCGACGGCCGGACGGTGAACTACCGCTGCCGCAGCGGCTACCGCACGGCCGAGGACGGGCACTGCGTGGTCGGCGCGGTCAAGATCGGTCCGGCGGCTTGGCCGCAGTTCGGCCGGGTCACGGTGCTGTTCGCGCCGTTCGCCCACACGCCGGCGCTGCGCCACGGGCTGTGCGAGGCGCGGCTGATCATCGAGGGCGGCCGCGTGTGCGCCGCCCAGATCTGTACGAAATAGCCCGGTGCCGGGCGGCCAGGCGCAGGCCGGTCGAAGCCGTCAGCCGACTTCGGCCGGGAACGTGCTGGCCGCCCGGGCCAGCAGCGTGCGGTGCACCAGGAACAGCACAGCGAGCTGGATCAGCGGCAGGCGCAGCAGCAGTACGCCGACGGTGCCCGCGAACGGGGCCACCAGCCACAGCGCGACGGCGAAGAACACCAACCCGCGCCGGCGAGCCACCACATCGGTGTGCCGCCCACGCAGCACCAGCGCACCGACCAGGAAGAAGGCCAGTTCGGCCCCCCAGGCGATGCGCGCGTCGGCGTTGCTGCCGAGCCAGTGCGCCGGCAGCAGCCCGGTGACGAGCGCGGCCGCCGTGATCGCCCACAGGCCGATCCGCCGCCAGCGGCGCTCCCGGGCGGGGGGCTCCTCGTAGCAGTCCAGCTCGGTCGGCGGGTGCTCGGCCAGCATGGCCGCCTTGTCCGAGTAGACCGATGTGGACGGGTACTGCATCCGCACCTGGTTGGCCAGGTCGGGTGGCACGGTGGCCGACATCCAGATCGCCTCGACGCGGGCGTGCTCGGCCCGGATGCCGCGGGTGCCGGCGATCACCCGCCCCCAGCAGGCCACCACGGCCAGGACGTGCCGGGCGTTCGGGTACTCGCCGGCCGACGCCTCGGACGCATACGCGTAGAAGCCGCAGGTGCAGTCCGGTTCGGGCGCGGCGTGGGCCAGCGCCTCGGTACCGGCCCGGCCGAGCACCGCACACTGCGCAGTGTTCGTTCCCTCGGCCCACGGGCGGCTGCTGAACAGCGGGTACAGCACGCCACCCGGGCCGACGCGGAACGTGCGCAGCGCGCGAATCTCGCCGACCTCCGGCTCGAACCCCGCGTACGCGTCCATGGCCTAGATCGCGCTACTTCGCCGGGGCTGGTTCCTTGGGCGCCTCGGCCGGTCGGGGGGCGACCGGCTGCTCGCTCGGCCGTTCCTGCGGGTGACGCAGTGGCAGTACCTCGATGCGGCGACGCTCCTTGCCGATGTTTCCCATACCTTCGAGGCTAGGTACCCGCGCAAGGGCTGTCTCGTGATCTCGCGTCACGATCTCGTGAGAATCCACCCTTACGTGACCCACACCGCACCCGTCCGGCTTCTGCGTCAACAACGCGGGAGAAGGCCGTGATGAAGTCGTGAGAACGGCCGGATGGCTGGCGACATCGCCGCCTCGCACAGCGTTCACTTCCATCGCCTGGCCGCGAGGTGCCGGGCCGGCGGGAGTGCCGATCACCCCGTTTCAATCGCTGGAGTTTCACGTGCATGACTTGCTGTTCGTCCTGCTCGCGGTCCTGGTCTTCGTGATCTTGGCCGTGATCGCCAAGGGGGCGGAGAAGCTGTGAGCGTCGCGAACGCAGTCGGGCTGGTCCTGTCGATCCTTGTGACGATCTTCCTGATCGTCGCGCTCGTCTTCCCGGAGAAGTTCTGATGAGCAGCAGCTGGGCCGGGATCATCTTCCTCGGCACGCTGATCGTCGCCCTGGCGCTGGTCTACCGGCCGCTCGGCGACTACATGGCCCGCGTGGTCACGGGGACGCGCCACCTGGCCGTCGAGAAGGCGGTGTACAAGGCGGGCGGGGTCGACCCGGACGCCGACCAGACGTGGGGCCGCTACCTGCGGGCCGTGCTCGCCTTCAGCGCGGTCTCGGTGGTTTTCCTGTACGGATTCCTGCGCCTGCAGCAGCACTTCGGGCACCCGTATGCCGTGCCGCAGATGAGCCACAGCCAGGCGTTCAACACCGCCGCCAGCTTCGTCACCAACACGAACTGGCAGTCGTACTCGGGTGAGAGCGCGCTGGGCTACGTCGTCCAGATGGCCGGCCTCGCCGTGCAGAACTTCGTGTCGGCCGCGGTCGGCGTCGCGGTGGCGATCGCGCTGGTGCGCGGCTTCGCCCGCAACCGCACCGAGCGGCTGGGCAACTTCTGGGTCGACCTGACCCGCATCAGCCTGCGCGTGCTGCTGCCGATCTCGGTGGTGTTCGCCATCGTGTTCGTCGGCGCCGGCATGATCGAGAACTTCCACCACTACTCGACCATCCACACGATCACCGGCGGCAGCCAGACGCTGCCCGGCGGGCCGGTGGCCAGCCAGGAAGTGATCAAAGAGCTGGGCACCAACGGCGGCGGCTTCTTCAACGCGAACTCGGCGCACCCGTTCGAGAACCCGACCACCTGGACGAACTGGATCGAGATCTTCCTCGAGCTGGTCATCCCGTTCTCGCTGGCCCGAACCTTCGGTCGGCTGGTCGGCGACCTGCGTCAGGGCCGCGCGATCGTCGCGGTCATGGCCCTGCTCGCGGTCCTCAGTGTCGGCCTGCAGCTCGGCTTCCAGATCGCCCACCACGGCACCGTGCCGACCGCGGTCGGTGCTTCCACGGAGGGCACCGAGACGCGATTCGGGGTGCCCGACTCGGCGGTGTTCGCCACGTCGACGACGCTCACGTCGACCGGCGCGGTGAACAGCTTCCACGACTCGTACACGAGCCTCGGCGGCATGATGACGCTGCTGAACATGATGCTCGGCGAGGTCGCGCCCGGCGGTACCGGATCGGGCCTGTACGGCGTATTGGTGCTGGCCGTGATCACGGTGTTCGTCGCCGGGTTGATGGTCGGGCGAACACCGGAGTATCTCGGCAAGAAACTCGGCGGCCGGGAGGTGAAGTTCGCCTCGCTCTACCTGCTGACCACGCCGGCCATCGTGCTCGTCGGAGCCGCGGTCGCCATGGCCATGCCCGGTCAACGGGCCGGCATGCTCAATACCGGTCCACACGGGTTCTCCGAAGTGCTCTACGCGTTCACGTCGGCGGCGAACAACAACGGCAGCGCGTTCGCGGGCATCTCGGTGAACACCGTCTGGTACAACACCGCGCTCGGCCTGGCCATGCTGTTCGGCCGGTTCCTGCCGATCATCTTCGTGATGGGCCTGGCCGGGTCGCTGGCCCGGCAGAAGCCGACACCCGCCTCGGAAGGCACGTTGCCGACGCACCGGCTGCTGTTCGTCGGAATGCTCACCGGCGTCACGTTGATCGTGGTCGCCCTCACCTATTTCCCTGCACTCGCACTCGGTCCTCTCGCGGAGGGGCTGCACTGACATGACCGCCACTTTGGAAGCTCCGACCGGGCAGACGCCCACGCCCGTGACGCCGCATCGCGTCAAGGCCGGCCTGCTCGATCCCAAGATGCTCTGGACGTCCATGCCGGACGCCCTGCGCAAGCTCAATCCAGCCACGCTGTACAAGAACCCGGTCATGTTCATCGTCGAGATCGGGGCCGTGTTCACCACGGTCATCGCCCTCGCCGACCCGAGCGTGTTCGCCTGGCTGATCGTGATCTGGCTCTGGCTGACCGTGCTGTTCGCCAACCTGGCCGAGGCGGTGGCCGAGGGTCGCGGCAAGGCGCAGGCCGACGCGCTGCGCCGGGCCAGGACCGACACCATCGCCCGCCGGCTCACCCCGGGGGGCACCGAGGAAGAAGTGCCTGCGCCGAAGCTGCGCCAGGGTGACCGCGTGGTCGTCGAGGCCGGTGAGGTCATTCCCGGTGACGGCGACGTGATCGACGGCATCGCCAGCGTGGACGAGAGCGCCATCACCGGCGAGAGCGCCCCGGTCATCCGCGAGAGCGGCGGTGACCGCAGCTCGGTCACCGGCGGCACGCGGGTGCTGTCCGACCGCATCGTCGTGGAGATCACCCAGAAGCCGGGCGAGAGCTTCATCGACCGGATGATCGCCCTGGTCGAGGGCGCCAGCCGGCAGAAGACGCCGAACGAGATCGCGCTGAACATCCTGCTCGCCTCGCTCACGATCATCTTCCTGCTGGCCACCGTGACCCTGCAGCCCATGGCGATCTTCGCCAAGGCCAACCAGCCGGGCATCCCCAACACGTCGGCCCTGGACGGGAACGGCATCACCGGCATCGTCCTGGTGTCACTGCTGGTCTGCCTCATCCCGACGACGATCGGCGCGCTGCTGTCGGCGATCGGTATCGCCGGCATGGACCGCCTGGTACAGCGCAACGTGCTGGCCATGAGCGGCCGGGCCGTCGAGGCCGCGGGCGACGTCAACACGCTGCTGCTCGACAAGACCGGCACCATCACGCTGGGCAACCGGCAGGCGAGCGACTTCATCCCGATCGGTGACGTGCTCGTCGACCACCTGGCCGACGCCGCCCAGCTGTCGTCGCTGGCCGACGAGACGCCCGAGGGCCGCTCGGTAGTGGTGCTGGCCAAGTCCCGGTACGGGCTGCGCGAGCGGCACACCGGCGAGCTCAGCCACGCCGCCTGGGTGCCCTTCACGGCGCAGACCCGGATGAGCGGCGTCGACCTCAGCGCCATCGGCGACACGCCGAGCCGCGAGGTGCGCAAGGGCGCGGCCGGTGCAGTGATGGCCTGGGTGCGCGACAACGGCGGCACCGTACTGCCGCGTACGACCGAGATCGTCGACGGCATCAGCGCCTCGGGTGGTACGCCGCTCGTGGTGGCCGAGCGCGTCGGCGGCGGGCTGCCGCAGATCCTCGGCGTCATCCACCTCAAGGACGTCGTCAAGGAAGGCATGTCGGAGCGGTTCGCCGAGCTGCGCCGGATGGGTATTCGCACGGTGATGATCACCGGCGACAACCCCCTTACCGCCAAGGCGATTGCCGACGAGGCCGGAGTCGACGACTTCCTGGCCGAGGCCAAGCCCGAGGACAAGATGGCGCTGATCAAGCGCGAGCAGGAGGGCGGCAAGCTCGTCGCGATGACCGGCGACGGCACCAACGACGCCCCGGCGCTGGCCCAGGCCGACGTCGGCGTGGCCATGAACACCGGCACGTCGGCGGCGAAGGAAGCCGGCAACATGGTCGACCTCGACTCCGACCCGACCAAGCTGATCGAGATCGTCGAGATCGGCAAGCAGCTGTTGATCACCCGCGGGGCGCTGACCACGTTCTCGATCGCGAACGACGTGGCCAAGTACTTCGCGATCATCCCGGCGATGTTCGCGGCCGTGTACCCCGGCCTCGACAAGCTGAACATCATGCGGCTGCACTCGCCGCAGTCGGCGATCCTGTCGGCGGTGATCTTCAACGCGGTCATCATCGTGGCGCTGATCCCGCTGGCCCTGCGCGGCGTGCGATACCGGCCTTCGAGCGCCAGCGCGATGCTGCGCCGCAACATCTATCTCTACGGCCTGGGCGGCATCATCCTGCCGTTCCTGGGCATCAAGTTGATCGACCTGATCATTCAGTTCATTCCCGGAATCGGGTGACCCTCCAATAATGCGTACCGTTCTCAACTCCGTGCGCCAATACTCAGCCGCACTGCGGATGCTGGTGCTGCTGTCGGTGATCCTCGGCGTGATCTACCCGCTGTTCATCACCGTCGTGGCGCAGATACCCGGCCTGAACGACCGGGCCGACGGCTCGCCGATCAAGGTGGCCGGCCAGGTGGTCGGTTCCAAGCTGATCGGGCAGAGCTTCACCGACAGCGACGGCAACCCGCTGCCGCAGTACTTCCAGTCGCGTCCCTCGGCGGCCGGCGACGGTTACGACCCGACGGCGTCCAGCGCGAGCAACCTGGGCCCCGAGTCGATCGTCGACACGCTGCCTGACCCGTCGGTCAAGGACGACACCGGCACGCAGAGCCTGCTGACGCAGGTGTGCTCGCGCAGCCTGGCGATCGGCAAGATGTACGGCGTCGACGGCTCCCGGCCGTTCTGCACGCCGGACGGTGTCGGCGCCGTGCTGGCGGTGTTCTGGTCCGGGCCGGGCTACCACGGCCACGTGACCCGCGTGGTCAGCCTCAACCAGACCACTGACGCGACGCCGTTCATCAGCACCTACAAGGGCGTTCCGGTCCAGCTGGCCAAGTTCGGCGAGGACTACTCGAAGGGCCAGGTCGTGCCGATCCGCGGCAACGCGCCGAGCAAGCCGGCCGTGCCGTCCGACGCGGTGACCGCCTCGGGCTCGGGCCTCGACCCGGAGATCAGCCCGGCGTACGCCAAGCTGCAGGAGGCCGTGGTCGCCAAGACCCGCGGCATCACGGTGGCCCAGGTCGACGCGATGGTGCACAAGTACGAGAAGGGACGTGACCTCGGGTTCATGGGCGAGTCGCGGGTGAACGTCCTGCAGCTGAACATCGCGCTCGACAAGGCCTACCCGTTCCACAAGCAGTAGCCAGATGACACAACGTGGGCAACTGCGCGTCTACCTCGGGGCCGCGCCCGGTGTGGGGAAGACGTACGCAATGCTCGGCGAAGGTCGGCGGCGCGCCGCGCGTGGCACGGATGTCGTCGTCGCCTTCGTCGAGACCCACGGTCGGCCGCACACCGAGGAGATGCTCAACAGCCTGGAGATCATCTCGCGCAAGACGGTGAGCTACCGGGGCAGCGACTTCGCCGAGATGGACCTGGCCGCCGTCCTCGAGCGGGCGCCGGAGGTGGCGCTGGTCGACGAGCTTGCGCACACCAACGTGCCCGGCCTGCGGCACGCCAAGCGCTGGCAGGACATCGAGGCGCTGCTGGAGGCCGGCATCGACGTCATCAGCAACGTCAACATCCAGCACCTCGAGTCGCTCAACGACGTCGTCCAGGAGATCACCGGTATCCCGCAACGGGAAACTGTGCCGGACTCGGTGGTGCGGGCGGCCGAGCAGGTCGAGCTGGTCGACATGACGCCCGAGGCCCTACGCCGGCGTATGGCACACGGCAACATCTACCGGTCGGACAAGGTCGACGCCGCCCTGTCGAACTACTTCCGGCCGGGCAACCTGACCGCGCTGCGCGAGCTGGCCCTGCTGTGGCTGGCCGACAGCGTGGACGAGGGCCTGCAGCGCTACCGCGAGCAACACGGCATCGCCCGCAAGTGGGAGACCCGCGAGCGGGTGGTCGTGGCGCTTACCGGTGGGCCCGAGGGTGACGTGCTGATCCGCCGGGCGGCCCGCATCGCGGCGCGGGCCACCGGCGGTGAGCTGCTGGCGGTGCACATTGCCCGCAGCGACGGGCTGGCCGGCTCCAGCGTGGCCGAGCTCGACCAGCAACGGCTGCTGGTCGACTCGCTCGGCGGCAGCTACCACTCGATCGTCGGCGACAACATCCCCGACGCGGTGCTGGAGTTCGCCCGGGCCAACAACGCCACCCAGATCGTGATCGGGGCGAGCCGGCGCAATCCGGCCCTCGCCGCGCTGACCGGACCGGGCACCGGCATGACGATCACCCGGCTGTCCGGCCCGATCGACGTGCACGTGGTCAGCCACGACTACATCGGCAAAGGACGCCGACTACCGCGACTCACCAGCGGCCTGACCCCGCGCCGGCGACTCACCGGCTGGATGGTCGCCGCCGTACTGCTCACCGGACTGGTGCTGATCTGCGCGGCCCTTCGACCCGAGCTGAGCCTGGGCAGCAACCTGTTGCTGTTCTTGCTAGCGGTGATCATCGTCAGCCTGGTCGGCGGCTTCCTGCCCGCGGTGGTCAGCTCGATCGCGGCCAGCCTGCTGCTCAACTACTACTTCGTCCCGCCGATCCACCAGTTCACCATCAACGAGCCCGAGAACATCCTGGCTCTGGTCGTCTTCGTGGTCACAGCCATTCTCGTCGCCCGGGTCGTCGACCAGGCCGCCCGGCGCAGTTCCGAGGCGGCCCGCTCCAACGCCGAGGCCGAGACGCTCTCGACGCTGGCCGGCAGCCTGCTGCGCGGCGAGCAGGCGATCCCCGCGCTGCTGGAGCGCATCCGCGAGACGTTCGCCGTCAGCAGCGTCACCCTGCTGCGCCGCGAGACCGAGGCGCCGGCCAGCACCGGCGCCGAGCGGCGGCCGGCCAGCGGGGGCGGCATGCGTGGCACCTGGACCTGCGTGCACAGCGTGGGGGAGTCGCCTTGCCTTCGCCCCGAGGACAGTGACACCGAGGTGCCCGTCGGCGACAAGCTCATCGTGGCCCTGCGCGGGCGCACCCTGGCCGCTGAGGACCAGCGGATGCTCGCCGCGTTCGCGACCGAGGTGGCGGTGGCCTACCAGCAGCGGCAGTTGGCCGAGGCAGCCGAGGCGATCGAGCCCTTGGCCGAGGCCGACCGGATGCGCACCGCGCTGCTCAACGCGGTCAGCCACGACCTGCGCACCCCGATCGCGTCGGCCAAGGCGGCGGTGTCCAGCCTGCGTAGCCACGAGGTCGCCTGGAGCGAGCTGGACCGCCAGGAACTGCTGGGCACCGCCGACACCGCGCTGGACCGGCTCACCGGGCTGGTCACCAACCTGCTCGACCTGGGCCGACTGCAGGCCGGCGTGCTGTCCGTGGTGGCCCGCCCGATCGGCCTGGACGACGTGGTCAACCGGGCCCTCGACGACGTCGCGAACGGTCAGCCGATCGAGCTCGACATCGCCGCGGACCTGCCCGAGGTGGCGGCCGATCCGGGCCTGCTCGAACGCGTCGTCGCGAACCTCGTCGAGAACGCGGTCCGCTACTCGCCGCCGGGCGCCAAGGTGCGGGTGGCGGCCAGCGCGCACGGCGGCGTCGTCGAGTTGCGGGTGATCGACCAGGGGCCGGGCATCCCGTCCGGCGACCGCGAGGCGGTGTTCGCGCCGTTCCAGCGGCGCGACGATACGAGCACGGGCGACGGCGCCGGGGTCGGCCTGGGCCTGGCCATCGTGCGCGGCTTCGTGCAGGCCATGCACGGCACGGTCAGCCTGGAGGACACCCCGGGCGGCGGTCTGATCGCAGTCGTCGCGCTCCCGATCGCGCAGCCGCGATGACCCGCATCCTGATCGTGGACGACGAGCCGCAGCTGCTGCGGGCGCTCGTGCTCAACCTGCGCAACCGGGGCTACGACGTCACCACGGCCACCACCGGCGGGCACGCGATCGAGCAGGTCGGCGGCCTGCCCCCGGACGTCGTCGTGCTCGACCTCGGGCTGCCCGACCGCGACGGGCTGGCCGTCATCGGCGAGCTGCGCGCGCGCGAACCCACGCTGCCCATCGTGGTGCTGTCGGCCCGCTCCGGCAGTCGCGACAAGGTCGCCGCCCTCGACCTGGGCGCGGCCGACTACGTGACCAAGCCGTTCGACATGAACGAGCTCATCGCCCGGCTGCGCGCGGTGCACCGGCGCGCCGGTCCCGGACCGACCAGTGCCACCGTGCTAGTCGGCACCACCTCGATCAACCTGGTGGCCCGAACCGCCGCGCGCGAGGACGGCTCGCCGCTGCATCTCACCCCCACCGAGTGGCGATTACTCGACGTCCTGCTGCGCCATCCGGGGCGGCTCATCGGCGCGCGAGACCTGCTGCGCGCGGTGAGCCGCGACCCCGAGCACACCGACAGCAGCTACCTGCGCAGCTATCTCGCGCAGCTGCGGCGCAAACTGGAACCCGTGCCGGGCCGCCCACGGCACCTGCTGACCGAGCCGGGAATGGGGTACCGCTTCCAGCCGTAACGGATCGGAGGAGATCGATGACCCTCGTGGACAACGCCGTCTACGTGAACGGCCACCGCACCGCCGATCCGCACTCGCTCGACGAGACGTACGAGCTGCTGCGCGAACGGGAAGGCCTGGCCTGGATCGGCCTCTACCGGCCCGGCCGCGACGAGATCCGCTCGGTCGCCAACGAGTTCAGCCTGCACGAGCTGGCCGTCGAGGATGCCGTCGCGGCCCACCAGCGGCCCAAGATCGAACGCTACGGCGACACGCTGTTCGTGGTGCTGCGCCCGGCCCGTTACCTCGACGACGTCGAGAAGGTCGAGTTCGGCGAGCTGCACGTGTTCCTGGGCAAGGCGTTCGTGGTCACGGTCCGGCACGCCGAGTCGCCCGACCTCGCGAAGGTACGCCGCCGGCTGGAGGCCAGCCCGCGGCTGCTGTGCATGGGGCCCGAGGCGGTGCTCTACGCGATCCTCGACCAGGTCGTCGACGAGTACGCCCCGGTGGTGGCCGGCCTCGAGAACGACATCGACGAGATCGAGAACGAGCTGTTCAACGAGGACGCCTCCGTGTCCCGGCGGATCTACGAGCTGAGCCGCGAAGTGATCGAGATGCAGCGGACCGCCCACGCGCTGATCGACATCCTGAACGCGCTGCAGGACGGCTTCGACAAGTACGACGTGGACGTCGAGCTGCAGCGCAACCTGCGCGACGTGCTCGACCATTCACTGCGCATTGCCGACCGGGTCGACGCCTTCCGTGCCTTGCTGCACAGCGCGCTGACCGTCAACAGCACGCTCGTCGGCCAGCGCCAGAACGAGGAGATGCGTCGGCTCACCGAGGCCAGCCTGGCCCAGAACGAGGAGGTCAAGCGGATCTCGGCCTGGGCGGCCATCCTGTTCGCCCCGACGCTCGTCGGCACCATCTACGGCATGAATTTCAGCCACATGCCCGAGTTGCACTGGGTGGCCGGCTACCCGCTGGCGATTCTGCTGATGCTGTGCACGTCGCTGGCCCTCTACGCGATCTTCAAGAAACGCCGCTGGCTCTAGCCCGTCTGGAAGCGCGTGGGTGCTGGACACAACGTGATCATCCACTCACGATATGACCACACGGGCCGCGCCCGGTGGCCCGCGTCCACCCCTTGGGGGAGCCATATGGATATGGACGTGCGCAAACTCGTCGTCGAGGGTCTGGGCACCGCCTGCCTGGTGTTCTTCGCGGTCGGCGTCGCGACCCTGAGCTTCGGATTCGGGGTGACCGGCCGGAGCCTGTCGGCCGGTGTCGTCGCGACCGCCTTCGCGTTCGGCCTGGTGCTGCTCGCCCTGGCGTACGCGCTGGGGCCGATCACCGGCTGCCACGTCAACCCGGCCGTGACGCTCGGGTTCCTGGTCGCCAAGCGCATCTCGCTGAACGAGGCGATCGGCTACTGGGTGGCGCAGGTCGTCGGTGCCATCGTCGGGGCCGGGGTGTTGCGCCTGATGTTCGAGGCGGCCCAGGGCTACTCGACCAAGAGGGACGGGCTGGGCGCCAACGGGTTCGGTGGCCAGTCGATGGTGGGCCTGGGCACGGGCGGCGCGCTGATCGCCGAGGTGGCGATGACGTTCCTGTTCGTGTTCGTCGTGCTCACCGTCACCCGCCGGGCGGCCTGGCCGCAGCTCGGCGGGGTCGCGATCGGGCTGGCGCTGACCACCGTGCACCTCATCGGAATCCCGCTGACCGGCACGTCGGTCAACCCGGCCCGCAGCATCGGCCCGGCCCTGTTCGTCGGCGGGGCGGCGCTCAGCCAGCTGTGGCTGTTCATCGTCGCGCCGCTGGTCGGCGGGGCGCTGGCGGCGCTGCTCAGCGACTACCTCTACCCGGGTGAGATCGCCGCGCCGGAGACCATGGCGGAGGAGCCGGTCACGACCTAATCCCGGGTGGCGACGACGACGCGGCCGTTGCGCAGGGAGCGGCGCTGGCGCACGGCCAGTTCGAG
>Ga0081455_10003257_pt1 | contig 18801 bp, 16 predicted proteins | sample TabmetS3T2R1_FD_70207 | JGI IMG/M metagenome (GOLD analysis project Ga0081455, IMG submission 70207) | Tabebuia heterophylla rhizosphere microbial communities from the University of Puerto Rico - S3T2R1 | ecosystem: Host-associated > Plants > Roots > Rhizosphere ... | reverse complement strand
CGCCGCTGCGACACTGGGCGTGAGCCCGGCCGACACGAAGGCGAGGAGTACGCCGCCGACTACAACAGTCCATTTCCTGCGCAGCGCACGACGACCCATTCCACCCCCGAGTGGAGACTCCCCGACTGCGACGCCGACCGCCGGACGAAACGTCGCACCTGTGACCCCATTGGCCACCAGCAGCGTAAATCGTGCAGACTGAGGTCGACCACCGATCGTCAGGAGTGTCGGAGGAAATTTCGCTTGGTGGTCTCTCGGGGAGGTTCACGTGACAGGCTCTAGCGCGCGCGACATCGCGCGGCGCTCGGTTGGGGCCTTGACCGTGATAGTTCTATGCGGCGCGGCCGTAGCAGTGGAAGCCGCGGCCACTTCGCCTGACACCGCCGCAGCGCCGCTGCCGGATACGCTGCGCGCCGGGCCTCCTCCGGTCACCCGCACGATATCGCCGAGGCCGAGGTCGTCAGTCAATCCGGCTCCTCGCGGCAGCGACTCCGTCGCGAAGCCCGGCATAGCAATTGCTGCTCGACCCGACTCCGACGGAAGCTTCATCGTCAGCGAAGTCATCACCCTGCCAGGGGCTATGACCGAGGTCGTGCTGCAGCCTCCCTCCATTGCCGACGCCGGAATTGGGTTCGAGCGGCGACGGCCGATGGCGATCAATGCTGAGGTCAATGCGGGCGGGCAGGCTCTGGCCGTTCCCGACGGACCCATCCGCACCGAGGTGACGCTGCGCTGGGGCGCACCCACCCGACAACTCCAGCTGCGCTACCGCCTGACCGACGTCAGCGTTGCCAGCGCGACGCGCCCTGGTCTGGATCCGAGCGCGCGCGCCAGAGCCGGTCGTCGTACGGTCGCCGCCTTCGGTTCGCTGCTCGGAGGAATGCCGGCCGACCTGCCGGTCACAGTCGTGGTGACAGGCAAGACCGTGTTGTCGCTCACCTGCCCGCAGCTCCCACTGGCGAGGATGGCCTGCGGCGCGGGCGCCGTCCCGCGCTTCCGAACACTGCACCCGGTCCCGTTCCGCCAGTCGCGCGTGCTCGTGCAGTACGACCGGCCGGCGCGACGCTGAGGTAACGGACGCTTCCGGTGGATCCCGCAGGCCTCGCCATCATCGCCGCGACCGTATGGTTCGTGCTCTACCTCGGCTACATCCTCGTCGCTGGGATGGGCACCTTCTGGGTTGTGGTCTGGCCAGCCGGGCATGCCCTGCGCCGGCTGCGCGCGGCGGCGGGCGTCGGCATCGCGCTGATCGGTGTTGGAACGGTTGTCGAGACTCTCGTCGACCTGCACCCCGGGGAGTACCCGGGCGGGGAGACCGCAGCGGGTCAGTCCGGAACGTGGCTACTGGTGCGGCTCGCCGCGCTCGCCGTGGCCGGCTTCTTCGGTGCCGAGTTGCTGCGCCACCCGGTGCGAGGCTGGCGACGCGTCTGCATCCTCGCTCTGATCGTCGTCCTCACGTTCACATTGGTGGTCGAGGCGACGGCCATCGCTTCACCGCAGGTTCTGGCGATCGCCACGACCATGGGCGCTTATCTGCTGGCTCTGGCTGCCTGGCTGGGTGGCCTGGTCGCTTTGGCCGCCTTGCTCATCCCTCGAGACCGGCCGACGGGGCTCGATCGGGTCTGGACGCGGTTTTCGTGGTTCACCGGACTGAGCGTGCTCGTGATGGCGATTGCCGGAACCGCACAGCATCTGGTTGCACGCGGGACGGCGACTTCCCGCTCGGGCATGCTGCTGCTCATCGAAGTGCCGGTGCTCGTGGCGACGGTGCTGTTGAGCCGCTACGCGGTCGCGCACGGGAAGAGGATGGCCTTTCGCGAACGGTACATGCGCGGTCTCGCGGTTGAGGGAAGTGGCCAGCTCCCGCGGCTCAGAGGCGCAATCGGTATCCAACTGCTCCTGTCTGTCGCCCTGGTCGCGATGGCAGTGGCGCAGCTCGCCGTCTTGCCGGTGCCAGGCCGGCCTGGCACGCCGCCGCTGGGGGACCCGGTGCCGACGACTCCGGTTGCCACAGCCGAACACGGGCGAGCGGCGGCTAGCGATAAGCCGCGGTTCATCCCGGAGCGGATCGGCCTACCGGGTGGCGCATCTGCGGCCGTCGTTCCCGTCGCCACCGAAGGCCGCGAGCTCGTGGTTCCGGTGGATAGCGACAGGGTCGGCTGGTGGGACGGCAGCTCCTACGTCGGCGATCCGTACGGGTCCACCGTGATCGCTGGGCACGTCGATACATTCGACCGCGGCATCGGGTTCTTCTTCCGGCTGTGGAATATCAAGGTCGGGGAGCGGGTGGTCCTGAGCACTGGCGACCTGCAGCAGGCGTACAAGATCACCTCGGTACGCCAAGTGCCGCGGACCGACCTGGTCGACGAGAAGGAAGTCTTCAACCTCACCGGGCCGCCCCGGCTGGTGTTGATCACCTGCGCCGGCACGTTCCGTGCTGACCGTGGCGGATACAGCCGCAACCTGATTGTCGTTGCACAGCCAATTTCGTAGTTGCAGCGCATCCATTGCGTCCTGGCGCCATAGCTGATCGACGCCGGATCCGGCTGGCGATGTGACCCTCAATGCTCCAGGCCTACAAGTCGGGGCCCGAAAGACGGTCGGCTATTGCACGGTGTGGTTGACCCGCGGCGCAGCCGGTCTTGCCAAGCCCGCCGGGTCGCATCAGGCTGAGCCTGCTGGCAAGGCTTAGCGTGTGGGAGGTCGGTCGATGATGCGCTGCCGAGGCTGGTCGGCGCGGTCGATGCTTGTCGCGCTGCTCGTGGCTGTGTCGGTGGCGTGCGGCGCGCAGCCGCCAGGCGGCCCGGCGACGTCCGTGCCGCCGACGGGCCCGGCGAATTCGGCGGTGTCGCGTGCCGAACTGGGGACGGCGATTGACGACTACATCGCGCACGGCTCGGTCAACATGCAGAATATCCGGGCGGTTTTGGTCAGCCAGCGCGGCGAGCTGCTAGCCGAGCGGTATTACCACAGCGACGCGGCCACGTACGCTGAGATCCACTCGGCCACTAAGAGTGTCATCTCGACGTTGGTCGGCATCGCATTAACAAAGGGTGATTTGAAGAGCCTGGATCAGACCCTCGGTGAACTGCTCCCGCAGCACCGATCGGCGATGTCGAAGAGCTCGGCTCGCACGACTGTCCGGGAGTTGCTGACCATGACGGGTGGCTGGACGGCCTTCTACGACGCGGACACCGCCAAGCCGAAGCTGGTGAGGCGGGTACTCATGGCGGGGCCAGAGGTCCAACCGGGCAGATTCGTCTACTCCAATGTTGGGCCGCACCTGCTCTCTGCGGTGCTGGCCCGGGCGACCGGCATGTCGACGCTCGCATACGCGCGGCGCGAGCTGTTCGACCCGCTCGGGATCAACAGCCAGCCCGCCTTCGAGGGCCCGATCGCCCAACGCGATAACCCTGACGTGGTGAGCACGAACTCGTTCCGCTGGCTCCGTGACCCAGACGGCTTGCATGCCGGATCGTACGGTCTGGCGCTGACAGGGCGGGACATGGTCAAGATCGGCGAGCTCTGGCTGAACGGTGGGGTGTGGCATGGCCGGCGCATCCTCGATACCGACTACATCGCGCGGGCGTCCACCAATCGGGTCCCCGAGCTCGAAGGGAAGATCCGAGGCTACGGGTATCTCTGGTGGGTCACACCGTTGGCGACACACGACGCCTACAGTGCGCAAGGCAGGTACGGGCAGCTGATCACTGTCGTGCCGGACCTGCAGGCCGTCATCGTCATCTCCTCCCGCATATTGGATACCCCACCGAGCATCGAGGACCACATCACGATGATGGACGCGGCCATCGTGGCCGGACTGTCCTGACCGCGAGAGTGATCGCTTCAGCGCTTCAGCCGGAAGATCGCGCCCTCGCCGGAGCCCAAATCGGGGAGCCGTTTGCGTGCGCTGCAGGTGGCTGGGTCAGCCGGGTGGATGGAGAGATCGGGTGAGCTGCTCCAGACCGTAGTCGAATTGGTCGGGCGAGGCCGCTGTGGTGAGTTGCTCCCGAAGCGCATGGAGGGTCGGATAGGCGACGGGATCGAGGTGATCGAGCGCGTCGTTCCAAGCGGCCGTGTAGGCGGCGGCGGGTTGTTGGTGAACTCGCGGCAGCTCCCATGCAACGAAGCCAAGCACGTAGGTGAGCAACGCGTAGAAGGTTCGGACGGCCCCGAGGTCGGAGAAGCCGGCGGCCCGCAGGACGGCGTGTACCACCTCGAGCTGCTCAAAGACGGGCGCGACTGTGAGCCCTCGTTCGGCAAGGATCCGCGACAGTGCGGGATGCGCGAGAGCCGCTTGCCGCAGCGCGCGGAGGAAGCCGACTACGCGACCTTCCCAATCGTCGGGGTCTCCGTGGGGGACCTGCACCGCGTTGAGCACGCGTTCGGCGACCGCATTGATGAGGTCGTCCTTGTCCTCGACGTGCCGGTAAAGCGACATGGTCCCCACGCCGAGGCGCCTGGCAAGCGACGGCATCGTGACCGCCTCCGATCCCTGCGCGTCGAATAGCGCGAGCGCGGCCGCGACTATGTGGTCACGCGATAGCGTGTTGCGCGGCACTCTCCTGCTGCTCGCCGCACCCCGAGGCTTGTTCGCCATGTCGCCTCCGATTCTCCTTGCGTATGGCATACGCTAGTAGTAGCGTATGCCATACGCTAGTCGGAAGTAGCATAACGATACTGCCCTGACGATGGGATCACGGCAGTGATCTCCCACCCGCACCATGCCGCACCCAGTCGTCACCCGAAATCGACGACACCACCGCACACGGAGAACCGCAATGGGAACATTCCAACTCGCCGTAGACATCACCAGCCCACCCAGCGAGGTCTTCGCCTTCATCGCCGAACCCCGCAACATGCCTCGGTGGTACGACGCCGTCGACCACGTCGCCCAGACAACGGCCGGCCCGCACAGCATTGGCGCCAGATACGACGTCACCCGATCGCTGCCCGGCGGCCAAGTCCACAACGACGTCGAAATCACCGAGCACGAACCCACCAGCCTCGTCACGCTTGAAAGCCGCGCCGGTCCAACGCCCTTCCGGTATCGCTATGAACTCCAACCAAACGGCCCAGGAACACACCTCACGCTTGACGGCCGCATCAGCAGTGCCGGACTGCCAGGACCCATCGCGCGAGTCGACGCCCTCGCGACACAACTCTTCAAACGAGGCATGAAACAAAACTTAAGCGAGCTCAGGCGAATCATCGAAAGCGCCTAGCGTCCGACGGATCGGTCGGATCATCTATAGCGCCGCGGCCTAAGTGGCGACACCGTCGTCGCGCTCGCCCTGGATGATGAATCGGTGGGCCGCATCGTCGTCATCCGTGCGGACCGGGAACCCTACGACATCGACCCGGGAAGCGCCGACCCGCATGAGCCCGGCTGCCCCGATGAACGGTCCACCCGCGGACAGACTCCGAGGCGAGACCGATTCGCTGCGAGACCGGTCTTCCAGTGCTTTGCCTGGAAGCGCCTCTGCTGATAAGGAGCTCCGCCCAGCGACTCTCGTCCGGCTCCGCGCTCAGTTCCAGGGATTGGTCTCCTCACGCCGGGTACCGGCGGCGGAACCACTCGACCGTGTGTTGCACGGCTTTCGCGTGTGGGGTTGGCTGGAACGGCCCGAACATGCGCTCGAACTTCGATGCGTCGGAGATGAAGGGTTGCTCGAACTGGTAGAGGGTTTCGTTGAGTTCGCGCAGAAACGGACTGAATAGCCCTGCCAATCTGATCATTGGCCGTGGTGCGACGCCGATCTTCGGCTGGTGTCCAGCCGCCTCGAAGATGAGCGTAAGAAACTGCCTGCCGGTCAGCGGCTCCGCGGCCGGCAGGTGCCAGACTTGGCCGTCGGCCTCGTCGCGCTCGGCCAGCGTCACCAGGGCGCGTGCCATGTCCTCGAGGTAACTACAGGTGTGTGGCTGGTCGAGAGAGCCAAGCCAGCGTGCCCGCCTGCCGCGTAGCGCGGGCTTCATGATGCTGTCGCCGAGAGTCGTGGCGGTGCCGCCTGGGCCGTAATAGTCAGACGAGCGACCGATCGTGCAGCGCACCTTACCGGCCGCGTGCGCGCCGAGGACCGCATTGGCCATCTCGATGCGCGTGCGACCCTTGGGTCCCTGGGCGAGCTGCGGCGTCTGCTCGGTCATCGGCCTGTCGGAAGGTCCGTACGCGTAGAGGTTGTCCGCGAACACCAGCTTCGAGCCCGCCGCAGCCGCGCTATCGAGGATCGCGCGGGTCATGGGCGGGAACAACTGCAGCCACTTCGTGTAGTCAGGCTGTGCGCAGTGGAACACGACACTCGCGCCCTCGCAGGCCCGGCGGGCGCCATCGATCGTTCCCACGTCCGCCGCCACCTGCTCGACACCCTCCGGGGCGTTCGCCGCACCGCTACGGGTGACCGCCCGTACCTGCCATCCGCGGCTGGCGAGTTCGTGAACGACCGCGGAGCCGGTGCCGCCTGACGCGCCCAGAACCACATGCAAGGACCCGGCAGCCATGGCACGAGCCTAGGCACACGGGATCGCACGGCGCAGGCCACCTCCGAGGGTGTCGCAAGCGGATCCTCAACACGGGACTCGTGGGCTTTGTCGACATACCGGCTTTCGCCGCAGCCGATAGCATCTGCCGATGGCCGACTACGAACCAGTTGCTCTCGACGCGGTCTGCAACGCTGGTATCGAGGTGTTCGGCGACGACACCCCCAATCCGCCAATTGGCCAGGTGACCCTTCGCGGTCTCCCTTTCGTCATCGGCCCCGAAACCCCTTCCAGGGATAGGTTTCTTGTCGTCCCGACCTCGTCCGTGTCGGTCGAAGTCGGCCGCCAGGCGCAGCGGGTGATCGTCGCACACCGGCTGCTGGAGCCCGCCGGTCCGGCCGGCCACGGCGTCGGCACGGCCGTTGCCGACTACGCCTTCCACCTGGCCGGCGGCGAGACCGTCACGGTCACGATCCGTGAGCGGTTCGAGATCCAGATCGTGCCGCCGGCGTGGGGACGCGAGCCGTTCCTTGCGGTCACCGACTCCCACGACGGCAACCGGGAGCGCTTCGGTGGCGACTGGAACGCCGCCGGCTACCGTCTGACCGAGCACTACCGAGGATCGGCATCCGCCTACTACCTGTGGTGTTGGGACAACCCCCACCCCGACCAGGCCGTCGAACGCGTGGAGCTCATCCCGCGGGGGCCATCGTTCGCCGTCGCCGGTATCACCCTGGGGCACCTCGACGAGCATCCTTTCGTTCGTACGCCCGCACGGCCGGTTCGGCTCGTCCGCACCGACACGGATACCGCGACCACGCCGCCCGCCACCGAGCCCGCACCAGCCGGCAGCGACGCAGCGAGGCCCGACGTCCTCACGCTGGAGGTCGACCGCGGCGTCGCCACCTACCCGCAGCCTCTTCCGACCGACGACGACCGGCCGGGATGGGGCGCCGCCGACGCGTCGGATGGGAGCCTCGCGTACGCCTACGTCGCCGCCGTCCCCTCCGCCACCGTGGTGGTCCGGCAGGGCGCCGAAGAACTCGGCAACGTGCGCTGGAGCGACGTCGAACGCGACGGCCAAGCGGCCGGGGACCGGGTCCGGGTCGAGCTCGCCGACCCCGGTCGGAACTGGGTCCACGTCAAGGTGCTCGACGACGCCACCGGCCAACCCGTGCCGTGCCGGGTCCATTTCCGCTCACCTCAAGGCATTCCGTACCAGCCCTACGGTCACCACCACCATGTGACGCAGAACCTCAACAGCTGGCACTACGACGTCGGCGGGGATGTCCGCCTCGGCCAGCAGACCTACGCCTATGTCGACGGCACCTGCCAGGGTTGGCTTCCCCGCGGCGAGGTCGACGTCGAGGTCGCCCGTGGGTTCGAGTACGTGCCACTCCGCCAGACCGTGCGGATCGACTCTGGGCAACGCGAGCTCACCCTCCGGATCAGGCGGATGGCAGACCTGGCATCCGAGGGATGGTGGTCCGGCGACTCCCACGTGCACTTCCTCTCCACCGCGGGCGCCCAGCTCGAACAGCTCGGCGAGGACCTTCGGATCGTCAACCTCCTGCAGTCCCAGTGGGGCGCTCTCTTCACCAACACTGAGGACTTCCGCCGTGGCGGAGATCCAAGCCGTACCGACGCCGTCCTCGGCGGCGGCGGTTACCTCACCTACGTCGGGCAGGAGAACCGCCAGCACGCCCTCGGCCACCTCGTCCTGTGGGGGCTGAAGGAGCCCGTCATGCCCTGGTGCAGCGACGGTCCCGACGAGGCGGAACTCGGTGGCGCGCTGGACGCCAACCTCAGCGACTGGGCCGACCGTACGCACGCGCAGGGCGGTACGGTCGTCGCGGCCCACTTCCCGCACCCCAACGGCGAGCCCGCCGTTCTTGTCACCACCGGACGCGCCGACGCGGTGGAGATGCTCGCCCACTCCGGCGACGCGCTGCTGGAGTACTACCGCTATCTGAACTCTGGCTACCGCCTGCCGCTCGTCGGGGGCACCGACAAGATGTCGAGCGGCGTGCCCGTCGGTCTCTACCGCACGTACGCCCGGCTCGGCTCGAGTGAGGAGCTCACCTACGACGGCTGGTGCAGCGCGGTGCGGGCCGGGCGGACGTTCCTGTCCGGCGGCCCGCTTCTCTCGCTCTCTGTCGACGGCAGCGAGCCGGGCGACACGGTCGAGATGTCCGGTCCGGGGTCGGTCACCGTCGACGCCACCGTTAGAAGTGTCTTTCCCCTTCGCTCGCTCGAACTCGTCCGCAACGGCGAGGTCGTCGCCGTCGAGGAGGCACACGGCCGTCGGGAGCTGTCACTCAGCGAGTCCCTCCGGGTCGACGGCAGCACCTGGTTCGCGGCCCGGGCATTCGGCACCGACAGCCACCTCGACGAGTGGGGTCGCCAGGTCTTCGCCCACACCTCGCCGGTCTATGTGGCGTGCGGCGGGCCGTGGAGCATGGCCGATCCGGACGGACTCCGCTACATCCGCACGCTCGTGGAAGGCGCCCGCGAGTACGTCCGGCACACTGCCTCGCGGCGCGCTGACCACCTCACCACCCATCACCACGGCGAGCCCAACCACCTCGCCTGGCTCGAACGCCCCTTCGCCGAGGCGTTGGAAGCACTCGACTCCCGCACCCGGAACGGCTGAGGGACACGCACAGCGCATCGCCGTTGTCACGTTTGTCTGTCGCGCGACTTCGGGGATCTGGCCCTCCAGATCGGCCCCGTAGTGATCGGCACCGACAAAACGTCACCTGATTACGCTTTCCGGTCGGACTGTGCTGGGAACCACCAGTTGAGCCTGGCTGCGTCGACCACTGGTACACCTGCAACAAATGCGTTTGCCCGGGCCCAGGGAGCGTCGTATTCGAGAAAACGCTCCTCGGCCGCGGCCCACTCGTCCCAAAACGCGATCGATGCATCCCGATCACCGTTGACGCCATTGGCAATGTCGCGCTCGATACCCAGCTTTCGCGACACATCGGCGTCGGACTGGACCCAGAGGGCCGCATCGATCACATCGGTGAGCCCGCTCTGTGAGCTGCCCACGCCTTCGACGATCAGCAGCGAGCGAGAAGCCTCGACAGTCACCGCACCCGGTCGGTTCTTGCTGATCCAGCCGGGCGGGCGATAACGAACGGGCTGGCCCCGTCGTACCGGCACGATTACGTTGGAGACCAGTTCCGCGGTCCAGTCGAACATTGAGAAATGCCATGCGACGGCATCGGTGGGCACCAGGGCGGCACCGGGCACCGCGGTGACCAGTCGTCGTGCCAGGGTGGACTTGCCGGCTCCGCTGCGTCCGTCGACGGCCACCACCGCGGGATGTTCACGTTCCAGCACTTCGAGGTGGCCGAGCAGCGCCGTAACATCACCTTCTGTCCAGGACGGGGCCAGCGGTTCTCCTGATCCGTCCGGCACCCGCACGTGCTCGAGGCTACCGGGTCTGTTTACTGGCGCCAGCGTCGAAAAGCGGTCACTCTGGGTTGTACTCCGTAATCGCCTTTTCCCACTCCTCGAGGGCTTGCTCGAGGCGCCAGCGCGGCCCGGATGGGAACCATCGTGCGACCCGCTTGACGCCAGCCTCGCGGAGTTTCTCGAACACCTTCGCATCGGCTGGCACGCTCATCATCTGCACTTGTACGGGCCGGTCGGCGCGGGCGCGCAGCTCGGCGATGCGGTCGTATACATCGGGATGGAAGTTGGGGAACCAACCGTCGCCGAAACCAAGCACCCGATCGAGGACAGTCGGGCCGCCGCCGCCCACCAGGACCGGTGGATGTGGCCATTGCGCAGGCTTGGGCCACGACCAGATCCGGTCGAAGTTGACAAATTTGCCGTGGTAGCTGGCCTCGTCATGGGTCCAGATCTCCTTCATGGCTTCGACCCGCTCCCGCATGACGGCCATCCGAACGCGCGGGTCGGTGCCATGATTGCGCATCTCGGTCCGGTTCCAGCCCGCGCCCACGCCAAACTCCAGGCGGCCGCCCGAGAGGTGGTCGACACTCGCGACCTCTTTCGCCGTGATGATCGGGTCACGTTCGATGATCAGGCAAATGCCGCTGGCAACGCGGATGTTGCGGGTCGCCTCCGCGGCGGCTGTAAGAGCGACGAACAGGTCGTACGTGCGCCAGTACTTGGCCGGCAAGGGCCGCCCGGGGGCGCGGTCGGTTTCCGCGGCTGGAATGTGTGTGTGCTCAGCGAAGTAGATCGCGCTGTAGCCGCGCTCCTCGGCCATCCGCGCGACCTCGCCAGGCCGCATCCCGTCGTAAGTGGGAAAGTATCCAAAACCGAATTCCATGCTCTAGATCTACCCGGCACGCGGGCCTTCCACCACGCGCGGCAGGACTTAGTCCATGCCTCGTGCCGGGTGGCGTTGGAGCTGCGCAGTGCTCGGAGGTGCTCGGCCAGCCCCGTGGGTGGGGCCGGACGCCTCGATGACGTCGGCCTGAATGCACCTGGTTCATGCCGCGGCGCCGCTCAATTCGAGGTCTTGTGGGTTGCGCCAGGACTTTCGCCACGAGGTGGTCTCGACGGTCAGGCGCTCGCCGCAGTGGCTGCACAAATCCGCCGTGGTAGATGCGTGGGCGCAGGCCCGGTGAATGATGTCCATTCGCACGTCGGGATCGGCGTGTGGCCGGTGCCGCTCGCCCCATTGCGCGAACGCGGTGATGATCGGGAAGGTGTCGGCTCCAGCCTCGGTCAAGACGTACTCGTGCCGGGTACGTCGCCGGTCGCGATACGGCACGCGTCGCAGCAATCCGGCGTCGACCAGGGTGCTCAGTCGTTTGCTCAGCACGTTTTCCGCCACGCCCAGCTGATCGCGGAACTGCTCGAATCGGCGGACCCCGGAGAATGCCTGTCGCAGTACCAGCATGACCCAGGGGTCACCCAGCACCTCCAACGAGCGCGCGATCGGACACCTTTCGCTCGTCCAGTCCGAACGCAAAGGCATAACGCCCTCCTCACCACGTCCTGCTTCTGGCTTGTCTCAAGCCAGGCTAGTCGCCAGGCGGCGACGGCGAGCAAGTCCAGTGGTGCTCCGATAGTTGCTCGTCCGGCTGCGCAGGCAGCAGTCACGGGGTCAGGTTGGAGATGGTCTCCGCTTCGATGGCTTGGTCTCGCGTGCTGATGTCTGCGGTGGTGACGGGGACGTCACGATGTCGGCGCAGTCCGATCGAGAGCACCGCCGCGAAGGCACACAGGGCGGCGCCACCGAACCAGGCGTAGGTGTATGTCCCAAAGGTGTCGCGGATGATCCCGGCCGTCAGAGCGGCTGCCGCGGCTCCGAGCTGATGCGAGGCGAACACCCACCCGAACACGATGGTGCCCTGGTCGCCGAAGAGCCGTCGGCACAGCACGACGGTCGGCGGGACTGTCGCGACCCAGTCCAGTCCGTACACGACGATGAATACCACCATGCTGGGGTTAACCGTGTTGGAGAGCAGCCACGGCAACAGCAGCAGGCCCGCGCCGCGGAAGGTGTAGTAGACCAGCAGCAGCCAGCGAGGATCGATCCGGTCAGTGAGCCAGCCCGAGGCCACTGTGCCCACGATGTCGAACACGCCGACCAGCATGAGCAGGCCAGCCGCGGTGGTCGTGGTCATGCCGTGGTCGTGGGCCGACGGGACGAAATGGATGCCGATCAGGCCGTTCGTCGTCGCGCCGCAGATCGCGAAGGCGCCAGCCAGCGCCCAGAACGCCTTGGTACTGACGGCCCGATGCAGTGCACCCAGCGCCAAGCCGGCGGCGTTCCCGCGAGCCGGGTCAGGTGCTGCCACCAGGCCCTCGCCGCCGTAGGGTGCCAACCCGACATCACCCGGGCGGTCACGCAGCAGCACCACGACCAGCGGGAGTACCGCGACCGCTGCGGCCGCGATCAGCAGCGACGCGATCTTCCAGCTTGTTGCCTCCACCAGGTACGCCACCAGCGGCAGGAACACCAGCTGGCCGGCCGCGCCGCCCGCTGTGAGGATGCCCATCACCAGGCCACGACGCTTCACAAACCAGGCGTTGGCAACCGTGGCAGCGAACACCAGCGCCATCGAACCGGTGCCCAGCCCGATCAGCACACCCCACGTCAGCACGAGCTGCCACGCCGCCCGCGCGAGCACCGACAGCCCCGAACCAGCGGCGATCAACAGCAGGCCGGCGCTGACGACTCGACGCAAACCGAACCGTTCCATCAGCGCTGCAGCAAACGGTGCGGTCAGACCATAGAGCACCAAGTTGACACCCACCGCGGCTGACATCGTCACGATCGACCAGCCGCCCTCGTGCAACGGCACCATCAACGGACCCGGTGCTGCCCGGAAAGCCGCCGCGGCCACCAGCGTGGCGAACGCCACTCCGGCCACCACCCAGGCGTAGTGCACCCGCCCCATCCGAACCTCCTCGGCCAATCGCCAGGAGCGCAACATTCTAACTTGTTTCAAGCAAGTCAATATGTGGGTCTCATCGCATCTGCTCCGAGGACTGCGTGACCACTGGCTTGACCAGTCAGGAAGCAGCGCGGCTCCCCGTGATGGACTCGCCGGCGCTGTGGCGGCTTGCCGGTGGCTGGTACACCGACCGGCCACCGGCTCTCCAATCGTGATGCCCAGGTCCGGAATCACGCCGAGATACATCGCCTACTTTCGCTTGGCGCCGTCCAGGCCCCGGCGTCCCGCCGGATGCCTCCTGAGAGGATCCGGACGTGGCACAGTCCAACCATTACCGCCCCGGACGCGAGCACACGTCCCGGACACACCCGGTCGTCCCGCCGATCTACCAGACCACGACCTTCGAGCTGGATGACCTGGCGTATGAGGATATTCAGGGGACCGGCGGGTTGCACGAGACCTGGTACTCACGGTTCAGCAACCCCACGGTTGCCGCTGCCGCAGCTGACATTGCCCGGCTGCACGGTGCAAAGCAGACGCTGATGGCTGCGAGCGGCATGGCTGCCATCGCGACGACGTTGCTGACGCTGCTCTCCGCAGGAGATGCGCTGGTTGCGTCACGTCAGGTTTACGGCGACACCGGCGATCTGATCGAGCGTGATCTGCCGAGATTCGGCGTGAGCGTGGTGCGGGTCGATGCGTTCGATACCGACGGTTGGCGCCGGGCCATCGCCACCCATCGCCCTGCCGTCGTGTACGGCGAGACGCTGTCCAACCCCCAGCTTCGGCTCATGGATATCCCGGCGGTCGCCGAGGCTGCGCGAGCCGTCGGGGCCACCCTAGTCATCGACAACACATTTGCGACGCCTCATTGCACCCGTCCTCTCGAGCTTGGGGCGGACGCCGTCGTCGACTCTGTGACCAAGTTCCTTGCCGGTCATTCTGACGTTATCGCCGGCGCCGTAAGCACCAACGACCCGACCCTGCACGAGGAGATTCAACGGCGAATCATCACCCTTGGGGGATGCCTGGACCCCCACGCCGCCTTTCTTGTCTGGCGGGGACTCAGAACCTTCCGGGTCCGGCTTATGGACGCGTGCCGCACCGCCGACAGGCTCGCCGACGCGATGGCTAAGGAGGTCGGGGTCAGCCAGGTCATCTACCCCGGTCGACCAGACCATCCGGATGCTGAGGACAAGGTCGGCCGAGTGATGCCGGGTCCGCATGGCGCCATGCTGACCCTCGTCTTGGAAGGTGGCGACGCGCGTGCGCTCCAGGTCCTCCGCCGGCTCGAGGTGGCCCTCGAGGCCACGAGCCTCGGCGGAGTGGAGAGCCTCGCCAGCGTCCCGTTCAACTCCTCCCACTTCAATATGACGCCGCAGGAGCGGCTCGACGCCGGAATCCTGCCCGGGATGCTGCGCCTGTCGATCGGACTGGAGGGCGAGCAGGCACTGTCCGACGACCTACGCCGAGCGCTCAGAGCTGCCGTCTGATCGTGTTGTATCGCCCAGGACTGGACCGCTGGACCAACACCTTGCTATCGGCGTACGAGCAGAGACGCCGCCCAGTATCGCTCAGGGGTGCTCTTATGATCCGTTTGTGTCAACCTCGGTGCTAGCGACCAAGTTGTTCGCGCCAGCTCGGCGCCCGCAACTCGTCGCCCGACCCAGGATCGCCGAGCGTCTCGGCACCACCCTCGATGCAGGCCATCGGCTGACTCTGGTTTCCGCACCGGCCGGTTTCGGCAAGACCACCGTGCTCGGTGACTGGCTCACTGACCTCGATCAGCGGCAGCGCCACACGGGGGTCGGGTGGCTCTCCCTCGATGACGGCGACAACGATCTGACACGCTTCGGGGCACACCTGGTGGCCGCCCTCCAGAACGCCGAGCTCGATGTCGACGAGGCAGTCCTCGAGTCGTTGTCGACCACGTCGACGGCCGCTGCCCTGACCCCGCTCGTCAACGACGTTGCTAGAGCCGCTCAACACGAGCCAGGAAAGCAGTGGATCGTGGTGCTCGACGACTACCACGCGATCGAAGCGTCCGAGGTCCACGAGACGATGACCTTCCTGCTCGATCACCTTCCGGATCATGTGCACCTGATCATCGCGACGCGCTCCGACCCGCCGCTGCCCCTAGCCCGGTTGCGCAGTCGTGCGCAACTCACTGAGCTGCGCGCCGCCGAACTCCGCTTCACTCCGTCTGAGGCATGGGAGTTCCTCAACCGAGTGATGGGCCTGGAGCTCACCGCTGCCGACGTTGACGCGTTGGAGAACCGTACGGAGGGCTGGATCGCCAGCCTTCAGCTGGCCGCACTCTCCCTGCGCGGCATCACAGACCGTAGCGAGGTTGCTGGCTTCATTTCAGCGTTCACCGGTAGCCATCGATTCGTCATCGACTACCTGACCGACGAGGTTCTTGCCCGGCAGCCCACGCAGGTTCGCGACTTCCTGCTCCGCACAGCCGTTCTCGACCGACTGACCGGACCGCTATGCGACGCGGTCACCGGCGGCTCCGACGGTAAGCAGACGTTGCAGCAACTCGAGCGTGGAAACGTCTTCATTGTCCCGCTCGACACCGAGCGCTCCTGGTATCGCTACCACCACCTGTTCGCCGACGTGCTCCACGCACGTCTGCTCGCCGAGCACCCCGAACAGGTGCCGGATCTACATCAGCGCGCCGGCGTTTGGTTCGCCGAGCGCGGTCTGGCGGTGGACGCAGTCCGGCACGCGCTCGCAGCTGAGGATTTCGATCGTGCCGCCTACCTGATGGAAAAAGCGCTGCCGGAGATGCGCCGCACCCGGCAGGATGGCGTGCTGCTGCTGTGGATGCGATCCTTACCTGAACCGGTCGTACGCCGGAGCCCGGTGCTCAGCATCGTTTCCGGCTGGTCGCTGATGATGTCCGGTGACCTTGACGCATTCGAAGCGCGACTCAACGACGCCGAAGCGGCGCTGACCGCGGGTCGTCAGGATCCACACCTGGCAGCAACGTGGGCCGACACTGAGGATCTGCGGACGGCGCCGGCGACGGTCTCGGTCTACCGCGCATCGCTGGCGCAGGCCCGCGGCGATGTCGCAGGTACCGTACGCCATGCCCGACACGCCCTGGACCTGGCCGGGCCGGAAGACCACTTCGTGCGCGGTGCCGGCGCCGGTTTCCTGGGTCTGGCCGCCTGGGCAGCTGGGAACGTCGAAGAGGCAGTGTCCACCTTCTCCGAGGCGGTTCAGAGTCTCCACGCCGCAGGCAACTTCGTCGACGAGCTGGACACCACGATCGTGCTCGCGGACATGTGGGTCACTTCGGGTAGGCCAAGCCGCGCCCGCTGGCTTATCGAGCAGGCGTTGCAGACCGCCACTGCGGCCGGTCCGCCGTATCCCAGGGCAACGGCCGACCTGCACGTTGGTTTGGCTGAACTCGACCTTGGTCTTGACGACCTGACCAGCGCGGAGGAACACCTCGAGTCGGCGCAAGTTCTCGGTGAACGGGCCTCCATCACCGAGAACCGGTACCGCCGGTACGTCGTCCTGGCACACGTCCGCGCCGCCGGCGGCGACTACGACACGGCTACGACCCTGCTCGACGAGGCCGAGTCGCTGTATCGGCGCGGCTTCTACCCCGACGTGCGGCCCATCGCCGCGATGAAGGCGCGCGTCCAGATCGCCGCAGGGGATTTGTCGTCGGCGGGCGGATGGGTCGAGGACCGAGCGCTCAGCGTCGATGATCAACCGGACTACCTGCGCGAGTACGAGCACCTGACTCTGGCACGGCTGCTGCTTGCCAGGCACCGGGCCGCCGATCCCCACCTCAGGGGCGATGCAGGTGCCTCGCCAGCCCATGCCGTGCTTGGTCTTCTCGATCGGTTGCATGCCGCGGCAGTCGATGCTGGACGGGACGGCAGCGTGCAAGAGATTCGGGTGCTGCAGGCCCTAGCCCACTTTGTTCGCGGTGGCCTCCCACAGGCACTCGCCGCGCTTCGCCGAAGCTTCGTCGATACGCCGGAACCGGACGGTTATGTGCGGCTGTACCTGGACGAGGGCGCCTCCATGCTGGCCCTGCTCCACGAAGCTGCCGGTACGCCCGACTCCGTTGTGCAGGCGCATGCCGTACGTCTCCTCGGGCGCACTACGACCTCCGTCGAGGCGGCCGGGGCGCAGCAGACTCTGGGCGTGCCGCTGAGCCACCGCGAGCTGGAGGTGCTCAGGCTTCTCGACAGCGAGCTCACCGGGCCAGAGATCGCCCGCGAGCTTTATGTCACGCTCAACACGCTGCGTACGCACACCAAGCGCATTTTCACCAAGCTCGACGTGACCACCCGTACAGCGGCGGTGCGCCGCGCCCACGAACGAGGGTTCCTCTAGCCGCACTGGTGTCACATCGTCATTCACATCATGTGGTGACGCGCACTCACCTCATCGCTTCCTAGGTTGCATCTATATCCCCGCGGCAATCGCCACGGACCAATCGACAGGAAGCGGACATGACGATCACACCCACCACGCTCATCCGGGCGGCAGGCGTCGCCGCCGTCGCAGCCGGACTGATCTTCATCGGCGTCCAGATCAACCACCCCCACGCCGACCTCGGCTCCGTCGTGACGACCGAGTGGGCCGTGCGTAACTCGCTGAAAGTACTGATGGCCGCCTTGGCGCTGGCCGGCATCACCGGCATGTACCTCCGTCAGGTGAGGCAGAGCGGCGTGCTTGGCCTGCTCGGATACGTCGTGTTCAGTACCGGCTACCTCCTCATCATGAGCACCGCGGTTGTCTCCGCCTACGTCCTGCCGTCGTTAGCTGACACCGATCCCAGCTACGTCAACGACGTCCTCGCCGCGGGGACCGGCGGTACGGCCCAGGGCGACATCGGCCTGCTGCAAACCGTCTTCCAGGTGCAGGGCATCGGTTACCTGGCCGGCAGCCTCATTTTCGGCGTCGCGATGTTCCGCGCCCGCGTCCTCACCCGTTGGGCAGCTGCTCTCCTTGCCGTCGGTGGGGTCGTCACCCTCGCGCTCTCGGTCATGCCAGACGCCTTCTACCGGATCCTGGCTTTCCCGAACGGCATCGCGATGGTCGCTCTCGGCTACTCCCTGTGGCGGACCGCACGCACCGACACCACGGCGCTGCCGACCCCGGTCGACGGCCCGCGCGTCACCACCCCGGCGGGTGTCGAATGACACAGCGCACCGTCCCGCACACCCGACCGGCACCGCAACACCGGCCGGGTGTCCGGGGCCTGTGGTATTGGCAGGCCCGCCTCGCTCTGGCGGTCCTCGGCATCATCCCGGTGATCGTCGGCTGGGTCATCAACGCGGCTGTCGGTGAATGGGTCATCCGGCGCCCGCCTGTTCGCCGAGCCGCTCGCACCGGCGCCGCAGTGGTGGTGTCGCGATGAACCAACGACCCGGGCCATACGAGCCTGCCCACTACGAACTGCGGATCCAGGGACACCTCGACGAGCACTGGTCGGCCTGGTTCGGCGGCCTTACCCTCGTCCGTGAAGACGACGGCACCACCACTCTGCGCGCCGCAGTCGCCGACCAGGCCGAGCTGCACGGCCTGCTCGCCAAGGTGCGCGACCTCGGTACCACCTTGATCTCGGTCAACCCCATCACCGACGCCCAGCATCCCTGATGTCCGGGGCGCTGGCGAACTCGCGGCTCGGGCGCCGAAGTCGTCACCGCCGCCTGCGCTGGCACCCGCCCTCGCGCTCAGCGCCCGCTTGATGATCTACTTTCTCAGTCCAGTGGATGATCAAAAAAATCCACCTGATCATGGTCGCTCACACCCTTGCGGGGTATGGGGTGGCCATCTTTGATCACGAAGCCGTCAACGTTGGTTGTGCGTTTCACTCTTCGCTTCTCAATGGTGTAGAGCGACAGAAGGACAATGATTCCGAACGCCGCGAGCACGGTCACATCGCGGCCAGGTGCAACTCGGA
>Ga0081455_10003256_pt1 | contig 18807 bp, 22 predicted proteins | sample TabmetS3T2R1_FD_70207 | JGI IMG/M metagenome (GOLD analysis project Ga0081455, IMG submission 70207) | Tabebuia heterophylla rhizosphere microbial communities from the University of Puerto Rico - S3T2R1 | ecosystem: Host-associated > Plants > Roots > Rhizosphere ... | reverse complement strand
CATCTCATTCAGGCATCGTTCTTGACGGGAAAGGACTATCTCGCCCGCATGAAGGCACTCGCCTCCCATCCCTATCTGATAAAGGAGTTCGGACCACCGCCGGCGACAAATCATCCGTCTTCCGTCCCGATCATGCGCCGGCCAGACTCGACCTCCTCGGGAAGCCACGCTCGGATCCATTCGTCAGATTCCTGACGGTTCGCTGCGGGCTTCGAGCGTCTTCGTCCCGTGGGCCATTCCTGCAGGAGAGGCGTGCAACGCGCATATTTCATTGGGCGAAACATGCTCGCTATTGCAGATCTTCTGCCGGGTGGGGAGCCGAGTCCAGAATGCCGGCAATCCAGGCCAACGGGACGTTTCCGTCGGCAACCTGCCGCAGATTCGGCCGGGAAAACCCGCAATCCAGAAAGCCCGGATAGGCCTCGAGAAGACTGTCAACCTTCATCGCTTCCGCCAACGCGTAACCGACACTTTGATTCCCAGCAAAGAGCCGGGACCCTGCAATCACGCTCGCCAATTCCAGCAGGTCCCTGGTCGGACGGAGGAACACGGAGCCATGTTGGGAGACGAAGTCGAGGTCCTCACGGGCGAGACCAACGCGGATTCGCTGATCGAGGGCCAAGAGCACCGGCCGACAAACTTCAAGGTGGGGCAGCATCCAAACCGGCAGAAGCTTGCCCAGACGGTTCCAGCTTTGTGGCCGCCACCAGCGCGCCGGCGCCGGCCAACCATGATCGATAAGCAGACTGCGGCCCTGAGCATCCATTTTCTGTCGATGACGGACAAGCTGCTCACGCTGGCGGCCCCAGTGTCGGGCCCGCTCCTCTTCTTCACTGGGTACACGAATCACTGCCAAAGAGTCCTTGTTGCCAGCCAGGTAACGGTCCAGGCGCAGGCAGAGCTCGCGAGCATCGCGCCCGTCGGTCTTCACGCGCGTGTTGCGTTCGTCGAGTTGCTGCGCGGCAATGACGTAGCAGTGAGCGCCAGCTTGGATAGTGAGCGGTAGAGCCCGGAGCCAAGCCCGCAGGATTCGGAGACAACATAAACCTCAAGGCCTTCCCCCAACCGAGCTTCGACCCAGGGCACGAATTCCGCGCGAGCAAAGCCTTGTGGCGGCCGCGGCGTCGCGTGGTCATACTGAGCCACCACAACGAATTTCTCCCGATGGATGTCGACGCCGATCTTGAGCAGCGAGCCTCTCTTGTTTACTTTCGACTTAGCCGCCGCGCCCGCGGCGATCACATTGCGAAAAACGGTATCCTTCCTTATAGAGCGGGTGAGTTTACCAAAGACTCACGCGCATCCTTTACATGCCATCTAGAGGCTGCGCTGCGGGCAAGTGGTCGGGCCGAGGGAGCGCCGCAGGATGCCGAGAGACTCGCTCATCCGAACGGCCGCCTGCTCCTTCCAAAGTCCGGCGAAGTGGATCAGCAAGTCTCCCTGCCTGTAGCAATGGTCCGGGTATCGGTCTGCAAGGAAGGTGGGGTAGCTGTTGAAGAGTCGCTGGTCATCGACGACCCGGAGGTGCTCGCGCACGAACGCGTCCGTCTCATACAACTCGATATAGGCCGCCTGCTCCCACCACTTGTGAAACGTGAGATGGCGCTGCGCGTGAACCCGATCGAGGATCTCGAACGCCTCCGGCACATTGCGGAAAAAGACATTGCCCGCGTTCAGGTTGTTGTAGTCGCGCGAGAGCATCACGGCTTTGTCCTGCATATGCTCCCGCACCAGGTCTCGAAGATCGATTTGGGGATTCATGATAATCACGTCGGCATCGGAGAGGAAAACGCAGTCGAAATTCGGGAGGAACGCGCGAACGAATTGAATCTTCGACCAGGCACAGGGCCGCGATGGATCCAGCCACGAGTCCCCTCCGATGATGAACGAGAAGCCATGCCGCCGCGCGTAGTAACGCTTGCTGACGAAACCCGCGCGCATGCACTTGCGGTATTCTGCGCCGACGGCAAGCGTCAGTATGGCGAGCTTCATGAGACGGGATTGGAATCCAATTGTCCGGACGGCGCAAGAGCGCGCGTCACCCTCTCATTGGCAGGTGTCTTGACCTTCGCGCGTTTGCTTCGCTAAATGGCCTTTGCGAACTTGCTTCCAAACATGTCGCCGTCCCATCCCCTCTCGGACCCGCAGCGTGAGGTTTGGCGGCTTCAGCGCCTGCTGCCCGAGTCGTGCCTCTGGAACATCGGCGGTGTGATTCATATCGAGGGGGGACTGGATCGTGAGCGCTTCTCGGCAGCGGCGCGTGAAGTCGTGGACCGCGAGGAAGCGCTTCGGTTGCGATTTGGCGAGCACGACGGAGAGCCATTTCAAACCACTCATTCCTTCCCGCCCTTTGAGACAGGCTGGCGCGATGTGACTGACGTTCCGGGAAGCGCGCTCGATTCGGAGATCCGAGCGATCATGGGGACGCGCGTCCGGATCGAAGAAGGCGAGCGACCCGTCCGGTTTGACCTGTTTCGCACGGCTTCGGACCGGCACGTTTTTCTGGCGCGGTTCCATCATCTCGCGATTGACGGATGGGGGATCATGCTTCTCTTCCAGCGGCTCGTTGCGTGTTACAACCACGTCGCTCCAAGCGCGATCCCGTCGTTTCTTTCCACGATTCGGCCCGGAGCGGAGACCGTGGTCCGCGAAGAGAATTTCCCGGACGTAGAGCGCCGATGGCCATTTGCCCTGGCGACTGCAGGCCCATCCGAGCTTCATTCCCTGGAATTGTCGCTGGAGCGCATGCGGCGCATCGTGTCTGCGGGTCGTCGCACCCGTGCGGCCCCTTTCGCCCTCTTCGCCAGCGCGACTTGCGACGCAGCTCCTAGGCTTCGCGGTGGGTCGGATTCCGGAGTGGCCCTGGCGTGCCCTGTCCTGAATCGCCGGAATCCAGTGATCCGCCAGACCGTTGGACACTTTGCGCGCCTTGCGGTGCTGCGGGTGTCAGGTCGTGAAACTCCGGACGAACTCACGCACAACATGCGGGAGCGAGCGGCGAAAATCGAACGAAGCGGATGTGCGCCTTCGGCCGCCGCCCTGGAGTCGGCGGAGTTTTTTCTGTCATTCGAGAGCCACGATTACGCACATGCATTCGAGGGGTGCGCCACGCGTTCCGACCCGGCTGTCCGTCCGGAGCAGCTGCGTCCGGTCGAGATTTTCGTCCGAAACTACGGCGCTTCCAGTCCGGTGAGAGTCGATTTCGCCTTCCGCGGCGATCTGGTGGACCCGGCTGCAACGGAGGAATTTGTGGAGGCATTTGATTCCGCGCTTGACCGTTTGTCCGACGAATCACACGGCGGGCCTCGCCGAAGCCACGCCACAACGACGGAATGGCTTGGACCTTCGGCCGGCGTCAGAGACGTCAGTTGTGCCCCGTCCGTCCTCATTCCGATTGAGACCGCGATGGAACATCGTCCCGACGCTCTGGCGGTGACCACTGAGGGGCGGGAATGGTCCTACGGGGATCTGGCCGGGATGATGCGGCGCGCCGCGGGACGGCTCGCGGCAGAAGGCATTACCACGGGTTCGGTGGTCGGGATTTCCGGCGAGCGTTCCGTGGAAATGATCGCTTGCATGCTCGCCGTGTGGCGGGTCGGGGCTACCTTTGTCCCGCTCGATCCGCGATATCCGGTTGAGCGCCTTGCGCACATGATTACGCAGTCGAAACCGTCCCATCTCATTGTGGATGCGAGTGTGGGCGAAGTGCTCTCGATGGCGCTCCGGCTGACAAAAGTGGTAACAATTGATCAGTTAATGGAGGGGTGCGAAGGCGACGAGCGGGCGCATCTTTCCGGCAGGGAGACTGCATACATTCTGTTCACTTCCGGCTCTTCCGGGCTGCCGAAAGGCGTTCCAGTCAGTCATCTCGCGCTCTCAAACTGTCTCACCAGCCTGGCGCGGGAGCCTGGATTTTCCGCAGACGATCGTATGGCGTGGATGACCACCATCTCGTTCGATATTGCCGTGGCGGAAATCTTTCTGCCGCTCAGTGTCGGCGGCACGGTCGAATTGATTTCCGACCGGATTAAAGCGGATGCCCGTCAGCTCGCGGATACGCTTGCCCGTTCATCCATCACAGTCGCTCAGGCCACTCCCTCGCTTTGGAGGCTTCTCGAGGCGGTTGATTGGCGTCCGCCCTCCACGCTCCGCGCCTGGAGTGGCGGTGAGAGCCTGGCGGTGCATACCGCCAGGTTCTTGCTGGAGCGGGCGGCGCAACTCTGGAACTGCTACGGCCCGACTGAGACAACCATCTGGTCATTCGTGCACCGTATTCGCGCTCCGGATGAAGCGGCGGTGATCGGGCGTCCAATGGCGTCCACGTGGGCCTCGCTGCGCGAGGAGGACGGAACACCGGCCAAAGGATCGTCGGGCGAATTATGGATCGGCGGAGCTGGCGTCACAGGCGGCTATCTGGCCGGCGGCAAGGATCGATTTGTGGGGTGTCAATTTCCCGATGGTTCGCGCGGGAGAGCCTTTCGCACCGGAGATCTTGTTCGAAGGCTGGAGAGCGGAGAGTTGTTGTTTCAAGGCCGCGGTGACCGCCAGGTGAAAATTTCCGGCCACCGAGTCGAACCTGCGGAGGTGGAAGCGGTCCTGGTCGATGCGCCGGGCGTTCGCGATGCGATGTGCGTGCCTCGAAATCATCCGACCGGAGCAGTGCGGTTGATTGCCTATGTCATCCCGATCGAGGAGGTCAAGGACGAGAAAGGATTGCTCGACGCGTGCGACCGCATCGTGAAAGAGCGGCTTGCGCCCCGGTCGCGTCCCGTCGCCATCCTCGCGGTTCGTCAATTCCCCGTTTCCCCCGCGGGAAAGCGGGATCCGAAGCAATTGCCGCTTCCGGCAGGGTGGGAAAACGAGGGCCGTGTGGGTTCCCTCGAAAGCGAGGCGGAGCACAACCTCGCCCGGGTGGTCCGCGACATTCTCAAGATTCCGCTGCCGGGTCGTGGTTCCACCTTCGGCGAGTTGGGAGCCGATTCTCTGGGGTTGCTTCAAATCATCGTCGCCGCTGAGCGCGTGGGTCTTGCCCTGACACTCTCGGACGTCCAGATCACTGACACCCTTGCCGAGGCCGCGGCACGCGCCCGTCCCTGCACACCGCGTCCGGACGAATTCGGGGCGGCCATCGCTGCCACGGCGAGGCAGTTGAATTCCCTCTGCCCGCCGCGGCACCCCAGCATCCATGCGCCTTCGGAATTCCCCTTGGGTAATCTCGACGATGCCATTCTCGCCGAACTCGTCCCGTTTCCTCATTTCGTCGAGGATGTCATCCACCGAGGCGATCTTTCCACCGATCAGGAGCATTCGCTGTGGAAAATGCGATCTGTCGTCCGCCGCCTGAAGGCGGCGCCGGCCGACAAGGACGCGCGAAGAGCCTGGCGGGCGGTGGTGAATCACCACGTCGTGTTGCGCTCATCGATGCGGCTCTTCAACGGGAGTTGGTTCCAGGTCATCGAACGCGAGGCGATGGGACAAGGAGAGCTTCAGACGGACTCGAACAAGCGCCGGCGGACCGATGAGCCGATCATTTCCGCGGCCCTGGCAACGAGGGAAGCGTGCAAATTTCGATTGGAGTTTCCGAACTGGCTGCTCGATAATTACGGAGCGGAAACACTGATCGACGAATGGGAATCTGCCTGTGGAGCCGAATTCTGGATCGGATCCATCAGGCAGCCGTATCGGAACTATGTGCGGGCTCTGCATTCCCCACAGTCAAGGTTACCGGACCGCGACCTTCGCGCTTTGGCAAATTGGGATCTCGTGATGTGCGACGCTTCGCCGGGCGAAGATGTTCCGCAGTCCGAATGAGCTTGGTCTCCGGAATTCATGCGGCAGAATCGCTCGACTCGTTTGTGAGATGGCATCCGATGAACGGTTCATCCTCAAAGTTCTGACCGGCCCGAATCAGGGCGCGGAGCTGGAGCTTTCCGCCGGTGCGTACGTGATCGGCAGCGCCGACGAGTGCGATGTGAACTTTTCCGATGCGTTGGTCGCACCCCGGCATCTCTCAGTCGAACTCAGCGAGGATTCCATCGTCGCCAAGCGGTTGGACGGCAAGGTGTTCGTCGACGGAAAACCCATGGCGGATACGCGGCAAACCATCAAGTTTTTCCAGTTCATCACAGCGGGAAGCACCTATTTTCTGTTTGGTCCGGCGGGCCGCGAGTGGCCCCAGGGGGTGCCAGGCCCGCTGCCACCGCTCAAACCTGAAACCGAGACCCAGCCGGAGAGTGCCGCTCCGAAGCCGGAACCTGCCGAGTCCTCGGCACTTTCGACCAAAGGTCCGGAAAAGCCAAAGGACGAAGCGTCACCGACCGATCGGGCGAAAAAGGTCGCTCTTCTCACGTTTCTCCTCTTCGGCGTCCTGGCCGTATCGTCATTTCTCCTGATGCGTCTCGATCGCCGGGATCCGCCGCCGCCCGCGACTGCAGAGTCGATACTTCCCGGCGTTAAAGCCATGGTCGAGAAGCAGCCGTATGCAGAGGCCGTAACGGTGGGCATTCGGAACTCCCGAGTTTTCGTCTCGGGATTTGTCCGGGCCAACGCGGAGGCGCGGCAGTTGCGCAGCCTGGTAACGCGCCCCGATGGATTGGTGGCGTGTGCCGTGGTTTCCGATGAGGAGATCCTGGCCGATGTCGGGGAAATACTGGATTCGTTCCGGAGCGAACTGAGCGCAAAAATGGATTCCGCCGAGGGGGTCGAGATCAGCGGATTCGCCGGCGACACAGACACCTGGAACCAGCTCCGGACGATCCTCGAGAGCGACCTTCCAGGTTACCCCCGACTCAAGTTTTCTGTGGTTTCGGGCAATCAGGTGATTTCCAAAGGCGAAGCGATTTTGCGTCAATCCGGCCTCACATCACTGATCCACCTGGAGGCAACTTCTGCCGGGTTGACAGCATCGGGATCCGTTCCACCGATGGAAGCGGAGGCCTGGGCCAAGGCCAAAGACAAAATTCAATCGGAGCTTCCTGCAGGAGTGATGCTCAAGGATCAGGTGACATCTGGCGGAGACAGCTCTTCCGTCGACGACTATCTGCTATCAAGCATCTCAATGGGGCCACTGCCGTGGGTGACCCTTCGAAACGGAATGAAACTCTTTCCCGGGGCAGTTCTCCCAAACGGCTGGACGCTCCAGACGATCCAGCCGGAATCAGTGGAACTGCGGCAGGGCGACGATACGATTACCATCGATCTCGGTAAAAACCTTCTCGATACACCCTAGGAGACGTAGTGGCCGTGTTATGACCATGTCCGCCGATTAGAGTTTGACCTGCCGACGGATCTCGGCCATCTTCCTTTTATAACGCTTTGCCGTGGCAAAACACCCTGTCGAGTTTGTTGAAATGCACGAGCGCCTTCGCCAGGATACCGACGGCATCTATCGCCGAGCGGTGCTTGCAGAGCTCGAAAGTCTGGGCTCCGAGACCAAGTCCAAGTTGGATGCGGGCGTTTCACCCGACGACTTCAAGCCGATCGCGGCCCTCAAGGCGGCAGTCGATGAGGCGAAAGTGGTGGTGGACCAGGCGTGGTCGGCACTTCATCAAACCCCTTGATTCTCAAAGCAACTGCACGTCCATGAACACAGGTATCTCAGCACCCTTGGGTGGAGCCTCTGGTGGAGCCTCTCTCTCTTCGGGCATCGATAACCTCACGAACAATGTCGATTCGATGAGTTCGAACATGACCAACTATGCCCAGACGATGGATCCGACGAATCCTGCGGACAATCTGCAGCTCCAACAGTACGAATACCAATACGAGTCGACCATCAACATGGAATCCGCCTACATCTACGATTTGAAGAACATGTGTTCGACGATCGCCTCGAACATGAAGTAAAGCTGAACAATCGCGATGTCCGACGACAACTCGAAGCTGAGTCTGCTGATGGAGGCCGGATTTCTCGCGGCGGCGATGGGAATGACCGCGAAAGCGATCGTCATTTTTTCCGCGCTCCGTCTCGTGCGTCCGGATAGCGAAGCTCCGATTCTCGGTCTTGCCCTGACGTTCGTCAACATGGGCAGATTTCGTGACGCGGCGCAGCTTCTCTCGGAGGAAGGTTTCAAGAAAAATCCGGACAGTGATCTCCTTCGCGCAATGCTTGGGCTTACATTTCAACTGGCCGGACGCGAGAACGAGGCAGCGAAACTCTTCGACGCGGTCATTGAGGCCGACCGCGAACCGACCGCAGTCAAGCTTGCAGCCAATTTCCGTCCGACGCGCCAGACGCAGCCCGCATAAAACCACCATGATTCCCATCGATCCCAGCGTAATCAAGAATGCAACCACTCCGCAGTCTGAGTTTGCTCGGGAAGCGACCGACAAGGACCAGGCCGCTTTCAATCAGGCTCTGGATTCCTCGAGCGACACACAACAGGCGGTCGGCGCCACCACCCCGGGCGCCAATTCTCCCGTGCCTTCGTCAAGTGAGGTGAACCAGCCCACCGGGAAACCGACGATCGGGGACCAGATTCTGAGCAACATTGAGAATGTCAGTCAAGACTATCAGAATCAGGTCAAAGCGATCGATTCCACCACCGAGGCTTCCGATGCCGGAATGAATCCCGGAGATTTGCTGAAAATGGAGTACGAAGTTTCGGAGATGACCGTTGAACAGGAAGTGACTTCGAAGATCGGCGATTCCGCGAGCCAGGGCGTCCAGCAACTCTTCAAGAACCAGTAACGCAGAGGATTTGCGCGGTCGATTTCAATTCGACAATCGCAGGGCGCGGCGATACTTCATTCGGTGAATGCCCGGAGCCCGATGCGTTTTCAGCTTCCGCAACCTGGCCACCGCGGCCAACCGCTGGCTGTGGATGTTTTGTATCCTGGCGCTGGCCGGGTGCGGCAAGGTGGAACTTTACAGCAGCCTGCCTGAGGCCGAGGCCAATCGAATGACCGCCATTCTTGACCAGAATGGCATCGCGGTCTCGAAGACAGCCGGGGCGGAGAATACGTTCACCGTGATGGTCGACCGGGCAGACTTTGCGCGGGCCGTTGACCTCATGCACAACAACGGCTTTCCCCGTGGTCAGTTCACAAATATCGGGGAAGTTTTCCAGAAGAGCGGAATGGTGTCATCTCCGACAGAGGATCGCATTCGCTTCATGTATGCGCTGTCCCAGTCTCTTTCCGAGACGATCAGCCAGATCGATGGTGTGGTTACCGCGCGGGTTCATATTGTGCTTCCGGAGGAGAAGCCGCTTACCGAGACATACTTTCCTGCGTCCGCCGCGGTATTCGTGAAAGTCCAGCCTGAATCGCGGGTGAGTGATCTCCGTTCGGAAATCAAGCAACTCGTGGCAAACAGCATCGAGGGAATGAAGTACGACAATGTTTCACTGGTGCTTGTCCCGGCGGAAGAAATGGGCCTTTCCAGAACGACTCCCGTCAGGAAGAATGTTATTGCTCCGTGGATGGTCTGGGGTGGATTTGCAGCCTTGGCGGTTCTTTCGCTGGCGGCGTTTGCCGTCCTGTCCCGTCCAAGGCGGACCAGCAGTCCGGCGATCGATCAAAAAGCGCTGCCGATGGGTAGCAAAAAATCGTGAACGGCGGGGGCGTTGAAAAATTCTGGGTCGAGTTGGGTGCCCGAACCGATCATCTCGCGCAACGACTGTATGAATTCAACGTGCTTCCGGCACGAAATGCGCATCCCAGTTTTTTGACTCGGTTTGTTGCGGATCGAGCGGTCCTGAAGGCGCTTCGAACGATCGACGCTCCCATGAGAATTCTCAGCGAACGGTTGCGTGCGGACCCGTTACCGCCGCCATGCTGGGATTTTTCGGATTCCCGGTTGCAACTGGCCGCCATGCCTCAGAGTGCGCTTGAGCGTCTGCTCGCGTATGTCGGATCGGCGATTTGCCGAAACCGGATCGCCCACGAAATTGGCGGCCGCAGCATTCGCGAACTTGATGAGCGGTTCGGGTGCGATCTGTATTCCTTTGCCGTGAAGCGTGCTCCGATTATCGTCGGAAGAAAGGAACCACTTCCGTCCCCGGTCGAAGCCGCTGGACTTGCCGAGTCGATCCTGGCCACCGGTCGCCGCACATTCGAAGCCTGTTTTCGAGATGCGCCCGACGGATTTCTTGCTAGATTCGAGTTGTTGTTTCCCTCCGATTGGAAATGGGAGTGGCGGCGCACCGTGGAGCAGCCGACCACGGATGCCGCTTGGCGGCTGATCAGTCGGATTGCAACCCGAGAACCATGCTTCGTCTAACGCTCCCCGACGGCCCCCTTCGTGCCGAAGGCCGCATTGTCCGCGCCGACGACTATTCGACATCGATCGAGGCTGAGGAGATTGTTGCCAGGGCTCGCAACCAGGCGAAGGTGATTGAGGAAGAAGCGCAAAAGTCATTCGAGTCGGAAAAAAAGCGGGGTTATGAGGAGGGTCTTGCAGCCAGCAAGCAGCGGGAGACGGAATCGCTCGTCGAGATTCACGCCAAAATGGTTGAGTACCTCGGAGAGGTCGAATCCAGCATCGTCGAAGTCGTCGAACACTCGCTTGCACGGATTCTCGGTGAGATTGGCGAAGGTGATCTCATTCTTCGGGTGGTGCGGAAGGCGCTCGAGAGCGTTCGCGGCCAGCGGCGGGTGGAAATTCGCGTTCATCCGTCGCGACTGCAGGACCTCAGAAATGATCTCGATGCCCTCCGCCGGGAATACCCGAGCATTCCGGTGATTGAAGCTGAGGGCGACCCGGCACTGGACGAACGCGGTTGCGTGCTTCGTTCGGACATCGGTGTCGTGGACGCCAGCGTCGAGCGGCAATTGGCCGCGATTCGGACGGCCATGCAACGAGTCGTCCGAGCGCCACAAAAACCGCCGGCGCCGCCTTCGTAGGCGAATCTCGCCTGGCGAAACAGCCGTTCTTCCCATGAACGAATCTCCCCTGAAATACATCACGACGATGCTCGGCAAGGCCGTCGCTGAGAGCGTGCCGCTCGAGATTCGCGGGCGAATCGTGGAGGTCTCCGGGACGATGGTGCGTGCGACCATTCCCGGTGTGCGTATCGGTGAAATAGTGACACTGCGAAATCCGGACGGCAGTCTCGAACTCAAGGGTGAGGTGGTCGGACTGAGCGGACAGATGGCCGTGATCTCTCCGCTGGGAAAATTTTTCGGTTTGGCGTCCACGACGGAAGTCACGAGCAGCGGTCACGTCATGACAGCTCCAGCCGGTCCGGAGGTTCTCGGACGCGTCCTCGACGGGCTGGGACGGCCGATCGACGAGGAGAAGAAGGGGCCGCTCGCAGCCAGCCAGTTTTATCCGGTCTTTGCGAGGCCGCCCAATCCGTTGAAGCGGCGGATTATCGATCATCCGGTTACCCTGGGCCTGCGGGTCCTCGACGGAATGCTGACGTGCGGCCAGGGACAACGAATGGGCGTGTTCGCTGCGGCAGGAGTCGGAAAAAGCACGCTTCTTGCCCAGATCGTCAGGAAGACGGACGCTGAGATTGTGGTCATCGCTCTGATCGGCGAGCGCGGGCGCGAGGTCCGCGAATTCCTCGAGAGAGATTTGGGAGCCGAGGCCATGGAGCGGTCTGTGGCCGTCGTTTCGACGTCCGATCGCCCGGCAATGGAACGTCTGAAGGCAGCCTACGTGGCGACAGCAATCGCAGAGTACTTTCGGGACTCGGGACGGAACGTGCTGCTGTTGATGGATTCGGTGACGAGGTTTGCACGCGCGCAACGCGAGATTGGTCTTTCGGCAGGAGAGCCCCCAACGAGACGGGGGTTTCCTCCCTCAGTTTTCGAAGCCCTGCCGCAATTGATGGAGCGTGCCGGGCAATCCGATCGCGGCTCGATCACCGCGCTCTATACAGTTCTCGTCGAAGGCGACGACATGACCGAGCCCGTGGCCGATGAAACGCGTTCGATCCTCGACGGCCATATCGTGCTCTCGAGGGATCTTGCAGCCGCCAACCATTATCCCGCGGTCGATGTTCTGGCCAGTGTCAGTCGGGTGATGTCGGCGATCGTGAATCCAGAGCATCGCGAAGCCGCGGGGAAACTGCGGCGCATGCTGGCACGATACAAAGAAGTGCAGCTTCTCGTTCGGTTGGGCGAGTACAAGAAAGGGAATGATCCCGAGACAGACGACGCCATCGAGCGGATGGACCGCATCAATGCCTTTTTGGGGCAGGACCGGGCCGAGACGTCAAGTTTCAAAGAGACCGTTCAGAAGCTGATCGAAAGTGTTTCCTGAAGCGCTCGGGAACCCTCGAACGATGCGACGATATCCGCTGGCGACTCTGGTGGCGATCCGTGAGCGGCGCGAGCAGGACGCGGCTCTGGAACTTTCCAGGCGAGAACAGGTGCTGGCCAATGCGGAGGAGGCCCTGCGCCGCTGCCAGGAGGCATTGGATTCCTTCCGTCAATGGCGGCCCGCCGAGGAGGACCGACGATGGAAGCATTTTCTGGCGAAGGCCTCTCAAAGGAAGGATTTGGATGTCTTTCGTGAATCGCTTGCCGATCTCGAACGTCAGGAGCTCTTGCTTGAACAAAAGGTTGACGATGCCGGCAAATCGGTCGAGGCTGCCAAGTCCGATCGGGACGAGGCGGCTCGCCGGCACATCGAGCTCGCGCGCCAGCTTGAAAAGCTCAATGAACACCGAAAAGAGTGGACCCGGGAAAGCGAACGCGAAGAACAGCGCTCCGACGAAAAGGTTCTCGAGGATTTTCATCGACGGCGGGAGGAAGCGAGGTTTACTGAGGAGTTGGATTTCAATGTGTTGTGACTGATATCTCGTCGACCAATCAATCCTCCCCCCTCCAGCCGGAAGACGGCGAAAACACTTCGCCTGCGCTGCCGGTCAATGAGGAGGACTGCCTTCTATTTGAGGCGTTGCTCGACTCCGGAATGGCAGAGAGTGAAGGGCGCCCCGGCGGCTTGCTGGCCGGACAACCTGCTCCACAGGAAACCCGGGATCCGAGTTCCTCGAACGCCGAAGAGAACTCAAGTGGACAAACTGAAAGCTCGTCCAGTGAAACAAATCAGCCATCGAGTCAATCGTCGACGTCAACACCCCAGTCGCAAACCTCCCAGACCTCGCAGAACTCTAAGGACGACTCTTCCGGCTCAGGGACAAATTCGGGTGGGGGGTCGTCCAAGCAGTCCTCCGACGCCAATCAATCAAATTCCGAAGGCTCCGCCGTGGCACCTGTCATCGGTCAAGCGATCCTGAGTTCTCTGGGCATGAGTTCCTCCGCCCCGGGGGGGGTGGAATCGACAGAGGCCGTCGGCGCGTCCCGAACGGTCGCCGAACTTGGCAGTGAGTTGGTTGACCGTCTTTACTCCGCGTCTCCAGACGACGAGAAAGGTGGCGTGCTGCTGAAATTCAAGGATGATCTGCTTCCTGAAACGGAAGTCCGACTTTTCAAGGACGAGAACGGGGTGCTGAACGTCAATTTTTCAACTACTTCCAGTGAAGCCGCCGCCTTGCTAAATCAACACCAGGGCCGGCTTGCGAATTATCTGCAAAACCAGCTGGGTGGCTCCGTAAGAGTGAATCTGGAAGACAAGGGAGCGGATTCCGGTGGCGGCGACGGGAGGTCCCGTCAACGTAGAAGCGTATTGGACGAGTACAAGCCCTCATGATCCCGCCGCGGGGTTATTCGGTCGCGGCAGTCTCCTTCCCGCTGCGGTCGGAGAACCGGGAAACTGTCGAACTTTTCAATAAGACGGTCGGAGTTCACCGTGACATCTCGTTTCAGGTCGGGGGTAAGGAGTGGCGGTTGACTCTGGAAAGGTCTCCTCCACCATTCCAGCCGGCGTTCGAGATCGCGATCACGCTAGACGGACACCCGCTCATCGTCGGATTCTCCGGCCCCCTGCCGGAAGAGTGGCTGCCGCCCGGCTTGGCGGGTGTCGATTTGTCCGCGCTGCCGGAGGATATAGGCAGGGCCGTCCAGGAAGCGACTCTTCAACCCCTCGTAGACAAGGCGTTCTCCGGCGCGGGGAAATTGATTTCCAACCCGCCGCCCCAACCCGACGATCACCGGGCCGTCACATTTGGTTGGGCGGTCGCCGGCGAGTCCGATGCGCAAGTAATTTCCGGAAGGGTGACCATGCCGGAGGCTGCGCTGCCCGCCTTGGCCGCCAGCCTTAGTCGGGCTCCCGGCCGTGCGGCGCGCGACTTTGCGGGGTTGCGAATCCGGACGTGCTTCGAAGTGGGAATTACACAAATGACCCTTCGGGAGATTCGCAGCCTTCGGCGGGGAGATATCGCTTTACTCGATGAGGCAGATTCAATACTCACGAGCGGTAATGGGTTCCTTATCGTGGCCGACGGGTGGAGGCTGCCGATCGCCCGCGATGGCACTCACATCACGATCACCGGAACGCTGACACCCATGGCTGATCCCAAGACACCCGATTCCATTCCAACGGAGAAGCAAGAACCATCGTCGCTCGACGAGCTTCCAATTCGCCTTTGCTTCGCCGTCGGCGAGGTGGAAATGACGCTCGGAGAACTTCGTCAGCTCCAGCCGGGTTTCACTTTCGAACTCAATCGCCCCGCCTCCCAACCCGTCGTGGTGCGTGCGCAGGGCCAGACGATTGGGTCGGGCGAAATCGTTCAGATCGGCGATATGATCGGGGTCAGGCTAACCGAAATTGCGGGGAACTGATGGATCTCACCAATTTTAATCCGCTAACGATCATCCTGCTGTTGATCGTGGTTGGCTTGGCGCCGTATGCGGCGGTGATGGTGACCTCCTTCACAAAATTGGTCGTCGTGATGAGCCTAATCCGCAACGCGCTGGGGGTGCAAAGCGTTCCACCGAACATGGTGATCAATGGTCTCGCGCTAATTCTGACGATTTTCGTGATGAATCCAGTCCTTCAGGAGTCGTTTCGCGTATTCGAAGGCAAGGACCTCGCTGCCATGTCGTCCGACGATCAAAAAGGCCTGATCAAGCAGGTGGCGGAACCCTTTCGGGGTTTTCTGATGAAGCATTCAGGCAAGAAAGAGCGGCTCTTTTTTGTTCAGGCGGCGCAGAAGCTTTGGCCGCCCGAGCGCGCAGCCGATCTAAAAGAAGACGACCTCCTCGTCCTTGTTCCGGCATTTACGGTCGGCGAATTGACCACGGCGTTCCAGATCGGCTTTCTGCTTTATCTTCCGTTTGTCGCCATCGACCTGATCATTTCAAACATCCTGCTGGCAATGGGAATGATGATGGTGTCTCCGACCACAATCTCGCTGCCCTTCAAGTTGCTTTTATTCGTCCTTGTTGATGGTTGGGGCCGGTTGATTCACGGCCTTGTGCTGACCTACGCCTGAGTCGATGCCATGGACACCGAATTGATCATTTCGCATACCACTCAGGCGCTGGTCCTGACGCTCTTGCTTTCGCTGCCGCCGATCATCGTGGCAACGGTTGTCGGCGTGCTGGTGAGCCTCCTTCAAGCACTGACACAGGTGCAGGACCAGACGCTCGGTTTTGCGATCAAGCTCATCGCCGTGACCGTTGCGCTTCTCTTCATCGGCCGAACTGTCGGCGAGGAGCTCAGGCTCTATGCGCAGAATCTGTTCGAGAACTTTTATGTGATGATACGGTGACGCTGTCAATCGACTGGCTGCGCGAAGTGTTGACGGTCCCAGTGTTGACCATGGCGCGGTTGGCTGCCTGCCTGGTCGTTGCGCCCTTCTTCAGCAACGAGTTCATCACCGGCACCGTCCGCAACGGAATCATTCTCAGCCTCACCCTGGTTGTTTACCCGATGGTGTCCCCGGCATTTGCAGCGCAGGTCCCTTCCCTTCCGCAAGCCGCGATCATCCTGGTCAAGGAAGTCTTCCTCGGAATCGTGATCGGCTTCCTTTCCGGCGCGCCATTCTGGATCGCCAGCAGCGTAGGCTTTATTGTGGACACTCAGCGAGGCACGGGTATGGGGGAAATCTTCGATCCCAACCTCGGAACGCAAACGTCTCCGCTCGGGGCGATGCTCTCACAAGTGATCGTCACGTTATTCTACGTCAGTGGCGGGCTTTTTCTTTTCCTGGGAATGATGTTCGAGGGTTACCGCCTCATGCCGATCGACAGTTTCTTTCCTCGATTCATTCCGGATTTTCCCGTGTTTTTCCTTGCCTTCGCGGATCAATTGATGCGCCTGATCGCGATCCTCGCGGCGCCGATGGTGATCTGCATGTTCCTCGTGGATTTCAGCCTCGGTCTGGTGAACCGGTTCGCGCCTTCATTGAATGTTTTCTTCCTGTCCATGCCGATCAAGAGCGCCCTGTCACTTCTCGTCCTGGTCCTTTACACGGCAACGTTCGTAATTTTTCTCAGTGAGGATTTCATGGGGATGGAGCAACTGCGAAAACTCTTTTTCGTGATCAATTAAGCGGTGCCTGAAGATTCTGCAGAGGAAAAGACAGAGCTCCCAACGCCGAAAAAGCTGCGCGATGCACGCAAGCGCGGTCAGGTGTTCAAGAGTCAGGACGTCAACAGCACTTTTGTTCTCGGAGCGGCCCTTTCGTTTCTGGCGATCATGATCGGCCTTTACCTCCCATGGTTGGCGCAATTTGTGATCATGCCCTCCTATTTTTATCAGGAGTCGTTCCCCGATGCTCTGAATACGGTCATGAGCGGTGCGTTTTCCGCCATCATGTGGATGTCCATTCCGATGGCGTTGACCGTAGCCCTTGCTGCCGTGATGGTGAATTTCTTTCAGGTTGGCGCGGTCTTCTCGTTCGAGCCGGTCAAGCCGAGCATGAAAAAGCTCAACCCGGTCGAAGGCGCGAAGAAGCTTTTTTCCATCAAAAGTGTCCTCGAGTTTGTCAAATCGCTTCTCAAGGTGATTTTTCTGGGGGTGCTGCTGGCGCTGGCCATCAAGGCGTCGATCTCTTCGTTGGTCAGTCTTCCCTACGGGGGGACGCCGGCAATCCTTCAGCTGCTGACAAACCTGCTGCTCCAGTTGTCAATAATCACCATGATTGCCTTCATTGTCTTTGGCGCGGCTGATTATTTTCTCCAGAAGTACCAGTACATTAAAGACCTCAAAATGACCAAGGACGAGGTGAAACGGGAATACAAGGAAACCGAGGGAGATCCGATCATCAAGAGCAAGCGTCGTGCATTGGCCAAGGAGATTGCCATGAGCAACAGCGTGGAGAGCGCGCGCAAGGCCACCGTGGTCGTCACGAATCCCACGCACTACGCCGTGGCTTTGGAGTACGAAAAGGGACGGACGAAGCTTCCGATCGTGACCGCGAAAGGTGAGGGCTTCGTCGCGCAGGCCATGGTGAAGGCCGCCCAGGAGGCCGGGGTTCCGGTCATGCAGAATGTTCCACTCGCACAGGCGCTGCACCACCACGTCGAGGTCAACCAGTATATCTCATCCGACCTGATCGAGCCGGTCGCTGAGGTGCTGCGCTATGTCCGGCGAATGAAGGAGGAGCAGGGGTTGTCGGATTGAGTATCGCGCCGGCGCTGCCGGGACGCACACTTGACACACGTTGCCAATCGCACTAACGAAGAATCGGTCCCTCGCGAAAGCGAAAGCCGCGCAACCTCATCCGGCCATGGCCGACTTTGACATCAATACGAACGCTGCGGCCAAAAGCAGCTTCAACACCGGCGGTTCGGACGACTCGTCGGACACTTCGACCGGAACCTATCGTGGAAGACGTGTTTTGACGGTTCCCAATCCACTCTCGATGATCGAAGAAGCGGCGGAGGAGGTTGGCATGGAGGCCGAAGAGCGAATGGACCGGCGGCTCGAAGAGCGCCGCGGCTCGCACGGGCACACTGAATCTCCGAAAAAAAGTGCGATGACTTCGCTGCTGACCGGCGAATCCGAAGCCGAAGCCGAGGCCCAGGCCGAATCCATCCTCGACCGCGAGGAGCTCGACGAGCTTGGCGAGCGGATGGCCGCACGGAAGGAGTCGGCGCAGCGGGAACTCGGGATCCCCGTCCACGCCTGAGGCGACCGATCGTCGCCCGCGCGCCTAGCCGCCCAGGAGCCGCTGCAGGAACTCCGTCCGGTCGATGTTGCCGACGTGGGTGATGTACTCGTCGATCAGCTTGTAGACCACGATCGTGCCGCCGATGAGCCACCGATGGCGGAACAGGATCGCGAAGCCGCGCTCTTGCCAATCCGGCACGTGGCGGACGACGCGCCCGAAGGTCAGGATCGTGATCGTCACCAGGAAGAGCGGCTCGAGGAAGTTCGGGAAGAACGCGAGGATCAGCTCATTGCCGGTCAGCAGGAACGCGATCTGGCCGATGCTCCGGAAGATGAACAGGCCGAGCATGAGCCGCTTCGTCGGCCAGTCATCGCGGAAGACGACGACGACGATCGCGACGTAGGTCACCCAGTCGGTCACCTTGTCGACGGGCTGGTAGACCTCGTTGGGCAGACCCAGCGGGATCAGGAGGTCGCCGTCGAAGCCGTCGAGGAAGAAGTTCGCCCAGCCGGCCGCGAACGGGAACCAGATGATGAGCACCGGGACGGCGAACTTCGCCAGGACGATCAGGGTGACCGGGACGACCTGAACCGTGGCTGCGACGACCGCGATCCGCTGGGGCATGGGCATCACCCTCTCGACGCCGTCGCCGCTCGCGCCGAGCTTCCGGGGCACGGTCGGCTCGCCGAATCTCGGCGTGCAGACGGACGCCGTGGAGCTCCCTGTCGCAGGTCCCGGCTTCGTGCGCTATCGGCCGCAAGGTGCGCACCATTTCGCCCGGCCGCGCCTCGTCGCCGCGCTGACGCGCATCGCCAAGGAGCTCCACGCGGCCGATCCGGACGGCCCCCCGCTCGTGATCGGCGATCTTTCCGCGCGTTTCGGCGGGAAAATCGAC
>Ga0081455_10003255_pt1 | contig 18809 bp, 16 predicted proteins | sample TabmetS3T2R1_FD_70207 | JGI IMG/M metagenome (GOLD analysis project Ga0081455, IMG submission 70207) | Tabebuia heterophylla rhizosphere microbial communities from the University of Puerto Rico - S3T2R1 | ecosystem: Host-associated > Plants > Roots > Rhizosphere ... | reverse complement strand
GCCGGCGAGACCGCGCAGCGGATCGCGGCCGAGGCCGCAGCCATGGCGGCGCTGCTGCCCGACAAGGCCACGATCATCGCGCTGGACGAGCGGGGCAAGAATCTGGACAGCCGGGCCTTCGCCGGCCAGCTTGGACGCTGGCGCGATGATGCAGTTTCGGCTGCGGTTTTCCTGATCGGCGGTCCGGACGGACTTTCGCCGGATTTGCGGCGCAAGGCCGCGCTGACGATCGCGTTCGGAGCCGCGACCTGGCCGCATCAAATGGTCCGTGTCATGCTGCTCGAACAGTTATACCGTGCGGCAACGATTCTCTCGGGACATCCCTATCACCGCGCCTAGACGTGCGGGGCTTTTGCAGGACCTCCGCCAGTTGACGTATCGACGACGTGGATATGAGACCTCGCGCGCGACCGGATGCGGGTTCGCCGCCCTCGCCATTCTCTGCGCGCTCGCGAATTCTGCCGGCGCCCAGACATCGCCGCCGCAACCCTCAGCAGCGCCACAGGATGTGAGCCAGCCGGCCGCCAATGATGACGCCATCAAGCAGCGCGAGCGCGAGCTGGAGGCGATGCGCGCCCAGGAAAAGAGCGCCAGCGAAGCGCAGGAAAAAATGCGCGCCGAGGTCTCAGCGATCGCGCAGGATCGCGCCGCGCTGAACCAGCAGGTGATTGCGACCGCGGCGCGCGTGCGCAGCATCGAAACCCAGATCGGAGACAGCGAAGCCCGAATCGCCGCGCTCGACGCCCAGCAGGACCGCACCCGACAATCGCTGGCCTCGCGGCGCGGCGAAATCATCGAAGTGCTGGCAGCCCTGCAGCGCGCGGGGCGGCGCACGCCGCCGGCGCTGTTGGTGCGGCCGGAAGATGCGTTGCGCTCGCTCCGCTCGGCAATGCTGCTGGGCGCCGTGGTGCCGGAGATGCGCGCGCGCGCCGAGCGGCTGGTCGGCGAGCTCTCCGATCTCGTCAAGGTGCGCAAACAAATTGCCGACGAACGCGACAGGCTGGCGACCGATCGCGACCGGCTGAACGCGGACCAGAGCCGGCTCGCCGCGCTGGTCGAGGCGCGTCAGCAGCAGCAGCGCCGAATCGAGAGCGACCTCGAGGCCGAGCGCCGCCGCGCGGCCGCGCTCGCCGGCCAGGCCAATGACCTGAAAGACCTGATCACCAGGATGGAACAGGAGGTGAAGGCCGCGGCGCAGGCGGCGGCCACCGCAAATCTTCAGGCCCCGCCACCTTCTGCCAATGGAAAGCCTAATTTGGGTGCTCTGAAAGATCCGGGCCGGCTCAGCCCCGCCGTCGCGTTCGCCTCGGCCAAGGGATTGCTGCCATTGCCCGTGAATGGGGTGAAAATCCGCGGGTTCGGCGGTTCCGATGGCGGCAGTGGCGTCCAAAAGGGCATTTCGCTCGCCACCCGTGCCGGCGCGCAGGTCACAACCCCGTGTGATGGCTGGGTGGTTTACGCGGGTCCGTTCCGGAGCTACGGACAACTCTTGATCCTCAATGCCGGCGGCGGGTATCATGTCCTGCTCGCCGGAATGGAGCGGATTTCGGTTAACATCGGCCAGTTCGTACTGACGGGTGAACCGGTGGCGACCATGGGCACAGCGTCCCAGGTCGCATCGATACTGGCGACAACTCCAAGTCAGCCGGTGCTGTATATCGAGTTCCGCAAGGATGGGACTCCTGTTGACCCCGGCCCATGGTGGGCTGCGGGTGAAGGCGAAAAGGTTCGCGGATGATGCGCAAGACGACTCTGGTTCTTCTCAGTGCCGCGGCCGGAGCCGCCGCGACGCTTCTCGTCACGCAGCCGCCCGCGGCATTGATCGGCTCCAGCGCGCGTGCCGCGGCATCCGATACCTACCGCCAGCTCAATCTGTTCGGCGACGTATTCGAGCGCGTCCGCAGCGACTATGTGGAAAAGCCCGATGACGGCAAGCTGGTGGAATCGGCGATCAGCGGCATGCTGGCCGGTCTCGACCCGCATTCGAGCTACATGGACGCCAAGAGCTTCCGCGACATGACGGTGCAGACGCGCGGCGAATTCGGCGGGCTCGGCATCGAAGTGACGATGGAAGACGGGCTCGTCAAGGTGATCTCGCCAATCGACGACACGCCGGCTTCGAAGGCCGGCATCCAGGCCAATGATCTGATCGTCAATCTCGACGACGAGCCGGTGCAGGGCCTGACGTTGAACCAGGCGGTCGAAAAGATGCGCGGCCCGGTCAACACCAAGATCAAGATCAAGATCATCCGCAAGGGCCAGGACAAGCCAATCGACGTCACGCTGACGCGCGAGAACATCCGCGTGCGCTCGGTGCGGGCCCGCACGGAGGGCGACGACCTCGCTTATATCCGCATCACCACCTTCAATGAGCAGACCACCGAAGGCCTCAAGAAGGAAATCACCAACGCGCAGAACTCGCTTGGCGACAAACTGAAGGGCTACATCATCGACCTGCGCAACAATCCCGGCGGATTGCTGGAAGAGGCTGTCACCGTCTCCGACACCTTCCTCGATCGCGGCGAGATCGTCTCCACCCGCGGCCGCAACGCCGAGGAAACCCAGCGCCGCACCGCCAAGCCCGGCGACATGACCAAGGGCAAGCCGATCGTGGTGCTGATCAATGGCGGCTCCGCCTCGGCCTCCGAGATCGTCGCCGGCGCGCTGCAGGATCACGGCCGTGCCACCATGGTCGGCACCCGCTCCTTCGGCAAGGGCTCGGTGCAGACCATCATCCCGCTCGGCCAGGGCAATGGCGCGCTGCGGCTCACCACCGCGCGCTATTACACGCCCTCGGGCAAGTCGATCCAGGCCAAGGGCATCGTGCCCGATGTCGAGGTGCTGCAGGACGTGCCCGACGATCTGAAGTCGCGCACCGACACCCGCGGCGAAGCCTCGCTGCGCGGCCATCTGAAGGCCGAAGGCGACGAGCAGACGGGGTCGCAGTCCTATGTGCCGACCGATCCGAAGGACGACAAGGCGCTGAAGATGGCGATCGACATCCTGCATGGCGTCAAGCCGGATGTGTCGTCGGCCCGCGTCCCGACCGACAAGGCATCGGCGGCGACCGACAAGACCAAGGCGGCGAACTGAGTTCCGGCTCGGAACCTCCGCGCCCGCGCCTTACACCACACCTACCCAAAAGGGCGGCTCTCGGGCCGCCCTTTTTCGTGCGGCACATTCACCGGGCAAAGACCGGCGGCCAACGCCGCGACTCCTCTCGTGATAGAGTTTGGCTGCTGATTCGCGGGACCCTGGTACCGGTGACCACAGACGACCTCACGACTCCTCTCGGCCACGAGGCGAAGCCAAAACCGCTTTGGCTGCGCTACCGGCTGCCCTTCACCGGCACGCAGGCCTTTGCGGCCGTGCTGGGCCTGTTCCTGCTGGCATTTGTCGGGTTTGCCGTCTTCAACGATGATCCCTTGGGTGGCGAGCCGATGATGCGGCTGGCGATCCCGCCCCTCACCAAGCCCGAGACACCTAAAGCCGCCACGGCGGCGCCGGCGGCCGAGGCCCCGAAGGCGCGCGAAGCGGCGAAACCACCGGCGCCACCGGCGTCCGAGCAGCGCACAGTGAACATCATCGATGGCTCCTCCGGCGCCCAGCGCAGCGTGACGATTCCGGCCGGCGACTCCGAGACACCCGCCGCCAATGCCACGCCCGCGCTGATGGCGGGCATCAATCCGCAACTGCTGGAATCCTCGCGCTATGGCATGATTCCCGTGATGGCGGGCGGGCTGAAACCGTCGCGGGTCTACGCCGCGGGCAGCGACGCGCTGCGCGCCAAGGCCGCGACGATGCCGTCCGTCGCCATCGTAATCGGCGGTCTCGGCATCGGCGCGGCGAAAACCACCGACGCGATCATGAAGCTGCCGGGCAGCGTGACGCTCGCCTTCACCCCCTACGGCACCGACCCGGGCAAGCTGGTGGAGCGCGCCCGCGCGCAAGGCCATGAGGTGCTGCTGCAACTGCCGCTCGAGCCGTTCGATTATCCCGACAATGATCCGGGCCCGCAGACGCTTTTGACGACGCTCGCGCCGGAGCAGAATCTGGATCGGCTGACCTGGCATATGAGCCGCTTCCAGGGCTATGTCGGGTTCGCCAACTTCATGGGTGCGCGATTCCTCGCCAATGACGGCGCGATGCAGCCCCTGATCAAGGAAGCCGCCAAGCGCGGCCTCGCCTATTTCGACGATGGCAGTTCGGCGCGCAGCCTGGCGGCGCCATTGTCGGCCGGACAGGCGGTGCCCTTCGCCAAGGCCGACGCGACCATCGACGCCACGCCGAATGCCGCCGAGATCGACCGCGCGCTGGCGCAACTCGAAACGCTCGCCAAGCAGCGCGGTTTCGCCGTGGGCTCGGCCTCGGCGCTGCCTTTATCGATCGAACGGATCGGCACCTGGGCCAAGGCACTGGAGTCCCATGGCGTGCTGCTCGTTCCATTGACAATGGCGATGGCGAAATCAAAATCCAATTAGCGCGCCGTCGTCCCGACGGGTTCCGTGAGCGAACCGGACCGCGCATCAAAAAAAAAGCCCGGGCACTGCATCAAGTGTCCCGATTCCGAAGTTCGCGACGGGGAGCTTGACGGAATGGCGCGTTACGAGGACCTGCCCTATCGACCCTGCGTGGGCATGATGCTGATCAACCGGCAGGGCCTGGTGTTCATCGGCCGCCGCGCCTCGGGGCCGGAACATGTCGACGCAACCCATGTCTGGCAGATGCCGCAAGGTGGCGTCGATCCCGGCGAAGAAACCTGGGCGGCCGCGCAACGCGAATTGATGGAAGAGACCAATGTCCGCTCCGCCGACAAGCTCGGCGAAGTGGCGGAGTGGTTGACCTATGACATTCCCCGCACCATCGCCGGACGCGCCTGGAAAGGACGCTACCGCGGCCAGCGGCAGAAATGGTACGCGATGCGTTTCACCGGCACCGACGACGAGATCAACATCGCAAGCCCCGCCGGCCACAAGCAGGAATTCATCGCCTGGCGCTGGGAGCCGATGCAGAATCTTCCGGGCCTCGTCGTCCCCTTCAAGCGGCCGGTCTATGAGCGCGTCGTGCAGGAGTTCGCCAGGCTGGCATAGGCCTCTCCACCGGTGAGGTCGCTCACGCCGCGCCGCGCGCCGGTGCGTGGTCATGCGAATGCGCATGGGTGAGTTCGTCGACGCGCTTGATGTGGGCGATCGCGGCCTGAGCTCCACCGGTCTTGGTCAGGAGATCAAGTGATTCGTCGTCGTGATCGTCGACCGGCGTCAGCGCCTGATCGATGTAAGTTTGCGCGTTGGGATCGCGCTGGATTTTCCGCATCACCCGCACCAGCCGCACGATCGCGGCAAGCGACAGCGCGGTCTTCACCAGCGTCTCCCAGACAAAATGCGGCCAGAACACAAGCGCGCTGACCGGCGGCAGCTCCGGCCGCCGCTCCGACGGATGCTTCAGCCGCAGGATGCCGTCCTGCAGCGGATGCACCTTTTCTAGCTGCACCGTGGTCGAGAACCGCACCAACAGCTTGACCAGCGAACTCAGCCTGACACCGGTCGCGGCCGCGCGGCGCAGCAGCGTCGCCATGTGCTCCGGCGTGTAATAGATCGCCCAGGCTTCGCGATAGATCCCCTCCCATTCCTGCTTGCTCATCTGCGAATGCGCGGTGCAGGCGTGCTCGAGATCGTACTTGTTGAGGTCGTCTTCCATCGCGACGCCCTTCTTCCAGAGACCCTGATGGTCCTCCGAGCCGGGCAATGGCGTCAGATAGAAAAACTCGAGAATGTCGAGCGGCAGCTCCTTCTGGATGATCGCGATGTCGCGGCGAATGCGCTCCGGCGTATCCGCGGGAAAACCGAGAATGTAGCCGGCGATGGTGATGATGCCCTGCGCCTTCCAGGCGAGCAGCATCTTGCGATATTCGGTGATCTTGTTCTGCCGCTTCTTGGCGGCGGCCAGATTGTCCGGGTTGATGTTCTCGAGCCCGATGAACACCCGCGTCACGCCGGCGCGCTTGGCCTTCTCGATGAAGTTCGGGATCTTGTGGCACAGCGTATCGACCTGGATGGCGAGCCCGAGCGGAATGCCGTCGCGCTCGCGCAGCTCGATCAGCCGGTCGAACACCTGCTCCCATTCCTTGTTGCGGGCGAAATTGTCGTCGGTGATGAAGAATTTCGAAATGCCCTGCGCCCAGTTCAGCCGCACCAGACGCTCGACATCGGCACCGGAGCGGTAGCGTGATTTGCGGCCCTGCACGTTGATGATGGTGCAGAACGAACATTGATAGGGGCAGCCGCGGCCGGCGTCGAAGCTCGTGGTGACGCCGAGCGTGCGCGCCACATATTGCCGCGGCAGGAACGGCACCGTGGCGGTCTCGATGCCCGGCAGGTCGTTCATGAAATTATAAACCGGCGCGAGCGAGCCCGCGGCCGCATCCCGCAGCACCTGCTCGAAGCGGCCTTCCGCCTCGCCGGCAAACATCGCAATGCCGAGATCGCGGCAGGCATCGAGCTGCACCGCGTGGCCGTCCAGCATCGACAGGCAGCCGGAGACATGGAAACCGCCGATCGCGACCTGGATGCCGGCCGCGCGCAGCGGCCGGGCCAGATCAAGCGCGCGCGGATACTGGTTCGACTGCACGCCGATCAGCGCGACCAGGCCGAAATTGTCGTTGCGGCGCAAGCGGGCGATGATGCCGGGAATATCGACACGGGTGTTCATCTCGTCGATCGGCTCGATGTCGATGGCGACATCGTCGCCGAGCACACGCCGCTCTGCGCAGTCGCCGGCGATACCGAACACCGCGGCCAGCGAATTCGAGGGGATCATGGATCGCCACCAGCGGATGACGTAGCCATCATCGTCGTAATGCGATGGCTTGATCAGGATCAGCTGAAACCGTCGCTCGACGGCCTTGACCGGCTGCGGCACCCGCACCCCCTACGCCACTTCCCAGCGTCGCACCGTAACACGGCCGGCGAGACCGGCCTAGGCAATGGGACCGGCGCGCAATCACCCGAATTCGTGTCCGAAGCCGGAATTTCGGGCGTTTTCCGGCAAACGAGCCGGCTCTCAGCTTGAAATCAGGTTCCCTTGCCAGAGCTGTCGCATCCCTTCCCCGCTTCCTTTATGTTTGCTGGAAAGCGAAACGGGAGTTGCGCCGATGACGATCAGCCGCCAACCCATTCTTGTCAAAAGATACGCGCGAAACCGCCTCTATGACACGGCCGCCTGCTGCTATCGGACGATCGAGACCCTCCGGCACTGGGCCGCAACTGGAATCCGCTTCGTCGTCGTCGACACGGAAACGGGCGAGGACGTCACGCGTGTCCTGATCGCGTGACGGAGGCCGAAAAGCCTTACCGGCCGAATGTCGGCATCGCGCTGTTCAACGCCGAGGGCCGCGTGCTGATCGGCCGCCGGTTTCGCGACGACGGACCGGAGATCGTGCTGCCCGGCCTGGAATGGCAGATGCCGCAAGGCGGCATTGACGCCGAGGAAGATCCGCGCGCCGCCGTCATGCGCGAATTGTGGGAAGAGACCGGCGTCACCCGGGCGGCCTATCTCGCCGAAACCGATTGGCTCACCTACGAGTTCCCGCTTTATGCGGGACCGCCGCACCGGCTGGCGCAATTCCGCGGCCAGCGGCAGAAATGGTTCGCGCTGCGATTTAACGGGGCGGATGCGGAGATCGATCCGCTGGCCACTCGCAATGGAGCGGCGCCGGAATTCGACCAATGGCGATGGGAACAGCTGGAGCGTGTCGCCGAGCTGGTCGTGCCGTTCCGGCGCGAGGTCTACCGGACGGTGGCGCGGGAGTTTGCCCGGTTTGCTGCCGCGGGCTGAATGCCAAACATTCCGCTCGCCTCCAGCAGGCGATGGGCGATGCGGCTTGTGCGGAAGAACGGATCGGAGCGCTGCCGCGGGCGCGCCGATCAATGCATCGCGGTGCCTTCGAGATGCTGTAGCACGGTCTTGAAGTGATCGAGCCGCGCAATCTCCCGGTCGAGATGATCGCCTTCGACGGCATCCTTCATGTCCGCTTCCATCTTCTCGATGGATTTCGCAAACGCGCTGCGGTCGAGGTCGGCGATCGAGGTCGCGACGTCAGCCAGCACGGTCAGGCCCTTCGCCGAAACCTCGGCGAGACCGCCGAGCACGACGAATTCCTGCGTCGCCCCGCTGGTGATGACCTTCATCACGCCCGGCCGGATCGTCGCGACCAGCGGCGCATGACCGGCCAGCACGCCGAAATCGCCCTCGGCCCCGGGGACGTCGACCTGATCGACCTCGCCCGAGAACGCGATCTTTTCCGGCGAGACGAGTTCGAAGTGGAAACTGGCCATTGGCTGCTAGCGAATAGTGAGTGGTGAATAGCGAGTAGAGTTCCCGCGATCGCTTCTCAAATCTATTCGCAACTCCCTATTCGCTGTTCGCTAATTTTACGCCGCTTCCGCAGCGAGCTTCTTGCCCTTCTCGACGGCTTCTTCGATGTTGCCGACCATGTAGAAGGCGGCTTCCGGCAGGTGATCGTACTTGCCTTCGCAGAGATCGCGGAAGCCCTTGATGGTGTCGGCGAGGTCGACGAACTTGCCCGGCGAGCCCGTGAACACTTCGGCGACGAAGAAGGGCTGCGACAGGAAGCGCTCGACCTTGCGGGCGCGCGCCACCGTCAGCTTGTCCTCTTCGGACAGTTCGTCCATGCCGAGAATGGCAATGATGTCCTGCAGCGACTTGTAGCGCTGCAGCACCTGCTGGACCATGCGCGCGGTCTGGTAATGCTCCTCGCCGACGATCAGCGGCGACAGCATGCGCGAGGTCGAGTCGAGCGGATCGACCGCCGGATAGATGCCCTTTTCCGAGATCGCGCGGTTCAGCACCGTGGTCGCGTCCAGATGGGCGAAGGAGGTGGCGGGCGCCGGGTCGGTCAGGTCGTCGGCCGGCACGTAGATCGCCTGCACCGAAGTGATCGAGCCCTTGTTGGTGGTGGTGATGCGCTCCTGCAGCGCGCCCATGTCGGTGGCGAGCGTCGGCTGATAACCCACCGCCGAAGGAATACGGCCGAGCAGCGCCGACACTTCCGAGCCCGCCTGCGTGAAGCGGAAAATGTTGTCGACGAAGAACAGCACGTCCTGACCCTGGTCGCGGAAGTGCTCGGCGACGGTGAGACCGGTGAGGCCGACGCGGGCGCGCGCGCCCGGCGGTTCGTTCATCTGGCCATACACCAGCGCGCATTTCGAGCCTTCGCCGCCGCCCTTCTTGTTGACGCCGGATTCGATGAATTCGTGATAGAGGTCGTTGCCCTCGCGAGTGCGCTCGCCGACGCCGGCGAACACCGAATAACCACCATGGGCGCGGGCGACGTTGTTGATCAGTTCCTGAATCAGCACGGTCTTGCCGACGCCGGCTCCGCCGAACAGGCCGATCTTGCCGCCCTTGGCGTAAGGCGCGAGCAGGTCGACGACCTTGATGCCGGTGACGAGAATCTCGGCTTCGGTGGACTGATCGGTATAGGTCGGCGCTTCCTGATGGATCGCCCGCATGTCCTCGGCCTTGACCGGGCCCTCTTCATCGACCGGCTCGCCGATCACATTCATGATGCGGCCGAGCGTGCCGGCACCGACGGGGACGCGGATCGGCGCGCCGGTGTCGGTCACTTCCTGGCCGCGGACCAGACCTTCGGTCGTGTCCATCGCGATGGTGCGCACCGTGGATTCACCAAGATGCTGCGCCACTTCGAGCACCAGCCGGTTGCCGGCATTCTTGGTCTCGATGGCGTTCAGGATGGCCGGCAGATGGCCCTCGAACTGCACGTCGACGACGGCGCCGATGACCTGTGTGATGCGTCCGACCTGATTTGCGGCTGTCGCCATAACTTCAGTCTCCTTCGAAAGAACGGGCTTACACCACGGTCAACGTGACGGGCACGTTGTTGCGCGTGGCGCGTGAATACGGGCAAATTTTGTGAGCGTCTTCGACCAGCGCCTTGACCTTGTCCTTGTCGGCGCCGGGAATCGAAACCTTGAGTTCGGCCTTCAGGGCGAAGCTGATCTCGTCCTTGTCGAGCGTGACCGCGCAGGTCACGCGCGCGTCCTGGCCGTCGAGACCGTGCTTCTTGGCGAGCGCCAGGATCGCCTGGCCGAAGCAGGCCGACCAGCCGAGCGCGAAGAGCTGCTCGGGATTATGGCCCTCGGCATTGCCGCCGAGTTCCTTCTGCAGGCCCATGGCGAGACCGAGCCCGCCATTGTCCAGGATCGCACGGCCGTTGCGGCCGCCTTTGGTCGTCGCTGACGTGACGTAAGCCATCGCGTACTCCCTCAGATCGCCTCGGCGCCGGAGATGATCTCGATCAGTTCCTTGGTGATCATCGCCTGTCGGGTGCGGTTGTAGATCAGAGTCTGCTTGCGGATCATGTCACCCGCATTGCGGGTTGCGTTGTCCATCGCGCTCATCTGCGCGCCATAGAACGACGCGTTGTTTTCCAGCAGCGCGCGGAAGACCTGAATCGCGACGTTGCGCGGCAACAGCGCATCGAGGATCTCGTCTTCTTCCGGCTCGTACTCGTAAGCCACGGCCGGACCGGCATTGGCCGCGGGCGCCGCAACCTCGAGCGGGATGATCTGCTGCGCGGTCGGAAGCTGCGCGATCACCGACTTGAAGCGCGAATAGAACAGCGTGCAGACATCGAACTCGCCGGCCTGGAAGCGCGCGATCACTTTCTTGGCGATGTCTTCGGCGTTGACAAAGCCGAGCTGGCGCACCGAACGTAGCTCCAGATGCTCGACGATCTGGCGATCGAACTGACGCCGCAACTGCTCATAGCCCTTGCGGCCGACGCAGAAGAATTTCACCTCTTTGCCTTGCGCGACCAGCGACAGCGCGCGCTCACGCGCGAGCCGCACGATCGACGAATTGAACGCGCCCGAAAGACCGCGCTCGCCGGTGCAGACCAACAGCAGATGAACCTTGTCGCTGCCGGTGCCCGCCAGCAATGGCGAGGCGCCGCTGCCGCCGGCTGCGGCGCTCGCGATATTGGTGATGACGGCATCCATGCGCTCGGCATAGGGACGCGCGGCTTCCGCGGCCTGCTGCGCCCGGCGCAGCTTCGAGGCGGCGACCATCTGCATCGCCTTGGTGATTTTCTGCGTCGCCTTGGTCGAGGCGATGCGGACGCGCATGTCTTTCAGTGATGCCATGTCGGCTAGTCCATCTCTCTCACCGTCATCCTGAGGCGGCCGCGCTGTGCGCGGCCCTCGAAGGATGCACGGCCCGGGCCGTCGCCCTTCGAGGCTCGCTTCACTCGCTCCTCAGGGTGACGGATTGTTGGCATGCGCTCGTTACACAAACGTCTTGTTACACGAACGTCTTGGCGAAACCTTCGACGACGGCCTTGAGCTTGGCGGCGGTGTCGTCGCTGAGATCACGGCTTTCACGAATGCTGTTGAGCACGTCGACGTTCTTGCCGCGCAAAAGCGACAACAGGCCGTCCTCGAACGCACGAACCTTGTTGAGCGGCAGCGCATCGAGATAGCCGTTGGTGCCGGCCCAGATCACGCAGACCTGCTCTTCCATCTTCAGCGGCGAGAATTGCGGCTGCTTCAGAAGCTCGGTCAGCCGCGAGCCGCGGTTGAGCAGGCGCTGGGTCGAGGCGTCGAGGTCGGAGCCGAACTGCGCGAAGGCGGCCATCTCGCGGTATTGCGCGAGCTCGCCCTTGATCTTGCCGGCGACCTTCTTCATCGCCTTGGTCTGCGCCGAGGAGCCGACGCGCGACACCGACAGACCGACGTTCACGGCCGGACGGATGCCCTGGAAGAACAGGTCGGTTTCCAGGAAGATCTGACCGTCAGTAATGGAAATGACATTGGTCGGAATATAGGCCGACACGTCGTTGGCCTGGGTTTCGATCACAGGCAGCGCCGTCAGCGAGCCGGCACCCTGGGTGTCGTTCAGCTTCGCGGCGCGCTCGAGCAGGCGGGAGTGCAGATAGAACACGTCGCCGGGATAGGCTTCGCGGCCCGGCGGGCGGCGCAGCAGCAGCGACATCTGGCGGTAGGCAACGGCCTGCTTCGACAGATCGTCATAGATGATGACGGCGTGCATGCCATTGTCGCGGAAATATTCGCCCATGGTGCAGCCGGTGAACGGCGCGATGTATTGCATCGGCGCCGGATCGGAGGCGGTGGCGGCGATGACGATAGAGTATTCCAGCGCGCCCTGCTCCTCGAGCACCTTGACGAACTGCGCCACCGTCGAGCGCTTCTGGCCGATCGCGACATAGACGCAATACAGCTTGATCTTCTCGTCCGGCTGCGCGTTCAGCGGCTTCTGGTTCAGGATGGTGTCGAGCGCGATCGCGGTCTTGCCGGTCTGACGGTCGCCGATGATCAGTTCGCGCTGGCCGCGGCCGACCGGGATCAGCGCATCGATCGCCTTCAGGCCGGTGGCCATCGGCTCGTTCACCGATTTGCGCGGAATGATGCCCGGCGCCTTGACGTCGACCCGCTTGCGCTCGGTCGCCTGGATCGGCCCCTTGCCGTCGATCGGATTGCCGAGCGCATCGACCACGCGGCCGAGCAGCCCCTTGCCGACAGGCGTGTCGACGATGGCGCGGGTGCGCTTGACGGTCTGACCTTCCTTGATCTCGCGGTCGGCGCCGAAAATCACGATGCCGACGTTATCGGTCTCGAGGTTGAGCGCCATACCGCGCGTGCCGTTCTCGAACTCGACCATCTCGCCGGCCTGGACGTTGTCCAGCCCGTAGACGCGCGCGATGCCGTCACCGACCGACAGCACCTGACCAACTTCGGTGACCTCGGCTTCCTGGCCGAAATTCTTGATCTGGTCTTTCAGAATTGCGGAGATTTCCGCGGCGCGGATGTCCATCAGCGTGCCTCTTTCATGGCGATCTTGATCGAATTGAGTTTGGTGCGGAGCGAGGAATCAACCATACGGCTGCCGACCTTGACGACGAGACCGCCGATGATGGCGGGGTCGACCTTGACGTTCAGCGTGACGTCCTGTCCGGTCACCTGCTTCAACGCACCCTTCAGCGCGTCGAGATTCTTGTCACTGAGCGGCTCGGCGACGGTGACGTCAGCCGAAGCCTCGCCCTTGAATTTCGCGACCAGCACCCGGAACGCCTTGATGACATCCCTGACCGCAAACAGGCGACGGTTGGTGGTCAAGACCTTCAGGAATTTGGCGGCGGTGCCGCCGATGCCGGCCTTGTCGAGCACTGCCGCGAGGGCCTTGGCCTGCTCGTCGGCAGTGAACACCGGGCTGCGAACCAGCCGGCCCAACTCGGCGCCGTCCGCGATCATTGCGTCGAACTGATCGAGATCGGCTTTCACCGCATCGATCGATTTTTCGTCTCGCGCGAGTTCAAACAAAGCCGTTGCGTACCGGCCAGCCACTCCCGAAACGGTCGGATTTTCCCCTGCCACAACAGACTCTTTGAATTGCTTCGAATTGGCTTCACTCGCAAGGAAAACGTCGCTGCAAGGCGGCGCCAAGCCCTTGAGAATGCCCTTGGAATTCTAGCGGGACTTCGATTTCCTCCAGCGGCCGGGACCGGCGGCAGAGAAATCGCGGGTTTGCTAACATAGTGAAGGGGGCGGTGCAACACGGCGCCGTGATCCGGCAGATGCGCACACGCTGATTCGGCCTGGGCCGGTCGGGCTGTTGGCGGCGAGTCCCGATCGCTGCGCGCAAAGGCGCCATTTGATAAGTCCCAATTGCAGTCGCCTGGCGTGTTCGCGTGGCGCGCGAAAACGATTGCCTAGGTTTGCGCCGAAAGCGCAAGAAAGCGGCAAGGACATGTCGCAACATTCGGAAAACGCATAGGAATCTGCCGTCTTCGCATTTGCAACATATTCATGGAACCCAAATAGATTCAGACAACTCTCAGGAGATTCGCGGTGGCAATGAGGCCGCCGTGCAGACGGTCCTTTTCGGACTAGGAAATCGGGAATTGCAACATGCAAGGATCTACCGCCTCCATCGTCGCCAATGGGGGTGAAAACAATCGAGTTTCGCTGAACGACCTGATCCATCTCACCAACAGCATCAGCGCCACCACCGCCGACAAGATCGGCGGCATTCAAAAAGTCACCAACACGCTCCGCATGCTGGCGCTGAATGCGATGATCGAGAGCGCGCGGGCCGGCGAAAATGGCCGGGGTTTTTCAGTTGTAGCCGCGGAGGTGCGCGAAATCGCCGCAGGCGTCGGCGCGATCGCCGAACAGCTCCAGGCCGAACTCGCGACGAAGATCCACCTGCTCTCCGACCGCACCGAGATGATGGCCAAGGCCGCGATTGGCAGCCGCATGGTCGATCTCGCGCTGAACGCGATCGAGATTATCGACCGAAACCTCTATGAGCGGACCTGCGACGTGCGCTGGTGGGCCACCGATAGCGCCGTGGTGGATTGCGTTGCCTGCCCGACCCCGGAGGCCGCATCATTCGCGGCGAAACGGCTCGGCGTCATCCTTAACGCCTACACCGTCTATCTCGATCTCTGGCTGTGCGACCTGCAGGGTACCGTTTTGGCCAATGGCCGGCCTGATCGCTATGCGATCAAGGGGGTGAACGTTGGGGACGAGCCCTGGTTCATCCGGGCCTCGCAACTGGCCAGCGGCGATAATTATGTCGCCGCCGACATTTCCACCTGTGCAGGTCTGCGAGGCGCCAAGGTTGCAACTTATGCTGCCTCCATCCGCGCCGGCGGCGAATCGCAGGGGGCTCCCCTCGGCGTGCTTGCCATCCATTTCGACTGGGCCCCGCAAGCTCAGGCCATCGTCAAGGGCGTGCGGATCGAGCCTGAAGACAAGGACCGCACCACGGTTATGCTGGTCGACGCCCGGGGCCGCGTCATCGCCTCGTCGGACGAAAACCACGCCCTGAAGACTCAGTTCATGCTGACGACCGGCGGAAAGACCAACGGCACTTATATTCGCGAGGACGGCGCAGCAATCGCCTTCCACGCAACCCCGGGCTACGAGACCTATAAGGGGCTTGGCTGGTACGGGGTCATTGTGCGGCGCTAGGCATGATCCGGAAAAGCGCGCAGCGGTAGCGCTTTGGAGTCAGTTGCGAATGGATGGAATCGCCGCGTTCGTCAGCGTCATCGCCCGCGAACGCGGGCGATCCAGTCATCGCAAGATTTTCAGTCGTTTACTGGATGCCCCGCTTTCGCGGAGCATGACACCGACTTTCGGATTGTTCCCAGCAGGAGACAACCTGCTCTAACCGACCGACGATCCAAACCTTCTGACGCCCCCGCCAGCCACCCAAGCCGACCGTTCCGCACCAGCCTTCCTTCGGCATGGACGTCCGGCCACCTGGATGCCCGAGCTGCCCGGTCAGCACCGGTCGGACCCGCAATTTCCGCATAACGGTGCCGTGTCCCGGATTTTTGTGCTTTGCACACGAAGACTTTCTGCCCAAGTATTCCGTTCAAACTGACAGTTAAAAGCAAGTTAATTCCACGTATTCATAAGTCTAATTTTTCAGTCCGGGCGCCACGCCGCATTTCTGAAGATAATAAGGCGAGCTTTCGCCGTCACGTTTATGCCTCATTCAGCCCTGAACAGGCGCCCCTCCTCGGGACGGGGGTCAATCTATTCAGTCGGGTGGACTGAAAATAAGTTCAAAGGGACAGAGTTAATGGACCAAACAACCATCAATACTGGCGTGCGCTCCTATGCGAAAAAGGCAATGCTGGCGACGGTGCTCTCAGCGGCGGCGGTCGCCGCGCTGACAAGCCCGAGCGCCGCGCACTCGCATCGGCGGCATCACCAGCACCACCACCAGGCCGCGGCCTGGCAGGGCGCCCAGGCCGCAATGGAGCCGGGCCAGACCAGTGGCCGGAGTTTCTCGGGAGTCGCGTCCCATTATGGCAGCGAGTCCGGCACCCAGACCGCCTCCGGTCAGCGCTTCAATCCGAGCGCCATGACCGCCGCGCACCGCACGCTCCCCTTCGGCACCAAGCTTCGGGTCACCCATGGCAGCCAGAGCGTGGTCGTAACCATCAATGACCGCGGGCCGTTCGTCCGGGGTCGGGTGCTCGACCTGTCGAACGGCGCGGCGCGCGCCATCGGCATCAGCGGCCTTGGCAAAATCACCGCCGAGGTCGTCTCGTAACACCTGTTGTACGGCAGCGTTGCTCTCCCCCGAGCAGGCCGGCAGCCCGGATGGCAGCATCCGGGCTGTTTTTTTGAAGATCAGGCCTGCACCATTGGCCCGAGCCGGCAGAAGCCTAAAGGAAGCTCTGCGGGTCGATGTCGACCTCGAGCTTGAGATTGCCCTTGGTCTTCGGGCCCTGCGCGACCCAGTCGCGGATATAGGCCGACAGATCGAAGGCGCGGGTTGATTTGGCGAGCAGCCGGTAGCGGTAGCGGCCGCGGATCACCGCGAGCGGTGCTTCCGCCGGCCCCAGCACGGTGACGCGATCGTCGCGGGGTGCCGCGACCGCAAGCTTGCGCGCAAAACCTTCCGCCGACGGCCGATCGCCGGCCGAGACGATCAGGCTCGCCAGCCGGCCGAATGGCGGATAGCCGGTGCGCTCGCGCGCGGCGATCTCGCTCTCGTAGAACGCCTCGCGATCACAGGCGACCAGCGCCTTCATCACGGGATGCTCGACCTGATGGCTCTGCAGATAGCCGACGCCGCGTCCCTCCTCGCGGCCGGCGCGGCCGATCACCTGATTGAGCAGCTGGAACGTGCGCTCGGCGGCGCGCGGGTCGCCATTGCTGAGCCCGAGATCGGCGTCGATCACGCCGACCAGATTGAGCCGCGGAAAATGGTGCCCCTTGGCGACAAGCTGCGTGCCGATGATGATGTCGACTCGTCCCTCCGCAATCTCGTTCAGTTCCGAGCGCATGGTCTCGATCGAGGTGATGAGGTCGCTCGACAGCACCATGCTGCGGGCGTCCGGGAACAGCGTGGCCACCTCTTCCTGCAGGCGCTCCACGCCGGGCCCGACCGCGACCAGCGAGTCCTCGGCCTGGCATTGCGGGCAGACATGCGGCCGCTCGATCGAGAAGCCGCAATGATGACAGACGAGGCGACGGCGGAAGCGGTGATCAACCAGCCAGGCGTCGCAGATGGTGCAGGCGAAGCGGTGCCCGCAGGCGCGGCAGAGCGTGAGCGGGGCGTAGCCGCGCCGGTTCAGAAACAGCAGCGCCTGCTCGCGGCGCTCCACGGCCAGTTGAACCGCTTCCGCCAGCGGCGGCGAGATGAAGCGGCCGCGCGGCGGCATCGCGCGGCGCAGATCGATCGCCTCGATATGCGGCATGTGCTGGCCGCCGAAACGCGAGGGCAGCGCGATGCGCTGATACCGTCCCTTGCGCGCATTGACTTCCGTTTCCAGCGACGGCGTCGCCGATGACAGCACCACGGGAATCTTCGCCAGGGAGCCGCGCACCACCGCCATGTCGCGCGCGTGATAATGCGTGCCCTCATCCTGCTTGTAGGCCTGATCGTGCTCCTCATCGACGACGATCAGGCCGAGATCGGCATAAGGCAGAAACAGCGCCGAGCGCGCGCCGACCACGACCTGCGCCTCGCCCGAGGCGACACTGAGATAATTGCGGGCACGCGTGCGCGGCGTCAGCTCCGAATGCCATTCATACGGCCGCACGCCGAACCGCGCCGCGAAGCGATCGAGGAACTGTCCGGTCAGCGCGATCTCCGGCATCAGGATCAGCGCCTGCTTGCCGAGCCGCAGGACCTCGGCGACCGCCTCGAAATACACCTCGGTCTTACCGGACCCGGTGACGCCATCGAGCAGGGCGACGTGATAGCGCCGATCGGCGGCGAAAGCGCGCATGGCGTCCGCCGCCGGCTGCTGCTGCGCGGAAAATTCAGGGACGGCGAAATCCGGATCGGGCGCCGGATCCGGCGGTGGCTTCGGCAACGCCATCACCTCAAGCGTGCCTTCATCGACCAGTCCGTCGATCACGCCGGAACTGACGCCGGCGTCCAGCACCACTTCGGACTTCGCCCGCAGCATCCCGTCCGCGAGCAGCGCGAGGACACGGCGGCGCGGCGGCGTCATCCGCTGCGGGGGCGGCCCGGCCAGGCGCACACCGGTGCGGACGCGCTCGGGACCGAGTTCGCCCATGCGCAGGCTGGCCCGCAGCACCATGCCGCGCGGCGACAGCGTGTAATTAGCGACCCAGTCAACGAAGCTGCGCAATTCACCCCGCAGCGGCGGCCAATCGAGCTTCTCGCTGACATCCTTCAGCCGGTTATGCAGCCGCGGATCGGGCGCCGGATTGTCGGCCCAGACCACGCCCATGGCGTCGCGGGCGCCGAGCGGCACCGCGACGATGTCGCCGGGCGACAGCTCCAGCCCATCGGGCACCCGGTAGGAATAGGTCCGGTCGAGCGCCACCGGAACCATGATGTCGACGACTCGTTGCGCCATGGGTTCGGTCTGCCGGATTCCCCGCCCTTAAGGAAGGGTGAAGGCTTTCCTCGGATGCTGCCCCGGCAGGGCGGCGCCGCTGCTGCAAGATCGCGATCCAGCAGCCTTTGGGATCCAGACCGACATGCCGGCAAAAAGCCCCGAACTCGCCTGCATCGCCGCCGATCTCGGCGCGGAAATCGCCCGCTGGCAAACCCATCTGCGCGGCGAACGGCGGTTGTCTGCCAAGACGCTGGAGGCCTATCAGCGCGACCTCCTGCAATGCCTGACATTCCTGAGCGGCCATTGGGGCGGCAAGGTCAACCTGTCGCGGTTCGGCAAACTCGCGACCGCCGACATCCGCGCCTTCATGGCGATGCGGCGCGCGGACGGAGTTGCGAGCCGATCGCTGATG
>Ga0081455_10003254_pt1 | contig 18811 bp, 13 predicted proteins | sample TabmetS3T2R1_FD_70207 | JGI IMG/M metagenome (GOLD analysis project Ga0081455, IMG submission 70207) | Tabebuia heterophylla rhizosphere microbial communities from the University of Puerto Rico - S3T2R1 | ecosystem: Host-associated > Plants > Roots > Rhizosphere ... | reverse complement strand
CGACGCTTGAGGTAGCGCTCGAACTCACGAGCGATTGCCTCGCCGGACGCCTCGGGGAGGTCGGTGGTGTCGCGGGTCTCCTCGAGCGCCCGGACGTAGTCGGCGACGTCCTCGTCCTCCTCGGCGAGCTCGTCCACGCCGCGCTCCCAGGCGCGCGCCTCCTCGGGGAGCACATCCCTCCGCCACCCCTCCGGCACATCCTGTCCGCCCTCCCGGGCACCCCGTCCGTCCCGCTGGTCCTGCCGCTGCTCAGCCATGCCGCGATCCTGCCAGCCGTGGCCCGACACGCGGTCGGACCGGGGGCACTTTAGGACGGAGGCCGAGCCTCCGAAAGACCACATATGAGTACAAATCACTCTCTCGCCGTGCTTGGCCAGGGATCACCGCACATGCAACGAGCCTCCAGTAATCTCCCGTTGACCTGCCGTGCACGTCGCCATTCCGGGGGGAAACATGGCTCGTGACCACCGGGCGTTCCGCCGCCGCGCCGTCGCGGTCTCCGTGGCGGCGCTCACCGTCGGCGTCACCGTCCTCGCCGAGCTGCCGGCCTCGGCGGCCGGCCTGCCGAAGGGGCACGACGTCTCCTCGCACCAGAAGAACGTCAACTGGTCGCGGGCGAAGGCCAAGGGGGCCAGGTTCGTCTACGTCAAGGCGACCGAGTCCACCACCTACCGCAACCCGTACTTCACCCGGCAGTACAACGGCGCCCGCAACGCCGGCATCATCCGCGGCGCCTACCACTTCGCGCTGCCGGACCGGTCGTCGGGCAAGGCCCAGGCGGCGTACTTCGTCCGCCACGGCGGCCGGTGGCGGGCGGACGGCTGGACGCTGCCGCCGGCGCTCGACATCGAATACAACCCCTACAGCGCCAAGCACCGCTGCTACGGCCTGAGCAAGGCGGGCATGGTCCACTGGCTGCACGCGTTCAGCGACGAGGTGAAGCGGCGCACCGGGCGCCGGCCGGTGATCTACACCACGGCCCGGTGGTGGAACACCTGCACGGGCCGCAGCCGCGCCTTCGGCGCGCACCACGCGCTGTGGCTGGCCGGCCGCAACCCCGCGGCCTCGGGAGCACTGCCCGCCGGGTGGTCGTACTGGACCTTCTGGCAGTACGACAACAGCGGCAGCCTGCCGGGTGATCAAAATCTCTTCAACGGGTCCCAGGCCCAGCTGAAGAAGTTCGCCCGGGGCTACTAGCCAAGGGGCAACGAGGGACCCGGGGGGCCGCCGAACCGGGCGGAGCGGCGACCCCCCGTTCCAGACACTCCACAGCCGCCCTCAGTTCATCTTCCGTTCACTCAGGTTTCCTACGGTCAACCGACCGATGACTACGAACGATTGCCTGGGTAAATGGAAAACTTCTCGCTGATCCTCGCGATTGTGGTGATCACCGCACTCGCGTTTGATTTCACGAACGGTTTCCACGACACCGCCAACGCGATGGCCACCACCATCTCGACCGGCGCACTCAAGCCCAAGGTCGCGGTGGCCATGTCCGCCGTGCTCAACCTTGTCGGCGCCTTTCTGTCGGTGGAGGTCGCCAACACGATCTCCAAGGGCCTCGTCGACGAGGCCGGCATCCGTCCCGAGGTCATCTTCGCCGCGCTGGTCGGCGCGATCCTCTGGAACCTCGTGACCTGGCTGGTGGGGCTCCCCTCCAGCTCCTCGCACGCCCTGATGGGCGGTCTGATCGGCGCCACCGTCGCCTCGGCCGGCTTCGGCGCGGTGCACGGCGACGTGCTCGTCACCAAGGTGCTCCTCCCGGCGGTCGCCGCCCCGATCGTGGCCGGCCTGGCCGCCATGATCGGTACCCGGCTGTCGTACACGATGAGCCGCAAGGCCGACGGCAAGGCCGCCGAGAAGGGCTTCCGCACCGGGCAGATCGCCTCCGCGGGCCTGGTCTCCCTGGCCCACGGCACCAACGACGCGCAGAAGACGATGGGCGTCATCACCCTGGCCCTGATCGCCAACGGGACGCTGGCCACCGGATCACAGGCGCCGTTCTGGGTCATCCTCTCCTGCGCGATCGCCATCAGCCTCGGCACCTACCTGGGCGGCTGGCGGGTCATCCGTACCCTGGGCAAGGGCCTGGTCGAGATCGAGTCACCGCAGGGCATGGCGGCCGAGTCCTCGTCGGCCGCGATCATCTTGCTGTCGGCCAGCTTCGGCTACTCACTGTCGACTACGCACGTCGCCACCGGGTCGATCGTCGGCACCGGGCTCGGCACGGCCATCGGTGGGCTGGCCGGCGCTGGCATCGGACTGGCGAACGGTGTCCTGCTCGCTGTGGTGGCGGCCTGGACCGACCGCCGTGGAGTGTTCGCCGCCGTGGCCGGTGTGGTGTGCGGTGTGGGCGGGCTGATCGGCGTATCGCTCGCTGCGGGCGGGGGGTCACGGGGGTGGCCGGCACCGGCATTCGTGGCCTGGTGCATCGGGCTGGGTGTCGTGCTCGGCCCCGTCGTGGCCAAGCCGCGGCAACCATCCGGGCGGAACCGCACGTCGGACGCGGACCTGACCCGGATCCTGCGGTTCTCCGCCTACGGCACGGCCGGTGCAGCCGCCGTGGGAGCGGTCGTCGGCCTGGCGGTTGGGCTGGCCGCCTACGCACCGACGGCCCCGTTCGCGCTGATCGACGACGCTTTCCTCGCCGGCCCGCCGGGGGCGTTGCTCGGCGCGCTGGTGGGCTGCTTGGTCGTCTCGGGCTGCCCGCTGCGACAGGCGGGCTGGCGGTGACCGCGCGGCCGGCACCGCATGCCGACCCAACCCGCGCCCGGCTGCTCGACGCCGCCGCCGACACACTGCGCGAGGACGGGATCACCGGGCTGTCCGCCCGCCACGTCGCGGCCCGAGCCGGCGTCAACCAGGCGCTGATCTTCTACCACTTCGACACCGTCGCCCAGCTGGTCGATGCGGCGTGCCGCGCGGCGGTCGAGGCCAGCATCCGCGACTACCGCGACCGGTTCGCCGCCGCGGACACGTTCGCTGACCTACTCGCAGTCGGGCGCGAGTTGCACGAGCGTGAACGGGCCGCTGGCAACGTGGCGATGATGGCCCAGCTCATGGCCGGCGGGCAGAGCAACGAACAGTTGGCCGCGACCGCGCGATACTGCCTAGCCCGCTGGAACGACGAACTCGACGACGCCGTGACCCGAATGCTCGCCCGCAGCGCGCTCGCCGGCCTCATCGATCCGGCGGGGCTGACCGAGCTCATCAGCGCGGGGTTCCTCGGTCTCGAGCTCTACGAAGGCGTCGACCCGAGTTCCGCCCGGCACGCGATGAGCACCCTGGAGCACCTCGGCGACCTGATCGAGATCGTCGACGAGCTACCGGCCGTGGCCCGCCGCACCTTGCAGACCAAGATGCGACGGCGCCGCAGGCCACCACGCTCGGCCCGATGAACCCAGCGCCAGAACGGGATCAACCGAAGGTGAACGAGTACGCGGCGAGTCCGGCGGACAGGCTGATGGTGACGGTGGCGCGCTCGGGTCTCGGGTGGCTGGCGACGGTGTAGATGTCGGGTGCTCCGGAGACCCGGTAGCTGGTGGTCCTGCCGCCGACGGTGGCGGTGATCGTCCCCGTGCCGCCGACGTCGAGGTAGACGTCGGCCGCGTCGAAGTTGAGTTTGATGCCGGCGTCGCGGCCGCTCGTGATCGACTGGTCGGTGACCGTCCACGTGCCGGTGAGGGCGAAGGCGTCGTCGGGTACCGCACCGCGATAGCTGAACGTCTGGGTGCCATTCCCCAAGCTGCCCGTCGAGGTGTTGGCGTTGCTGTTGACCCGCTCCGATCCGAGGTAGGTCTCGGCGGTCTGGCCGGCGTTCGTCGGGGTGGTGTCGGCGATGTCGGTGGGGGCATGCAGGGACACGGCCGGGTTCGTCGCAGTCAGCAGCTGGCGGATCAGCGACTCGGTGGCCGGATAGTCGCCTTCGCCGATAGCGACGTGCCGGACCAGGCCGGACGAGTCGATCAGGTACTCGGCCGGCCAGGAGTCGTTGCTGAAGTTGTTCCAGGTCGTGTAGCCGTTGTCCAACGCGACGGGGTAGGTGATGTGCAGTCGTTTCGCGCCGGCGGCCACATTGCTCGGGACGTGCTCGAACGCGTACTCGGGGGTGTGCACGCCGATCACCTGCAGGCCGTCGGCCTTGTAGTCGGAGTACCAGGCTTCCACGTGCGGGATGGCGCGCTGGCAGTTGATGCACGAGTACGCCCAGAAGTCGACGAGCGTCACCTTGCCGGCCAGGTCGGCCGCGGTCACCGGTGCGCCGTCCGGGGTGTTCAGCCACTGCTGGATTCCTGCTATCGACCCCGCCTTTCCGCAGTTCTGCAGTACTGACGCCGGCTCCTGCGCACATTCCTGCAGCGGCACGCTCCGACCGGGATCGAGCTGTTTGGCGACCGCCGGGCCGTCGAGCGCTTTGTTCAGCCTGGCTGTGTAGTCGGGAACGGTGCGCTGCAGCGCGTCGGTCACGTTGAACGTGAGCGCTACGGCCAACCCGATCACCACCAGCCCGGCCGCGATCCGGACGCCCCGCTGCCGGTCACGGAAGGCGCGAACCCGCTCCGCGACGCCCCGCCCGGCCAGCGCGAAGATCAGCAGTGGGATCGCCGCCCCGACCGCGAAGGCGACGGTCAGCGCAACCGTCCGCAGCCCGATCTTTCCGGTCGCGCCCGCGACCGTGATCGCGGCCAGCACCGGGCCGGCGCACGGCACATAGACCGCGCCCAACGCGAGACCGAGGACGAAACCACCGTGTTCGCCGCTGACCTGGCCGCGGCCGAGCCGGGAGAACGGTCGCTCCAGGAGTTCCTGCACGGGCGGGAACATCATGGCGATGCCGAGCAGCACCAGCACGACCAGGCCGGCCCACCGGATGATGTCTTTCGGCAGCGGCAGCGCGCTGAGCACCAGCGTTCCCAGCAGGGTGAACGCGCTGAAGCTCAGCGCCAGACCGGCCACGACCAGGTACGGGCGACGCCGGTTGCCGGCCGGTGCCAGTGTCGCCCGGCGACCTTGTCGAGTCCGTGCCCGCGTGGGTGCCGGGCGAGCTGCCTGTACCCCGCCGGACAGGAACACGACCGGAAGCACCGGCAACACACACGGCGATATGCCGGTGATCAACCCGCCGACCAGGCCGATCAACACCAAGGTGATCAGTGCCGACCTCCAGACATCACTGGTCCGCGCCTTCGCACGCGAAGAGTCCGGATCGGAAGTTAAGCCTGGACCCTGTGTCCTGGGTCGGAGTTCGGCGCATCTGCGGGCGAATTCTCCAACTCGTAAGACTCTGCGAGCCGGCCGACGCGGCGCGCTGGTGTCAGAGCTCGTCGAGCGGGACGGCGTCAGCCATCGCCTGGTAGCCCGCGTCGTTCGGGTGCAGGTGATCGCCGCTGTCGTACGCGGCCAGCAGACGTCGCGGGTCGGCCGGATCACGGACGGCCTGATCGAAGTCCACGATCGCGTCGAACATTCCCGAACTGCGAATCCACGCGTTCACCTGCTGGCGCACGTCCTCGGTGTGCTGTGTGCCGTACGAGCCGGGACGCCCGAAGGACGGCGTGATCGTGCCGCCGAGCACGCGGATGCCGTGCGAGTGCAGCTGCGCGACGAGCTGGGTCATGCCCGCGATCAGCGATGGCGCGTCGGCCGCGTCGCCGCCGATGTCGTTGATGCCCTCGAGCAGGATCACGTCGCGGACGCCGTCCTGGGCGATGACGTCGCGGTCCAGGCGGGCCAGCGCGGACGGGCTGGCGCCGCAGCACGCCGAGGTACGCAGCAGTTCGTTGCCGCCGATGCCCTCGTTCAGTACGCCGAGCCGGTCCGGCCCGGGCTGCGCCGCGAGGCGACGGGCCAGGAAGTCCGGGTAGCGGTGGTTGGTGTCGGTCGACGAGGCCGTGCCGTCCGTGATGGAGTCGCCGAGCGTCACGACGTCAGCGGCGTGCTTGGCCTGCACGCTCACCCCGGACAGGAACAGCCAGGACGTGGTCGTACTCGTGAACGCCGCGCCGTCGGCGTCGGCGGCATGGTCGCCCGCCGCGAGGTAGGACGTCTGGTGCGCGTTGCCGAAGTCGGCGTGCTCGGTCGGCGGTCCGCTGTCGGTGGGGATGTAGACGCTCACCGCCAGGTCGGACAGCGCCAGCACGGCCAGGCGGGCCGGGTCGCTCAGCACCTCCGCGCCGTCGCCGACGAGCACGCCGGGCTGCCCGCCGAACGTCAGCGGTACCGGATCACCCGCGATCGCCGCACCGGTCGCGCGCCGGCCGATGTAGGCCGCCGTGACGTGCACGGGCGCGGTGCCGAACGTGTTCGACAGCCGGATCCGTACCGTCTCGCCGGGCAGCGTGGTGTGCACGATCAGCCGCAGCGTCTGGTCGGTGACGCCCGCCTGCTGTGGCTTCTGCGGCGCCGCGGCCCAGGTGCCGACCCAGTCGGCTGATCCGGGTGGCCGGTCGGCCTGGACCGCCACGGCGGTACCGAGACCGGACGCCAGCACGGCCGCCGTGATGATCGCGCCGAGCGTGCGGCGCCTTCCGCGAAGCAGTCGATAGGCCATGGCTGTGCTCCTCCCGGCAGACGGAGCTAACGGGTCAAACCTAACAACGTGGGCCGTCCTCTCAGGTGGCCGATGTCGGACACGCTCTTACGTCAGGCGATGTTCGATCGTGTTGGAATCGCTGACCGGTGTTTGCCACACTAATGCGGGCTATCGAAGAAACTACTGCGGTCGATCCTGAGTGAACTCTTGTGATTGTGGTGGAGTCCGCGTAATTTCCTGTGAGCCACGTTTGGCCGCTGTAAGGCCGGCGGCCGCACTCCGGGCAACGACATTTCTCGTAAACGCCTCGGCGGCGGGAGCGTGTAATGAGGCAGACGGATCGTGCACGTCGAGTCCTGCTGGTAGCGGGCAGCGTTGCGGCGCTCGTCGCCGGCCTGCTCGTCAGCGGCGGAGCACCCGCCGGCGCCCAGCCGGCCGATACGGCCCCGGCGAGAGCAGCCGGCGATCCCGCGATCGTCTCCGTCAACATCGTTCCCCAGGCCGGTTCGGGCGCGCCGAACGGGTTGGCGGCCACCCCGCCGATGGGCTTCAACGACTGGAACGCCTACGGCTGCAACATCAACGAGGACGTCATCAAGCAGACGGCGGACGCCTTCGTCAGCAACGGCATGAAGGATGCCGGCTACCAGTACGTGAACATCGACGACTGCTGGCAGGATGGCCGGACGGTCAGCGGCAACAACGACCTCAAGCGGTTGACCGGCCGGGTCAACGGGCACCTGGTCGCGGATCCGGTGTTCTTCCCGAGCGGCATGAAGGCGCTGGGCGACTACATCCACGCCCGCGGTCTGAAGTTCGGGCTGTACAGCAGTAACGGCACCGGCACCTGCCAGAACGTCGCCGGCACGTTCGGTAACGAGCAGACGGACGCGGACGACTACGCCGCCTGGGGCGTCGACTACTTCAAGCTCGACACGTGCAACTCGGGCCTGCCGGGCGACCCGAACTCGTTCTTCGCGCGGTACAAGGTGTTCGGCGACGCGCTGCGGGCGAGCGGCCGGGACGTCGTGTTCAGCATCTGCGACTTCACGCAGGGCGGGCAGACGTGGCTGTGGGGTTCGCAGGTCGGCAACCTGTGGCGCACCACCGGCGACATCAGCGCCAACTTCAACAGCATGCTGAACAACTTCACCTCGACCCAGACGCGCCGAACGTACGCCGGCCCAGGTGGCTGGAACGACCCGGACATGCTCGAGGTGGGCACGGGCGGGTTCAGTTCTCTGGCCGGGCCGGCCAGGGTGGGCGACACGAACGTCCAGGTCGAAAGCGCGAGCGGCGCGATCGCTGGAAGCGCGTTCCGGGTCGGCACGCGGGCAGGTGGTGATCTCGAAAGCTTCGAGGTGGGCGGCGTCGGCACTGCGGCCGGGGCGCCGACCACGCTGTTCGCACCTGCTGCGGCCGGCGACACGAACGTGAAGGTCCCGTCGACGACCGGTTTCACGGTCGGCAACAAGGTCCTGGTCGACACCGGCGGCGGCAGCTACGAGACGCCGACGATCACCTCCGTCGGCACCGCCGGCACGCAGACGGCTCTTGCGGACGCGACATCACCGGGCGCCACGAACCTGAAGGTCGCGAGCACCTCGAACCTCGCCCCGGGCGACACGCTGACCGTCGACACCGGAACCGGCAGTGAGAACGCGACCGTCGCGGCGGTCGGCACCGCGGCCGGACCGGCTACGACCACGGTCGCGCCCGTCAACGCGGGCGACACGAATGTCAAACTGGCCAGCACGAGCGGCGTGGCCGTCGGCGACCAGCTGCTGTTGGACAGCGGCGGCAGCGTCGAGCGCGCCACAGTCACCGGCGTCGGAAGCGCGGCCGGTCCCGCCACCACGCTGGTCGCGCCGGCGGCGCCCGGCGCCACCAACGTCAAGGTGGCGAGCCTCAACGGGATGACGGTGGGCGACCCGATCGTGATCGACAACGGCGGTTCCACCGAGGTCGCGACCATCACCGGAATCCCCGGCGGAGGCGGAGCGGCGGGGCCGCGGGTACCCGGGCGGCTGGGCAACGCCGTCAAGCTCGACGGCGGCACCGAGTACGTGAACCTGCCCACCGGCATCGTCAACGGGGTCTCCGACTTCACCGCCTCGGCGTGGGTGAACCCGTCCTCCAACACCGCGTGGCAGCGGATCTTCGATTTCGGTACCGGCACGAATACGAACATGTTCATGACGGTCAACGCGGGCGGCGCCGGACTGCGCTTCGCGATCACCAACAGCGGATCAGGCGGCGAGCAGCAGCTCACCGGCGGCGGGCAGCTGCCGCTGAACACCTGGTCGCACGTGGCGGTCACGGTGTCCGGGAACACCGGCACGCTGTACCTCAACGGCAACCCGGTGGCCACGAACCCGAACATGACCCTCCACCCGACCAACCTCGGCAACACGAACCAGAACTGGCTCGGCCGCTCGCAGTACGGCGACCCGAACCTGAACGGAGCGGTGGACGACTTCCAGATCTACAACCACGCCCTGTCCGCTTCGGAGGTTGCCGACCTGGCCAGCGGAACACCCGGCGCCGGGAACGTCGTGTCCTACAAGTTCGACGAGGCCGGCGGCCCCACCGCCGTCGACTCCTCCGGCAACGGCCGCAACGCGACGATCATCGGCGCCGCGGCCGGCGCGCCGACGGCGACCGTCGCGCCGGTCAACGTCGGCAACACCAACATCAAGGTGAGCAGCACCCTCGGCTTCACGGTCGGCGACCAGCTCGTCCTCGACGAGAGCGGCTACATTCCGGTCGGGCAGGAGCGGGCCGAGACGGCGACCATCACCGGGATCGGCACCGCTGCCGGACCGCAGACCACGACGGTCGCGCCGACCAAGGCCGGCGACACCAACATCAAGGTCGGCAGCACGAACGGCTTCCTCGTCGGTCAGCCGATGCAGATCAAGGACGCGAGCGGCAGCAACTTCGAGACCGCGACCGTGGCGAGCGTCGGCACCAACGCCGGTCCGTCCACGACGCTCGCTGCGGCGTCCAAGGCGGGTGACACGAACCTCAAGGTCACCAGCACCAACGGCTTCGTCGTCGGCCAGGATCTCGTGGTCGGCGTCGGCGCCACGCAGGAGACCGCGACCGTCACCGCGGTCGGCACGGCCGGTGCCGACGGAAGTGGCGTCACGGTCGCGACACCGCTGAAGATGGACCACCTGATCCTCATGCTCATTCGCGGCACCGGCACCGGAGTCACGCTGACGGCACCGCTGTCCGGGAACCATTCGAGTGGCAGCACGACGCGGGGTCAGGGAACCGGAATCACGGTCGCGGACCCGATCAAGGTCGCGCACCCGCTCGCGACGACGGGCGGCAACCCCGGCGGCGGCATCGACATCCGCGACACGGGTGCCGGCCTGGACATCACCCCGCTGGCCAAGGCGCACCAGATCGGCGCCACGGCCCGCGACACCGGAACCGGTGTCAGCGTCGCGCCGGTCTCCCTCGCGCACGCCGCCGGGGTCGCGGCGCGCGGCCTGGGCACCGGAGTCACCCTGGACGCGCCGCTCTCGTCGACTCACGCGGCCGCGTCGTCCGTGCGCGACGAGAGCCAGCCCGGCACCGGAATCACGTTCAGCCCGGCGCTGACGGCAGCGCACGCCGTGGGCGCGGTGGTCCGCGGTGGCGGCACCGGGATCACCCTCACCACTCCGGTGACGAGACCGCACGCCGCCGGGTCGTCCATCGGCAAGAGCGGGATGTCGCTCACCGAGAGCCGTACCCACTTCACCTTGTGGGCGCTCGACTCCGCGCCACTGCTGGCCGGGACCAATGTCGCCGACATGGCCGCGCAGAACCTGGCGATCTACCTCAACAAGGATGTGATCGCCCTGGACCAGGACCCGCTCGGGGTACAGGTCTCGACGATCTCCAATGCGAACTCGCAATGGAAGTTGACGAAACCGCTCGCCGACGGTGACACCGCGGTCGCGGTCTTCGACGCGGCCTCGACTCCGTGGGCGAACGCAACGGTCGACTTCATGTCGGCCGGGCTGGATCCGTCCAAGACGTACCTGGCCAAGGACCTCTGGTCCAAGCAGGTGAGCGGGGTCAGCGACCCGATCAGCGTGGCCAATGTCCCGTCCCACGGGACGACGGCCTACCGGCTCTCGACGCGACCGCCGACGGTCGCGGTCCCGGATCCGATCGTGGTCAACGCCACCTCCCCCACCGGCGCCGTGGTCAACTACGCCTCGACCGCCCACGACGCGTTCGACGACCAGTTGTCGCCGACGTGCTTGCCGGCGTCGGGATCGACGTTCGCGGCCGGCGACACGAAGGTGACGTGCACGGCAACCGACGCGGCGAACCACTCCACGTCGGAGTCGTTCAACGTTCACGTCAAGGGCGCGGCCGAGCAGATCGCCGACCAGATCACGCTCGTGGGCAACAAGGGTGGCGGCAGCTTCGCCGACCAACTCCGGTCGGCGGCCGATGAGCTGGCCGCCGGCGCGAACGCCGAGGCCTGCGGCACCATGGCCGCCTACATCAAGCACGTCCAGGCCCAATCGGGCCAGCAACTCACGCCGGCCGAGGCCGCCACGCTGGTCGCGAACGCGACCCGTATCCGGGCGGTGATCGGCTGCTGAGCCCGGCGTCGTCCGCGTTGAAGAGAGCGGCCGCAAACCGCGGGCGGGCGGCCCGTCCAGCCGCCCGCCGTGGACCGCCCGTGCGTCGTCGCTGGCTCGTCGCGCTGGTCGCGGCCGTGCCGGCTGCCGCGGGGCTGGTGGCGTACTTCGTGACGAGCGGGTCCGGCCCGCGCGCGGCCGAACCCGCGCGCGCGATCGCGGTGTCGGCCGGCCTGTCCGACAGCTGCGCCATCCTCGACGATCACTCGGTCCGCTGCTGGGGCGCCAACCTGGCCGGCGAACTCGGCGACGGGAGCCGAGTCGACCGGAGCACGCCCGTGTCCGTGGCGGGACTCTCGAACGCGACGGCGATCGCCACCGGCTTCCACCACACCTGCGCGCTGCTCGCCGACCGGACCGTCGACTGCTGGGGCTGGAACCAGTACGGCCAGCTCGGTGACGGCACGACGACCGACCGGCTGCGTCCGGTGCCGGTGTCCGGCCTCCGCGACGTGGTCGCCGTCAGCGCCCAGGGCGAGTCGTCCTGCGCACTGCTCGCGGACAGCTCCGTCCGTTGCTGGGGGTCCAACCGGTACGGCCAGCTGGGCGACGGCACGACCACCGACCGGCACACCGCGGTCACGGTTCTGTCCGGAGTCACGCAGATCAGCTCCTCGACCGGCCACGCGTGTGCGGTGCTCGCGGATCGCACCGTTCGGTGCTGGGGTCTCAACGCGTTCGGTCAGCTCGGCGACGGCTCGACAACCAGTCGGCTGCGCCCCGTCCAGCCGGCGGGCCTGTCCGACGTCGCGTCCGTCGCCACGGGCAACCGCGACACGTGCGCGGTGCTCGCCGATCACACCGCCCGCTGCTGGGGGGCCGACGATTCCGGCGAGCTCGGCGACGGGGGGACGACCGGCCAGGACAAGCCGACGGCGGTTCGCGGGCTGTCCGGCGCGACCAGCATCGTCCCCGGCGTGTCACGCACGTGCGCGCTGCTCACCGCCCGAACGGTCACGTGCTGGGGCGACACCGGCGGCAGCCCCCTGTCGAACAGCAACGCCGCGTCGCCTCACCTCACCCCGACCCCGATCGCCGGCCTGTCCGGCGTCACCGCAATCTCGGGATTCGGTGAGCACATCTGCGCGTTGTCCGAATCGGTCCACTGCTGGGGCAGCAACGACTCCGGACAACTCGGCGACGACAGCACGACCGACCGCACCGGTCCGGTCCCGGTGGGGCTGCACGCAGGCTAGCTGGATAGGCGGCACGATCCACTTCGCTGGCTCCAGCGCGCCGCCGGCCTTCTATGCTGCAGGTTGGAGTCGGCGACGCAACCATGGCGTGGGGGCAAGCATGGCCAAGTATCTGGCGATCATCACTTACACCGCCGAGGGCCTCAAGGGCTTGATAGACAAGGGCGGCACCGCTCGGGTTGAGGCCTCGCGCGAACTCGTGGCCAGTGTCGGCGGCTCGCTCGAGAGCTTCTATTTCGCCCTCGGCGCCGATGACGCGTATATCGTCTGCGACCTGCCGGACAACGTGGCCGCGGCCTCCACGGCGATCGCGGCTGCGGCCTCGGGCATGGTGGTCAACCGGATGGTGCCGCTGCTGACGGCTGAGGAGGTCGACCGAGCGACGGCCGCCAGGACGTCCTACCAGCCTCCCGGCGCCTGAAGCGGTGGTGCTGTAACGGCCTTGGGAGGCTGAGCTGACGAGCATTCGGACCGTACGGGTGGGCGATACTGGGATTGAACCAGTGACCCCTACCGTGTCAAGGTAGTGCTCTCCCACTGAGCTAATCGCCCGTATTCGGTTGTCGAACGACCTGCGAGGCGGCGGCGGGAATCGAACCCGCGTACAGGGCTTTGCAGGCCCTTGCCTAAGCCACTCGGCCACGCCGCCGGATGGGCCGGCGATCCGACCGCTCCTGCCTTCCGCCCGACACGATCCCCTGACGAGATCAGCGGTTCGGCGGGAGGTGGACCCCGAGCGGACGACGGGATTCGAACCCGCGACCCTCACCTTGGCAAGGTGATGCGCTACCAGCTGCGCTACGTCCGCGAAGCACCTACGCGATGTCAGGCACCGGCCGATGACTCTAGCCGATCGTAGAACACCGCTTCAAACCGGCTCGGCCCCTCGGCACAGACAACCCTGACGCGGCGACGACCCGGCGTCCGGACAAGGCGGTCCGGGTAGGTTCGTCCGGTGAGCATCTGCGGCCGAGGCGCCGAATTCGCGCAGCGCATCCTCGGGACGGTCGGCGCCGCGCAGCCGACCACGGCCACCGGCGCCGGGCGCGAGGTCGGCGTCGGCCGCCCGGTGCAGGTTGCGGGGCACGCCGCCCCGGGGCCGCAGGGGCTGCTCACCGCGCCGATCTCCGGACGGCCCTGCGTCTGGTACCGCGTCGCGCGGTCGCCGTTCAAGGACCCCTCCGGAACCGTCGGCATGCACGAGTACGAGGCGAAGGTTCCGGCCTACGTCCCGTCGTCGTCCGCGCCGCCCACCCAGATGTCGACGCAGCGACGCTTCGCGCAGCAGATCGAGGACTCGCACGCACCGTTCGTGGTCGTCGACGACACGGGCCGGGTCGAGATCGACCCGGACGACGCCATCGTCGACTCGGATGTCGTCACCACCAACGAACTACGCCACGGCGACGAGCGCCGGTCGATCGCCCTGGTGCAGGAGTGGATCATTCCGCCGGACCAGCAACTGCTGGCCTACGGCGTGCCGTCGCGAATCGATCCGGCCGACGCCGCCGCCGGATCGCAAGAGCCGTCGCTGGTCCGCCTGGCGGCGGCCGATCCGGTGTCGCTGCTGGTCAGCACGCACGAGCAGCGCTACATCGAGGGCCGGGCGAACGAGACGATGCACCACTCGGTGCTCGGCAACCCGAAGGCGATCGCTTGGCGCGTGGGCGGGGTGATCGTCGCCTTCCTGGTTATCGGATGGGCGCTGCTGGCCCTCGCGCTCACCGGCGTGATCTGAGCCCGTCTCGACGCGGTGCGGCCCGGGCGTCGACTGCCCGCCCGGGCCGGATCGTTCGCCGATGGTGGACCGCTACTCCTCGCCGGCGCCCCAGTCCTCGTCCGAGGCGTCCGGCGCGTCGGGCTTGTTCCAGTCCGAGTCGATGGCGCCGGCGGTGCCGTTGATGAGCGCGGACAGCCCCGTGCCTTTGACCGGCCCCTGGGTCACGAGGTCACCGGCTTTCTCCACGCCCTTCTCCTTGCCCCAGTCCTTGAGGCGGTCGTTGTAGGTCTCTTTCCACTCCGGCGGTTTGGCGTGCCGTGGCGCGTGGCTGGGCGTGCCGTTGCTTGCGCTCTTGCCGTCGGAGCCCTCCGAACCCTTGGACCCGGACTCGCCTTCGTCGCCGTGCGAGCCCTTCGCGCCGTCCGCGCCTTTCGCGCCCGGCTCCTCGCCACCTTCGGGCTTCGCGTGCTTGCCCGGCTCGTGCGGCTCCTCCTTCTCGCCGCGGTGATTGACCCGGTCGACCGCGACGTTCATCGCGACCTCGCCGGCGCTGTCGACCGTCGCCTTGCCGAACTCGGCCAGGATGCCGCTGTCGCCGTTGTGCTCCTGCGCCATGATGTCGGCGGCGTCGGCGATGGCGATGGCCGCGGTTGCCGCCGCCATCAGGGCGATCAGGACGATCCGGCCGACGCTGAGGACGGTGGAGCAGGTGGCGGTCACCGCCTCGCCCTCGGCCCAGATCGCCTCGGACGCCCCGAGATCGCCGACGACGCTGGCCGCGGCGGCGTAGAACGCGGTGGCCTCGGCCATCTCGATACCCCCGATGACCAGGCACATGGCCGGCCAGGCGGCGATCGGCGGGCACAGCACGTCGAGGGTGGTGCCGACGGCCATCGCGTAGTTGTGGCTGTCACCGAGCTGCGCCTCGAGCTGGCGGATCTCGGTGTCGAACTTGTTGCGGTCCTCGCCGGTCCAGTAGTCGCGGGGCAGGTCGGCGCACAGCGCGGTCAGCCGGGTCTGCGCCTCTTGGATCTTGTTGGCTGCGTCCAGCCACTTCGTGCCGCCCTCGCCCAGTGCGAACGGCCCGCCCGAGCCGTCGCCCATGGTCTTGCTGTTGACGATGTTCTGCGGCCAGATGTCCGCGTAGTCGGTCATCGCCTGCGCGATCATGACCGTGGCATTCACCGCATCGTCGGCGGAGATCAATCCCATCGTGTGGCTCCTCGCGTTACTTCGCGCCGACAGTGCTGTTCTGCTCGGCCTCTTCCCAGACCTTGGCGGTCGAGCGAAGCCGTTCCTGTATCGACTCGACGTGCTTGTGCTTGCTTTCCGTGTCACGCACGCCGAAGTCGTGCGCGCTCGGGTACGCGATGGCCATGTCCAGCCCGTAATGACTGAACGCCGCGCCGCCGACCTCGGCCTCCTCGATGAGCTCGCCGGCCTCCTTCAAGGCCTCGAGCACCTCCTCCAGCTCGTCGGCCAGCTTTCGCAGCGCCTCGATGGTTATCTTCTCTGCGTCACTCACCCAAGACCCCCAGATCTACGCACACGCGGCAAGATTAGCTCAGCCTAAAGGAAAATCTACGCAATACGGGACGCAGCCGGATCACGCACAGTCAGCGCGCGAGTAGCCGGGTCCAGAGCTGGTTCACCCGGGCGGCGAGCTGCTCCCGGTCGCCGTCGTTGCGCACCACCTCGTGGGCCACGGCCCGGCGCTGCTCGTCGCTCGCCTGCGCGTCGATCCGGGCCCGGGCCTGGGCTTCGGTCAGCCCGCGCTCGGCCAGCCGGCGCAGCCGGGTCGCGAGATCGGCCTCCACCACCACCACGACGTCGAAGCCGCCGGCCAGGTCGTTCTCGGCGAGCAGCGGCACGTCGTAGACGACGATGGCGCCCGGCGGCGCGCCGGCCATCAACTGGGCCGAACGCCGCCCCACCAGCGGATGGACGATGCCGTTCAGGTCGTCGCGGGCCGCCTCGTCGGAGAACACGATCTCGGCCAGGCGGGCCCGGTCGAGCTCGCCGTCCGGACCTACCACGCCGGGCCCGAATCGCTCGACGACGGCCGCGAATCCCGGGGTGCCGGCCCGGACCACCTCGCGGGCCAGGGCGTCGGCGTCGATGATCACGGCGCCGTGCTCGGCGAGCAGGGCGGCCACGGTGCTCTTGCCCGCGCCCAGTCCCCCGGTCAGCCCGACTCGCATGCCGGCGACGCTAGCTGACCCCCAGACACGACGAAGCCCCGGACCGGAGTCCGGGGCCGTCGTTCGCGGTGCTACCGGCCGGCGAGCTTCTCGCGCAGCGCGGCCAGCGCCTCGTCCGAGGCGAGCGTGCCGCTGTTCTCCGGCTGGTCGGAGGTGTAGGACGTGGCCTCGCCGACCTCGGCCGCCGCCTCGGCGTCGGCCTTCTGCGCATCGGCCAGCTGCTTGCGGTGCGCGTCGAAGCGCTCGCGGGCGGCGGCGTAGCGCTTCTCCCACTCCTCGCGCTGCGAGTCGTAGCCCTCCAGCCACTCCTGGGTGTCCGGGTCGAACCCCTCGGGGTAGATGTAGTTGCCCTTGTCGTCGTACTGGGCCTCCATGCCGTACTGCGCGGGGTCCCAGTTGTCCTCGGTCAGCTGGCCCTCGTTGGCCTGCTTGAGCGAGAGCGAGATGCGGCGACGCTCCAGGTCGATGTCGATGACCTTGACCAGCAGCTCGTCGCCTACCTGCACGACCTGCTCGGGGATCTCGACGTGCCGCTCGGCCAGCTCGGAGATGTGCACCAAGCCCTCGATACCGTCCTGCACCCGGACGAACGCGCCGAACGGCACCAGCTTGGTGACCCGGCCGGGCACGACCTGGCCGATCTGGTGCGTGCGGGCGAACTGACGCCACGGGTCTTCCTGGGTGGCCTTCAGCGACAGCGACACGCGCTCGCGGTCGAGATCGATGTCGAGTACCTCGACGGTGACCTCCTGGCCGACCTCGACGACCTCGCTCGGGTGGTCGATGTGCTTCCAGGACAGCTCCGACACGTGCACCAGACCGTCGACGCCGCCGAGGTCCACGAATGCACCGAAGTTCACGATGCTGCTGACCACACCGTTGCGGACCTGGCCCTTGGCCAGCTTGTTCAGGAACTCGCTGCGCACCTCGGACTGGGTCTGCTCCAGCCACGCCCGGCGCGACAGCACGACGTTGTTGCGGTTCTTGTCCAGCTCGATGATCTTGGCCTCGAGGGTGCGCCCCACGTAGGGCTGCAGGTCGCGCACCCGGCGCATCTCGACCAGCGACGCGGGCAGGAAGCCCCGCAAGCCGATGTCGAGGATCAGGCCACCCTTGACCACCTCGATGACGGTGCCCTCGACGACCTCGTCGTTCTCCTTCTTCTGCTCGATCGTGCCCCAGGCGCGCTCGTACTGGGCGCGCTTCTTGGACAGGATCAGCCGGCCCTCCTTGTCCTCCTTCTGGAGAACCAGGGCCTCGATCTCGTCGCCGACCTTGACGACCTCGTTCGGGTCGACGTCGTGCTTGATGGAGAGTTCGCGCGAGGGGATGACACCCTCGGTCTTGTAGCCGATGTCGAGCAGTACCTCGTCGCGGTCGACCTTGACGATGGTGCCTTCGACGATGTCGCCGTCGTTGAAGTATTTGATTGTCTTGTCGATGGCGGCGAGGAAGTCGTCGGACGAGCCGATGTCGTTTACGGCGACCTGGGGCGTGCTCGGAGGTGTCATGGTGGACGTCATGGAGTGAGTAGGTTCCAAGGATCGATGTGGCGCGCCGCGGGCCCTGTCGCCGGTGAACGCGCCTCTCCGCTGCCGGCCGGGCCGAGCAGCTAAGCGGGAAACGTGCATGACGAGCGGCGAGCCTGCTCCCTGTCGAGGCACGCAGACCCAACAACGCAATTCACAGCCTACGGAAGCGACGCCGCGCAGGCAACGCCGGGGCCGGTTTTCCGGCGGTTCGTGGCCACGCGGTGAACGCGTCGTAGCGTCGGATCGAACGCCGCCGCGCGATACCGTGCGCGGCATGGACGCCGATGTGATCGTAGTGGGCGGCGGCCTCGCCGGGCTGGTCGCCACCGCCGAATTGGCCGACGCGGGGCGCCGGGTCGTCCTGGTCGACCAGGAACCCGAGCAGTGCCTGGGCGGGCAGGCGTTCTGGTCGTTCGGCGGGCTGCTGTTCGTCGACTCGCCCGAGCAGCGCCGGATGCGCATCCGCGACTCGCGCGAGCTGGCCTGGCAGGACTGGCTGGGCACCGCCGCCTTCGACCGGCCCGAGGACCACTGGCCGCGCAAGTGGGCCGAGGCCTACGTCGACTTCGCCTGCGGCGAGAAGCGGGCCTGGCTGCACGCGATGGGCGTGCGCTGGTTCCCGGTCGTCGGCTGGGCCGAGCGGGGCGGCTACGGCGCGATCGGGCACGGCAATTCGGTACCGCGCTTCCACATCACGTGGGGCACCGGCCCCGGATTGCTCGCACCGTTCGTCGCCCGGGTGCGTGCGGCTGCCGAGCGCGGCCTGGTCACGCTGCGCTTTCGCCATCGCGTCGACGAGCTGACGGTGACCGACGGGGTCGTCGACGGCGTGCGCGGCACGGTGCTCGAGCCGAGCGACGTGCCGCGCGCCGCGCCGAGCTCGCGCACCCCGGTCGGCGCCTTCGAGCTGCGCGCGCCGGCGGTGGTCGTGACCTCGGGCGGTATCGGCGGCGACTTCGACCTGGTGCGGGCGAACTG
>Ga0081455_10003253_pt1 | contig 18811 bp, 20 predicted proteins | sample TabmetS3T2R1_FD_70207 | JGI IMG/M metagenome (GOLD analysis project Ga0081455, IMG submission 70207) | Tabebuia heterophylla rhizosphere microbial communities from the University of Puerto Rico - S3T2R1 | ecosystem: Host-associated > Plants > Roots > Rhizosphere ... | reverse complement strand
GGCCTCGCCTGCGGCGAGGTCTCGCCCCTGGCGTGGCGGATTCTCGAGACGGGCGCCGACGCGTTCATGACGATCGATGATGAAGCCGCAATCGATTGCATGCGGCTGTTGGCTGACGGCCGTTTCGGCGACGATGCCGTTGTGGCGGGAGAATCGGCCGTCGCGGGGCTTGCCGGCCTGCTGATGGCGAGCGCCGATGCCGACGCGCGCGCTCGCCTCGATCTGCGCCGCGATAGTCGCGTGCTGGTCTTCGGCACCGAAGGAGCGACGGATCCGCAGGTTTACTGCAACATCGTCGGGCGACGACCCGATGAGGTCCAGCGGAGCACACGATGAGCGGCAGCCTGGCTGATGCGGTTTGTCGCGACATCGATGCGGCGCGCGAGGAATTGATCGAGCTGTGTGGTCGGCTCGTGGCGGCGGTGAGCGTCAATCCGCCGGGTCGCACCGCCGAGGCAGCCGAGGTCGTGCACGCCTACCTGTCCAGGCACGGCATCACGGCGGAAAAAATCGCTGCCGACGATGAAGCTCCCAATATTATCGGCCGCGTCGAGGGCGGTGCCGGCGGACGCCATGTCGTCTTCAATGCGCACATGGACACCATGGAAGCCGGCGACGAGGCCGCGTGGACGGTTCCCGTCACGCGTCTTACGCGCCGTGATGGACGCCTCTATGGGCTCGGCATGGGCAACATGAAAGGCGCGCTGGCCGCCATGTGCCTCGCGACGGCCGTTCTCAAGCGGTACAGCAACACATGGAACGGGCGTTTGACGATGACCGCCGTCTCCGATGAGGTCATGTTCGGCGAACGCGGCACTGTCTACCTGCTGCGCGCGCGCCCCGAGGTTGCCGGCGACTTCCTCATCAGCGGCGAAGGCCCAGGCTTCATGCATTTCGCCGTCGCCGAGAAGGGCTTGCTCTGGCTTGACGTGGAAGCGCGCTCTCCCGGCGGACATGCTTCACGGGCGCTGCGCGGAGAGACCGCGGTCATGAAGCTCGCCGCCTTCCTGGCGCGCCTCGACGCGATGAACGACGTGTACGCGACGCTGCCGCGCGAGCTCGAGGGCGTGAGCGGCGGCGAGGGCAATCTCGGGCTACGGCTTTCGCTCAATGCGGGAACGCTGGCCGCCGGCACGGTTCGCAGCCAGGTGGCGACGCGGGCGCAGGCACAGATCGATATTCGCCTTCCACCCGGCATCAGCGCGCAGGCGTGCGAGACGATGATCCGCAAGCAGATGGACGGCGACGACATCAGCATCGCGGTGGTCAAGGCCTGGGACGCCAATTGGACCGCGCTCGACAACCCGTTGGTGGCCGAGCTGGCGACCGCGGCGACTGCGGTGCGCGGCGCTGCGCCACCCTTCGTGGTCCGTTTGCCGGGCAGCGATGCCCGCCGCTGGCGCGATCTCGGGGTCCCGGCAGTCTGTTATGGTCCGCAGCCGACGCTGTCGGCCGGTATCGACGACTATGTGAACGAGCAGGATGTCGTCGACTGCGCCAAGATCTATGCGCGCACCACGCTTGCGCTGATGCGACGCTGAGATCAGCGGCTACATCGTCGCCTGCACCATCAGAGATAATGCGCGCACAGCCGCGCGCGTCGTCTTGAAGATCGGCACGTCCGCGCCTTCAAGATCCGCCGTCCAGCGCTGCTGCGCCTCTCCGCCATAGATCACGAGCGCGACCGGCTTGTTGTAGGTGCGGCGCAGTTGCCGAAACAGCTCGCCGAACTCCGGGAAATCGGCGTTGGCCGGCGCGAGCAAAGTGCATAGGACGACGTCGACATTGGGGTCGGCAAACAACGCGGTCAGTCCCACCTCGTGCGCCTGGCGCGGTCCCTTGACGTCGATGCTGATCCAGAAATCGAACGGATTGGCCGGTTCGAGCCAATCCGGGAGGATCGTCCGCATGGCGGCGAGTGTCGCGGGCTCGAACGTGGCAAGCTCCAGACCGCCCTCGACCAATAGGTCGGTGGAGATCACGCCGAGCGCGCCGCTCGTCGTGGCGATACCCGCACGCTTGCCGCGGGGCTTCGGCAGCAAGACCAAGGCGCGCAGCGCGTTGAGAAACTCGTCCTCGTCCTCAGCGCGTGCGATGCCATATTGCCGCAGCGCCCCGTCGAGGACGTCGTCATCGGACGCGAGCGAGCCGGTATGCGAGGCGGAGGCCTTCGCACCGTCCTTGGTGCGGCCAGGCTTGAGCACGACGATCGGCTTCGATTTGCGTACCTCAAGCGCTTTATCGAAGAACGCGCGTGGGTTGCGGATGCTCTCGATGTAGAGGCCGATGACCTTGGTTGCCGGATCGTCCGCGACGAAATTCAGGAAGTCGAGCTCGTCGACGTCGACCTTGTTGCCGACATCGATGCTCTTGCCGACCGGCAGGCGCTGGCTCGCGCCGCTCATGACGTGCAGCATGACAGCGCCGGTGAAGATGCCGGTCTGGGTGAAAAACGACACACCGCCGCTCTGCCAGCGGGGAAAATTGACGAAGCTCCCCATCATGCCGATCTCGGCATTGACCATCCCGATTGTGTTGGGACCGGCGAGCAGCAATCCGGACGCGCGGGCGATTTCGCGCAAGCGCTCCTCATCGCCGCGGCCTTTTTGGCTGGCTTCCGAGAAGCCCGCGGTGATGATACAGGCAGCGCGCGCGCCAGCAGCGATGCACTGCTTGACCGCGTCCTCCACATGCTGCTGCGGCAGCACGATATAGACAAGATCGACCTTTTCCGGCACGTCGGCGAGCGTGGGATAGGCGGTCTTGCCCATGATCTGCGTCGCGGTGCGATTGATCGGGTAAAGCGGGCCGCGGAAATCGCCTTTGGCCAGATTGTCGAACAGAACACCCCCCGATTTGGTCGGGTTGGCCGAGGCGCCGATCACTGCGATCGAGCGCGGCGCGACCAAGGGCGTGATGTCCCGCATGCAATGCTCCTACGAACGAAGAACGATCAGCGCGTCGAGCGCGAGCGCACCGCTTTCGGTGACTGCGAGAGGATTGATCTCGATCTCGGATATCTCGCGCGCGACCACGGGCTGCTGCGACAGATCCGAGAGGGCGCGCAGCACATCGACGACCGCGCGGCGGTCGCGCGGCGCGGCTCCGCGCGCCCCCGAAAGAAGCCGCGTGGCGGGCCGCTCGGTCAGCAGCGCCTCGATATCCTCACCGCGCAGCGGTGCCAGCCGGAATGAGACCTGCCGCAGCGTTTCGACATAGATGCCGCCCAGGCCGAAAATCACCACCGGTCCGAAGTGAGGATCGTTGCGCAGCGCCGCGATCCATTCCGGCTGCGCCGGCCGATAGGCTTCAACCAGGAAGCCCTCGAGCACGATGTTCTGTCGATAGGCTGCGACGCGGGCTGCAATCGTCCGGCAGGCCGCTTGCGCGCCGGCCGGCGAATCGACTGGAAATATCACCGCGCCAGCTTCGGTCTTATGCGTCAATTGATGCGCGACCGCCTTGACCACGACGGGGGGACCGATCGCCTCGACGGCGGCGGGCGCTTCATCGGCGGCGCCGACGACGCGGCCTGGCGGCACAGGAATGCCATGTGCTTGCAGGAACGCCTTCGCTTCGGGCTCGGACAAGACGTTGCGGTGCTGCGCGCGAGCAGTCGAGACGAGCGTGGCAACATCGGCGAACGTTTGGCTCGGCAGCGGGCGCCGCACGTCGCCCAGATCAATGGTCGACACGCAAGACCACCTTACCGAACTGCTTTGCCGATTCGAGATAGCGATGCGCATCCGCCGCTTCCCGCAGCGGAAAAATCCGATCGATCACGGTCTTCAACTTGCCGCTGCCCAAGAGCGGCATCATCACTTCGAGGTCATGTTTGGTGGCACTGTTCGAACCGATGATTTGCAGCTCCTTGTGGAAGATGTAGTTCACGGGGACCTTGCAATCGTAGGACTTGGTTCCGCCGACAGTCACGACGCGGCCCCCGCGGGTGAGGCAGCGGATCGATTTTTCCAGGAAATCCCCGCCGACGTGCTCGACCACGACATCGACGCCGCGTTTTTTGGTGCGCTTGAGAATTTCCTCGACGAAATCGACGTCGTTGTAGTTGATGACTTCGTCGGCACCGAGTTCCTTTGCGCGCTCGAGCTTCCAGTCGGCGCTCGACGTGGTGTAGACGTAAGCGCCCGCCAGCTTGCAGATTTGGATCGCCGCCATGCTCACGCCGGAGCTCGCGGAGTTCACCAGCACGGTCTCGCCGGCGCGCAGGTTGGCGCGATCGATCAGCATATGCCACGCCGTTCCGAAGGCATTGGGGAATGCCGCCGCCTGCTCGAATGTCACGCTGTCGGGCAGCGGGATCAGGTGATCGGCGGGCAATTTGACATATTGCGCGTAAGCACCGTGTTCGTGCGCGCCGAGATAGCGATAATCGCTGGCACAGCGGTTGTGATGCCCGGCCATGCATTGCTCGCAGCGACCGCATGGAAGGATCCACCAGCTCGTCACCCGCGCGCCGATCGGGATGTCGCTCGCCGTCTCCGGGCCGAGCGCAACGAATTCTCCGCCGAAATCGCCACCGAGAATATGCGGAAACTTTCCCTTGTTCGGCTTGTAACGGCCCGCACGTGCCATCAGGTCATAGCCATTGAGGCTCACCGCATGCACCTTGACCAGCGCCTCGCCCCGTTGGAGCTGCGGTACGCGGAAGTCGGTATATTTGAGAACGTCGGCGTCCCCGTATTGCTCGAAGATGACAGCCTTCATCTGCGTTGGGACCAATTTCACCTCCGCGGGACTGTTGCAGCGGGTTTAGCCGGCCTTCGCGCTCATCTGCCGCGCGGCGAGAATCTTGCCGCGCCAGTGGGCGCCGGCGGTGGTCGGCGGGTAGCGCGGCGGATTCTTCGTGTCCATGCAGCTTTCGAGGCAGCGCACCTCGACATCGTGATCGGGTACGAAGAAGTAGGCAATCGACATGCGGTCCACGTGTCGGCGGACCTCCTCGGGTGGATTGACCACGCGATGAATGGTGGAGACCCATTTGTCGTTGGTCCACCGCATCAGAAGATCTCCGATATTGATGATGAATCCCTCTTCGATCAGCGGCACATCCGCCCAATCGCCGCCGCGGCAGAGGACCTGGAGTCCGCCGGGGGCGTTCTCGCCTTTAAGGATAGTGAATGCGCCATAGTCCGAGTGGGCGCCGGCGCGCAGTTGCCCCGCTTCGGGAGGCCGCTCCTGAGCAGGATAGTAGTTGATGCGCATATTGGTGACGTGCCGTTTGCTGCGCCGTACGAAGAAGTCCTCGTCGAGATCGAGCGCCAGCGCGAAGATGCGCATCAGCTGTGCCGACAGTGCTTCCATGACACGCCAATAGTCACTCACCGCGCGGCGGAGCTGCGGCCCATCCTCGGGCCACAGATTGGGATGGGCATGAACCGGCCCAAAGTTCTCGGTCCAGTACGGGTCGTTGTCGGTTTCGAGCGGTCCGAAGCCCAAGCTCTCCATCAGGTCAGGCGGCGCCTTTTGCCCCATCGTGAGGCCGAGGCTCTGTCCGGCCAGACTGTTATAGCCGCGGCTGATGCCGGGCCCCGGCCGCTTGATGCGCATCTTCTCATCAACCGGGCGAGCGAAGAAAGCGCGACTCTCGGCGAAGACAGCCTTGATCTTTTCGGCCGGTACGCCATGACCGGTGATGACGAAGAAGCCGACATGCTCGCAGGCATGCTTCACCGCGGCGACGACCGTTCGGCGCGCCGCCGGATCGCCATGCGCAAACGGCGCGATATCGATCACAGGCACCGTCACGGCCGCGTCGGCGACACGCTCGCGGCCCGGCGTGAAATCGGCGTTCGCTTCGTGCAACATCATGCGTCTCATGCTGCCCGGCGCTGCGTAAATCGGTCGCGCCTTGTCAGGGGACGGAATTTTGTATACTAAAATTCAGTCAATTCAATAGCTGTGGCTACGGCGCAAGCTTGCTCAAGCGCCGGCCACGAGATCGGCGGCACGCAATTTGCAATAGCACGGGCTGCGCCGCCCGAACGGAGGGAGAGCAAGACAATGCGTTGTGGCAGCAAGATTCGCGTTTCCCTTACATTGGCAGCGATCTGCGTATGCGCGTTGGGACAGCGGGGCGCTCAAGCCGCGGATAAAATCACCTTCGTAACCGATTTTGGCTACAACGGACGGCACGCCTATTACTTTGTCGCGCTCGAAAAAGGGTACTATGCCAAGCAAAATCTCGACGTCCAGATCGTGCGCGGGCAAGGATCCGCGGACGCGGTGAAGCAGGTCGCAGCCGGAACGGCGCAGCTTGGATTCGCCGACACCGCAGCCGTTATTCTCGGCCGCGGCAACGATCAGATCCCGGTCAAGCTCGTCGCCATGGTCTACGCCAAGCCGCCGCACGCGATATTCGTGCTCAAGGAGTCGGGGATCGCGAAGCCGAAGGACCTCGAAGGCAAGAAGATCGCCGACACCGCCTTCAGCGCCGTTCCGAAGCTGTTTGACGCCTACGCGAAAGCCGCCAAGATCGACGCGAGCAAGGTGACTTGGCTTGTTGCCGCGGCGGATACGCTGCCGGGGATGCTGACCACCGGCCGCGCCGACGGCATCGGCCAGTTCACGGTGGGCGAGCCGCTCCTGGCAAAAAGCGCCGCGCCCAAGCAGGTTCTTGCGCTTACCTATGCGGACGCCGGCCTCAACCTCTATGGCAACGGCATCATTGCCAGCGACAGCCTGATCAAATCGAACCCGGACCTCGTCCGGCGCTTTGTCAGCGCGACAATGCAGGGCCTCAAGGAGGCCATTGCCGACCCGCAGGAGGCGGGAGCAATCATGCACAAGTATCACCGGGCGGTCGACGCGGATGTCGCTGCGGGCGAGACGAAGATCGTGGGCACGCTTACGGAACAGCCGCTCGGCGTCCTGGATGGCGACCGAGTGAAGAAGGCAATCGACATCGTCGGCGGCGCCTTTAGCCTGAAATCCGCGGTTACACCGGAGGACATCTACGCGCCGGGGTTCGTCGCGAAGTGACGTCTGAAATCAGCCGGCAGTCACTTGAGCAAAATCCATATCGAGGGCCTGCACAAGACCTATAGCTCGAGCCACGGGCCCGTGACGGCCCTCCAGGATGTCTCTCTCTCGATCAAACAAAACGAGTTCGTTACGCTGGTCGGCCCGTCTGGATGCGGAAAGTCGACACTGCTGAAGCTGATCGGCGCGCTTATCAGGCCGTCGCGCGGCAAGCTGCTGTTTGACGGCGCTCAGCTCCTGCGGCCCACCCGCGACGTCGGCATCGTATTCCAAGAGGCCGTGCTGCTCGAGTGGCGCACGGTGCTCGACAACGTTCTGTTGCCGACCGAAATCCTCGGACTCGACAAGGGAAAATCGCGCAAGCGCGCGATGGACCTCATCAACCTGGTCGGCCTTGCCGGGTTCGAGAGGCGCTATCCACGCGAATTGTCCGGCGGCATGCAGCAGCGGGTGTCGCTCTGCCGCGCGCTGATCCACAATCCTTCGGTTCTGCTGATGGATGAGCCTTTTGCGGCGCTCGACGCGATGACGCGCGAGGAACTCGGCTTCGAGTTGATGCGGATCTGGGACACGGACAAGAAAACCGTGGTCTTTGTGACGCACAACATCACCGAGGCCATTCTTCTCGCTGATCGCGTCGTGGCCATGACGCCGCGGCCGGGCCGCATCGCTCGCATCGTGGACGTCGATCTTTCCCGCCCGCGCACGATCGAGATGGAATTCACGGAGAAATTCAAGTCGTACTCGGAGCAGATCCGAGAAGTCATCTATCACGGCCCCGGAGCAAGCCGCTCATGACCGCCGAACCCAGCGCTGCCAGCCTCTATGAGGACGAGTCGCTCGAGCCCGCCGATTCCACGCTGAAGGCGGTGCTGGGCGCCACGGTGACACTCATCGCGCTAACGCTTCTATGGGAGGTGCTGGTACGCCAGTTTCAAGTGCCCGCCTGGCTCCTGCCATCTCCGAGTTTGATAGCCCAATCGATGGTGGAATGGCGTTCCGAACTGGTCGGACATTCCATGGTTACCCTCTACGAGACCGTAGTCGGCTTTGCGCTCGCCATCGCGATCAGCGTTCCGCTCGCGGTCGCCGTCGTCTATTCGCCGTTCCTTCAGAATACCATCTACCCCATCCTGCTGGCATTGCAGTCGATGCCCAAGGTGGCCATTGCACCACTGCTTGCTTTATGGATCGGTTTTGGAACGCTCCCGAAGATCGTCGTGGTGTTCCTGGTCTGCTTTTTCCCGATCATCGTCGCGACCGCAACCGGTCTCGCCGCCGTACCGGCCCCACTGATGGACCTGATCCGGTCCTTGTCGGCAAGTTCCTTGCAGACTTTCGTCAAGATTCGCTTTCCGACTGCCATGCCGCACATCTTCGTTGGACTCAAAATCGCCATCACCTTCGCGGTGATCGGCGCGGTGATCGGTGAATTCGTCGGTTCCGAGAGCGGCCTTGGCTACCTCATTCTGGTGTCGACCTCGCAGTCGCGCACTCCGCTGGCGTTCGGTGCGCTTGTCTTGTTGACCATTATGAGCATCGTGCTCTACTACGGCATCGCGCTCGTTGAGCGCATCGTGGTGCCCTGGGCGCCGCGAAACTAGAATCAGCTCGCCGCGCTCGTGGGATGAAATCGCCAATCCGCAAGGCCGCGCCAGGAAAGCGCCGGGACCCGAAAGCCCGGAAAATCATGGCCAAACGCCGCCCGGTCGCGCGCGGCGATCAGCGGGGCCCCGTGCGCCGCGAATCGATGCATCAGCGCCGGGAATCGCTTGGCGATTTTGCCTATCGAACCATGCGCGAGGCCATTCGGTCGGGGAAATTCAGGTCAGGCGAACATCTGCGCGAGGCCGATGTGGCCAAGTGGCTGAACATCAGCCGCACGCCGGTACGCGAGGCATTCCATCGGATCATCTCCGAGGGCCTGCTCACCAACGGGCCGTGGAATGGCGTGATGGTCGCCGAGCTCGATGCGCAACAGCTGGCGCAACTTTACGCGGTGCGCGCGGCGCTCGAAGGCACGGCCGCGGCGCTGGCGGCGCAACATGCGACTAAAGCCGAAGTGCAGCGCCTGTTCCAGATCGCCAAGTCCGAGGCGCGTGCCAAGAATGATCCGGCAAAGCTCGTTATCATCAACAGCGAGCTGCACAAGACCCTCTATGGCGCCGCGCACAATCGGTATCTGCTGCAGTCCATCACCACGGTCGTCGACGCGCTCGGCCTATTGCGCCACTCGACCTTTGTCCTGCCCGGCAGCATTGAAATGGCGCACCGCGAACATCTGCAAATCATCACCGCCATTCGCGATCGGAATGCTGCGGAAGCAGAGCGGCTTGCCAGGGAGCACGTCAATCACGCCTTGGCCATGCGGCTCGAGCTACAGCGCCTACGATCCGGTCGTGCCCAGGCGCGGGGCGCGGCGGAATGCACCTCAACGTAGTCGAGTGTCAGCGCACGCTTGCAGGTTACGCCGGTCTGCAAGCTGCAAGTTCGCTGGTTGGCGGCCGTCCACGAGCATCTCGACAATATCGAGAGGCAGCAGCGTAAGCCGCAGGATGCGGCCGACTTAGTTGAACTGATACCCTCGGCGGAGGCGATCTCCGCAGACGTGTCCGTTCAGTGCCAAAACAGATACAAGAGTGGTGGCAGCGCGACATGCGCAGAAGCATTCCAAATCCGCCAGGCGGTAGTAATGTCGCAAGCGGGAGGGTTTGCCTCTCGCCTATACTCCTGCGCTGAAAATCCGGAGGAAGTCATGGTCCGTCGCCTTCCTGCGCCCTGTTGTATCGGCCTGGTTCTCGCGTGGATCGTGGCGGTGAGCTGCAACTTGGCGCCGGCTCAAGGCACGTTTCCGAGCAAGCCGGTGAAGTTTCTCATTCCCTATCCTGGCGGCGGCTCGAACGACGTGCTTGCCAGGATCGTCGGCGACAAGCTGCAGGCAAAGTGGGGACAATCGGTCATTATCGAAAATCGCACCGGCGGAAGCGGCAACATCGGCGCAGCCGCCGTCGCGCAAGCAGAGCCGGACGGCTACACCTTGCTGGTATCGGCGAGTCCACCGCTTGCCACCAATCAGAGCCTCTACAAGCAAATGTCGTTCAACCCTGAGGAGTTTGTGCCGATCACCGTATTCGGCTCGGTATCCAACTTGGTGATCGTGCGCAACGGGCTGCCGGTGAACTCGCTGAAGGACCTGATCGCCTACGCAAAGGCCAATCCCGGGAAACTCGTCTATGGCAGTCAAGGCGTCGGCAACACCCCACATCTCACCGCCAACATGTTCATGAACATGACCGGGACCAAGTTGGTGCACGTGCCCTATCGCGGAGAGACCCTCGTGTACAATGACATGTTGGGCGAGCGCGTCGACGTCTTCTTCGGCAATATTGCGGGCGCACTCGCGCTCTACCGCGACGGCAAGCTCAAGGTGCTGGCGGTGACCGATAAGGCGCGCGCATCAGCAATGCCCGAGGTGCCCACCGTGGCCGAGGCCGGACTTCCCGACCTGTTGTCCGGCGCCTGGTATGCGATGGTCGGGCCGCCCAAACTGAGCTCAGAGCTGCGGGACCAGATCGCCAAGGCGACAATCGAGACGCTGAAGATGCCCGACGTGCAACAGAAATTCCGCGCGCTCAGCATCGAGCCCGACGGCCGCCCGCCGGCCGAAACGGCCGCCTTCATCAAGGACGAGGTGAAGCGCTGGGGTCAGGTGATCCGCGCGAACAATATCGTGTTGGAATGAGCACGTGGCGCGATCCTTAGTACACCTTCCACAAGTCGGCCCGATAAATAGGTCCCTTGCCGGAGATCTGCGCAGCCCCGTCATGTTTCGGCACGGCCGCCCATGCGTTAATCGCCACGAACGCGGCGATCACAATAATTGTCGAAAAGAACAATGCGAGCTTCGTCGTCATGTCTTTTTCCTCTGGCGCCTGAAGCTATTTCCTAGCCTGGTTGTAGATCGAGCCGGGCAAGATAAAGTGTGACCTCTGTCACACTTTGCTCGAATGGGGCAGCCGGCGCGGGGACGCGCAAAGCGTGATCGTGGGGCAGTTTGAAAACGCTTGCTCTTGATCTATAGGAGATCGAGCCGACGCTAGGGACAGGTCTGATGCCGAAAACTTTTGCTGCTGTCGTTGCGGCCGCGACCTTGGCAACCGCCGGCGTCCCGACATCGACGGATGCGCGCTGCATCGGCTGCGAGCGACCACCCGAAGCGCCCCCCGGCTATGTGTATTATCCCTATGGTGAACCGCTGCCTGGGCCCAACTGCTATTGGTACCGGCTGCCCGTCTATGATCCCTACGGCAACATGATCGGCTGGCGCGGGCGTCCAGTGGCGTTCTGCTCCTGGTTGGCCGGATATCGACCGTGGCCGCTCTGACCGCGCATCGGCCGCTTGGTCCGCAAACGGCGGGTGCGTCTGCCTCGAGACATGTTCTTGCCGAGATTTGGCGCGCCGCGGGTCAGCCCGAAGCAGCGCTCGACGCGATCGATCTCACCGGCGCCGAGCCGGTGCTGCCGTCGTCATTTGCGGTCGGCACCGCAGCACAGACGACCATCGCCGCCGCGGTGCTGGCAGCCGGCGAACTGTGGCGACTGCGTACGGGCCGCCGCCAGGGTGTCAGCGTCGACATGCGCGACGCCGCCATCGAATTCCGCAGCGAACGGTACTTGCGCGTCGATGGAAGGCCTCCCGCCGAGTATCATGACCCGATCGCGGGACTGTACCGCTGCGGCGATGGCCATTGGGTGCGGCTCCATACCAATTTGCCCCATCACCGCGATGGAGTGCTCGCGCTGCTGGGCTGCAGTCACGAGCGTAGCGCGGTGCAACACGCACTTGATCGATGGCACGCCGAGGCGTTCGAGACCGCCGCCGCTGACGCCGGCCTCGTGGTGACCGCATGCCGATCTTTCCCCGAGTGGGATGCGCATCCCCAAGGCCAGGCGATCGCCCGCCTCCCGCTCTTCGCCATCGATCAAATCGGCGAGGCCGCGCCGCAGCTCTTGCCCGCGGGCGAGCGCCCGCTTGCGGGCATCAAGGTACTCGACCTGACGCGCATCATTGCCGGTCCGGTGTGTGGTCGCACGCTCGCCGTCCACGGAGCCGATGTATTGCTGATCACGGCATCGCATCTGCCGGCGATGGAGCCGCTCGTCATCGACACCGGACGGGGGAAATTGTCGACGTACATCGATTTGCGTCAGAGCGGCGGGCGCGAGACCCTCGCCGCGCTGCTGCGGGACGCGGACGTGTTTGTGCAGGGCTACCGGCCAGGCGCCATCGCGGCGTTCGGCTTCGGCCCGCAAGACGTCGCGCGCATCCGGCCTGGGATCGTCTACGTCTCGCTCTGCGCCTATGGCCACGAGGGCCCGTGGGCCGGCCGGCGCGGGTTCGACTCGCTGGTCCAGACGGCCAGCGGCTTCAATGCCGCCGAAGCGGAGGCTTCCCGTGCGAGCGAGCCAAGACCCCTGCCGGCGCAAGTGCTCGACCACGCGACCGGTTACCTGATGGCGTTCGGCGCGATGTCCGCGCTGGCGCGACGCGCCGAACGAGGCGGGAGCTGGCACGTTCGGACCTCGCTCGCGCAGACCGGCTACTGGCTTCGCCATCTCGGACGCATCGATGGCATGACCTGCCCCGACCCCGGTTTCGACGATGTGCGTGACCGCTTGGAAGACACGCCGTCCGGATTCGGCCGCCTGACGGCCGTGCGCCACGCCGCCGCCATGACGGAAACGCCGCCGCACTGGGTGCGGCCTAGCGCTCCGCTCGGCACGCATGCGCCCGCCTGGCCGCAGAGCGGGTAGCCATAGCCCCTGCTACCAGCTCGAGCGGCGCCGTCGTTTGCGCAAACGAATCCAATGCCGTCGTCCCCGCGAGGGGCGCCCCGCGACAGCAACAGCGCGTTTACGCGTGTCTATGACACGCTATGCGTCGCGGGGATCCCGTTGCGGGGACCCATGATCACCAGCCGATGCTCATGGGCCCCGGCTACGCTCGGCCGGGACGACGATCGCCGGAATGCATTTTGGTGAAACGAACCCAGCTGCGATTTCGCTGAGGAACCCCTCGGCGCACCGGGTCGTTGCCTATAGGAGCCCACGCTTTGTTGCATAACCGGGTCCCAACCCCGTCCGTTGGGCGGGGTTCTCGTTTATGACCTTGTCACCGGCAAGAGAAAGCGCATGGAAAAGCTTCTTCTTCTGCTCCCAAGCCGTCCCCAAAGTATTTTTGCAAGGTACGGCGTGACAACACTGATTGTGCTGGTCTGCTTTGCGCTTCAGATCGGCGTGGAGTTTCAATCGGGAATATTTACGTTCTTCCTTTTGCTTCCCGGAATTTTCTTCGCGTCTATTCTCTTTGATCGCGGCTCCGGTTTTTACGCGACGGGTCTCAGCACCGCGCTGACTATTGCGGCGTTATTCCCTTCCGACAGTTGGCTGCCACCGGCTCAGTATCTGCTGCCGTTTGTCTTGTTCGTGCTCGTTGGGCTCGCCCTCGCAATCACCGGCGAGACGATGCGAAAAGTACTTGAAAAGGCCGTCGCCGCTGAGCGCTCGGCAGAAATCCTTCTGTACGAACTGAATCATCGTATCCGCAACAATTTCGCTATGGTCGCGTCTGTACTCGAATTGCAGAAACGTTCAGTGAAGGAACAAGCGGCGAAGGATGCTTTTGCCTCAGCCGTCGGGCGGGTGCGTATCATCGCGAATGCACACGATCATCTGCTTCCGAAGGAGGGGCAATCGTTAATCGACATGCGCGACTGTGTGTTGTCAAAACCTCGGTGATGCTCTGCGTGACGTGCGGCCAATCGCGGTGAACGTGAGTGCCGCGCAGATCTTGCTCCGCGATGATAGGGCAGTGTCTGTTGGGCTTATTGTGAATGAACTCGTAACTAACGCCTTCAAGTACGCTTTTCCTGACGACCAGGGCGGGATCGTCCATGTCATCCTCCGTGGCGTGAGCGACGGTAAGTTGGAATTGATCATCGAGGACAATGGAAAGGGATGCCCCGAAGATGCCAAGGAAGGATTGGGCTCACGAATTGTGCGTCTGCTGGCGCAGCAGCTTGGGAGCACCATTACACGCGTGCCAGCAAATCCTGGATGTCGAGTATCGTTGACGATCCGTGAGCGCTGAAAATTGGTGAGATGCCGCAACCGCAGGCGAGGTTCAGCGGGACAACGGCCAGGAACGATCCGGATTCGGCAGCATGCAAGCGTCACGGCGGCCGAACCAGCGATAGCGGTTGCGCGCGACGAAGTCATAGATCCAGTCGCGGATCATCCGTGGGATGAAGTGGAAGACCCATGTCCACCGCCAGCGCGGAAGCTCGCGCGCGATGCGCAGCGCGGCTTCGGATTTCACATAGGCGCGGCCGGTCGCCACGAACGCAAAGGAATCCGGGCGATCAGGATCGATGCCGAGCTGCTCGGCGAGCGGACGACCCTCGGCCAACTGGATCGGAACGAAGCGAAAATAGCCGCGGCGATCACGTTTGCTGACGAAGCGGCAGCCGCGCGAGCATAGGACGCACACGCCGTCAAACAGGATCAGGCCGTGCGGCGAGTTGCTGCCGCCAGGACTGTTTGGATCAATGACGATCGACTGCTGCGCCGGCATGGAAAAAGCAAACACCCGCGGGGCGACCGGCGCAATAGGTCGTCGCCTAGGCTCGATCTCGGAAATGCGCAATCACCCTGCCGGCAAAGTCAGCGACGGCAGCACCAGCGGCGGATGCTGCCTTGCGCCGAACTCCTATCTTACGAGCCGCATCTTCCAGCCCTCATCGCTCCACATGCAGCTGACCTCGTCAGAGGCGCGAATGCAGAGATTTAAGTAAGGCACCAACTCGACGAAGACCTCGGTTCCGCTCGGCAGTTCCTGGCAGCTGCTCCAGAAGTTGGACGCCGTCCCGTTTTCTCGCTGCATCATGAGAGCGACGACCTTGTCCATTTCTTCGCGTGTGTTGCACTTCATCGGGTTCTTCAGCACCGCGACCCAGTTCTCGCGCGGGTAGGTCGCCGCGATCTTGTCGCTGGCCAGCCAGATGATCAGGCCGATGCACACAATCGAAAATATATGCCGCATTGCCGTGCTCCTTCTTCGACTGCGAAAGGGCTTGCCGACGCTTGGCTTGTGAGTCGCATCCGATGATGAGGGCTCGTTGTCACTTCCGGTTCGATGTGAATCGCAACATGCGTAGCGGTCATTCGGCAGATGTCGGCGCGATCTGAGAACCGCTCCGAGCCTCCAGGCGTCCTTTGCTTGGCAGAGCGAACACGAAGCGAGATTTCCGAAACAACGTAGACTCGGGCCGCCCATCGCGACCGATGAGCAGCAGACCGGTGCCCCAGTTCGCCAAGGTCAAGATCGTCGGCTCGCCACCGTAGGTGGCCACCGGCTCCATCGCGATATCGAGAGCTTCGCCAAGCGGCTGATTGCGATAGTCCAGCCGCAACTGCGGTCCGACCTCGGCAGGGCACAGCTCAAGACCAGCTTGTCTGGCGCGTCGGTACACTTCTGCAAGCGAAACTTGATCCGATTCCACGCCGAGGTCCGCAGCTGAAAGCACCGCGAGCTCCACGCCCGTTTTCGTCCCTGCATAAGGAAACGCGGGTCGGCCGAGGATTTCGTCGGCAGAATCGCCAATTTTGATTTTCGCCATATCCAGCGCGTTGCGATAAGCATCTACCCCCCTGTAGCTGCCGAGCGTGATCGTTCGCCAAATCTGAAGATGCGCCGGTTTATCGATCTCACGCGACTGCACGCTCGGCATTGGCTCGTCCTGCGCGAAGGCAGCGCTTAGCGAGACGGCAAGCGCCAGCCATATCAGCAGCGGCGTGTGCAGCGGCCGAGCGCATCGCGATCTAGGTTGCAATCTCATCCTTGGCCACCCCAGCAAGCACAAGCGTGTCGCTACGTCATCAGCCGGGTGCACCGCATCGATCGCGCCCAGCATGACAGAATGCTTAGCGCAGTTGCCCTATTCGTAGGTGTGAGCTAGCTCACAAGTGGCGCATCAAATGACGCAAAATATTCTCGAGACGATGCTGTTGATGCGAAAAAATGGTCTCGGCGGCTGGCGAAGCGATTGCTTTTTGTGAAAGGGATCGCCTCACTGCGCGGACCATAGACACAAGCTATTTCCGGCGAATAGCCATCTATTATCGGAACACTTCTCGTGCAGGGCTTGGCTCGATTGATGTCGCTTTTTGATCGGGATAACTTCATCGACGAACATTGTCCGGCCTGTTGGGTTGGGAAGGCGCATGGGAGAAACGATCAAGCTCGATTCAAATCACCGCGCGGCGGCCAGAGGTATTGCCAAAGACAGCATTTTAACCTGCAGCAAGACGAGTGCGCCGGACGTCTTCGTGAACGGAATCATCTCTAATAAAGAAGGCCACGCACTGTTCGCCGGCGACAGCATGGCAGTTCCAAAAGTCAGCACTCTGTCGCTTCGAATATTCCGGAGTCATGCGAGCGACGAGTTGTTCTCGGCAGAGCTCGATCTGTCACCAATTAGCGACGGCACGAGCAGCTCAACCGGCGCATAATTCGCTCCGCCGGGAGCTGCGTCGCAGCAAGCAGCCTCGATGAGCGAAGCGAAATCCGGGAGATCACGCCTGGATGTGCAAATAGCCCATCATGCAAGCCTCTGGAGAGAACCCGGATGTCGCTTCGCTCATCCGGGGTACGCTTGCCACAAGCGGCTCGCGCAACAAGCCCAAGAGCGAGCAGCAGGCCTGACCACAGTCAAAGTGATTCAATCTGCCTTCAGCAAGCTTCCTGGTATTTGCCTACGCCTTCATCGGTATCAGCATGGCGATCCGATAATGTGATCGCGTTGGCGATGGTCTGCTGCTGCGCCTCATGCGATAACGCCTCAAGGCGCTGTCGAAGGCCCCCAACCTCAGCCCCTGGGAGACCGAGAGCGCTAAGGCAAGGCCCTGGTGGTGGCGCGCGCGCTCCCCGGGGCCTTCCGTGCTCTCACGACCAGGTCATGCCTCTTTGAAGCGTAGCAAGTAGCTTGCTGAGATTGCCTATCAGCGCGAGTTTATTAATCCTTCCACGGATCAAACTCGCCGCTGCCCGCCATCACGACGGCAAACGGCCGCAGCCCATGCAGCACTTTGATCGAGTTGGCATGGTGCGCCAGCACGTCAGGTAGACGGCGATAGGCCATGGGGCTTTCGTCCAAGTCTGCGCCGATCAGCATCACGCCGCGCTCTTGCAGCCAGCGGTCCATTTCCTCGCGGGCAAATTGGCGCTTTGCTTCGTTGCGACCGAATACGCGGCCAGCGCCGTGGACGGTCGAATAAAGTGACGCACGCGCTTCCTCGCTGTCCACGCCCTCAACGATCACGGCGTCATCGCCCATGGAGCCGCCGACGAAGCCGCGCTGTCCGGGAAAGGCTGGCGTTGCGCCTTTGCGCACCACCCATAAATCTTTGTCGCCGTGTTGCTCGCGCCAAGCATAATTGTGATGGTTATGTACGCAGTCCGTGACGTTGCCGCCGATGATTTGGCGTACGCGCTCACACACCCATTCGCGGCCGGCATAAGCGTAGCGCCCCGCCAGTTCCATCGCGGCAATGTAGCGTGTCCCGAGTTCGCTATTTTCCTCGATGATGGCCGGCGGCACATTCATGCCGGCTTTCCCGCCTGCGGCCTTGAGATATTTGGTTGCGCTCGAATGCCCTAAACCACGCGACCCGAAGTGAACGCCGATCCAGACAAAATCATCTTCGTCGCGCATCAGATCAACGTAGTGGTTACCCGACCCGACCGTGCCGAGTTGGGCCATCGCCTTTGACCGATAGTCCTCCCGGTCGGAGGCTTTCCAAGCCTCGGCATCATCAAAGAGGGCGTGTTCGACGCGCTCCTCATTCGTTCGGCCAACCCCGAATGAAATCGTCTTGGCTATATCCTTGATGATGGAGCCGACGCGATCTTGGATCGCTGAATAGGGCGTATCCAGCCGAATGGCCATGTTGCCACAGCCGATGTCGAAGCCGACGCCCGAAATCGAAATCTGGCCCTCATAGGCGATGACGCCCCCGACTGGCTGCGCATAGCCGAGATGGCCATCCGCACAGATCACGCCCGCGACAGCGTTCCCGACGCCCATGCAGTTGCGCATTTGCGCCAATGTGCCTTCGGCGTGTTCGCCGAATACCTTCAACGGGCTGTTCTGATATTTCGGGTCTTGCGGTGGAAGCTCCAGTGCCTTCGCTTCGGCAAGGGCATGCTCCTGCCGAGCGGCGTCGCGGAACGCACACCATGCGGGCATCCCGCGCCCTTCGCCAACGCGGTTATCCGGATCAAGGCCCGCGGCGACAGCGAGTTCACGAGCGCGCGCCTCGTATCGATCAGGTTTGCGCATCTTAGCATTCCTTCGTCCCGCGAAGCTTTGGCGCATCCATTGGCGCAGCGGATCGAATTTTTCGCTAAGTAGTGGTCGGAGTAGCAGGATTTGAACCTGCGACCCCCTCGTCCCGAACAATAGGGTGTCCGTCACCTACCGCGAATGATCGGCAAATCTTGTGAACTTCGATGGTCCTTGTTCACGCTCGGTTGCGGGTCTCCTGTGGCGAGCCTGTGGCGGGCGATCGAGTGCCGCCCGGGGGCCCAGCAGATGGTCGGGATGATGGTGGCCATAAGTCTCATCGAGTTGCTTCGCCGTCATACCAAGGTATTCTGCGGCCTCCCATTTGTCGGTTCCGAGTTGCATCAACCAAGTGGCGGCCGTATGCCGTAGGACGTGTGGCGTCACGTCGGCCAGTCCTGCCGCCCTGG
>Ga0081455_10003252_pt1 | contig 18813 bp, 20 predicted proteins | sample TabmetS3T2R1_FD_70207 | JGI IMG/M metagenome (GOLD analysis project Ga0081455, IMG submission 70207) | Tabebuia heterophylla rhizosphere microbial communities from the University of Puerto Rico - S3T2R1 | ecosystem: Host-associated > Plants > Roots > Rhizosphere ... | reverse complement strand
CTCCTTCATCAACGAGATCGCCAACGTGTGCGAGGAGGTCGGCGCCGACGTCGGCGAGGTCGCTCGCGGGATGGGGCTCGACGAGCGGATCGGGTCCTCCTTCCTGCGCGCCGGGATCGGCTACGGCGGCTCCTGCTTCCCGAAGGACGTCTCGGCGCTGAAGATGCTGGCTGGTAACACCGGCTACCACTTCCAGCTGTTGACTTCGGTCATCGAGGTGAACGAGCTGCAGAAGAGACGGGTGGTCGGCAAGCTGGAGAAGCACCTCGGCTCGCTGATCGGCAAGCGGGTGGCGCTGCTCGGGCTCGCCTTCAAGCCCGACACCGACGATATGCGCGAAGCCTCCAGCCTGGTGCTGGCGGCGCGGCTGCAGGGTGAGGGGGCCGAGGTGGTCGCCTACGACCCGGTGGCGGCGGAGCGGGCGGGCGAGATGCTGACCTCGGTGGAGATGGCCGACTCGGCGATGGCGGCACTCGAGGGTGCCGACGCCGCCGTGCTGGTCACCGAGTGGGGCGAGTTCCGTGACCTGGACTGGGCCGCCGTCGCCGCCACGATGAACCGCCCGCTGATCGTCGACGGCCGCAATTACCTCGACCCGGCGGTCCTCAGCGCGGCCGGATTTGAATATGAGGGCATCGGCCGACAGCTAAAGGCGCCCACGCAGGTTTCCTAGTGTTCCTGACCAAGCGGGGCAAGGACGCAAGGAGCGTGGCGTGCTCTCCACGCGAGCGACTGAGGACGCCGCCACGCGCCGGTCAGGGGCGCTAGGAATGCAAGCGATCGTCCTAGTTGGCGGTGAGGGGACGCGCCTGCGTCCGCTCACCAATGAGGTGCCGAAGCCCGCCCTGACGCTGGTCGACCGCCCCTTCCTCGCCTACATGGTCGAGTGGCTCGGTACCCATGGGGTGACCGAGGCGGTGCTCGCCTGCGGCTTCCAACCCGGCCGGCTGCGCGAGGCGCTTGGCGACGGCGAGCACGGCGGCGTCAGGCTCACCTACGTGACCGAGCCCGAGCGGCGCGGCACGGCGGGGGCGATCCGGTTCGCCGCTGAAGCGCTCGGCGAGCGGCTCGAGGACCGCTTCTTCGCGCTCAACGGAGACGTCCTCACCGATCTCGACCTGAGCGCGCTGCGGCGCTCGCACCAGGAGCGCGGGGCGCGGGCGACGATCGGCCTCTACGGGGTCGAGGACTCCTCCGCCTTCGGCCTGGTCGAGTGCGACGCGGCGGGCGTCGTCCAGGACTTCCGCGAGAAGACCGGCGAGGCGGTGCCGGGGGCGATCAACGCTGGCGCCTATGTGCTCGAGCGCGAGGTGCTCGACCTGATCCCCGCGGGACGCGAGTTCTCGATCGAGACCGAGGTCTTCCCCCGACTTGTCGGGGCGGGGCTCTGCGCGCTGCCGCTGAGTGGGTACTGGATGGACATCGGCGTCCCCGAGCGATATCTGCAGGCCACCTGGGACATCCTCGAGGGCAGGGTGGAAACGCGCGTGCTCCCGACCGCCCCGGGACTCTTCGTCGGCGCGGGCTGCGCGGTCGCCGAATCGGCGCGGATCGGGCCGCGGGCGGTGGTGTCGAGGGGGTGCACGGTGGGCGCCGAGGCGTCGGTGGCGGGCTCGGTCCTGTTGGAAGGCGCGCAGATCGGCGATGGCGCCGTGATCACCGACTCGATCATCGGCGAGGACACGGTGGTCGGGCCTGGCATCCGGGTTGACGGCGCGACGGTCGCCGCGCATGAGAGAGTTGGCGCCGAGCGATGATCGACGACGTCCTCGGCATCCCCGACCAGCTTCGCGACGCGCTCTGGCGGCTCGAATCGGCCCGGCTCGCCCAGTTGCCGCCCGCCGCCGGCCTCTTCGTCTGCGGGATGGGCGGCTCGGCGATCGGCGGCGACCTCGCCGCGGCGGCGCTCGGCGACCGGCTGACCGGGCCGATGCTGACGGTGCGCGGTTACGCGCTGCCGAGTTGGGCGACGCCGGAGTGGACCGTGCTCTGCTCCAGCTACTCGGGGGGGACCGAGGAGACGCTGGCTTGCTTCGAGGCGGCCGAGGCGCTCGGCGCGCGGCGTCTGGTCGCGAGCACCGGCGGGCCGCTGGTCGACCGGGCGCGGGAGACCGAGGTTCCGGTCGTCGGCCTGCCGGGGATCTTCCAGCCGCGTGCCGCGGTCGCCTACATGGTCGTGGTCGCCGCCGAGGTGGCCGCGCTGGCGGGCGTCGGGCCGCGCGTCCACACCGAGATCGACGCCGCCGCGGCCTTCCTTACCGACCAGAGCGAGTCGCTGCGGCAGCAGGCGCGCGAGATCGCGGCGCTGATCGCGGGCGCGGTGCCGGTCATCTACGGCTCCGACCTGACCGCCCCGGTGGCCCGCCGCTGGAAGACGCAGGTCAACGAGAACGCCAAGTTCCCGGCCTACTGGGGTGAGCTGCCGGAGGCCGACCACAACGAGATCCTCGGCTGGGCGGGCGCGGCGGGCGACGAGCGCTCGGCGGCGATCTTCCTCGAGGACCGTGACCAGCACCCGCGCGTGGCGCGCCGCTTCGAGCTCACCTCGGCGTCGGTGCAGCCGAACGCAGCGGCGGTGGCGCGGGTCGAGACGATGGGGGAGACGCGGGTCGAGCGGCTCCTCTGGGCGGTGATGCTGGGCGACCTGGTCTCGCTTGAGCTCGCCCGGCAGCGCGGTGTCGACCCCGACCCGGTCGAGGCGATCGACCGCTTCAAGGAGGAGATGGGATGAGGGCGATGGTCTTGGCGGCGGGGCTCGGCACGCGGTTGCGGCCGATCACCTTCGACATGCCGAAGCCGATGGTGCCGGTGCTGAATCGGCCGGTGATGGAGCACATCCTGCGGCTGCTGGCGCGGCACGACTTCGGCGAGACGATCGCCAACCTGCACTGGTTCCCGGAGCTGATCGAGGAGCACTTCGGCGACGGCTCGTCCTGCGGGGTGTCGCTGACCTACTCGAAGGAGGAGCAGCTGCTCGGGACCAGCGGCGGGGTGCGGAACGTGGCCGACTTCCTCGGCGACGAGTTCCTGATCATCTCCGGCGACGCGCTCACCGACATCGACCTGACCGCGATGCGGGAGTTCCACCAGAGCCACGACGGGATCGCCACCCTGGCGACCAAGCGGGTCACCGATACGAGCCAGTTCGGCGTCGCGATCACCGACAAGGAGGGCCGCATCAGTGGCTTCCAGGAGAAGCCGGACCCGAGCGAAGCGCTCTCCGATCTCGCCAACTGCGGCATCTACATGTTCCGCAAGGAGATCTTCGACTTCTTTCCCGAGCCAGGGACCAGCAAGGCGGCCAAGGAGGGCGACCCGGAGGGCTTCGCCGACTGGGCGATGGACGTCTTCCCCCGCCTCCTCGAGGGCGACGTGCCGTTCTACTCGCACGAGATCGACGCCTACTGGAACGACATCGGCAATCTGGTGGAGCTGCGCGAAAGCACGGTCGACGCCCTGACCGGGGCGGTCGAGGTCGAGCAGGTCGGCGAGATCGTCGACGGTTATCGCGGCGGCGAGCCGCAGGGCGATGAGGGCAAGCTCGAAGGCCCTGTGCTGCTCGGCCCGGGGTGCGAGATCGGCGAGGACGTGCGGATCGACGGACCGTCGGTGATCGGCGATGGAGCGAAGATCGGCGCCGGGAGCCGATTGCGCGACGTGATCGTGCTGCCGGGGGCGGAGCTGCCGGAGCGGTCGGTGCTGATCGGCGCGATTCTGGGGGCGCGGTAGGGGCTGAGGCTGGCTGAGGCCCCCTCCGAAATGGCCGGGTCGTCCACGGCGACCTGGACCTCTGGCCGTGTTCGTACTTCCCCCGATATACCGGGGGAAGTACGAACGGTGCCGTCCCTCTGTGGCGGATCTCCCCGCAACGTGCCGTCCCTGCGCCAGCTCTCCCCGAAAACCTCCCGTCCCGGGCGTTTCGGAGGCGGCCACAGCCTGCCAGGGTCGCCTTCGAAACGCCCGGGGACGCATGGTCCCCAATCGACCAGGCCCCGAATCGCACCGTCCCCGGCCGCAATGCCCCGAACCCTCACCTCCAGGCGCCGGACCTCAGCATCCGCGACTGAGCCGTCGGGAAGAATTGAATCGCTGCGCGCCACTCGTGCGCCGTTTGGCGCTTGGGTCGAGCCATGCACCTTCTTCAGATCGCCGCCGGGATCGTTGCGCCGCCCCTCTGCGCCGCCTGTGGGCGTTCGTGTCGGGCCGATGCGGTGCTTTGCACGAGGTGTTCGCGAGGGCTGGCGGCGGCGCGGCCGATCGCGGCCGGGGGGCCGCAGGGGCTTGATCGGGTCTGGTCCTCGGCGCCGCACGACGGCGTCGCGCGGGCGCTGGTCGCCTCGCTGAAGTTTCGGCGCCTGCTGACGGTGGCGGAGGTGATGGCCGAGCGGATGCATTGGCTCGTGCCCGGCCACCTGCTCGGCGGCGCCGTGGTCGCGATCCCGCCCGCCCGGGCGCGCCGCCGGCGTCGCGGCTTCGATCCGGCCGGCGAGCTCGCGGCCGCGCTGGCCGCGCGGCTCGAAGTCGAAGTCGTCCCCTGCCTCGCCCGCAGTGGCTCAGGCCATCAGCTCGGCCAGCGCCGCACGGAACGGATCCGTCACCCACCCCGCATCGAATCGATAGCTCCGGCGCCGCGAAGCGTCCTCCTGATCGACGACGTCCTGACGACTGGTGCGACCCTGACGTCCTGTGCAGCCACCCTCCGCGCGGCGGGAGCCAAGCGCATCGTGGCGTTGACCTTCACCAGACGCTTGTAGCGAGGGCGGATCCCCTCCGCCGGAGGCTCTGGGAGCCGCCCCCGCTTCCGTCCCTTAAGGCCTGTGGGGCGGACGGCCTCCGCCGGAGGGGATCCGCCCTCGCCCCTCGCCGACCTAGGTCGCCGGGCGTCCCCGCATCTGCCCCATCACCCGCCGCGTCACCTTCCGCTTCCGCAGCATTTCGCGGTGTTTCTTCACCTGCCGCCGCACGTCCTCGGCCAGCTTGTGGATGCTCTGGGCCATCTCAGGTGAGGCCTCGCGCGCGTGCAGGGTGGTGCCCTTCAGGCGCACCGTCGCCTCTGCCACCTGGCAATCGGAGATCGACGGGTTGCGCTCTTCGTAGAGCACGACATCCAGCGTCGCTAAGCCCGATACCTGCCGCCCCAAACGGTTGAACCGTTTGTTCACCAACTCACGCAGGTCGTCCGTCATCTCGACGTTGCGTCCCCGAATCTCAATCCGCATGAGCTACCTCCTTGTGGGTATCGAGCGTTGATCGTACGCCGCTGACCAGTCGGCGGCAAGGGGGCGACCGCTACTCTTGAGCAATGCCCGCAATGGACCTGGTCACGAAGGCCCTGCGCGCGGGGGAGGGGCGCAAATTCAAGGCGTACCAGAAGCGCGCGGAGGCGATCAATCGATACGAGCCGGAGATGGAAGCCCTATCCGACGAGGAGATCCGCGAGGAGGCCGACGAACTTCGGCAGCGCGCCCGCGATGGCGCCGCACTGGAGGATCTGTTGCCGGAGGCGTTCGCGCTCTGCCGCGAGGCCTCCCGCCGCACCACCGGCCAGCGCCATTACGACGTCCAGCTGATCGGCGGCATGGTGCTCCACGACGGCGCCATCGCCGAGATGAAGACCGGCGAGGGGAAGACGCTCACCGCGACCCTGCCCGTCTTCCTCAACACCCTTAAAGGCGACAGCGTCCACGTCATCACCGTCAACGACTACCTCGCCCGCCGCGACTCGGAATGGCTGACGCCGATCTACGAGGCGCTCGGGGTCAGCGTCGCCGCCCTCCAGGACTTCGACGAACCGGACGCGCGCCGGGTCAAATACGCCTGCGACGTCGTCTACGGGACCAACTCCGAGTTCGGCTTCGACTACCTGCGCGACAACATGGCGCAGTCGCTCGAGGGCTGCGTCCAGCGCGGCCACGACTTCGCGATCGTGGACGAGGTCGACAACATCCTCATCGACGAGGCGCGGACGCCGCTGATCATCTCGGGTCGCCCCGAAGAAGCGGCGCAGACCTACTACACCTTCGCCCGCCTGGCCAAACAGATGGTCGGTGTCCCGCACAAAGAGAAACTGAAAAGCCTCGGCGAGTCGAAGGACACCTCCGACGTCGACTATGACTACGAGTACGACGAGAAACACAAGACCGTCGCGCCGACCGAGCGCGGGGTGAAGAAAGCCGAGGAATTCCTCGACGTTGAGAACCTCTACCTGGCCGAACACGGCAACCTCGTCAACCACCTCGTCCAGGCCCTGAAGGCCGAGTCGCTCTACAAAAAAGACGACGACTACGCGGTGATCGACGGCGAGGTGATGATCATCGACGAGTTCACCGGCCGCATCCTCGAGGGCCGGCGCTGGTCGGAAGGCCTGCACCAGGCGGTCGAGGCGAAGGAAGGCGTGGCGATCCGCGAGGAGAACCAGACGCTCGCCACGATCACCCTGCAGAACTACTTCCGGCTCTACGACAAGCTCTCCGGCATGACCGGTACCGCCCTCACGGAGGCGACCGAGTTCATGAAAATTTACGAGATGCCGGTCGTCGAGATCCCGACCAACCAGCCGATGATCCGGATGGACAAGAACGACCAGATCTTCAAAACCAAAGACGGCAAGTGGCGGGCGGTACTGGACGAAATCGTCGGCCGCCACGAAAAGGGCCAACCGGTGCTGGTCGGAACCGTCTCGGTCGAGGTGTCGGAGATGATCTCCGAAGCGCTGAAACGCGACGGCATCAAACACGCCGTCCTGAACGCCAAACCCGAGCACGCCGAACGAGAGGGCGAGCTGATCGCCCAGGCGGGCCGCAAGGGCGCGGTGATGATCGCCACCAACATGGCCGGCCGCGGCGTCGACATCAAGCTCGGCGGCGACGCCGAACACCTGGCGATCGCCGAGCTGAAAAAACATGGGGTGAACCACGACTCCGAGGACTACGAGGAGCGCCTGGCGGCGAAGACCGAGGAGCTGAAGCCGCAGTGCAAGGCCGAGGCCGAAGAGGTACGCGAGCTCGGCGGCCTGTTCATCTGCGGCACCGAGCGCCACGAGTCGCGGCGGATCGACAACCAGCTGCGCGGCCGCTCCGGCCGCCAGGGCGACCCCGGCGCCTCCCGCTTCTTCCTCTCCGCCGAAGACGACGTGATCCGCCTCTTCGCCGGTGACCGGATCTACAAAATCCTCGACAAACTCGGGCCGGTCGACGAGGACGGGACCGAAGTCCCGCTCGAGGCAAAAATGCTGACGAAAACCGTCGAGAACGCCCAGAAGAAGGTCGAGGAACAGAACTTCCTGATCCGCAAACGCGTGCTCGAGTACGACGACGTGATGAACGAGCAGCGGCGCGTGGTCTACAAATACCGCCGCGAGATCCTCGAAGGGCGCGACATGTCGGAGACGGCGCGCGACGAAATCGAGGGGGTCGTCGAGCGACTGGTCGAGGAGTACACCGCCGGCGACCTGCTCGAGGAGTGGGACCTCGGCGAGTTGGAGACGCAGCTGCGCCAGATCTGGCCGGTCTCCGTCGACGTCGCCACCCTGGCGCCCGAGGCGGTCAACCGCGAGGACCTCAAAGACGAGCTCGACGAGGACGCGATGAAGGCCTACGACGAGCGCGAAGACCAGCTTGGCGAGGAGCTGATGCGCTACGTCGAGCGCTCGATCCTGCTGCAGGTGATCGACAACCGCTGGCGCGAACACCTCTTCGACATGGACTACCTGCGCGAAGGCATCCACCTCCGCGGCTTCGCCCAGATCGACCCCCTCGTCGCCTACAAAAACGAGGGCTACTCGATGTTCGAGGAGCTGATGCACTCGATCTGGGAGGAGTTCTCGAAACTGATCTTCCGCGCCGAAGTCGAAGTCGAAGGCCAGCCGCAGGGCGCCCCCGCGGCCGCCGCTCCCGAACCGGACGCGCTCGACTACTCGGGCGGAACGCTCGAGGCTCAGCCATCGGCGCTGCAGCAGGTCGCCGCCGCCGGCGGTGCCGCTTCGGCGGTCGACGTCGCCGCCGCCCAGGCTGCCGGCCCCGGCAACGGCCGCTCCGGCAACGGCGCCGGCGGCGCCGAGGTGGTCGAGACCGTGGTCAAGGACGAGCACGACAAAATCGGCCGCAATGACCCCTGCTGGTGCGGGTCGGGCAAGAAGTACAAGAAGTGCCACGGCGCCTAGGCGCCCCGGTGCCGACCGCAGCCCGTCCCGATCCGGTTCGCGAGTTCGTCCACGCCTTCAACGACCGCGATCTCGACGCCTTCGTCGCCGTCCTCGACCCCGAGGTCGAGCTGCACGCGATGAAGGGGCTGCGCAAGGGCGTCGAGGCGGCGCGGCAGTGGGCGACGCGGGCGCCCGGCGGGGTCCAGCAGGAGATCGAGCTTGAGCAGCTCTACGAGGGCGACACCGAAGGCGGGGGAGGGGGGCGCGCGGTGGCGCTGATCGTGCGGCGCTGGCGCTGGGAAGACAGCGGCGAGCTGGCCGGCGCCGAAGCGATGGCCTGGGCCTTTGAGCTGCGCGACGGCCGGGTCCTCTCCTGGCGGCCCTACGACGACCGCGAGCTGGCGCTGCGCGAGTGGGGGTTTACCCCCCATCCGTCTTGAGCCGGCCGCGAACCGGGAACCGGTGCGGTTATGCTGCGGCCGCTTTGACCCGCCTGAAGATGCCTGCCGCGGTCCTCGTCGTGCTCCTGGCCCTCGTCGGCGCCGCGGTCGTCCAGGCGCGTGCCTATCCGAAGCCTCCGCTCGGCGCCTGGAAGCTGGAAGGCAGCGGCGCCGGCTTCACGCTGAAGAACGGCAGCGGCAGCTCGAAGGGCCAGGTCGTCCTCTCGAACCTCCATTTCCGCGGCCCGGCCGGCGAATTCTGCCCACTGCAGGGTTCGGTGAAGGTGGTTGGCACGTACGCGCTCAAGCTGTTCCATCGCGGCGGATACACGGCTTGGGGGGTCGGCAAGAACGCCGGCGGCGAACCGACCTACATGGCGGCGAAGATGACCGCCGGCGGCAAGACGGTGAACGGCAGCTTCTACCTGCTGTGGAATTACCAGGACCCGAGCGCGATCATCAGCGCTGGCGTCAAGCTCGACGAATGCTCGATCGAATTCGGCAGCGGCAGCCCGAAATAGCGGCCAGTAGTCTTGCGGCATGGCCGACGCGCCCACCGAAGCCGTAGCACCGCGCCTGGCCGCTGTCCGCGAGCAGCTGTCCCTGCTCTCGGACTACCTTTGACCCGGCTGGGCTAGAGGCCGAGGCGGCGCGCCTCGAGGAGGAGATGGGCAAACCGGGCTTCTGGGACCACCAGGAGTCGGCCGCCAAGACCTCGGCGGTGCACGCCCGCGCCCAGCGCCGGCTGGAGATGTTCCGCGCGCTCGAGTCGGACGTCAACGACCTCGGCGACCTCGCCGAGCTGGCCGAGGAGGATCCCGAGATCGCCGCCGAACTCGACTCGCAGCTGCGCAACGTCGAGTCGCGGCTGGCCGAGCTCGAAGAGGCACGCCTGTTCAGCGGCAAATACGACGCCGGCGACGCGGTCGTCACCGTCCACGCCGGCGCCGGTGGCACCGACTCGCAGGACTGGGCCGAGATCCTGCTGCGGATGTACTTGCGCTGGGCCGAGCGGCGCGGCTTCGAGGTCGAGATGGCCGAGGCCTCGCCGGGGGAGGAGGCGGGGCTGAAGTCGGCGACCTTCATCGCTCGCGGCGAGAACGCCTACGGCCTGTTCGCCGCCGAGCGCGGCGTCCACCGGCTGGTCCGGATCAGCCCCTTCGACTCCTCCTCGCGCCGCCACACCAGCTTCGCCCAGGTCGACGTCGGGCCGCTGGTCGAGGGCGACGTCGCCGTCGACGTCGACGAGTCGGACCTGCGGATCGACACCTACCGCGCCTCCGGCGCCGGCGGCCAGCACGTCAACAAGACCGACTCGGCGGTGCGGATCACCCACATCCCGACCGGGATCGTCGTCCAGTGCCAGAACGAGCGCTCGCAGACCCAGAACAAAGCGGTGGCGATGCAGCTGCTGCGCTCGAAACTGATCGAGCTCGAGGAGCGCAAACGCGCCGAAGAGCTGGAGAAGGCGCGCGGTGAGGTCAAAGACGTCGCCTGGGGCTCGCAGATCCGTTCCTACGTCCTCCACCCCTACACGATGGTCAAGGACCACCGCACCGAGCACGAGGTCGGCGACGTCCAGCGGGTGCTCGACGGCGATATCGACGAGTTCGTACGGGACTACCTCGAGAAGACCGCCGCCGCCTCGGCGAACTAGGCAGATGGACGCGAGCGCCGCGGTCCCCCAACTCGTTGCGGTCGAACGCCCGGCGGCCGGCGATCCCGACGGGCTGCTCGTCCTCCACCACGGCCGCGGCACCGACGAGCGCGACCTGCTCGGCCTCGCCGACCACCTCGACCCCGAGCAGCGGCTGCGGGTCGTGTCGCCGCGGGGGCCGCTACAGGTCGAGGGCTGGCCCGGCTTCCACTGGTACGTCGTGCCGCGGGTCGGCTACCCCGACCCGGCGACCTTCTTCGCCGCCCGCGGTGCGCTCGCCGCCCTCCACGACCGGCTCTGGGAGGAGACCGGGGTCGGGCCCGAGCGGACGGTCCTCGGCGGCTTCTCGATGGGCGCGGTGATGAGCCACGCGCTCGGCTGGAGCGCCGACCGACCGGCCGTCGCCGGGGCCCTAGCGTTCAGCGGCTTCGTGCCGACCGTCCCCGGCTGGGAGCCCTCGCTCGGCGACCGCGCCGGCAGCCGCGCGCTCGTCTCCCACGGCGACCACGACCCGGTGATCGGCGTCGAGTTTGGCCGCGCCGCCCGTGACCTGCTCGAGCGCGGCGGCATCGAGGTCACCTACGTCGAGACGCCGGCGCCGCACGCGATTCACCCGGCTGCGCTCGAGGCGGCGACCGGCTGGCTGGCGGAGACGCTGGCTTAGGACTTCGCGCGGGCTGCTTTCGCCCGCCGCGCGGCGCTCGGGTCGGACCACTGCATGCCGGCGCCAGCAGCCTTGCGGGCGGTCAGGTGGCGCTCGAAGCTCTCGCGGCAGGAGTCGGGCGTGTTGAGCGCGTAGACCGCGACCGTGTATTCCTTCGCCGCCATCGCCCGCTCCATCTGCGGGTCGGTCAGCGTCTCGGTCGTGTGCAGGGTGCCGGAGCGTCCGAATTTGGCGCTGTCGGATCCGAGATCGAGGACTCCCTTGCCGCCGCGCAGCCCGAGGTCGATCGAGACGGCACTCGGTTCGAAGGTCCTGTAGCGGATCGTGAGCCGGACCTTGTTGCGGCCGGGCACCGCGGCGACGGTCGCCTCGGCGCTGTCGAGCCGGCATTCTTCGGCTTCGGCTTCTTCGACTTCCTTTTCTTCGAGCGCTTCTTCGCAGGCTTCTTCGCGCGCTTCGTCGGCGAATTCGCAGGCGTCGGCTTCTTCGCCTTCGTCCTGGCTGGCTTCCGCTTCACTTTCGTCCCATTCCCATTCCCATTCGTCTTCTTCTGCTTCGTCGAAGTCGAACGTGTCGGGAGCGGCGGCGGCGCCGGCTTCCGGCATCGTCGGCTCGGCGGAGGCGTGCACCGAGCCCATCGCGCCGAGCACGGCGACGAAGACGATCGCGAGGAAAGTGAGTAGCCAGCGGACGCGCTCCACGCCCCTCTATCGGGAGCGCTGCCGCCGAGCTTTAGCTGTGGTGCTCGGCCTCGAGCTCAAGCAGCGATTCCTTCATCGCCAGCCCGCCGGCGTAGCCGCCAAGCCCGCCGCTCAGCCGCAGCACCCGGTGGCAGGGGACGACCAGCGGGGTCGGGTTGCTGCCACAGGCCGAGCCGGCGGCGCGGACCGCGCGCGGGTTGCCGGCACCGGCCGCCATCTCGGTGTAGGTGCGGGTCTCGCCGTAGGGGATCGCGGCGATGCCCTGCAGCACCTGCTGGCGAAAACCGTGGCTCAGCGCCCAGTCGACCGGCAGGTCGAACTCGCGCAGCTCGCCGGCGAAGTAGCGGTCCAGCTCGCGCCGCGCCGCATCGAGCTGCGACGGCGCCTCCAGCACCCGCGGCGAGAGCTTCGCCGCCAGCTCCTCGAGCAGCTCCTCGCGGTCCTGGTTGGGCAGCCCGACCCGGACCAGCCCGCGCGGCGTCTGGGCCAGCAGCAGCGTTCCGAACGGTGAGTCGGCGCTCGCGTAGGCAACGTCGAGCAGCCCCTCGGCGGCCGCCGCTGCGCGGAAGCGCTCGATCGCCATCTCGGTCGTCGTGGTCATGACAGCTCCTTTCTCAACTTCGTCAGTCCCTCGTGCAGGCTGCGACGCGCCGCCGCCGGCGAGCATCCCAGCGCCGCCGCGATCTCCGCGTGGGGGAGGTCGCTGGCGAATCGCAGGGTCACCGCGGCGCGCTGCTTCGGCGGTAGCCCCGCGACCTTCTCCCAGACCCCGTCGTCGGGCGTCGGAATCTCGGGGGCCACTGCCCTCGCCTCCACCACCGCCTCCATCTCGGCCACCGGCAGCGGCCGCCGGCCGCGGGCGCGGTGGTGGTCGATTGCCTTGCGGTGCGCGATCGTCAGCAGCCAGCCGCGCAGGTTGCGGTCGTCCTTCAGGCACGGGTAAGCCCGCAGCGCCGCCAGGAAGGTCTCCTGGAAGACGTCATCGGCGTCAACGCGGCCGACCGCGCCCCGCAGGGTCGCCATCACGTCGTTCGCGTAGCGGTCGAGCAGGGTTTGGAAAGGCGGCAGTCCGTGCACTCTGTGGATTAAACGTGTCGGCCCCCATGAACGTGAGATCACCCGCGAAGGCGCGCCATCTAGGCTGCCGCGATGGCTGAGACCCCCGGCGAGACGCTGCAGGAGACGGTGGCGCGGGCGCTCGCCGAGGACCTCGGCGGCGGCGACGCCACCTCCGAGTCGACGGTCCCGGCGGAGGCGCGGGCGCGGGCGCGGATCGTGCAGAAAGCGGCAGGCGTCGTCTTCGGCCTCGCGGCGGTCGAGGAGACCCTGCGCCAGTGCGGGGTGGAGGACTTCGAGGTGGCGGTCGCCGAGGGCGAGTGGCGCGACGAGGTGCCGACCGAGGTCTTCGCCGCCGCCGGCTCGGCCCGGTCGCTGCTCGCGGCCGAGCGGACCGCGCTCAACTTCCTCGGCCACCTCTCCGGGATCGCGACGCTCACCGCCCGCTACGTCGAGGCGGTCGCCGGTACCGGGGCGACGATTCTCGACACCCGCAAGACGCTGCCGGGCCTGCGGGCGCTCGAGAAGCAGGGGGTGGCGGCGGGCGGCGGCCTCAACCACCGGCTCGGGCTCTACGACGCGATCCTGATCAAGGAGAACCACATCGTCCTCGCTGGCAGTCTGGCGAGGGCCGTCCATGGCGCCCGCAGCACCCATCCCGAGCTGGCGGTAGAGGTCGAGGTGCGCGACCTCGACGAAGCCGCCTACGCGCTTGGTACCGGCGCCGACCGCTTGCTGCTCGACAACATGGACCCGGAGCTGCTGGCCGCCGCGGTGGCGCTGCGCGACGAGTACGCCGGCGGCGCCGAAGGCGCCTCGCTCGAGGCCTCGGGCGGGATCACCCTCGAGAACGTCGGCGCCGTCGCCGAGTCCGGCGTCGACTTCATCTCGATCGGGGCCCTGACGCACTCCGCCCCGAACCTCGACTTCAGCCTCCTCCTCGAGGTCGCCTAGCGACCGCGTGGCCCGATGGGCCGATTTCGGGACCTATGGGCTCGAAATCGTCCCGTCGGCGGCACGCTCGCCGGCCGGGTCGACCGCCCCGGCCAGCAGCTCGACCGAGCGGACCCGCCCGGCGGCGGTGCTCGCGTAATGGACCGTGATCAGCTCGTCGGCGCCGGTCCGCTGGCGGAAGTCCTCGAGGTAGGCGGCGGCCTCCTCGGCGGTGCCGGTCGCGGTGTAGGTCAGCATCTCGTCGACCACCGCGGCCCGCGGCGAGGCGAGCAGGGCATCGACCTCCTCGCTCGTCAGCTGACGGTCGCCGCGGCTGAAGAGGTTGCGCGCCCGCGCTCGCCGCGTCGCCTCCAGCTGCTCGGCCGCCTCCTCGGCGCTGTCGGCGGCGATCACCCCGACGCCGGCGATCACGTGGGGGCTCTCGAGCTGCGAGGAGGGCTTGAAGTGCTCGCGGTAGGCGGCGATCGCCTCGAACAGCGAGGCCGGCGCGAAGTGCGAGGCGAAGGCGTAGGGGAGGCCGAGCTCGGCCGCCAGCTGGGCGCCGAAGAGCGAGGAGCCGAGGATGTAGAGGGGGACGTGGGTGCCCTCGCCGGGGATCGCGTGGATCCCGGGCAGGGGGCTCTTGTCGCTCAGCAGCCCCTGCAGCTCGACCACGTCCTGGGGAAAGCGGTCGCTGGCCAGCGGGTCGCGGCGCAGCGCCCGCCAGGTGACCTGGTCGGTCCCCGGCGCGCGGCCGAGGCCGAGGTCGATCCGGCCCGGGTGCAGCTCGGCCAGGGTCCCGAACTGCTCGGCGATCACCAGCGGCGAGTGGTTGGGCAGCATCACGCCGCCGGAGCCGAGGCGGATCGTCTCGGTGTTGGCGGCGATGTGGGCGATCAGCACCGCGGTCGCCGAGGAGGCGATCGAGGCGATGTTGTGGTGCTCGGCGTACCAGACGCGCTGGTAGCCGGCCCGCTCAGCGGTTCGGGCGAGCTCGACGCTGCCGGCGAAGCTCTCGGCGATCGTCTCCTCGCTGCCGACCGCGGCCAGATCGAGGATCGAGAGGGGGAAGGAATCCATTCCCCGTACTTCATCAAACGGCCCTCGCCGGCTACTTGAGCAGTTTCGAGAGCCGGCGGTCTTTCAGCACCCGGCCGCCGGTCTGCTCCTCGGGGCAGTAGTTCATCTGGTGTTCGGAGAAGAAGACCGCCTCGATCGTCGTCCCGCAGCGGGGGCAGGGCTCGCCCTCGTGCTTGTGGACCTTTAGCGGCATCGGCACTTTGTCGGGGACCTCCGGGCCGATCGTCCCCTCGTAGTGGTCGATCGCATCGCCGAGCACGTGCAGCGCCGCGTGCAACCGCTCCACCTCGTCGTCATCGAGCTCGGCGCCTTTCTTGAACGGCGAAAGCCGCGCCTCCCAGAGGATCTCGTCGACCCACGAGCGGCCGATCCCGGCGATATCTTTCTGGTGGCGCAGCAGCGGGTGCAGGTGGCGCGGCTTGCCGATCGCCGCCGCGAACTCCTGCAGCGGCGGCGCCGGCCAGGCTTCGGGCCCGAGCGTCGCCACCATCTCGTCATCGGCCACCGCCGCTCTCGGCAGCAGCTTCGCCCAGGCCCGCTGCTTGGTGCCGAACTCGCGCAGCCGCAGCTCGCGCCCGTCGCCGAGGCGCACCAGCACCCGCGAGGCGCGGTCTTTGAGCGAGGCGCGTTTGTCGAAGACCCGCAACCGGCCGGCCGACATCAGGTGGATCAGCAGCGAGAGATCGCCGAACTCGACCACCGGCATCTTGGCGATCCGCCGCACGCCCGTGACCTCGCGCCCGACCAGCGCGTCGAGCGGCGGATCGAAGGTCTTCATCACGTTCATCCCGGGCGCCAGCACCGATTCGACCTCGGCGCCGCGGATCGCAGCGTCGGTGCGGCGGGCGACGATCTCGACCTCGGGCAGCTCGGGCATGCGGTCAGCGTAGACGGGCGGGATCGCCGAGCGGCTAGACTACGTCTCACGTTTATTCGACTGGCCTCGCCCTGAAGGGCTGTCAGCGAACATCAGGAAAGGAAGGGCTGCTCATGCAGGAGCTCCCGACGATCCAACCCACCCTCCCCGCGGAGCTGACGCCCGAGCAGATCGGCGAGCTCAGTGACGAGGTGCGCGCGCTCGCGGCGCAGCGCAACGCGGTGATCCTCGCCCACAACTACCAGTTGCCGGAGATCCAGGACGTCGCCGACTACCTCGGCGACTCGCTCGGCCTCTCGCGTCAGGCGGCCGCCACCGACGCCGAGGCGATCGCCTTCTGCGGGGTCCACTTCATGGCCGAGACCGCCTCGATCCTCTCGCCGGACAAGACCGTCCTGATCCCCGACCTCGACGCCGGCTGCAGCCTCGCCGACTCGATCAGCGCCGACCAGCTGCGTGCCTGGAAGGCCGAGCACCCGGGCGCCGTCGTCGTCATGTACGTCAACACCTCGGCCGAGGTGAAGGCGGAGACCGACTACTGCTGCACCTCCTCCAACGCCGTCCAGGTCGTCGAGCACATCTGGGCCGAGCTCGGCCCGGAGACCGAGATCCTCTTCGGCCCCGACATGTGGCTGGGCGCCTTCGTCGAGCGCGAGACGGGCCTGCGCGATGACCCCGCGCGGCGCACCCGCTTCCACGTCTGGGACGGCGAGTGCCACGTCCACGCCGGGATCCGCCCCGACGACATCGCCCGCACCCGCGCCGAAAATCCCAACGCCGAGTTCCTGATCCACCCCGAGTGCGGCTGCTCGACCCAGGCGATGGAGTACGTCGCCGCCGGCGACATCGACCCCGAGGGCGTCCACATGCTCTCGACCTCCGGCATGCAGGCCCACGTCGAAGCCCACCCCGACGGCGAGTTCATCGTCGCCACCGAGAACGGGATGCTCTACCCGCTCCAGCAGGCGGCGCCGCAGGCGAATCTGATCGAGGCGAACCGGATGGCCTTCTGCAAATACATGAAGATGATCACCCTGCCGAAGCTGCGTGACTCGCTGCAGGAGCTGAAGTACGAGGTCTCGGTCGACCCGGCGATCGCCGCCCGCGCCAAGGTCCCGATCGACCGCATGGTCGCGATCGGCTGACCCCTGGGCAAGTTGTTCCGCGTTTCGCCAAACGGCCGACACGAAGTTGGCACAGGGGCGTCTTGTTCGGTCACAGGCTCGCCTTCATGGTGGGGCGATGGCGAAGAAGCGAGGGATCAAAGGAAAGTCGGTCGACGCTCGGGCACCCGAATGGGAGCCGCTGCTCGACCTCGCGCCGGCCCACGTAGCTGACTTCATGTGGATGGGCTCGGTCGAGCTCCACGACAAGACCCGGCTGCAGCTCTACAAGCACTACTGGACGCGCGACTACCTGCACCTCGACGGCGACGGTCGCGCCTTCATCCACGCCGAACCGCAACGCTATGAGGAGATCGAGCCAGGTTGGGTTCTCGCCCGCGTGCTCGACGAGCACCTGGCCGACAAGGATTGGCTCGATTTCCTTCGCCCGCGTTATCCGCAGCTGGACGAGATCCGGATCGAGTGGACGGACTCGGCGACGAAGAACGGAATCACGCGCGAGCGCTCCGAGTACGTCGTCAAGCATTGCGGCCTGCGCTATCGGGATTGTGCGCCTCATGGGGCAGGGGTCCCGCGCCCCAGGGAATTCAGGACGCTTTTCCTGGGAGTCGACCAGGACGGTGTCGAGCTGGAGGTCGCTGCGGTCGACGGCGAGTACGGCGAAGGGTTCGTTGTCTTCCACGCCGCCGAGCTTCGCGACGACTACCGGTATCTGTTGGCGCGAGGGGAGCGATGGCGTCAATGAAGCGCGACCGCGAGTGGTGGCCGCGCGACGACTCGCTGGACGCCGAGGGTGTCGTCGAGGCGTTGGTCGCTGAAGCCGAGCAGGGCTACGAGGACCCGCGGGCCGAATTTGCCACCCAGCCACCCGACGAGGAGATCGAAGCGCTGCGGCGGATCGTCTTCCGGGTCCCGGCCAAAGTCCGCGACGTCGCCCAGAAGCGTGCCGACGAAGAGAAGCGCTCGCTTGGCGAACTTGCCGCCGTCGCGCTCGACGAGTACCTCGCCCGCGCCACTGTCAGAGAAAAGTCACGAGGCTCTTAGAGACTTCTCAGCCCCGCTTTAGCCTGCGGTCAGTACCGCGGAGGAGGGTGGAGGGGCGCTCCGGCGAAGGGGCGCTCAGACACCGCCCCGAAGGAGGCCGAGAAAATGGAGATCGACGACTACCCGGAGAGCCGCGAGACGCTCGTCGTCGCCGCCGGCACCGCCGAGCACCCGCAGCTGGTTGGCGCCCTGCGTCGCCACGCCCGCGAGCGCGCCACCGCCTACACGCTGCTGGTCCCGGCGCTGCCGGCCTGCGACGGCGGCGAAGCGGTCGACCTGTCCGCCGGTTGGTCGGCGGCGCTGGAGGTCGCCGAGCGGGCGGCGCGGCAGCTGCGCGAGGCCGGGCTCGAGCTGCGCGAGGCGATCGTCGGCGATGCCGACTGTGCCGCCGCGCTCGGCGACGCCCTGCACGCCCGTGAGTTCGACGAGGCGCTGCTGGCCACGCCGCAATGGGTGGGCGGCGAGCCGCAACTCGAATTGCAAAGAGTCGCTAACACTTCGCTAAGATTTCGCTCACCTCGCGTGGGCGCGTTCTTGCGTGGTCGGCGAGGCGCAGGAGTCATTCTGGATTCACGGAAGACTGCACCTCGATGGCGAGACGACGCAAGAACAAGGACCAGGATCAGGAGCGCCCCCGCACCCGCGGGCGCCGCGCCCCGATCATCGAGCTGAACGACGTCACCAAGGTCTACCCGGGCGGGCACATGGCGCTCGACCGGGTCTCCCTGGGGATCGGCCGCGGTGAGTTCGTCTTCCTGGTCGGTCCCACCGGATGCGGCAAGTCGACGCTGATCAAGCTGCTGATCCGCGAGCTGGCGGCGACCGAAGGCTCGGTCCGGATCGCCGGCCGCGACATCGGCACCCTGCCGGAGAAGAAGATCCCGCAGCTGCGGCGCAACATCGGCACGGTCTTCCAGGACTTCAAGCTGCTCCCCAACCGGACCGTCTACGACAACGTCGCCTATGCGCTGCAGGTGATCGGCGCCAGCCGCGGCGAAATCCGCGAGCAGGTGCCGGCGACGCTCCGCCTCGTCGGCCTTTCGACCAAGCTCCACAGCTACCCCGACCAGCTCTCCGGCGGCGAGCAGCAGCGC
>Ga0081455_10003251_pt1 | contig 18814 bp, 20 predicted proteins | sample TabmetS3T2R1_FD_70207 | JGI IMG/M metagenome (GOLD analysis project Ga0081455, IMG submission 70207) | Tabebuia heterophylla rhizosphere microbial communities from the University of Puerto Rico - S3T2R1 | ecosystem: Host-associated > Plants > Roots > Rhizosphere ... | reverse complement strand
GGAGGTCGTGGCCGGCAATCTGCTCGATCTCGTTTCGATGCATAGGGTGATTGCCGGCTGCGAGACGATGTACTTCGGCATGTCGGTTTCGGATGCCTATCTGGCCGCGACGGTCAATGCGGCGGCGGTGGCGAAGCATCACGGCGTGAAGGCGTTCATCAATATGTCGCAGATGACTCTCTCACAGATGAGCATTACCGAAACCACCGCGAGTCCGCAGCACAAGCTGCACTGGCTCGCCGAGCAGGCGCTGAACTGGTCCGGTCTGCCGGTCGTGCACGTGCGGCCCACAGTGTTTCTCGAAGGCTTCTTTCTGATTTTCACTTCGGATTCGGTTAGGGAATCAAATCAGATCAGAGTACCATTCGGCGAGGGCAAGACTTCGCCGATCGCAGCGGAAGACGTTGCCCGTGTGTTCGCCGCGCTGCTCGCCAATCCGCAGCCGCACATCGGCAAGATCTATCACCTGACCGGTCCGCGGTCCGAGAACATGCATTTCTACGCACAGGAGTATTCGAAGGCGCTTGGCCGCATGATCACCTTTCAGGACATTCCGGTCGGACCGTGGCGGGACGCACTGCTCGAGCGCGGTTTGCCGGTTCACCTGGTGAATCACCTCGTGACGATGGCCGATCCGCACCGCGCGGGAGGCTACGACCGGATGTCGGACGACATGCTCACGCTAACGGAGCAAGGACCGCTGAGCGTGCAGGATTTCGTCAGGAAGAATGCGGCGGCATTCACCGCGTCGGCAAAAGAGGCGTGAGTATCTGCGGATGCCGGCGAATAGGAGACAAACATGGCAATCTGAAGTTTGACAAAGAGATCACTGCACTTCTTGTGATCGATCCATATAACGATTTCATTTCAGAGGGAGGCAAGTATGGGATCGCTTGAAGGGTGTTGCTGAAGCGAACAAGTGTGTTCCTCACATGGTGCAAGTCCTGGATGCTTCACGAAAGGCGGACATCCGCGTTTTCTATGCGCTGCATCGTCGATATCGCCCTGGCGACTACGAGACCTGGAAGTACATTGCGCCAGCTCTCCGCGAACAGGATTAGGAGCGGAGTTGTCACACTCAAGGAGGCACAAAATGAATCTCAAATTGTTGCGATTCCTCGTCGTGTCCTTAGCGGCAGCGATGACTCTGACGCCGCCCGCTGCTGTGCTCGCTGAGCAATTAACCGCGCCCAAGGCAAAAAATGTCGTGCTGGTGCACGGTCTTTTTGCCGATGGCTCGAGCTGGTCGGAAGTGATTCCGCGGTTACAGGCTGCGGGGCTCAACGTGACCTCCGTGCAAAACCCCCTGACGACGCTCCCCGAAGCAGTCGATGCAGCGCTGCGCGTGCTCGGACGACAGAATGCACCGACGGTTCTGGCCGGACATTCATTTTCAGGGATGATCGTCACCGAGGCCGGTGTGCATCCGAATGTCTCGGCGCTAGTCTATGTGGCTGCGCGCGCGCCGGATGCCGGCGAAGATTACGCGGCTTTGGCCAAGCAGTTTCCCACGCCGCCAGCTTCAGCCGGCATAGTATTCGATGGCGATGAAGGACGCCTCAGCGAGGAGGCTTTCCTGCGTGACTTCGCGGGCGACTTGCCGGAAGCGAAGGCAAGGGCGCTCTTTGCGGTGCAGTGGCCGTTTCATAAGGCCCTGCTCACCGGCAAAACCACCCACGCGGCATGGCGGTCAAAGCCAAGCTGGTACGCCGTGTCCACGGAAGATCGAACCATCAACCCTGATCTCCAGCGCTTCATGGCGAAGCGAATGGGGGCCAAAACAATCGAGGTCAAGGCGAGCCACGTTTCCCTGATATCGCAGCCTGAGGCGATTGCGAATCTGATTCTGGAAGCGGCTAGGTGAGGGGAGAGATTATGGCGAAGCTTGTCTACGACAAGGACGTCACCGCGCTCCTGGTGATCGATCCGTATAACGATTTCATTTCCGAGGGAGGCAAATTATGGGATCGCCTGAAGGCTGTTGCAGACGCAAACAGTTGTGTTCCTCATATGTTGCAGGTCCTGAATGCCGCCCGGAAGGCGGAACTTCGCGTCTTCTATGCGCTGCATCGTCGATATCGCCCTGGCGACTACGAGACCTGGAAGTACATTGCGCCTGTCCAGAAGGCGGCCTGGTCGCACAAGACCTTCGAATACGGCACGTGGGGCGGCGAGATCCAGAGCAAATTCGCACCGCAACCGGGCGACATCGTGGCTCAGGAGCATTGGTGTTCCAGCGGCTTTGCCAACACGGATCTGGATTTGCAGCTCAAAAAACACGGCATCCATCGTCTCATTGTCGTGGGACTCATAGCACACACCTGTGTGGAGGCAACGGTACGCTTCGCCGCTGAGCTAGGCTACGAGGTCACGATGGTAAAGGACGCGACGGCGGATTACTCGGATGAAGAGATGCACGCCGCTCTCGATGTCAATATCCCAAACTACGCAAGTGCCATTGTGACTACAAATGAAGTCGTCGAGGCGATCTCTTCTCTCTAAATCTTAGGAATCCGGGTATGAAATGTATTGGTTAACAATGATCAGCTAACAAACGAATCTGCTGAACCGTCACTTCGCTCGCCGGCCTCGTCCATTCAGTCTTAACGTACACACGGCGGCGATACGAAATGGGATGCGTTACAATGAGCACGCCTTTGGAAACCCAAACTCCAGCCCTCGCCGCCAACTGCGCCGTCTGCAGCATTCCGTTTTCGGGATTGGCCGCCGTTTTCTTGAGGTTACGAGGCATTCGTCGAAGCCCGCGTAATCCTAATTGCTGCACACAGTGTGGCGCCCACCTAGAGGAGGGCAGCCTCGTGGAGATGACGGTGGTCTTCGCCGATCTCTCCTCTTTTACGGAGATGACGGGCCGCCTCGGGGCAACGACCACTTACTCAGTGGTCGATGAGTTCCTGCGCTTGGCTTCGACCACGCTTATGAGCCACGGAGCGTTTATCGACAAATACATCGGCGATGCGGTGATGGCCTTATTCAACGTTCCGATAAAACGCGCCGACCATGCGGCGGCCGCGGTCGCGGCAGCGGCCAAGCTCCAAGACCTTCTTCCCGGACTTTCCGAGCGGCTGGGCATGCCCCTGCAGGCCTCGATCGGCGTAGCCTCGGGGTTTGCTCGTGTCGGGCGGCTGGGCTCAGATGACATCAAGGATTATACGGCTATCGGCGACGCCGTTAACCAGGCGGCGCGCCTGCAGGCGCAAGCCGGGCCCACCGAAATCGTCGTGTCGCAGGACGTCTATCGAGAGGTTGCCTCGGCCTATCCCGGCGTCCCAGCCGAGTCGCTCACCCTTAAGGGATTCCCGCAACGCACCGTCGCCTATCGGTTGAACGGCAAGCCGCGGTCCGTGCTCTCGGCTGCCTCGTGGATCCCTGAAGATCGGCCGGCGATGAATTGGAGCGCCGTGACGCTCGCCTTACTCGGCAGCGGCTGCCTCGGAAGCAGTATTGCCGCCGCACTGGTGCTTGCCTTCGGTGGGGGTTCGGCGGGTGCCTTTTATGCGCTCGCACGCTGGTTTGACAGCAGCCCCGCCCGTGTGCCCCTCCTCATGGTAGCGACATTGATTGCTTCAATCGTCCTGGTCTCGCTCGAGCGTCAACGCCGCATGCGCCGCGACTGCATAGCCCGTCGCTCGTGCCTTGAGATGACACCCCAGGAAAGGCGCAAGGTTCGGCTTGCGGCCGGCTTGGCAGCAGCGTCTTTGACGCTCATCGGCCTAGAGCTCTTGATGCATTACGTAATATGAATCTGAATTTCCCGTGACTGAAAAAGTTTGCAATGTCGGCGCCAAGCGTGTACTCCGCCAGTGGGTTCACTGACGCATATTTGAAGGACGAAAGGAGGTCCACATGAAAACGACTCGAATCATGGCGGTAGCGCTGCTGATCTTCGCAAGCGGTTTGGCGCTGCACGTGGCGCGGGCGCAGCAGCCGGGAACCAAGCGCATCGATCTTCAGCGGCACGATCTCAGCGTCCCGGGACGCGAGGTCATCCAGGTGCGCGTCGAGCTTGCACCGGGAGTGTCGTTTCCCAAGCACACGCATCCGGGAGAAGAGATCATCTATGTCCTCGAAGGCTTGCTCGAGTATGAAGTCGAGGGCAAGCCGCCTGTGACGCTCAAGGCCGGCGAGGTCTTGTTCATTCCGGCCGGAACGATCCACGCGGCGAGGAACGTCGGCAGCGGCAACGCGGCGGAGCTCGCCACGTATGTCGTCGAAAAAGGGAAGCCGCTCCTCACGGTGGTCAAGTGAGGCGCCAGGGAGGTGATGCTAGTCGTTGTCGCGACATCTCTTCAGTGCTTCGTCGCGGATGGCCGATAACGGCGTGGTCGCCTGCATGATTTAGGTAAACGCATAGGAGAAAAAACATGGCAGATCCCATTCTGGTCACAGGCGCAGCGGGCCGCGTCGGCGCGGTAGGACGCACGGTCACCGAACTGTTGTTGAGGCGAGGCAAAGCGGTGCGTGCGATGGTGCGAAATGAAGACGAACGCGCTCAGGCGTTGCGCGACATGGGTGCGGACGTCGTGGTCGGCGATCTGCTCGATCTCGATTCGATGCACAGGGCGATTGCCGGTTGCGAGACGATGTACTTTGGCATGTCGGTTTCGGATGCCTATCTGGCCGCGACGGTCAATGCGGCGGCGGTGGCGAAGCATCACGGCGTAAAGGCGTTCATCAACATGTCGCAGATGACCCTCTCACAGATGAGCATTACCGAAACCACCCCAAGTCCGCAGCACAAGTTGCACTGGCTCGCCGAGCAGGCGCTGAACTGGTCCGGTCTGCCGGTCGTGCACGTGCGGCCGACAGTGTTTCTCGAAGGCTTCTTTCTGATTTTCACTTCGGATTCGGTTAGGGAATCAAATCAGATCAGACTGCCATTCGGCGAGGGCAAGACTTCGCCGATCGCAGCGGAAGACGTTGCACGTGTAGTCGCCGCGCTGCTCGCCAATCCGCAGCCGCACATCGGCAAGATCTATCACCTGACCGGTCCGCAGTCCGAGAACATGCATTTCTATGCACAGGAGTATTCGAAGGCGCTTGGCCGCACGATCACCTTTCAGGACATTCCGGTCGAGCCGTGGCGGGACGGGCTGCTCGAGCGCGGCTTGCCGGTTCACCTGGTGAACCACCTCGCGACGATGGCCGATCTGCACCGCGCGGGACGCTACGACCGGATGTCGGACGACGTGCTCACGCTAACGGGGCAAGGGCCGCTGAGCGTGCAGGAGTTCGTCAGGAAGAATGCGGCGACATTCACCGCGTCGGCAAAAGAGGCCTGAGTGTCTGAGATTGCACGCCGGCGAGTAGGAGGAGAAAACATGGCAAATCTGAAGTTTGCCAAAGAGATCACTGCACTTCTCGTCATCGATCCGTACAACGATTTCATTTCCGAGGGAGGTAAGGTATGGGATCGCCTGAAGACTGTCGCAGAAGCAAATGGTTGTGTTCCCCATATGCTGCAGGTTCTGAATGCGGTACGAAAGGCGGGGCTTGGCGTCTTCTATGCGCTGCATCATCGATATCGCCCTGGCGACTACGAGACCTGGAAGTACATTGCGCCTGTCCAGAAGGCAGCGTGGTCGCACAAGACTTTCGAATACGGGACATGGGGTGGCGAGATCCGTACCGAGTTCGCGCCTCAGCCGGGCGACATCGTGGCGCTTGAGCATTGGTGTTCCAGTGGCTTCGCCAACACAGATTTGGATCTGCAGCTCAAGAAACACGGCATCCATAAGCTCATCGTCATGGGACTCATAGCCCACACCTGTGTGGAGGCGACTGTTCGTTATGCCGCTGAGCTTGGCTACGAGGTCACAATGGTAAAGGACGCGACGGCGGATTACTCGGATGAAGAGATGCACGCCGCTCTCGATGTCAATATCCCGAACTACGCCAGTGCCATTGTGACCACAAATGAAGTCGTCGACTCGATCTCTTCGCTCTAACCTTAGGAATCGGTACGGAGTACCGCGGTGTTCAGTAATTTCGAAAGGAGTTACCCTATGCGACGGATCGCTATCTTGCTCGTTGGAGTTGTAGCGCCCCAATAGCCGCTGCATCTGGACACGTCGATGAAGAGGCAGGCCCGATCTTCGGTGTCAAAATTCCCACCGGAGTCAAAACCGGCTAAAGGAGATAAAATCATGGCAACTATAACGATGGAAAGCCGACCCCCTTTTCCTCCGTTCACACGCGAGAGTGCAATTCAAAAAGTGCGCCTCGCCGAAGACGGCTGGAACACTCGCGACCCTGGGAAGGTAGCTCTGGCCTACGCGATCGATTCACGATGGCGGAACCGGTCGGAGTTCATCAACGGACGAAACGAAATCATTGTTTTCCTCTCTCGCAAGTGGGCCAAGGAATTGGACTATCGGCTCATCAAGGAACTGTGGACATTCACTGGGAACCGCATCGCGGTACGCTTCGCTTACGAGTGGCACGACGACTCGGGTCACTGGTATCGCTCCTATGGTAATGAGAACTGGGAGTTCAACGACGACGGGCTCATGGCTGTACGGCACGCGTCCATCAATGACCTTCCCATTTTGGAATCAGAGCGGAAGTATTATTGGCCGCTGGGTCGCCGTCCCGATGAGCATCCGGGATTGAGCGACCTCGGTCTTTAGCCCCCAGTGCCAAAAGCATTCCGTGCGCGTGCACGGGATAAGTCGTCACTCTCTCGACCGTCCAAAAAAAGGAGGTAACCATGAACATTAATAAGAGTGACACCGCGGTGGTATTTATCGACCCGCAAAATGAGGTGCTGAGTGAGAAGGGGCTCGCCTGGAGGTTCGTCGGTCAAAGCGTCACTGAGAACAAGACCGTCGAGAATATGGAGCGCATCTTCAAGGTCGCGAAAGAGAACGGATACGAAGTCTTCATTTCGCCACATTACTTCTTTCCCAGCGATAGTGGATGGAAATTCAACGGCCCGCTCGAGACCGATGAGGCTGAAACCAAGATGTTCGCTCGCAGCGGAAGATTGAGCCTCGACGGCTTCTCCGGGTCGGGCGCCGACTGGCTCGAGCGTTTCAAGCCTTACATCGATGACGGCAAGACTGTTGTTGTCAGTCCCCACAAAGTGTTTGGTCCGCAGACCAACGACCTCGTCCTGCAACTGCGCAAGCGCCGCATCGACAAAGTCATTCTCGGCGGCATGTTGGCGAACATGTGTGTCGAATCTCATCTGCGCGATTTGCTCGAGCAGGGTTTTGAAGTCGTCGTCGCTCGGGATGCAACGGCAGCCCCGCGGCACCCCGAGTGGGGTTACGGCTACACGGCGGCGCTCATCAATTTCAAGTTTCTTGCCCATGGGGTTCCGACAACGGACGACGTTTTGAAGGCTATGAAGTAGGTACGTGCGGGCAACGACTTAAATGATGAGCGCTTTACTGATTATTCGGTGAGCAATTCGTAGAAAAAACCAACAGGGGTCCTAAGAATTGCTCCCGAACGCTCAATTGCGATGGATCGGACAGATCGCGGATACACGGGATCACTGTTTTGGCAATTGCTTTGAAATCAATGGAGGAAGATAAATGTCCGAAGAAATCAACCGCGATCGGCGCCGCTTTCTCACTGCTGCGGCCACGACTCTTGCCGCCGCCCAGTTAGCCGTGAAGGGTTCTGCGAACGCACAGTCCACCAAACCAAAACCGACGACTGTGCCGGCGATTAAGCCCGGGACGAACACGTCCTTCGACGCACTGAAGCAGATCGATGCCGGCGTCCTGAACATTGGATACGCTGAAGCTGGCCCTGCCAACGGCCCCGCGGTAATTCTTCTGCACGGCTGGCCCTACGATATTCATAGCTTCGTCGACGTCACCCCTTTGCTGGCTAAGGCGGGCTACCGGGTGATCGTCCCGTATCTGCGCGGCTACGGCACGACGCGCTTTCTTTCCAGTGAAACTTTGCGGAATGGCCAGCAATCGGCACTGGCCGCCGATACCATCGCTCTCATGGATGCTCTCCAGATCAAGAGGGCGATCCTCGCCGGTTTTGATTGGGGAGCGCGTACAGCCAACATCGTCGCAGCGCTGTGGCCGGAGCGCTGCAAGGCCATGGTGTTGGTGAGCGGTTACCTGATCGGCAGTCAGGAAGCGGGCAAGATGCCCTTGCCGCCAAAGGCCGAGCTCCAATGGTGGTACCAATATTACTTCGCCACCGAGCGCGGCCGGGCAGGTTACGAAAAATATCGGCACGACTTTGCGAAGCTCATTTGGCAGATCGCTTCGCCGAAGTGGAGGTTCGATGATGCCACGTTCGATCGCAGTGCCGCATCGTTCAACAATCCGGATCACGTCAGCATCATCATCCATAACTATCGCTGGCGGCTCGGACTGGCCGAAGGCGAACCGAAGTACGATGATTTGGAAAAGCGGCTTGCCGGATTTCCGGTGATCACCGTGCCGACGATTACCCTTCAAGGTGATGCCGACGGTGCGCCGCATCCCGACCCGAGTTCGTACGCGAAGAAATTCTCGGGCAAGTATTCGCACAGACTTATCCAGGGCGGCATCGGGCACAATCTGCCTCAGGAAGCGCCGCAAGCCTTTGCCCAAGCCGTCGTCGAAGTCGACCGTTATTGATGCGCGTAATCTGCGTAGGCATTGCGGACTTTGGAAAACGGCGTCAAGCTCGATAATGATAAGCATATTGGGTTCGCGATGTTGAAACACTAATTAACGCGGGCGGAGGCGGTCGTAAAGAAATTGAAGAGTGGACTTAGGTGATCGATGATCCGTGAGAGGAAGCACTGATGGCGCGACTTCTGTCTGTTAACGTCGGTCTTCCACGCGACATCGCATGGCGGGGGAAGACGGTTCATACCGCGGTCTGGAAGGAGCCAGTTCAGGGCCGGCGCATGATCCGGCGGCTCAACATTGACGGCGACGGGCAGGGAGATCTGCAGGGTCACGGAGGCGAGCAGCGCGCGGTCTTTGTCTATCAGATCGGTTCATACCGGTATTGGGAGGATCGACTGGGCCGAAGCGATTTCACTTACGGACAATTCGGCGAGAACTTCACTGTTGAAGGTATGTCCGACAATGAGGTGTGCATTGGCGACCGATACAGGATTGGGCAAGCCCTATTCGAGGTAACCCAGCCGCGCGTCACCTGCTACCGCGTGGGTATCAGGATGAACGAGCCCCAGATGGCAGCTCTGCTCACCTCGAGCGGCAAACCGGGATTTTATTTTCGAGTGCTGCAGGAAGGGGAAGTTGAGGCGGGGGACGAGATCGTTAAGGTTGCCGACGGCCCAGAGCTCATGACTATCGCTGAGATCAATGCGTTGCTGTACCTACCCGGTCACTCGCGTCAACAATTGGAGCGCGCGCTCCGCATTCCGGCCTTGAGCGCCGGTTGGCGAGGATCGTTTCAAGCGCTCTTCGAGCAAGAGTCAAGCGGCGGTCCAGTGACTGGGAATCCCGGGCTGGCAGCTGGTGGTGGCTCGCCGGCATGGCCGGGTTTTCGCCCGCTTCGGGTTTCTCGGATCGACCGAGAGAGCGGCAGCATTATCTCACTGCTATTCGTGCCTGCTGACGGACATCCGCTGGTCGCTGCCGAGCCTGGCCAGTTCGTCGTGCTTCGTGTGCGGCCGAAGCCGGACGCACCACCACTGTTGCGAAGTTATTCGCTCTCTGACGCGCCAAGCACAGATCACTATCGCGTCAGTATCAAGCAAGAGCTGAACGGCGTGGCCAGTACCTATATACACAAATCCGTGCGGGTCGGCGACGTATTGGACGTGAGCGCACCGCGGGGAAGTTTTACCCTTCAATCAGGTGATCGGCCCATCGTCCTGCTTAGCGCTGGTGTTGGAGCGACGCCGGTGCTTTCAATGCTCCACGTGCTGGCGGCGGAAAAGTCGACACGGCAAGTTTGGTGGCTCTACGGGGCACGCAACCGAGACAACCACCCGTTCGCGCAGGAGTCACATGATCTCGTGCGAGTGCTGCCGCACAGCCGCAGTCGAATATTGTACAGCAGGCCGGGGCCCGAAGATCGTTTGGGTTTCGAATTTGATGCCACTGGACGTCTCGCCATACCCGTGCTTGACGAACTTGGTGTGCCTCGCGACGCAGACTTCTATCTATGCGGACCATCCACCTTCCTCCGTGACCTGAGAGTTGGTCTTGCTGCCTGGGGTGTCGCCGCCGACCATGTGCATCTGGAAATCTTTGGCCCGGGTGAATCTATGACGCCAGGTATATCCGCTGAACCTGCGCGCGCCGTTCACGCGCCGACAGGACCCGCGGGCGACGGGCCTCAGGTTTCGTTTGCGCGTAGCAGCCTCACTGTCCGATGGGATGCAAAATATCAGAATCTACTCGAGCTCGCGGAAGCCTGCGACGTTCCCGTTCGTTGGTCGTGCCGTACCGGCGTCTGCCACAATTGCGAGAGCGGGCTGATTTCCGGTGCGGTGAGTTATCGACCCGAACCGCTCGATCAACCTGCCGCAGGTGACGTGCTGATCTGCTGTTCTCAGCCTCAGGAAGACGTCGTCATTGATTTATGATGAGCGGCAGATTGCAGATTATCGGCGAGGTTGCCATCGGTCACTGCGAGGAGAATCTGCAATGAAATCTGACACGAAGCGTCCGTCAATGTTGGTTTTCCGCGAATCGTTATGAGCAATGGCGATCCTGTCTCGACAGGAATAATGGCGGGTAGTGTGATGCTCGGTACCTTAGATCTCGACGGTGACCGCCGGGCCGATCTTTCTGCTCACGGTGGACCTAGCAAAGTGGTTTACATCTCTGTCCGAACATTGTAAGTACTGGAAGCATGAATTGCCCGGAAGGAAACTGTTCTGGGGCATGTTTAGCAATCCTCGTGTCGTTTGGTTCGTCCCCATCCGTTTTTACCGACGGGGACGCAAAGGTGTCGCTAGAGAAGCACACAACTTTCAAGTACCGATAGACAACCAGGCATTATAGCCGTAGCAACGTCGACATTCCGACACATGCCGATATATCGGCACCAATCTTGGTCACAACTCGTCCGAAAGCAAACTGCACGTATGAAAGATTCGCGATCAATACATTTTTAGATGTTACGGACTCCACTGTTCTGGCATCTGCGTTGCTCCTATCTCTTCGAGCAACACTCTCACAGGCGACAACAGCATCTGATCCGCAGGAGCGTGAAGGGTTTGTGGAACAGCGACTCAGGGACTGGGTGATCAAGATGTCACCATTGTTCAAGTGTTCAGGCTCCGCCGCGCACCGAACCGAAACCTTGCTCACCGAAATCGAAGGATATAACAAATGAAAAAGAATATTCATCCGAAGGTTCGTCAGGTGGTTTTTAAAGACACCTCTTCTGATTTTTCCTTTCTTGGCACATCAACGATGGATTCAAAAGAGACCATCAAGTGGAAAGACGGCAAGAGCTATCCGCTGATAAGGCTTGAGATATCATCGGCCTCGCATCCATTCTTCACTGGAAAACAGCGCGTTCACGATGCGGAAGGTCGCATCGCTCGTTTTAAGAAAAAATACGGCAAGGAGTAAATTGAGGCGTCGTCGCTGCGTCATCATCGCATCTCCGAGAAAATATAATGGCTGTGACGAAGAGAAAGTATCGACGTATCGACATTCGTCGAAATGATGCTTTAAGTTGATGCAGCGGATTGCCGGAGCTTTCACAGCAACACAGCGGTGTTGGCCCAGGCGCTGGCGAAGAAGTAACCCGTTCCAACAGTATTTCAATTGCTAATGGTGCGCAGAAATAACCTTTCTTAAAAATTAACCCAAACCTGAAAGGAGAACAGAACAATGGCTACGAAAGACAAAACAGCAACCCCAACCGATCTTAGCGGGAATGCGGTCGAGGAGATCACAAGCAACTTGCGTAAGCTGCTTGCGGACGTCTTTGCGCTTTACGTGAAGACGAAGAATTTTCACTGGCATATGAGCGGCCGCCATTTTCGCGATTATCACCTGCTGCTCGACGAGCAGGCGACGCAGATCTTCGCCATGACCGACACGATTGCCGAGCGCGCGCGGAAGATCGGCGGGACAACGATCCGTTCGATCAGCGACATCGGGAAAAACCAACGACTGAAAGATAATAATAAAGAATCGGTGGCTCCGCTCGAGATGATTAGCGAGCTTTGCGATGACAACCAACAGTTGACGCGAAGTTTGCGAGCCACCCACGAGGTTTGCGACCACCACAACGATGTCGCGACCGCCAGTCTGATCGAGGTTTGGATCGACGAGACCGAACGGCGGACCTGGTTCTTGGCGGAAGTAGCGCAAGATGCTTAGCGCGGATTGATTTGTGCGAAGACTGTCGCTTTCGGCGGCCATTGGCCACGCACACGACGCCGAAAACCTCCGGCTCTGAACTGTGCAGTCTGTAAACGTTGACCGATTGTTTCAGCCGAGTGAGATCGACGAGGGGCGAGCCATGGACGATCCTTGAACGGTCGGTATTGGTATGACTTCCTTTGTCCCTTCTGCTATGTCGGGCAGCACAGAACAGCAATCCTCGTCCGACACGGGCTTCAAGTCGTGTAGTTGCCGTTTCAGGCTCACCCCGACATCTGCCCGGGGGGATTCCGGTGAGACCTCGCACTGGGCCGATGTACGCAATGCTGGAGCGCGAGGCGAGAGAAGCTGGATTGCCACTGCACTGGCCTCGATGCCTTCCCGACACGCGGCCGGCCTTGGCTGCTGCGGAGTGGGCCCGGAGGCAACAGCCAGGCGGTTTCCCCCAGTTGCACAAAGATCTCTTCGCAGCGCACTTTGTCCTTGACGGGGACCTCGAGGATCCCGCCGTGATTAACCGGCACGCCAGTGACGCGGGCATTGACCTCGCGGCTCTTTGCATGCTGCGCTCGCCGATGACAGCGCTACGGCAGCCGTCAGGGAGGCCGAGATGATTGGTTGCAAAGACGGCGTTGAGGGCACGCCGGCGTGGCCGTTGGATCAACGGTTGATTACCGGACTCCGCCCGGCAGCGGAATTTGAACGCTTTGCTGCGGACGCGGCGCGTCCCACCCGCTGATTCGATCATTCCGGAGCGAGAGCTTAGAGGAGCAGCAGTTTTTGTGTTAGCGAGCCGCCGCGAGGTTGATGACCTGTTGCAATAAGTTCATCGGCACAAAGTTCCCAAAGTTACGCGGTCGGATACGGCTCATGCAAGCTTCATTATTGTCGCCGAACGAAAATGCGATCGAAGCAATTAGCGTATGAATCAACACGAACTGGTCGAGTAGGCACAGAACTAATGCAAAGGAGCTTTTTATGGATCTCTTAGGGAACGTTTTGAAGCAGACAGAGAAAAATGGAGTGGCAATCGGCCATTTCAACATCGCTGATTTGGTTCTATTGAAGGCAGTGTTCGCCTCCGCGCAGGAACTGAAGGTCCCGGTTCTGGTTGGTGCGTCCGAGGGCGAGCGTGAGTTTATGGGAGTCCGGCAAGTTGCCGCATTGGTGCGTAGTCTGCGGGAGGAGTTCAATTTTCCAATTTTTCTCAACGCAGATCATACGCATTCACTGGAGAAGGCTTTGGAAGCGGCCAGGAGCGGGTTTGATGCCATTGTCTTCGACGCTTCGGCGCTGCCCTTCGAGGAGAACGTGCGCCAAACCAAGGAGGCGGTCCGAGCGCTCAAATCGATCAATCCTGCCATCCTTGTCGAGGGAGAGATCGGCGACATTGGAACCGGTTCGGAAATACATGAAGAGGCTCCCGATTTGGCAAAGGGCCTCACAACGCCTGCGCAAGCGAAGCAATACGTGGAGTCCACCGGAATCGATATTCTGGCTCCGGCGGTGGGCAACATGCACGGCATGCTGCAAAGCATGGTGCAGGGGGAAACAAAGAAGCGCTTAGATATCGTGAGAATCTCTCAAATCAAGAGTGCAGCCGGGGTTCCGCTTACTTTACATGGGGGATCGGGAACCGACGATGAAGATCTGCGAAAGGCAATCGCTGCGGGGATCAATATAGTCCACATGAACACCGAACTGCGGGTTGCATGGAGACGCGGCTTGGAGGAAGGCTTGCTCAAACAGCCTCATGAAGTCGTCCCCTACAAGATCCTGCCATTCGCAGTGAACTCGGTGGAGGAGGTAGTTCACTCGCGCTTGAGGCTATTTAACAGTGGTAGATAACTCGATGACCAAACCTAACGGACTCGGCGAGGCATACGGCCGCAAGTTGATCGAGGCCGGGGTCGAAGTAGTGACAACGCGATACAACGCGACCATTCACGATTTCGTGCTGGTGAACGCACTGGCCGAGGCTGCGCGCACGCGCGCAGCATTGATCCAAGCCGTGGATTTCTTGAAAATCGTGCTTGCGCCGAAGCGTTGAACGAATAAATGAACATGGCGGTTTTATGTCTTGGAGTCGTGTTTGCACTTTTTGTGTGTCTTGGATCGGCGGCCGTGCGGGGCTTCCGGACGTGGTACGCGGTGCCATTGGAGAGTAGGCGATAGCCAAGATGAGTTCTCCTGCGCAAAGGGAATTTGCGGCTTCAGGTGCTGCATCAAAACTGACAGAGGAAACGGTTTCGCCGTGGGGCCCTCTAACTGAGCCGCTCTTCCGCGCGCTGTGGATCGCTACGGTCGCGTCCAACATTGGGACATGGATGGAGGACGTCGGCGAGTCTTGGCTTATGGTTTCCCTGACGACATCGCCGATGCTCGTCGCACTTGTTGAAACGGCTGGAAGCCTTCCTATAGTTTTGCTGGCGCTGCCGGCGGGGGCTCTGGCTGACGTGGTTGATCGGCGTCGGCTTTTACTCATCACGCAGAGCTGGATGCTCGTCTCGGCGGCCGCGCTGGGACTGCTCACTTTGGGCGGGATGGTCACGCCCTGGTTGCTGCTCTTGCTTACTTTCATCCTCGGGCTTGGTACTGCGATGAACGGTCCGGCTTTTCAAGCGATCCTTCCTGAAATAGTGCCGCGCCACGAGATCCCGGCGGCTGTTACTCTGGCGGGGGTGGCCGTCAATGTTTCGCGTGCGGTGGGCCCGGCGCTCGGAGGTCTTCTGGTCGCTGCCGCTGGCCCAGGAGTCGTTTTTCTGCTCAATGCGGTTTCGTTCCTCGGAGTAATGGGTGTGATCTATCGCTGGCAGCGTGTGCCTCAACAGAGCACTCTGCCGCCGGAACATGTTTTCGGAGCGATGCGCGCTGGTCTCCGCTACGTGCGCCATGCGCCGGAGTTTCTTGCGGCGTTGGTCCGCACTGCGGCCTTTATCCTGTGCGCAAGTGCGCTGTGGGCGCTTTTGCCGTCACAGGCCAGGCATGCTCTAGGACTGGGCTCATTCGGTTATGGTATCCTCCTCGGCTGCATCGGAAGCGGAGCCGTTACGGGCGCGGCCTTTTTGCCAAAGGTGCGACAGAAAATCTCGAACAATCTGCTCGTCGTCGGCGCAACTGTGCTCTTCGCCGGTGTGACCGCTGTCTTGGCTCACGTGCACGTGCCCGTGGTGGCCGGCGCGGCGTTGATACTCGGTGGGATCGCATGGATCGCCGTCATGTCCAGCTTCAACACTGCCGCGCAGGCGGCCGCTCCAGCATGGGCGCGAGCGCGAGCGTTGTCGGTCTACACGCTCGTGTTCATGGGTGGGATGGCGGTTGGCAGCGCCGCGTGGGGCGCTGTCGCGGCTCACTTCGGCGTGACAACAGCGCTCACGTGCGCTGCGATCGGCTTGATCATCGGTATTGTTGCGAGTTTCCGTTACACGCTGATCGACGGTGACGAGTTGAATCTAACGCCTTCCGCGCTTTGGCCCGAGCCGGTTGTGGTTCTTGCACCCAACCTGGAGGAGGGTCCAGTGCGCGTCCAGATTGAATATTGGATTGATCTCAATCGGGCCCAAGAATTTCAACGTGCGATGCGGAATGTACGACGAGTGCGTCGGCGCGATGGGGCCACCCGCTGGGGTCTCTTTCGCGACCCCGCTGCGCCTGGTCGGTTCGTCGAGAGTTTCCTTGTCGAATCGTGGGCCGAGCACTTGCGCCAGCACGCGCGTGGGACGGCATCTGACATGGAGATAGAACAAAGTATAAAAGCCTTCCATATCGGCCCTGGACGGCCTGCAGTTACCCATCTGATCGCCGAGCATGTGCCCCGCTGAGGAGCAATACGTCTTGGATGAGTCTTGGCTTTCGAACATGAGTGCAGTTTTCAATGTATTTCTGAGATGTGAAATCAAAAGGGGGATGAAATGATTAGAGTAAGACCGGCAGGAGAACGAGGTAAAACACAAACCGGCTGGCTCGATAGCCGCCATACCTTCTCGTTCGGGGATTATCATGACCCGCAGAATATGGGCTTTAGTCATCTCAGAGTCATCAATGAAGATCGCGTGAGACCGGGTGCCGGATTCCCAACGCACTCACACCGGGACATGGAGATCATCACCTACGTGCTCGAAGGCGCCTTGGCGCACAAAGACAGCACAGGCACTAGCTCAGTAATTCGCGTAGGTGATGTTCAGCGGATGAGTGCCGGAACTGGAATCAGCCACAGCGAGTACAACGCGTCGCAAACCGAACCGGTGCACTTTCTGCAAATCTGGATTGTTCCCAACGAGACCGGGTTGCAGCCGGGTTATGAACAGCGCTCGTTGAATCTAGAAGAGAACAGCTCGAAATGGGTTCTGATTGCGGCTCGAGACGGTCGCGAAGGTGCCGTCAAGGTTCATCAGGATGTTGAGCTATACCTAGCTGCAATTTCAGCCGGCCAACAGCTGAACTACCGGTTAAAACCAGGTCGCCAAGCCTGGTTGCAGGTCACGCGGGGAGCTACGACGATCAATGGGATGCTTCTCGGGGCGGGCGACGGCACGTCGGTGAGCGAAGAACAGACCGTAGAGGTTACGGCCGTGCAAGTAGCTGAGCTTCTTCTTTTTAATCTTGCTTGATCTCGATATGGACACTTTGCATCCAGCGTTCTGAACATAAAGAAGACCGCGAAGGCACTCCCTGACCTCCGCTTTTTGTCGAGATAAGGAGGCCGTTATGAAAATGCTTCATTGGCTGTTGCAGACTGACAGTAGCCTAACGGGCCTGATCCTGAGAGTCACTCTTGCGGTAGTAATGTTTCCGCACGGTGCTCAGAAAGTTTTTGGTTGGTTTGGCGGCCACGGCTTCAAAGGGACCATGAAATCTCTCACAGGCTCCGGGATTCCTACGGTGTTTGCGTTGCTGGCGATTGCTGCAGAGTCACTCGGTTCTCTTGCCCTTGCCGTCGGGCTCGTGACGCGTGTGGCCGCCTTCGGCATCGCATGCGTGATGCTCGTTGCTATCGCCACCGTTCACCGGCGGAACGGCTTTTTCATGAACTGGGAGGGAAACCAGAAAGGCGAGGGATTCGAATACCACTTGCTTGCGCTGGCGATGGCGATCAGCTTGATTATTGTTGGGGCTGGCGCCTGGTCACTGGACGGCGCTTTGGTCAGCTCAGACTGATCGATTAAAAGACAGCTGCTGTCACGACTTTCGCCATTGTTGGTTTTTGCATAGCGAGGAATATGAAGTAGTTATGAGCGGCCAGTCACCACTAATCTTTGTCAGTTACGCTCACGGGGACTTAGATTTTGTTTCGCGGCTTGCGCATGATCTACAGCGAGTTGGCGTGACGATATGGCAGGATAAAAAAGATATTCGTGTTGGCGTTGATTGGTCACGGGAGGCTGAGAGGGGAATCAAAAACTGTACGTCTGTTTTAGTCGTTTTGTCCCCGAAATCGGTTGAGTCCGATCACGTCCGTGCCGAACTTCTCTACGCAAGAGAAAAACAAAAGCATATAATTCCTGTTCTCTACGAAAAGTGCACACTCCCTCTTTTGCTTGTCGGGCTACAATATGTGGACTTAACGGGCCATAACTATTACCAGGGTGTTTTGCGCATTGCCGATAGCGCGAGAAAACCGATCACCAACATAAATAAATTGTCCAGCGTACAACTCGTTGGTGGTGAAAAAACCGAGCGACGAAACTTTCATCTTTCGTGGAAACTTAGCTTTAGGCGCTTTGCGGCGTCTGTTTCGGTCGCTCTCATGGGTATTCTTGCAATATACTTTGTGATGTCTCAAATGGAGAAGCGACCTATTGAAATCCCTGGCGAACCTCCCGCATCAACACCAGAACGCGCCGAACCTCCCGCACCAATACCAAAGCGTGCCAAACCACCCGCTCCAATAAAAGCAGAGCGTTCCGAACCAACCGCGAAAGAAGCAGCCCGTGCCGAACCACCTAGAATGCCGGCCGAATCTTCCAGAATCCGTGCAAACACTACTAAGGAAATTGCGAGGTATCTCAGCCTAGCCAGACAATATCGCGAGCGAGGTGCATACGTTGAGGCTCTCTCCGAACTCAATGCCGCCTACAAGTTAGATTCCACGAGCGACGAAGTGGCGGCTGAGATTGAGAGGACCAAGCGAGCTTGCGATGCTGAAAAGACATTGGGAAGAACGGATCTCAAGTGTTAGTGCGTGAATCCTCAATTTTAATGGATCAATCCTCCTCTAGACCCATCTTGTCCTTCCAGGGCGGGACGAACTGTGTTTGCGACTATTCTCTTCCTACTCTGGTAACTCTTTCGTTTTGTGATTAATTACACCGGTCCGCTTTGGTCATGACATCCTCGCAATGTCAGCGGGTAATGTGAACTGAAAGGTTGCGCCTCTGTGCTCGTTCGCGGTCGCCCACAGTCGCCCGCCGTGGGCCTCGATAATTGACCGGCTGATGGCTAGCCCCATGCCCATGCCTTGAGGTTTGGTTGTATAGAAGGCAGTGAAGAGATGGTCGAGACTCTGCGGG
>Ga0081455_10003250_pt1:17500-18823 | contig 18823 bp, 7 predicted proteins | sample TabmetS3T2R1_FD_70207 | JGI IMG/M metagenome (GOLD analysis project Ga0081455, IMG submission 70207) | Tabebuia heterophylla rhizosphere microbial communities from the University of Puerto Rico - S3T2R1 | ecosystem: Host-associated > Plants > Roots > Rhizosphere ... | reverse complement strand
TTAATAAACTAGAAAGGTTTGTAGAAAAGGGCTTCTTCAAGTTCCGCTTGCTGCTTTTCATTTTGATAGGAGTAGGTGCTTGCAGCTCGCTCGCTGTCTACTAAATGAGCCTTCACTGCCCGCCCGGCCCCTATCTTTAATCTTAAGTAAAGTGAAGTCAAATCAATGAAGTGAACAGCCCAACCTCTTTGCTCTTTGTTTGAAGCTTTGCCAGGAAGCTTCTACTTCTTGAAGCTTTCTTTCCCCTAAAAATTCCGAAAGACAACAATAGACCTGCAACTATAGTATAGGAAAAAGCTTCTCTTTGATAGCAGTCATAGGGGAGTTCAGAAAGGATCTGATCGTAGATGGAGACAACAACCTGTGTGGGGGTAGGGGCGGATGTAGCCAAGTGGATCAAGGCAGTGGATTGTGAATCCACCACGCGCGGGTTCAATCCCCGTCGTTCGCCCATCAATAAATGGACCATTTCTTTCGGAGACAGAAGACAAACCTAGAAAGCATTTTTTCTGCAAGTCATCTCGAGTTCAAACGCATCCAAGCAATTGGTATCCGATTGAAACATAGAAAGCATAGATTCGCGTCGCCTACTTGCTGAAAGCAAAAATGGAATGGCCGATCATTCATTGTATGACGTTTTTAAGACCTCACTAATCAGCCAACCACTTTTGAGTTCATAATGAATGAAATGAACCCCCGGATGAAGAGAAAATCTCCCCTCCCTTTTACTAAACCATGGGGAGCCCCGAGTAGTTTACCGGACAAATTGAGTTGTCGTGACGATACCTTTCAACGTGGAAGATCGGAAATTCTCTTCATCACGAGACTGATAGGATCTGCCGTAGACACCCGAGAGACCTCCACAAGGTAGGCAGTAAGAGGACAAGAAGCAAAGAGTTATGCTTTCATTTCTTTGTTGAGATTGAAATAAAGTTCTTTTAAAAGGGGGTAGGTATAATGCACGCAGGCCAAGTCAAGAAAAGGACTTCCTTACTTTTCTTTCATAGTAGTCTTAATGACTAGTAGTTTGAAGCCTTAAGAAAGCGGTTTTTTTCGGCACTCGGTTCCTTCGTCTTAAGTCAAGTTCAGTTTACTTTTTCAATTCGGAACTCTTAGTCGAGCTGATGGCGAGATCGATTTTTTGTTCGAGGTTCAAGAGGAAGGAGAGGAACCACCGCCCAATGGTGCTTTTACGAAAGTACGGTCACCGGTGGCTAATACCTTCTCGACACTATCGAACCTGAAATCCACTCTCAATCGCTCTTTTTAGGTTGGCATAATATAGAAAGAGAGTGCCAAGAAAGAACACATACCTATCACTTT
>Ga0081455_10003250_pt1:0-12500 | contig 18823 bp, 7 predicted proteins | sample TabmetS3T2R1_FD_70207 | JGI IMG/M metagenome (GOLD analysis project Ga0081455, IMG submission 70207) | Tabebuia heterophylla rhizosphere microbial communities from the University of Puerto Rico - S3T2R1 | ecosystem: Host-associated > Plants > Roots > Rhizosphere ... | reverse complement strand
AAACCTATACCTTCCCTATTTACTCGACGAATTAAGGGGGTTATTCGTCAGCACGGGTTTAGCTTCCTTTTCTAGTATAGGTTTGGGGGCCCTCGGCCAAACGAGTATTTTACAGAGAGCCGACAAGGAATTCCATTAATAACTGGCCGTTTTGATTCTTTGGCACAACTCGATGAATTTAGTAGATCCTTTTAGGATTAGTAAGCTTAGATCGAACCTATCCAATTTTGACAGTGCGATGGTTGGCTGTTCACAGACTAGCTGTACCTACCCTTTCTTTTTTAGGTTCAATATAAGCAATGCAGTTCCTCCAACGATAAACCTAATCCGAATTATAGAGCTACGACACAATCAAACCCGAACGAAGAAAATGTTGAATTGATTCGTACCAGTCTCTACTGGGAGTTCTTACCCTATATATGATGAGCTGAACTTTGATTTTCAAATTCTTTCTGAAATTCAGAGAAAAAAAGAAAATAGTAGGAGTAGGATAAATCTTATCCCATTCGGAAGGATCTCATCTAAAAATTCTCCATGACTGTTTATGTCTCCAGCATGACCACTTGATGAAATTAGGAGGGAAGTGGGGTAAATGGCTGAGACTACTCTACTGAAAGGATTCCTCTTTGGCTTATAGGTACTGTAACTGGTATTCCTGTGATCGGTTCAATAGATCTTTTTTTTTAAGGTTCATATTCCGGATTGGGTTCATCCCTGTAGTAATCGGATGAACTGGGTTGTAGCTGTTCCGATTCAAAATAACAAAAGAACCGGGCAGCAGTAGGAGCCCTAAAGAGGAAGGAGGCAGGAGCACTGGACCCTTGAGAAAGAAACAGATTATGTTTTCTTATTCTTGTCAAAACCCGAGGAAGAAGTTTCGAATGGGGGCCGAAAGGCGTGAGTGCAGTAGACGCTTGAAAGACTATATGGAACTCAAATCTTTCATCCCTTCATCCCAGTCTCGAAATAGGCTGTGTCGAGACTGAAATTCTTGCTTTCGGGTTCTTTCCCCAGCCAGTCGCCCCTGTGTGGGAGGGGTCAAGCTTGGGGACTTCTCATTTGTGGGGAATAAAACTATCACGCAACTTGCATTCCGGTTTGATAAGGATTCCCGCATAGCAGGGACTACAGAAAGTCTAGTTGCACGGAAATTGCCTGCCGGGCAGAGGGGCGAGGGATATTGCTCTAGACAAAAAATCCAGGGGCAGGAAAAAAAGCTCAACTGGGAAACGACTTCTTCTATTTACTGAATAGGTCATCAGTACGAGTTTGAGGATGTTACGCTGACTTAGAATAGGCATATTGAAGAGCGGGTGTAGCGGGCCAGTTTAGTAGAGCTAACTCTTGGAATTGGAAGGGCTGCAAAAGCTACGAAGGCAAGTTATCTTACGGAAATGAAATTGGCCGCAATAGAGATAGTTTTGTCATGTGGGGGAGCCACAGAATGGAATCCTCTTTGAATTCCAACCCGGGGACCAAAGCATTTATAACTAAGCATTGGGGCAAAGACTTTTTATAACCAATTTCTCATTAGAGCTACCACTATCCTGGTGGAGCTCGAATCATCCGGCTCCTCATAACTACTTCATACGGGAGGTTTTTATTCCTAGATTAATACGGCGGAACCCCCCCGGACTCTGGAGGCACCTTTTTCAAATCGTCGTTATATAGATATAGAGTACGTATATGATAGCAGTTTCCTTTCTCTTGAATCCGTACGGACAGGTTATTACAACCATAGAAGCTCATTTTAAGCCCAGCTTACCAATCGTTTTCAAATCAAGACATACGCGCCCGATCTGCTGGTTTCAACATGCCAAGTGCGCCCGACCCTGGCCCCGGCTTCTTTGATAGTTACGCCGTATTATACGGATCGAGCAAAGGCGCCCAGGTGCGCAACAAGTCTTAGATTTCCTCCGTTGTGAAGAGGAAGGATTGAAGCTTTCCTTCTATAGCCGGCCTCACGTATGAAAAACGTGTGCCTTATAGAGTCTAGTAGGGCTAGGCCACAAATACCTTGCCAAACCATAGCATAGACAAGGTTTCGCCAAAGGCGACATTCCACCGCATCAATATGAAAGGAAAGACCGGACTCCATTAACGGAAGCGGAGCGTTCTGCTGACGTATTCAGTCATAAGCTCGGAACATTCGACCATATTGAATTTGGAAGTTGGTCTTTCCGATCAGGACGAAAGACGAAAGCCAGTGGATCAAGCAGATCCTCCGCGGTGATAGATAAACCGACGCTAGCTAGCATAAACCTTTGTATGTATTCTATTGAAGCAGTCATCCAATGAATTAATAAAGACTGCTCAAGATACATGACCGTGTCGTCATCATACTGTTGACTGAGATCTTCAGCCATGCGCTGCATAAAGTCCCAGTAAGAACGAAACGAATCCTTTGACATTTGCCTAACCATTCCCATTGGATAGATAAATACCAGGAATCTATCTGGGAATCCCAGCCAAAACTGGGTTGGCATAGGTCTAATACCACCCGGCGAATAAGCCACAATAATATGACGGAACCAATGTCGATTGTTGTTAGGGTGAATGTGCTCAGGTAGAGAAGAAGAATCAACCAGATGAAAACATCCGACTTTGCGGTGGAAGTGGCACTAGCCTCTATTATAATAGAATCTCTTTAATATCTTTAATTCTTTGAATCAACTCCTGGAATCAATAGGAAGTCAGCACGCAGGCGACGCTCTTTGATTGAAGGCTTTTCTCTGTTTTAGTTTGAGCCTCAACGTTACATTCCGATTCAAGAAAGAGGAATCCGGTTCAGATTTCACTGAAACTCCAACTGAAAGGCGATTTGCAGACATCGACTGTAGAGGGAATTTGAGCTGGAAATCATATAAGCGTTGATCCGGAGATGGAAGATTCATAGAAGACGACTCGACCTCTGAAGCATTTCGTCGCCCTTCCTCTTCTATCCTCGGTACTAGAGATGAACGAATTCCATACGCCCGAAATTTAGATCGAAGAATTTTTTGGGTCTTGGAATTTCATGAAGGCGGAGCCAAAACGAGAACGAGTTCAGTCGAACAGCATATATAGTAAATAGAAGTGGAAGAGCCTTTCCTTTCGTTTTAAACAACTCTAAATGAAAGGAGCCACCACAGCTGTATGCACAATGATTAGATTTTGGTGCATACAGAGCGAATCGAAGTGCGTAAGCCCCTTTAGAGTAGAGATAGAGGCGGTCCATTGAAGAAATCGAATCAAAGAATCCACAAAAAAGCGGAACAAAAGAAGCCCATGGAGAAGGACGCAGCCCACAATAACCTGCAATGGACTATCAAAAAAAGGGCGAATATTAAAAAAAAAAAAAACAAAGCTGATGATAAAAAAAAAGTCCACCGCTCAGTTACGCACTTCGCTCGCTGCAGAAAATCAAACCAAAATGCAGCTGAAAGCAAGGGTGGTCGTAGATCAGCTGAAGGTGCCAGGTTCCTGCAGGAGAGGACTCTAACTCATGCCAATGGAAGCAGTTTCAAGGGATGAACATGCCCATCTGCCTTTCTGACCTGCAGACTTGGTAAGATTGGATGTTAAAATGGACTAAGGCTTCATCCACTTATTATTATTATTTCGCTCCATCCGTCTTATTTCACTCACTGATTTCTGACGGTTGCTTATCATATTCAGGTACTTATGATCTTGTAGGTTAGGATTTTAGGAAAAGAGTGGAATCGCTTTTCTTTGATACTATTTTATGGTTGCGGCTTCTGCTTGTTCATGCTAAACTTTTCTAACACTCTTACTAGCCCAATGGGCAAAGCCTATTTTTATGAGTTCTTGTCTTTCTCTCACCACCCCTTGGTCGCCAATCTTGTCATTTCCTATGACAAAGCAGTATGGAATTTCCCCTATCTCACCCTTTAGGTGCTACTAAAAAAACGATAAGCTTTGCAAAGAAACAAATATCCACAGGAAGTAAGAACGATAAAGTTATCAACTTTTAAAGTTCTGTCAAAAGCCACGCGAATCAACACTTTTCTTCGCCTTACCGCGGCCTCTTTGAATCACACCTAAAGGCGAATGGGATTGAGAAGGAGCTCTAGTAGGTGAATGCGTCCGGTGACATCGCTAGCCTTTGTTTGAAGGGCGGGGAAATAGAATAGATAAAGGAAAAGGGCAAGGTTCTAGCCCGTTGAAGTAAGAGTATGAAAGGGAACAGCTGGGTATTCCCCCCCCTCTACGCTTACCAACTACCAACGCCTGCCGACTATTAGCCAGGAGTGGAAAGAAAGGAACTATCGGCACGGCATACAACGAAGGAACTAACTAACGGCCTAGTAACCGCCGCGGAAGGGAATGAGGATGAAGACGGATTCCCAGAAAAGCCAGCCCTGATAGTTACCGCACGCTGCCCATACGAGTTGTACGTCCGGTTGAAGTGCGCCTTACCGAAAGAAGGAATAAGCGGAGTAAGCCAAGTCCGATCGATCAACAAGCTACGAGTTCAGGGTAAAGGAGTAGGTTCGAAGTTCCTAGCCCGGCTTGAAGCCAAGTTGAATTCTTTAACTGCTACATCAATTCCTTACGATAGACCCGATGAAAGGTTCGCGTTGACTGGTATTCATTCCTCCTCCTGGTTGGCTCGATCGGGCAAGAGAACGGCCGGTAATCCCCGCTCCTTGGATGTTACAGGCGCGGGGGCAGGACAGAAAACAAAGCCGGGTATGAGTAGGATCGCCCTCCCCAAAAAGTCATATCTTGTCTCTAGAGAACAGTACATTGCACTATTGATACGGGAGTCGCAGTCCAGTCTACTTTCTGTGTACGCATCTATCCATAACACCGGAGGGCCACTAAGTCTCTCTTTTTTTTTTAGTGGAGCTCTTTTCAAGTGGTAGTTGTCCTTTTCTCCCCCACTCTAAGGAGGATTTGATACATTTCTGGGAGCTTGGCAGACAAAGTGAATTCGATCTCGGGACGACTCCTCACACTGAGAAAGCAGAATGCTCGTTCCGATACTGGCTGGTGGAGGAGAGCGAAAACTAAGTCAAAGGGGAAGATCCAATAGAAAACCTGTTTAGAAACCTGTTCAAATTCAAAAGTAGAGAAGGCCGTGACAGTCTTAGAAGGAAAAGATGGGGCAATCTGGTCTCGAGGAAGTAGTACCAAGAATGTCAAGATCTACCGGAATCCCTTCATCTCCTGCCTCATGCTCGTTCGATGAACCTGATTCTTCTCGAACTTTGTCTTCGCCTCTGTATCCAAGAGGCTAAAAAGAATATCTCCGGCTACCTACAGGAGAAGAAAAAGATAAGAAAAAAAGAAGCTTGAAAGGAGCTCGGCTTGAGACAGTACGGTATACGACTGTACACAAAGAAAATCTTAATGAAGAAGATTTCACAAGGCAGGGAAAGCAGACTGAAAGACTACTACTGTTACCTTGCCGTCAAGAACTTTGAAGTCAGAGTTTCTCTCATTTATTTAAGATAGTTACCATCTTTCTCTCTATTCCTCTTTTTTATCCTTGTCTCGGTCATCATAAACAAAGGTTCAAAACCGGATCTAGTAGCTAGGAGGGAAGCCTTGTCAGTGCATCTGAAACCGGCATTCTCGCCCGACACTGAGAAAGGTTATGTAATAGAGGCTGTCTTTCCTTCGCTAACCCGAAGAAACTCCTCCAAGATTGAAATTTCTTTATTTTCATCAATTGTGAAAGAAGAAAACGGCTTTTGTGTGGTCTCATTTCGAAACTTTTCTATCAAGGCAAAACCACTACTTTTTTGCATCTTTCAGGGGTCGTTCCTTAAGGGAAATCGAGTTTAGGCCATTTTCACAGGGGGTTTCTCAATGATGTCAGTTTCGCGCATAGGTGGGAAAAACCTTCTCCTAACTGACACCGGACCAATGCATGGGGAGAGTCTTCTGCTCTGATCATGCCACGGAAGAACTACTCTACTACGGATACTTGACCTAAGCTGCTCTTTATTCCTGGCAAACAACTCCGGGGACTAGACCAAGGGTGGTGGGCGGGATAGGCTAGGCTGAAAGAAGGAAAGATCTTATCCCACATCTCTTTATCCAGAGCGGTGTCACTAACGGGCCTGTGTAACTCATTCATCACGGTTGACGGGGCAATCCTTCCTAGGAGAATGTGCTACTCCTTCCTAAGCCTTTATGGAGTGAACTAGAGTGGGTTGCAAATGTTCTCTTCAAAGAGATGGGTATCCGTTCCGAAGAGCTTGTTCCCCCTTCCCTATGGTCTTGATCCTTTCCATAGGTACTGCTCCACGGTCCCAGATGTGAGTGAAAGAAGGGCTTTGCTTTTCTAGATCTATCTGCTCCAGAGAAAAAGAGATGTATGGAATGCCTCACCCGGTCAATGATGAAATTCTAAAGAAATAATAGTCACACATGGAGATACCCTATCTGAAGGGTTCTCGGTAAGACCATACAGAAGTAGCCAAACCATAGTTCCATGGGTTGATCAGTCATTAGGGAAACTTTCCTATGCCTTTAGGAATGGGACCGAAATAGCATCATAGAAGAAAGAGTAGTAGCCGAACCAACTGACATAGCTAGATCATCATCAAAAGAAGAGGCTTCCTTTCGCTCTCAAGTGCTAGTATCAAATCAAGGAGCTGAAAGCCACTCCCCCATAGGGGGAGGAGCCGAGGCGAATCGCGTGCGGAAATGTTGAATCTTTCATTTGTTGCATCAAGATTGTGCTGGTGTTCAGTCAGCTGTACTAAATGCATTGGATGCCTGTGCAACTGCATCGATCCCATTCCTACTTCTCTTGCGTTGCGTCCCTACATCTAGGAGATAGAGCTAGTGGATCAAGGAAGACTTCAGGAGAAGTGATTTAAGACTTAGAGGGAGACTCAGAGAGGGAAATGGCCTTCATGCCGGCGGGGACGGACTGTACTGACTGACTTCTCCATCTTTTCGGGCACTGAGAATCAGTCCACCATAGAGCATATCGGACGATTTAGGCTTTAGTATAGAGATCTAGATCCTTTTCTCAAAATGAGAGGCTTTTTTGGAATTATAGTTGGGGACTTGCTTTCAGTTGGTAGACGAGTTTATGGCTATTACTACTTATTCCATTATTCAATTATGTCTCAACCGTAGAAGAATGTGGTAGTTACCAGATACAAAGGCACAGCCCTAAATTTTGATTGTTTTCTTTTTTCTTTTTTTGAACCAATGTCGCGTATATAGTCAATTGCTTTCTTTCATTACCTTCTCCAATCCCATCACGGCTTTTTACTTGCATCATCACCTTTTGACTTTTATTCTTTTGTTGGCTGTACTCAATTCCATCCATCCTCTCCTTTCAGTCGAGTTACTTCATACCTCGGATAGGAGCGTCAGCGAAAGACAAAGCTTACCGTAAGTGGTCTTGGAATGCTGGGGGAACCGGCATAAGGAACCCCACCCTTTCCACAACCAAGGTTCTAGAACGACTATTGGTGCTTGCTCTGGTGCTAACCATCTATCGTGATTAAGATCGGCTAGTGGAAGAATGGGCGAAAGCCCGATCAAGTCGTATTGATGACAAATTTTTGATATGTCAACCCTAGTACGAGAATGTTTAGTCATTCAGATAGTGACTGGCCTTTTTTTTTAGCTATGATCCAAGGCCTCGGAAAAATTGCCCGAGGAAACATCCTTTGTATCCTTCTTTTCCTCTTCCTCACATCGATAGCATAAGAACCTTGCCGCACTCTTCTGGTACATCGTGTAAGGCGGAGCGAATCCGGAATTACCCGCTTTCGAGAGCGAGGGCAATGACTTTAGTCAAGCAAGGCTAAGACTTTCGTGAAAAGAGCCATTCCGTTCTTCCTAGTCATAGGCGGTGGGTGGTCTTCATACGTGGGATTGATTTGGAGAAGCCTTCTAAGCCCGTCCACTGCCTAAGATACAAGACCACTTATGCCGCATCTCTTTAATTGTTGAAGGCACTGATCGGAGAGGGAAGCTTTCTCTGCGTCTTTTCTTTATTCACGCTGCAGATAGAGCAAACAAGGGGGAAGCTTAGTCTAATTTTTGAAGTGATTCTTTCTTGATTTCATGCCAGACTTCTCTAACTAGTCCACTTTCGAACTTGGCTTATCTAGTTCTAGAAAGAAATATCTTATATTATATATAGTGGATTAGGATGTTTTTCTTCTTGAATTATCCGTTCCGTTTGAGCTGAGAAAAGTAAGCTTGAAAGGGGGGAATTCTTAAAGGGGAATCGGCAGTCTTGTCTTTGATTCATTTTTCCTGGAACTCAGACTCCTGAAAGCACCTCCGTTCGACCTTTCACGCCACTGACTAAGTCCGCCCTGGGTATGTAACTTGTTTATGTAGCTCGTTCGCTCAGAGCTAAAGCTCTCCTCATATACTAAGAAAAGAGTCTTAGCTTCTTTCTTCTCCTAAGAAACTCCTAAATAAAGAATTTCCATGCTTCTACTTCTGGGGAAATCTCTCTAATGGGTTAGGCCTGAATTCTGTCTTTCAACTAACTTCGGTACGGTCCGTTGACCAAATGAAAGCAAAAGAGATGGAATCCCTTTCATTTTGAAAGGCGAATCGAGAGGTCAATCTGATGGACTGACTGAAAGAGTTTGAAGTCAAGTTAGTCTTGTTTATCCTATCGGAGATAGGAAGAAAAGACCGGGCTAGAAGAAGAAAAGCTCTATGTTCTGAGGGATAGTCCCACTCTCTCTCATTTTCAGGAAGTTCAGTCTCTATTTCAATAAGATGAGTAGCAAAGACTTCTTTCTTCTAATATAGTTGAAGTCGATCCTTGACTATAGAGGTCTTTGGTCGGCTAAGACGTAAGGACGAAAGAAGAAGCTTTTGAAGAAGTGATAGTAACTTCATACCAGGAGCGAGAAACGTAGGCAATTGCCTTAAACAAAGATGGCGTTTTACCGGGTGAGGAAGAATAAAGAAAGTCAAGTAGCACATCACGGAACAAGAAGGAGAGGAGAAGTCACCTAGCCGCGAGTCAATCAATCCATCTATATATGATGGATAGTACGAAGCCTTTTTTCAAAGCCCGAAGGCGGATAAAGAGAGATCCCCATCCGCTTCAGTCGAATATTACCTTATCTTGTGACCGAACATCACAGTGGAAGCCATACGTGGGGCGAAAAGAGCTTGTTCCCTGTCATGATGTGATCCCACTCATCATTAAAAGAGGGGCCTTCTCAATCATATCGCAATTCGACATAACTGGATCCCACCAAGGCGATACGCGGGTTCGGGCTTCTCTTTCTAGGTCTGACTCCGGCCCCAAAGCCTGAGTGAGGGTAGCCGCTAGGCTGCGGGGAAGTCAAATTTAGATGTTGCAACCAATGCTTGACAAAACCGATCCTTTCTTTCATTTGTTGGATCATTCTACGCTGTCGGGAGGAGAGTGATCCCGAAGCCGACAAGCAATAGCTTCTCTCTTCTGATCCCAATGTGTTAGTCCACTTGAAAAGGATTGGGGCAGATCCCCATTCTGGATCATCCTAGGCAAAGAAGCATATAACTAGCGTTTAGAAAGTGCTTCGAAAGGCTTCATCGATCGAGACTCAAACGATCACATCTATATAGGGGGGAGCTATGCAACTTGTTAGGAGCAAGCAACCTTTCGCGCAGCTCACACACCACTCCGCTCACTTGTAAGTTAGATAAGTAAGACAAGCGCTTTAGGTTAGGTCAAGAAGGGCAAGTTACTCGAAGTGTACATCCATATATTGAATGTATATGAGGAAAACGCAAACTGGTGTCAATCGGGAAGCAGCAGCAAGACTTACTTCGCCTAATTCTCTTCTTTCCTGGCATACGCTCTACTGACTTATGCGGCTAACATAATGAGTGTCAGCGGTTAGTAAGATAGGGCCCTTTTGGAAAGAAGAGGGAAAGATTGGTAATGGCTTCGTCAAGTGTGACAAGATTGATGCGTTGCTTTAGATTAGCGGGACCTATGATTGGTTACTGGAAGAAAAAGGATAGATTTTAGTTTTCGGGCCGAGGGAGGTGCCGAAGACAGGGAATAGTAGTTGACAGGTGAATGGCAGCGATGAATGACGCTTTCCTCATGAAACTTGGTTGGGCTTTGATGAATGATCCAGATAGTTTCAGGAGAACGTGCCCTTTCATTACGTACGTAAGAAAGAACCTTTGACTCGACGCGACGTAATGTAATAAAAAGCAACCCTCAGCCTCCCACCCTCGCTCAAAGCTCCTTTATAGTATAGTAAGGGCTCGCGCCTCTGCCTTTTCGCACTATCTCACCTTTCTCAGCTCCCTTGCCTTTGCTTTCAATCTGTCTTTTTCCACTCCAGCTTTCACTCAAGCCATTCTTTGAACTTACAACATAGGGGGGACTTTCACTCTTCCTCTCGCTTCCTAACCTCTGGCCCTGCTCAAAGCAAAGAAAGGCTTGAACATAAAAAACTTTATGCAGAACTTGTACAAGCGAATATCTATGTGAATCTGATCAACAAAGAAATGGAGAAGACCAGACAAGAGTTGGATCGGGGCAAGGTGACTGTTCAGAAACTGCAAAAAAGATTCACTCTATCTCCGTCCAGAAAGAACGAGCCGAAGCCGCCGCTCAAGCAAGCATTTAAAATGTCCTTCTTTCACCCAGGTTCTTTATGTATTGTATCTGAGACTATTGTAATCTTCATCTGTCATGAATGAAAAAGATGATGATGGAGGCAGACATACATTTGTCTGAAGCGGGTCGGTTGATGGCTCCTATCCGCCGTGCATCCTGCTGAGCTTTGATCTCACTAAGTTCTGCTGCCTACAGACTGCCTAGACAGGACAGAAGAGGGGTACTCATGTGGTGCTACGATAGAGAAAAAAGAGAGCTCTCTACTCTAAAAGACCCTCGCATAGCTAATAGCTTGTTGAACCTTCGGAGAGAACCATAGAGATCAATCACCTCATAGATAAGGACGACGACATTAGACGAGTTGCTGAGAAGACAACTCCCTTTAAGCCGGACAGACTCGCTCGCTAGAAACCGTCGTGACAAGACGAATGTACCCCAAACCGGCCTTGGATTTGAAGATGGGAAGAATTGTCACCTAGAAAGCGAATGTTCATCTTATTTTTTAGCAAGTACTGTAGGACGATGGAGGCGATTCATGACGAGCGGTCCATCTTAGTAGTCAATTACCTGAGCAAAAACTTTCTTTCAGGTGAAAGACCCTCACTCGAACTCAGTAGAAAGCCAAGCACGCTGGTCAACTGAAAGTGAAGAAAGATTAACGCAAGCGACATAGGTAATCAAGCAGCAATCGAGAGCCGAAGGTCTGATTCCACCTAGTGGCGAATTCAACCAACAGAGAAAGCAACCCTAGCCTTTTTTGATTTGGTTTCCTTGCTAGTCGTTGTTCTTCCCGCTAACGAGTTTATCTGCATCTTAGTGTAGTTCGCAATTATGCTTTATTCCTTCATTCAAGCAGTCTACGGCACCTAAACAACCGCTAGTGACGATTCCTTCTCCTATGGTTATGCCTATTTTTGTAGCACAAAATCCTCAACTATCTTATACTACTCCAAACATTTCAGTCCTCGAGGTGGCAGATTCTCGAAAACCGCTCACCTCTTCACTGGAAACGACTTATGCTACCCCACGCCAAGCAGCGGTCGGGGCGCCCATCGACATGGCGGGGAAGCCTAGCAGAACGGCTATCCCACACTTGGCTAGGTCCATTCCATTGAGGCTTGATGATCTTTGCATCAATACCCTTCCCTTGTGCTACAGACAGCATCAGTCAATACCACCAGATCGGGAAGAATTTTTCATTCGCAGCCACAGACCCAACCAGTTAAGAAAATATTCCTGCCCAGATCTCGATTATGGAACTTCTGTCCACTTCACAAGTCCATCAGGCTGGCAAAGGCTAGCACAAGCAAGCGTCTTCCTTTCTCTAACGAGGCTCAGTATGTTGCCCGCAATAGGTCTCCAAGACCCTGTTGATCTGCTAAATGAGTGTGCTCTCAACTCGACTTGTTGCTGCAGTAGCTTCACACTTCAATGCGGCCAACTCCGTCTGCTCAATGCGAAAGGTGACCTTCTTAAGTCGCTAATTAGCTCCGGTTTCCTTTCCGATTCCTTATTCTCTTACCGAAAGAAAACCGCGCTTTGACAAGAAGGGGATTTCGATGAAAGCCAGGTAGGGCCTTAGGGAGAGGTGCTTTGGCTTCAAAGTCAAAGGTAGGCAGTGGTACCGGGCAAGGATAGAGTCATTAGATAGAGAAGTCGTGAAAAGTTCGGAGCGACTCAAGCAAGTCTTTCAGTAAAAGCCTAGCACCCTCTCATCCGCACCTGAGAACAGGCATCTCAGAAGGAAAGTTTTTGAACTTGCTTGAAGGCGATGCCCTTACTAAAGCTAAAGGACCGGATAAGCAGCTAGATCGATTCCTAACACTCTTTGGAGCGAGTACCTCTCATTCCTCACTTGACTCTAGTTACCTAATAACGTATTCTCCGGTCGGAAGTTGTGCCCTAAAGAAAGTAGTAAACCACATTA
>Ga0081455_10003249_pt1 | contig 18825 bp, 16 predicted proteins | sample TabmetS3T2R1_FD_70207 | JGI IMG/M metagenome (GOLD analysis project Ga0081455, IMG submission 70207) | Tabebuia heterophylla rhizosphere microbial communities from the University of Puerto Rico - S3T2R1 | ecosystem: Host-associated > Plants > Roots > Rhizosphere ... | reverse complement strand
GGGTGCTCAAGTGCTCGCGCCGGTTAGCCCATGCCGTCTGTCACCATGTGCGCAGCTAAGCAGCCACCAGCACGTTCTGCTCGCGCTCCAGCACCCGCCGCACCGCGGGCCGGGCCAGCATGCGGTCCTTCCACGCGGTGTAGTTCTTGAGCTCTTCGACCGGCAGGCCGATGCGCTTGCCCCAGCCGTAGAACACCAGCGCGTAGCAATCGACCACGCTGAACTCGGCGCCCAGGATCCACGGCTTGCTGCCGATGATCCCGTCGATCTCCTTCAGGCAATTGTGGAAGTTGCTGCGGCCGACCTCCTTCAGATGGTCGAACACCTTGGTGTCGGTGGCGAAGCGCTCGGGCCGCGAGATGTGGGTGAAGGACGGGTGCACGTTGTTGGAGAACCACGCCATCAGCGAGATCGCCCGCGCCCGCTGCACCGGATCCTTGGGCATCAGCTGCGGGGCGTGCCGGGCGGCGATGAAGTCGAGGATCGCGGTGTTCTCCACGATCGTGCCCTCGTCGATCACCAGCGCCGGCACGCGGCCGCGCGGATTGACCTTGAGATACTCCGGCGTCTTCTGCTCGTTCTTGGCGAAGGCCAGCGCCTGCGAGTCGAACTTTGCCCCGCTCTCCTCGAGACCGAGATGGGACGCCGTCGAACAGGCGCCGGGCGCGTAATAGAGCTTCAGCATGATGTTCTCCCTATAGCGGCTTGGCGGCGCCGTTCGGACGGCCGCGATGCAGGAACTCGCGGCCGATCTTGACCCGCTTCTTGCCATCGTATTCGACGATATCGGCGGTGGCGTAGGTCTCCGTCCAGTTGGCGGGCAGATACGAGCCGGTGCCGACGACGTCGATCGGCGCCTTGGCCTCGGCCATGACCCGGCACTTGGCCGGCCCGAAGCCCGACGAGGCGACGATCTTGACGGCATTGAAGCCCGCCCGGTCCAGTTCGGCGCGCAAATGGAAGATCGCCGCCGCCGAAACGCCGGTGCCGACCAGATAGCGCAACTCCTCTTCGCTGCGGTAACCGCGGATCGATTCCGGCGAGAAGCGTTCCAGCACGGCGTAGGACGATGCCGGATCGAGGCCCTCGACATAGCGCCCGCCGGTGGTGTCGAGGCGGAACGACAGCATGCCCTTGGCGGCGAGGTCCGGGAAACGCCGGCACACTTCGAGCGAATCGGACACTTCCTTGGCGAAGTAGTCGACCAGCACGGTCATCGGCTCGCCGGGAAAGGTCTCATAAAACATCTCGGCGGCGCGCACCGTCGAGCCGGCGTAGCCGATCAGAGCATGCGGCATGGTGCCGAGCCCGTGGTCGCGGCCGAAGAAATGCGCGGTCGCGTGCGTGGCGTTGCCGATGAAGCCAACGGCGCCGACCTTGCGCTTGGCGCGCGCCGAGCCCACCGAGGCGGCATAGGCCATCATCTCGGCCATCTCCTGCCCGGCGCAATGCCGCGCATCCATCGCCAGGAAGGCCGCCTTCGGCATGTCGGCGCACATCGTCCAGGCGTTGTAGGCCGCGACGCAGGCCGGGCCGAGCTTCTGCAGGAAGATCGTCTCGAGGTCGACGAGATGGAAGAACGAGCCGGTGATGTACATCATCGGCTCGCCGGCGCCGACCCACTTGCCCTCGCCGTAGCGCAGGTCGAGCTCGACCTCGGTGTTGCGCTCGCGGCCGGTGTCCTTCAGCCAGTCGAGCGCCAGTCGGGGCGCGAACACCACCGGCCGGCGCATGAAGATGGCGTAGGTCACGCGAGTGTCGCCGAACTTGCCGATCACCCGCTTGGTGCGGTTGAAGTAGTGATCGGTGAAGTTTTCGATCTCGCCGTTGTTCGGATGCATCATCGGCCCCTCCGTGGCCTCCGCGCCGATGTCGTCTCAGACGGCCGGACGCGCCCGGTGCACGCTGAGGCGCTCGGACTTGAGCTGCTCGGCGAGCAGGAAGGCGAGCTCCAGCGCCTGGCTGGCGTTGAGGCGCGGATCGCACTGCGTCTCGTAGCGCTCGTTCAGGTTCTCGACCGTGATGTCGGTCGCGCCGCCGATACACTCGGTGACTTCCTGGCCGGTCATCTCGAAGTGCACGCCGCCGGGATGGGTGCCCTCGGCACGGTGCACGGCGAAGAATTCCTTCACCTCTTTCAGGATCGCGTCGAAGTGGCGGGTCTTCTTGCCGTTGCCGGCGGTCACCGTGTTGCCGTGCATGGGATCGCACGACCACACCACCGACTTGCCGGCACGCTTCACCGCGCGCACCAGCGGCGGCAGCTTCGCCGCCACGTTGTCGGCGCCCATGCGCACGATCATGACGATGCGGCCGGGCTCGTTGGCCGGGTTCAGCGTGTCGATCAGCTTCAGGGTGTCGTCGACCGAAAGCGATGGCCCGCACTTGAAGCCCAGCGGATTGCGCACGCCGCGCAGGAACTCGACATGCGCGCCGTCGGGCTGGCGCGTGCGATCGCCGATCCACACCAGGTGGGCCGAGCAGTCGTACCAGTCGCCCGAGGTCGAATCGACGCGGGTCAGCGCCTCCTCGTACTGCAGCAGCAGCGCCTCGTGGCTGGTGAAGAAGTCGGTCTCGGCGATCTGCGGCGTCGTCGCGGAGTTGAGGCCGCAGGCGGCCATGAAGTTCAGCGTCTCGTCGAGCCGCGCCGCCAGGTCGTGGTAGCGCTCGGACGCGGGCGAATTGCGCACGAAATCGAGGTTCCAGCGATTGACCTCGTGCAGGTCGGCATAGCCGCCCTGGGCGAAGGCGCGCAGCAGGTTGAGCGTGGCGGCCGACTGGTTGTAGGCCTGCACCATGCGCTCGGGATCGGGCTTGCGCGCCTCGGCGGTGAACTCGAAGCCGTTGACGTTGTCGCCGCGATAGGACGGCAGCTCGACCCCGCCCATCTTCTCGACGTTGGACGAGCGCGGCTTGGCGAACTGGCCGGCCATGCGGCCGACCTTCACGACCGGCACGCCGGCGCCATAGGTCAGCACCACCGCCATCTGCAGCAGCACGCGGAAGGTGTCGCGGATGTTGTTGGCGGTGAAGTCCTGGAAGCTTTCGGCGCAATCGCCGCCCTGCAGCAGGAAGGCCTCGCCGTTGGCGACCTTGCCGAGCGCCGCCTTGAGCTTGCGCGCTTCGCCCGCGAACACCAGCGGCGGAAACCGGCGCAGCCGCGCTTCGGCGCTGGCGAGCGCGGTGGCGTCGTCATAGACCGGCATCTGCTGCGCCGGCCGGCTGCGCCAGCTGGTCAGCGTCCAGTCGGCGGCGCTCGAACTACGGGACTGCGCTTTCGCGGCCGTCCGGGACGGGCCCTGAATCGCGGTCATCTTCTCCTCCTCCGGGGGCCGTGAACCTATATGGGCGGTGGATAAAAGGCCAGTCAGCCCAGCCGCTATTCCGCAGCCGCCTTCTTGGCCGGTTCTTCGACCCGGGCGGTGCGCATGGTGACGAATTCCTCACCGGCCGTGGGGTGGATGCCCACGGTGGCGTCGAACTGCGCCTTGGTGGCGCCGGCCTTGATGGCGATGGCCAGGCCCTGGATCAGCTCGGCGGCATCGTCGCCCACCATGTGGGCGCCCACGACCTTGTCGGTCGCGGCCTCGACGATCAGCTTCATGAAGCTGCGCTGCTTGCGGCCCGACACGGTGTATTTCATCGGCGTGAAGGCCGAGGTGAAGACCCGCAGCTCGCCGAGCCGCATCCTCGCCTCCTCCTCGGTCAAGCCAACATTGGCGAGCTCGGGCTGGCAGAACACCGCCGACGGCACGTCGCGATGGTCGGGCTTGCGCGGCTTGTTGCCGAACACGGTGTCGGCGAAGCAATGGCCCTCCATCAGCGCCACCGGCGTGAGCGCGATGCGGTCGGTGACGTCGCCCACCGCCCAGATGTTGTCGGCCGTGGTCTTGGACCATTCGTCGACGGCGACCGCGCCCGCCTTGTCGAGCTGCACGCCCGCCTTCTCGAGGCCGATGCCGGCGGTATTGGGCACGCGGCCGGTGGCGTACATCACGAGGTCGGTCTCGAACATGCCGCCGAGCTGCGTGTTCACCTGGTACGGCGCCTTGCCGTCGGTTGCCACGATACGGCCGATCTGCGTCTCGGTGCGCATGTTGATGCCGCTCTTGGCCAGCGCCTCATGCACGAAGGTGCGGCACTCCTCGTCGAAGCCGCGCAGCACGCGGTCGCGACGGATCACCAGATCGACGTGGCAGCCGAGCCCGTTGAAGATGCCGGCGAACTCGACGGCGATGTAGCCGCCGCCGACGATGGTGATGCGCTTGGGCAGCGGATCGGGAAGATGGAACGCCTCGTTCGAGGTGATGGCGAACTCGCGGCCGGGGATTTCGGGCACTTCCGGTCGGCCCCCCGTGCAAACGAGAATCTTGTCGGCGGTGATCGTCTCGCTGCCGACCTGGATGGTGTGGCGATCCATCAGCCGGCCGCGGCCCATGTGGATCTTCACCCCTGGCCCTTCGAGCAGGCGGATATAGATCGCGTTGAGGCGATCGACCTCCTTCTGCACATTGTCGCGCAAGGTCGCCCAGGAATGGGTCGGTTCGGCGTGCACCCAGCCGTAGGCGGCCGAGTCCTCGAACTCATGCGCGAACTTCGAGCCGTAGACCAGGAGCTTCTTGGGCACGCAGCCCCGGATCACGCAGGTACCACCGACGCGATAGTCCTCGCAGATGCCGACGCGCGCGCCGTAGCCCGCGGCGATGCGCGACGCGCGCACGCCACCCGAGCCGGCGCCGATGACGAACAGGTCGTAGTCGTATGCCATGAACCCGAACCTTAAGAACAAAACCTCAACACGGCCATATTTCGGTCGTGGGTCGGACTATATCGGCGCTTAAACGGCGCGGTAAGGGAACTTGGGCGTGCATTTCAAGTTCCTGATACAACTTTTAGGATATAGACCCATGATCAAGCTTGTGACGCTTGCCGCACTGCTCGTGCTCGGCACTCCCGCCCTCACCCCCGCATTGGCCGCCGATCCCGACGCCAAGCCCTCTGCGACACCGCGCGGCATGATGCGCTACGACGCCAACAAGGACGGCTGGGTCGACAAGGCGGAATGGCAGGCCGGCCAGGAGGCGCGCTTCAAGGAACTCGACACCGACAAGGACGGCAAGCTCAGCCAGGACGAGTTGTTTGCCCGCACGCCGGCGGCGCCCGGCAACGTGCTGCCAAGCGACCGGCAGGTCGAGCGCCAGACCGCCTATTTCCAGCGCATGGACCGCGACAAGGACGGCTTCGTCTCCAAGGCGGAGTTCATGGCCCAGGCCGACCGCAACTTCACGCGCTGCGACCTCGACAAGGACGGCCGCATCAACACCGCCGAATGCCGCCAGGCGCTGCGCCGGCCGACGACCACGCCGGCCCGCAGCGAGCGCTGACGGCTCTCCCCCTCAAATCCCCTCCCCCCGCAGGGGGAGGGGAGAAAAAGGGGTCAGGAACTTTCGGCGTGCATGACCTCGCCGAACAGCTCCCAGGTCTCACCCTTGAAGCGGGCGAGCTGGACCGCCTGGATCGGATAGTAGTCGGTCGGGCTGGTGCTGACGGTGATGCCGGGCAGCAGCAGCGGAATGCGGACCTTCTGGAAATTGGCCGCCTGCTTCATGACGTTCTCGCGGGTGAGATTGTCGCCGCACTTCTTCAGGGTCTCGACCATCATCGTGCCGACCGCGTAGGCGAAGATGTAGTTGCCGTCGGCCTGGTTGGCCTGCGGCATCCACTTGGTCATGTAGGCGCGCCAGGTCTTCATCTCGGCATTGTCGTCCCACTGCTTGTCGGTGGGATCCATCAGATAGGCCGCCGTCAGGTTGCCCTGGCTGTTCTCGAAACCCGCCGGCTTCATGGTCGAGGCGACCGAGGCCGACACGTTGTTCAGGTACTGCTCGGGCTTCCAGCCGATATCGGCGGCCTTGCGGATCGCCTGGGCCGCGAACTTCGGCGTCGAGATGTTGAAGAAGACGTTGGCGCCGGAATCCTTGAGCTGGATGACCTGGCTGTCGACTGTCGGGTCTGTCGTCTCATAGGTGACAAGCTTGACGATCTTGTCGGCGTCCTTGCCCATGCCTTCCTTGAAGCCGCCGAAGTAGTCCTTGCCGTAGTCGTCGTTCTGCATCAGTACGCCGACCTTGGGATCCTTGACGTTGGCCAGCACGTGCTTGGCGTAGATCACGCCCTCGGTGTGGTAGTCGGGCTGGAAGCCCATGGTCCACGGAAAGTTCTTGGGATCGCCCCACTTCGACGCGCCGGTCGATACGTAGAGATGCGGGATCTTCTTCTGGTTGACGTACTTGTGGATTGCCGTGTTGGTCGGCGTGCCGAGCGTGTTGAACAGGCAGAGCACCTTTTCCTGCTCGACCAGCTGGCGCGTCACCTCGACCGACTTGGGCGGGCTGTAGCCGTCGTCCAGGGTCACGAAGTTGATCTTGCGGCCGTTGATGCCACCGCCTTCGTTGATCATCTTCCAGAAAATCTGATGGGCCTGGCCGATCACGCCGTAGGCCGAGAGCGGGCCGCTGTACGGGCAGAAGTGGCCGATCTTGATTTCCTTGTCGGTCGCCCCGTCGTCGTACTTCTTCTGGCCAAACGCCACACCGGACGCCGACAGAACGGCCGCCGTCGAAACGCCACCCAAGAAACCGCGCCTATTGGTCCGCAACGCCCCCTCCTTGATTATGATTCGATGGCGAAAGACTAGAGCGCCCCGCAGCAACGAAAAAGGCCGCCGATGAGCGGCGGCCTTGTTCACTTCTGCCGTGCGGACTGCGGTCAGCTGCTCTCGGCGTGCATGACGTCGCCGAACAGCTCCCAGGTCTCACCCTTGAAGCGCGCAAGTTGCACGGCCTGGATCGGGTAGTAGTCGGTCGGGCTGGTACTGACCGTGATACCGGGCAGGCACAGCGGCACCTTCAACTTCTGGTGATTGGCCGCCTGGCGCATGAGGTTCTCGCGCGTCAGGTTGTCGCCGCACTTCTCCAGCGTCTTGTGCATCAGGAACGACACTGAATAGGCGAAGACGTTGGAGGCATCGTCCAGGCTGCCGCCTGGATTGGACTTCTTCATCCAGGCCACCCACGCCTTCATGTCCGGATGGTCGGCCCACTGCTTGTCGGTGGGGTCCATCAGGTACTGCGCGGTAAGGACGCCCTGGACGTTCTCGAAGCCGGACGGCTTCATCGTATTGGCGACGCTCGACGAGACGTTGTTGAGGTAGATGGTCGGCTTCCAGCCGAGATCGCCCGCCTTGCGCATGGCCTGGGCGGCGAACTTCGGGATGGCGATGTTGAAGAACACATTGGCGCCCGAGTCCTTGAGCTGGATGACCTGGCTCTCGACCGTCGGATCGGTGGTCTCGTAGGTCACGTGCTTGACCACCTTGTCGGCGTCCTTGCCCAGGCCCTCCTTGAAGCCGTTCCAGTAGTCCTTGCCGTAGTCGTCGTTCTGCATGAGCACGGCGATCTTGGGATCCTTCACGTTGGCCAGAAGGTGCTTGGCATAGATCACGCCTTCGGTGTGGTAGTCGGGCTGGTAGCCCATCGTCCACGGAAACTCCTTGGGGTTACCCCACTTGGAAGCACCGGTGGCGACGAACAGCATCGGCACCTTCTTCTGGTTCATGTACTTGTGGATCGCGGTGTTGCAGGGCGTGCCGAGCGTGTTGAAGGTGCACAGCACCTTGTCCTGCTCGACCAGCTGGCGGACGCATTCCACCGTCTTGGACGGGTTGTAGCCGTCGTCGAGCGAGATGAAGTTGATCTTGCGGCCGTTGACGCCGCCCGCCTCGTTGACGCTCTTCCAGTAGTTGGCGATCGTCTTGCCGATCACGCCATAGGACGAGGCCGGACCGCTATAGGGGTTGGTGTGACCGATCTTGATCTCGGTGTCGCTCGCCCCGTCGTCGTACTTCTTTTGCGCGAACGCTACGCCCTTACCCGTAAGCAACGCCGCGGCCGATGCGCCGGCCACAAAGGTACGCCTGTTGGTCTTCTTCATGATTAGCCTCCCTAAGGCTGTCTCAACTCCCCATGCACTACCCTCACGCGTAAAAGTGTTTTAACGAAGGTCGGATCTTGGCGGCCGTCAGTGGCTCCTCTCGGTGGCCGGCTGGCTGGCCGACTTGGCCGGCGCCGGCGCGGCGTGCGGATCGACGATTGCCGGGCCCCGATGCAGGCTGCGCCACAGCGCATAGATTCCACCGACGATGCCGGTCGGCATCAGGAACATCAGCACGATCAACAGGATGCCGAACACCGTGTAGGCCGACAGGTCGAACTGCAGGCCGAGGTCGTTCTTGGCGAAGGTCGAGAGCGCCTGCGCCGAGTTGTCGACCAGGACGTAGAAGATGCCGCCGACGATCGAGCCGGTCAGCGAGCCGATGCCGCCGACCACCAGGCCGATCAGGAACTTGATCGACAGGAAGATGTTGAAGCTGTCGGGCGCCACGAAGGCGATCGCCGAGGCCGAGAGCGCGCCGGCAATGCCGGTATAGGCCGCGCTGATGCCGAAGGTCACCGTCTTGTAGAGCGCGGTGTCGATGCCCATCGTGTCGGCCGCGATGTGATAGTCGCGGATCGCCATCATCGCCCGGCCGCTGCGGCTGTTGAGGATGTTGTGGGCGGCCCAATACAAGAACACCAGGACGACGAAGCAGTAGTAGTAGAGCCACTGATCCTCGGTCAGCGGCAGGCCGAACGGCACCTCGGGCTTGGAGAGCACGATGCCCTGCACGCCGCCGGTCAGGCCCTCGAGCCACTTGTATTTCAGGATCTGCGGCACCGCGAGCGCCAGGGCGAAGGTGGCGAGCGCGAGGTAATGGCCTTCGAGCTTGAGCGCCGGCAGGCCGAACAGATAGCCGACGATGAAGCAGACGACCGCCGCGGCCGGCAGCGTCGCCCAGTAGGGCATGTTCGCCTGATCCATCAGGATCGCCGCGGTATAGGCGCCGACCGCATAGAACGCGCCGTGGCCGAGCGAGATCTGGCCGTTGAAGCCGGTCAGCAGATTGAGGCCAAGGACCGCGATGGCGGCGATCATCATGGTGCTGACCAGGAACAGCCGGTAGTCCGACACCGTATCGGGCAGCACCGGGCGCAGCAGCGGAATGACCACGGCCAGAACGATCAGGACGATCAGCCACTTCCGGGGAAAGCGCGGCATCTCACACCCTCTTCACAACGACGCGGCCGAACAGGCCCGCCGGCTTCACGGTCAGCACGAAGATGACGATGATCAGCGCCACGGTGAGCTTCTCGCCATTGCCGATGATGTAGACGCCGGTCGCCTTCTCGATCTGGTTGCCGGCGAAAGCCACCATGTTCTCCAGTACGCCGACGATGAAGCCGCCGATCACGGCGCCACCCGGGTTGCCGATGCCGCCCACCAGGGCGCTGGCGAAGGCGTAGAGCAGGATGCCGCCCATCATGTTGGGATCGAGATAGACGATGTGGGCGACCATGATGCCGGCCACCGCGCCGACCGCCGCCGCCAAGCCCCAGCCCAGCGCCAGCATCCAGTCGACGCGCACGCCCACCAGCCGCGCCATCGACGGGTTCTGCGCTGCCGCGCGCATGGCGAGCCCGAGCGGCGTGTAGCGGAAGAAGGTGAAGAGCAGGCCGAGCACGATCAGCGTCACCAGCACGACGCCCAGCTGATGCGGGCCGATGACGCCGGCGATGCCGAAGCTCGACTTGGGGAACGGCGAGGGATACTCCTTGATCAGGTAGCTCCAGATCGCACCCGCCATCGAGTTGCAGATCGCCAGCAAGCCGATGAACACCACGACCACCGACAGCACCGGCGCATTGTGCAATGGTCGCAGGATCACCCGTTCGATCAGAACGCCCAGCACGAACGAGATCAGCACGGCGGCGATGAAGGCCGTCCAGAAGCTCAGGCCCCAGCTCATCAGCTGCCAGCTGATGTAGGTCGAGAACATCGCCATCTCGCCCTGGGCGAAATTGAGATGGTCGGTCGAGACGTAGATCATGACCAGCGCCAGCGCCACGCAGGCGTAGATCGCGCCATTGGCGAGGCCGGAAGCGAGCTGCTGGAGGAATTGTTCCATCTGGCTTCCTTCAGTATCCCAGGTAGGACTTGCGCACGTTCTCGTCGTTCTTCACGACCAGCGCGGGGCCCGACATGACGACCTTGCCGGTCTCGAGCAGATAGGCGTGGCTGGCGAGATCGAGCGCCAAGGCGGCGTTCTGCTCGACCAGCAGCATGCTCACCTTCTCTTCCTCGTTGATCCGCTTCATGATGCGGAAGATCTCCACCACGATCAATGGCGCGAGCCCGAACGACGGCTCGTCGAGCAGCATCAGGCGCGGCTTCAGCATCAGTGCACGGGCGATCGCCAGCATCTGCTGCTCGCCGCCCGACAAGGTGCCGGCCTGCTGCTGGACGCGCTCCTTGAGCCGCGGGAAGTAGCTGAACACCCGGTCCAGCTCGTCCTTCACGCCCGCTTTGTCCTTGCGGGTGTAGGCGGCGATGCGCAGGTTCTCGTCGACCGTGAGCGAGGTGAAGGTGCCGCGCCCTTCGGGCACGTGGGCGATCCGGAGCCGCACGATCTCTTCCGTCGGCATGCCGACCAGATCCTTGCCGGCGAAGCGCACCGTGCCCTCGGTGCGCACCATGTTGCAGATCGCCCGCAACGTCGTCGTCTTGCCGGCGCCGTTCGCTCCCAGGAGGGTGGTGATGCCGCCGTCCGGTATCTCGAAGCCGACGTCGTAGATCGCCTGGGTCTGGCCATAGAAGGCCTTGAGCCCCTTCACTTCCAGCAGCGCGGCCATCACGACGTCCCCAGGTAGGCGCGGATCACTTCAGGATCGCGCTGCACTTCGGCCGGCGTGCCGTCGGCGATCTTCTTGCCGAAGTCGATCGCCACCACCTTGTCGGACACCGACATCACCAGGCTCATGTGATGCTCGACCAGCAGCACGGTGACGTGCTGCATGTCGCGGACGCGGCGGATCTGGCCCTTCAGCGTCTCGATCTCCTCGTGATTGAGGCCGGCCGCCGGCTCGTCGAGCAGCAGGAGCTTGGGGCTGGAGGCAAGGGCGCGGGCAAGCTCGACGCGCTTGCGGATCGGGAAAGGCAGCGGGCCCGCCGGCGCGTTGGTGAAGGGCACGAGGTCCATGAACGCGATCAACTCAAGGGCGCGCTGCTCGATGCGCTGTTCCTCGGGGGCGACCTTGGCGAGCTTGAGCGCGTTCTCGAAGAAGCTGGTCGAGCTCACGCTGTGGCAGCCGACCTTGACGTTGTCGAGCACCGACATGCGGTCGAACAGCGCGACGTTCTGGAAGGTGCGGCCGATGCCGATGTGCGGGATGTCATGGCGCGGCCGGTCGAGGATCGACTTGCCCTCGAACAGCACGTCGCCGCCGTTCGGCGTGTAGAGCCGGCTGAGGCAGTTGAACAGCGTGGTCTTGCCCGCGCCGTTGGGGCCGATCAGGCCGGCGATCTGGCCGGCGAAGACATCGAAGCTCACGCCATCGAGAGCCACGATCCCGCCGAAACGGACCGAGACATCGCGCACGCTCAAAAGCGGCGATCCGCTTGTTGAAGACGGTTCTGCCATGCTCAAGCTGGTTTCGCAGGCGACGCAATCAACATGGCGCTACCGCGAAATTACCCTTTCCTCCCAAGTACTTGCGACCCTTCTCCGAGGCCGACACGCGAGGCACGATGGCTTATCCAGGGGGAGGACGCAACCGAAATGGCGGCGCGCCATGCTTTAGGCGTGATTGCGCCGCAGGATATGCCCGCAGGGCGGACATTGACAGACAACGCGTTGCCGCCGATAGGAATTTTCCCTCTGAACTTGCGTGCCGACCACTGATGAACCGCCTTCTTCGTCCGATCCTCTTGGCTGCCGCCGCCGCGACTTTCCCGGCAGCCGCGCAGACCCCTCCCGCCGCACCGCCGGCCACTGCACCGGGCACAGCCTGGCCCGCGAACCGACCGCCGGCTCCGCCAGCACAACCGCCCGCCCAGGCGGCGCAGCCGCAGCAGTCCACGCCGCAGACTCCGGCGCCGAATCCCAATGCGCCGGTGCCGCTGCCGACCTGGTTCGCCGAGATCGACACCGCCAAGAAAGGCGAGGTCACGCGCGCGGACTTCCTCAAATACCGCATGAAGACCTTCGAGCAGCTCGACGCCAACAAGGACGGCAAGCTGTCGCTGGAGGAGTTCATCAAGGTCGCCGAACCGCCCTTCACCACCGAGGGCCCTGGCGTGCCGTCGCTCGAGGAGCGCCGCAACCGGGCGCGCGCGGAATTCCAGAACCTCGATACCAATCGTGACAACTTCGTCGAGCGCGCCGAGGCCGAGGCCCTCGTCCACGCCGAGTTCAACCAGTACGACACCGATCGCGACAACAAGGTCACCGAGGCCGAGATGCGCCGCATCGTGCAGACGGCATTGCTGCGCGAGGAACAGGCGCGCGACCAGCAGCGCCGCGAGCAGGAAGCGCAGAAGCGCAAAGGCCTGGTCACGATCAACGAGTTCATCGACATGCAGCTGCGCGGCGCCGACCAGCTCGACAAGAACGGCGACGGCAAGGTCACCGCTCAGGAATATGCCGCGGTGGCCGGTCCGGCCGACGGCCCGCAGGCTCAGGGCCTGCCGCCATTCGACCTGCGGCGCAAGGTCGTGATGGTGAAGTTCAACGAGATCGACACCAACAAGGACAGCGTGCTCGATCGCGTCGAGCTGACTGCCTATGCGGTCAATCAGTTCCTGCAGATGGATCTCAACAAGGACCGCTTCCTGAACGAAGAGGAGTTCAAGAAAGCTCAGGAAGCCGAGCAGGCCAAACTCAAGGCCCTCGTCCAGACCCTGATGCCGCCGCAGCAACAACAGCCGCGGCCCGCGCCGGCACCCGCTCAGCCGCGCGGTGCCCAGGCTCCGCCGCAGCCGCAACAGCCGCCGCAGCCGCAAGGCCTGGCGCCGGGGTTGCCGCAGGGCACCCGGTAAGACAGCCGATAAGACAGGCGCCGGCGGGTAGGAGCTACTCGACCGTCACGCTCTTGGCGAGATTGCGCGGCTGATCGACGTCGGTGCCCTTGGCCACCGCCGTATGATAGGCGAGCAGCTGCACCGGCACGGTATAGAGGATCGGCGCCACGATCGGATCGACGGTCGGAAGCGTGATCGTCGCCACCGCATGGCCGCCAAGCCGCTTGGCGCCGGCCTCGTCGGCCATCAGCACCAGCTTGCCGCCGCGCGCTTTCACCTGCTCGAAGTTCGAGGCGATCTTGTCGAAGATCGCGTCGCTCGGCGCCACGACCACCACCGGCACGAGTTCGTCGATCAGCGCAATCGGGCCGTGCTTCATCTCGCCGCCGGCATAGCCCTCGGCGTGGATATAGGAGATCTCCTTGAGCTTCAGCGCGCCCTCGAGCGCGATCGGGAAGGACGCGCCGCGGCCCATGTAGAGGACGTCCCGCGCCTCGGCGAGGATGGTCTCGGCGATGTGACGATACTGCTCCTCCTGGTCGAGCGCCTCGTTGACGCGCGACGGCAGCTCGATCAGCGCATTCGCCAGCCGCGCTTCGCCGGCCGCGTCCAGCGTGCCGCGCGCCCGACCGGCGGCGATGGCTGCCGTCAGCAGCACCGTGAGCTGGGTCGTGAAAGCCTTGGTCGAAGCGACGCCGATCTCAGGACCGGCCAGGGTCGGCAGCATGATGTCGGATTCGCGGGCGATGGCGCTTTCCGGCACGTTGACCACCGACAGGATCGTCTGCTTCTGCCTCTTGGCGTAGCGCAGCGCCTCGAGGGTATCGATCGTCTCGCCGGACTGCGAGATCGCGATGCAAACGCCACCTTCCGGCAGCGGCGGCTCGCGATAGCGGAACTCGGACGCGACCTCGACCTCGGCTGGCAGCCGCGCCAGCTTCTCGAACCAATACTTCGCCACCAGGCCTGCGAAGCAGGCGGTGCCGCACGCCGTTATGGTGAGACGGCTCACCTTGTTCCAGTCGAACGGCATCGCCGGCAGGCTGACCGAGCGCGTTGCGGTGTCGAGATAGGTGTGCAGCGTGTCGCCGATCACCGCCGGCTGCTCGTAGATCTCCTTGAGCATGAAGTGGCGGTGATTGCCCTTGCCGATCATGGCGCCGGAGATCCCGCTCTGGCGGATCTCGCGCTTCACCTGCCTGGTGCCCTGGTAGACCTCGCAGCCGTCCGACTTGAGGACGACCCAATCGTCGTCCTCGAGGTAGCTCACGCGCTTGGTGAACGGCGCCAGGGCGAGCGCATCCGTGCCGACATACATCTCGCCATCGCCGTAGCCGACGGCGAGCGAGCTGCCGCGACGCGCGCCCATCAGGATGTCGTGGCGGCCGCTGAACAGCGCCACCAGCGCGAAGGCGCCGCGCAGGCGGCCCATCGCCTTGCCCATGGCGTCCTCGGGCGACATCTGGCGCTCGAGCATCGAGGTCAGGAGCTGCGCCACGACCTCGGTGTCGGTGTCGCTGTCGAAGCGCCGGCCCTCCGCCACCAGCTCGTCCTTGAGCTCCTGGAAGTTCTCGATGATGCCGTTGTGCACGATCGCCACCCGGTCGGTGGCGATCGGATGGGCGTTGCGTTCGGAAGGCTTGCCGTGCGTCGCCCAGCGCGTATGGCCGATGCCGATCGTGCCGGGCAGCGGCTCCTTGCCCAGCCGTTCCTCGAGCTTCACCAGCTTGCCCTCGGCGCGCCGGCGCTCGATATGGCCGTTGACCAGGGTGGCGACGCCCGCCGAGTCATAGCCGCGATATTCCAGGCGCTTCAGCGCGTCGACCAGCAGCGGGGTGACAGGAGCCTTGCCGATGATTCCGATGATGCCGCACATCCGAGGTCGTCCGTCGAGGGGTGGCTACTTCTTCTTCGTCCTGGCCCGCTTGGCGCCAGCCTTCTTCGCAGCCGCCGCGCGGGTCTTCAGTTTCGCACGAAGTGGCGCCGCCCGCCCCTTCTTTGTGACCTGCCGGGCCCGGCCGAAGGCCACGGCGCCGGCCGGCACGTCCTCGGTAATTGCACTGCCGGCCGTCACGTTGGCACCGCGGCCGACGCGAACGGGCGCCACCAGCGAGCTGTTCGAGCCGATGAAGGCATCGTCGCCGATCACGGTGCGCCACTTGCCGAAGCCGTCGTAGTTCACCGCAATCGTGCCAGCGCCGATGTTGCTTCGGGCGCCGATGTCGGAGTCGCCGAGATAGGCCAGATGGTTGGCCTTGGCGCCGCGCCCCATGCGGGTCGCCTTGAGCTCGACGAAATTGCCGATATGGACATCGTCGGCCACGTCCGAACCCGGCCGGATGCGCGCGAACGGACCGATGATCGCGCCCTTGCCGATCCGCGCGCCCTCGATGTCGCAGAATGCCTTGATCTCGACGTTCGGTCCGACGCTCACGCCTGGACCGAAACGCACATTGGGACCGATGGTGACGTCGGGGGCGAACCTGGTGTCGGCCGACAGCCATACCGTGTCGGGATCGCTCATGGTGACGCCGGCGGCCAGCGCCGCGGCGCGCAGCCGCCGCTGCAGCGCCCGTTCGGCGACCGCGAGCTCGGCGCGCGAATTGACCCCCTGGAACTCGGCCTCCTCGCCCTCGACGGCGATCGCGCGATGGCCGGCGGCGCGGGCCACGGCCACGGCATCGACCAGATAGTATTCGCGCTTCACATTGTTGTTGCCGATGCCGGCCAGCAGTTGGGCGAGCAGCGCGCCGTCGAGGCACATCACGCCGGAATTGCAGAAGTCGATCGCCTTCTCGGCCTCGTCGGCGTCGCGGCTTTCGACGATCCTCTCCAGGACGCCGCGGCGCACGATCAGTCGGCCGTAGGGCGTGGGATCGCTGGCGACGAAGCCCAGCACGCCGATCGCCGCCTGCTCCTGGCGGCAGGCATCGACCAGCTTCCGCAAGGTCGCCGTGGTGAGCAGCGGCGCGTCGGCATAGACCACCAGCACCGGACCGCGATGGCCCTTGAGGGCGCCGAGTGCCGCCTTGGTGGCATGGCCGGTGCCGAGCGGCTGGCGCTGCACAACCGTGGGATAAGGCGCGAAAGCCGCCGCAACATCCTTGGCGCCGGGCGACACCACGCCGATGATCCGGGCGGGCTTTAGTTGCGCTACGTTCTCCAGCACATGGCGCACCATCGGCCAGCCTGCCAGCGGATGCAGGACCTTGGGGACCGCCGATTTCATGCGCGTGCCGGCCCCCGCTGCCAGCACCACCACCGCGATTGGCGACTTCATGGCCGTCCGGATGCCATGCGGCACTCCGTCCTGCAAGTTGGATGTGCTGAGGGCCGGATGTGCTAAGGAATATTGCATGCATCCCAACGCCGACAATCTCATCGCCAGCCGCTTCGATACCGTGATCTACGACCTCGACGGCACCCTGATCGACAGCGCCAAGGACATGCAGGTGGCGGTGAGCCGCGTGCTGGCCGACCATAGCCTGCCGCCGGTCACCGAGGACGACGTGCGGCTGTTCATGGGCCAGGGCAGCAAGGTCACCATGAACAAGGCGTTCACCAAATACGGCCGCCAGCTCGACGATACGGCGCTGAGCGCCGTGACGCGCGAATTCGTGCGCTATTACGAGGCCGACCCGGTGAGCCACACCAGCGCCTTCGCCGGCGTGCCCGAGGTGGTCGCCCGTTTCGCCCGGCTCGGCCTGAAGCAGGGCGTCTGCACCAACAAATTCGAGCGGCCCTCGCGCATGATCCTCGAGCACCTGAAGCTGATGCCGCCGATCAGCGACGTGGCCGGCGCCGACACCTTTCCGGTGCGCAAGCCCGACCCCAAGCACATCCTGATGCTGGTCGAGCGCATGGGCGGCTCGCCCGACCGCACCGTCATGGTGGGCGACTCGATCCACGACGTGGAGGCGGCCCATGGCGCGGGCCTGCCGGCCGTGCTCGTGAGCTGGGGCTACACCGACCGGCCGGCCAGCGAGCTCGGCGCGGAGGCGGTGATCCAGAAGTTCGACGGCCTGCCCAAGGCGTTGGAGCACATCGCCGCCCGCTGACGGCCCATGTTGACGGTTCGCCCGACAGGCCCTATACGCGCCCCTTCCGGGCGCTTAGCTCAGCGGGAGAGCACACCCTTCACACGGGTGGGGTCGTAGGTTCAATCCCTACAGCGCCCACCATTCCCCCGGCGCAAAGTGATCACGGCGACCTCGCCGCGGCTGTTGAAACGCACGACCGGTGGCGCGACGCCGAGGCCGGAGTTCGTGTAGCCCGCCATCTGCCCTTGCCGCCATGAGCCGGCCGCAGCGTGTCGGCAGCGCGTGAGCTGCGTCACGATGGGCTTCCCGCCCGGCAGGCAAATCTGGCCGCCATGGGTATGGCCGCAGAGATAAAGCGCATAGCCGGCGCGGTCGGCGACATCGGCCAGCTCCGCCGAATGAACGAGCGCGATGCGGCATTCGCCGTCATGCCGGTCGAGCGCTGCGGGTGCTGCCTCGGTATAAAAATGGTGGACGTCGTCGAGCCCGGTGAAGCGTAGCTTTTCGCCAGCGCGCTCGAGCACTCGCGATCGGTTGACCAGCACGTCGAAGCCGGCCTCGGCGAGCGCCGGGACCATCTCCACGGCGTCGTGGTTGCCCAGGATTGCCAACCGGGCGCCACGCACGCGGACATCGCGCAATGCCTCAACCAGCAACCCGACCGACCGCGCGATCGGCACGCGCGGATGGCCATGCACGTCGCCGGTCAGCGCCAGCAGGTCGACCTCGAGGCCGCTGAGCAGCCGCTGGACCGGCTCGACCAGCTCCGGGAGGGCATCGAGGTGCGTGTCGCTGACATGAAGAATGCGATAGCCGTCAAAAGCCGCCGGCAAGTCCGGCACGCTGACATCCAGCTCGACGCGCCGGACATCGAGCGCGTTGCGTCGGCCGCGGCCATGCAGTCCGCACAGCCGCAGGCCCAGCCCGAAAAGCACGAGCAGCCGGCCCGTGAACGCCTTGCGCCATCGCGAGCGCGGCCCGTTGGGGCCGACCCAATAGCGACCACGCTCGATGGCGCGCCGGCGCGCCGCCCATTCCGCATCGAGAGTCATCAAGGCATATAACCTCGGTGATGCTAGGATGTCTCGGACATGACGACCGTATTGTCCCTTCGGGCCGGTGACCGCCTGCCCGATTTCGCGCTGCCCGGGCTCGACGGCAAGCTGCGCAAGCTGATCTGGTCGTTCACCGGCGAGCCTGTCGCGCTGCTGGCAATCGACGATCTGCGCGCGCTCGACGCCGAGCAGTTCACGGGCCTTGTGAAGCAATGCAAGGCCGCCGCGACCGTGACCGTCGTCATCTGTGGCAACGCCGTGGCGGCCGCGTCTCCGGCCTGGTCCAAGCTCGAGGGCGTGGCGGACGGCGCGCTGCTGCTGTGCGACGGCGAGCGAAAGCTCGTCCCCGCCCTGCTCGCCCAGGCGGGTGTGGCGCTCGGCCAGACCGGCGGCCTGCGTCAGCGCGTGATCGTGCTCGACGCCAACCAGCGGGTGGCCGCGACGTTCGATACCCGCGCCCTCCTTGCCGCGGCCGAATCGATCGCGGCGGTCGCCGACAGCGTGCGCAGCAACGGCGGCGCGGATCGGGTGATCGGCACGGCGATGGCCCCGGTGCTCGTCCTGCCGCGCGTCTTCGAGCCCGACTTCTGCACGCAGGTCATCCGGCTGTGGCACAAGGGCGACCACAAGGACAGCGGCGTGTCGAGTCGCTACGGCAATGTCGGCGTGCTCGAGCTCAAGCGCACCGAGGACTACATGGTGGTCGAGCCGATGATGCAGAAGGCGATCTCCGATCGGCTCGCCTGGCGCATCGGACCCGAGCTGATCAAGGTCTT
>Ga0081455_10003248_pt1 | contig 18828 bp, 17 predicted proteins | sample TabmetS3T2R1_FD_70207 | JGI IMG/M metagenome (GOLD analysis project Ga0081455, IMG submission 70207) | Tabebuia heterophylla rhizosphere microbial communities from the University of Puerto Rico - S3T2R1 | ecosystem: Host-associated > Plants > Roots > Rhizosphere ... | reverse complement strand
CACGAGCCACAGCGAACGCAGCCGCAGCCCGGCCCCGCGATCGGTCGGCTCCACGCGTGCCTCGGAGTAGATGACACTGCCGTCGCCGTCCGGCGCGACCCAGGTGGCGAGCAGCACGCGCACGGTGCCCGGCTCGTCCCATGCGCGAAACGCCTCCGGCCCGTCGAGGTGCGGGTAGTCGCGGTGCAGCGTCCAGATCCGCCCGCACAGCCCCGAGAGCGAGAAGTGGTCGCCCTCGTCGAGCACGGTGAACGGATAGGTCGCGAGGACGTCGCGGAACGTCTGGTCGACGCGCACACCCGGAATGCGCCAGCGCACGACGCGGCCGAGCCGGCCGGCGTCGCGGAGGCGCAGCGCATTCGCCGTGTTCCACAGGCGGTCCGCCGGCGCAGCCGAGTGGCGCCGGTGATAGGTGCGCACCGCCGGGCGCGGCAGCCAGGCGTCGAGGGTGTCGGGGTGCACGCGCGTCAGCACGGTACCGTGCAGGAGGCATGACTTCCCGCACCCTGCTCCCCATGGTGCTGGTCGCGCTTGCACTCGCCCCCGGCGCCGCATGGGCCGTGACCAAGGACGGCACGCGGTTCGCCGACACGCTGCGCGGCACCCCGGGCAACGACGTTCTGCGCGGCCATGGCTCGCGCGACACCCTCTTCGGTAACGCCGGCAACGACCTGCTCTCGGGCGACACCGCCGCGGACCGCCTGTTCGGCGAGGACGGCGATGACGAGCTCGACGGCGGTTCCGGCAACGATCGCCTCGAGGGCGGCAACGGCAACGATTCGCTGCTCGGAGTCACCGGCAACGACGTGCTCGTCGGCGGCCCGGGCAACGACCGCCTCGACGGCTTCGACGGCGACGACATCCTGCGCGGCGACGACGGCAACGACTTCCTCGGCGAGTCGCGCTTCGGCGACGAACGCGAGCTCAACGGCGGGCCCGGCGACGACGTCATCCTCGGCAACGCCGGGGCCGACAACGTGGTCCTCGGCGGCGACGGCAACGACCTGCTCTCCGGCGGGACCGGCGACGACGGCCTCGACGGCGGCACCGGCGACGACATGCTCTTCGCCGGCTCGGGCCAGTACAAGGGCCTGCCGACGATCGGCGGCGAGGGCAACGACACGCTCGTCGACACCGGCTCGGGCACGCTCGACGCCGGCCCGGGCGACGACGTCCTCTGGCAGGTCGGCGCGCGCGGGCTTGCCGTGCTGCTCGGGGGCGACGGCAACGACCAGCTCTTCGTCGGCACCGGCACCGCCACGGCCGACTGCGGCCCGGGCAACGACGTCGCCTACCTGACGCCCGGCGCCCAGGCCGCCGACGCGCGCAACCAGCTCGACCGCACCCGTATCGGCTTCACCGGCTGCGAGAGCATCCAGCCCGCGCCGCCCGGCGCCGAACCGCCGACGTTCGCCGGGCAGGCCGACCGCTACAAGGCCCTGGGCGTGCCGTGGGATGACGACGTCGTGGCCAAGGCGCTCGCCTACGAGCAGATGACCTCCTGCCAGGTCAAGAACCGCAGCTGCCGCGGCAGCGACGGCCCCGAGCGCATCATCGGCACCGCCGGCGCCGACCGCCTCACCGGCCGCGGCGGCGACGACTTCCTCGAGGGCGCCGGCGGCAACGATCTCCTCCTCGGCGGTCGCGGGCGCGATTCGCTCTTCGGCCGCGCGGGCAACGACCGCCTCTACGGCGGACTCGGCGGCGACGAGCTCGAGGGCGGGCGCGGCGACGACCGGCTCGTCGGCGGCGACGGCTCCGACGAGATCAACGGCGGCCTCGGCCGCGACGTCATCCTGGCCGGCCCGGGCAGCGACACGATCCGGGCGGTCGGCGGCGGGACCGACGTCATCGACTGCGGGCCGGGCATCGATCGCGTCGAGAAGGACAGCCGCGACCGCACGCGTCACTGCGAGATCGTCCTGTGATCGACAGGGCCGAGCTCGAGCCGATCGTCCGCGCCGCGCTGGCCGAGGACATCGCCTCCGGTGACATCACCACGCAGGCCACCGTGCCGGAAGGGGCGCGGGCGCGGGCGCGCATCACCCAGAAGCAGCCCGGCGTGCTGTTCGGGCTCGACGCCGCCGAGCTGGCCTTCAAGCTGCTCGATCCGGATGCGCGGACGGCGCGGCTGGCCGACGAAGGCATCTGGCGCGGCGGCGGCCCGGTCCTCGACGTCGAGGGGTCGGCGGCCGCCCTGCTGAGCGCCGAGCGCACGGCGCTGAACCTCCTGCAGCGGCTCAGCGGCGTCGCCACGCTCACCGCGCTGTACGTCGAGGCGGTGCGCGGCACCCGCGCGCGTGTCCTCGACACGCGCAAGACGACCCCGGGCCTGCGCGCGCTCGAGAAGGCCGCGGTCGTCGCGGGCGGGGGCACGAACCACCGCGCCGGCCTCTACGACGCGATCCTCATCAAGGAGAACCACGCCGCGATGGCCGGCGGCGTGGGGGAGGCGGTGCGCAAGGCGCGGGCGGCGGCGCCCGATGTCCCGCTCGAGGTCGAATGCCACACCGCCGAGGAGGTTGACGAGGCGCTCGCGGCGGGCGCCAAGCGCCTGCTGCTCGACAACATGACACCCGACGAGCTGCGCGCGATCGTGGAGCGCGTCGGGGATCGCGCCGAGCTCGAGGCCAGCGGCGGGATCGACCTCCAGACGATCCGGGACGTCGCAGGCACCGGGGTACACTTGATCTCGGTGGGTGCCCTCACCCACTCCGCCCCCTCCCTCGATCTTTCCCTTCTCCTGGAGCCGCTGCCATGAACCTACCCATGGCCCCCGTTGCCACCCCCGAGGTGGTCGACCCGGCCGAAATCCCGGCGCTGCAGGACGAGGTCCGCGCGCTCGCTCGCCAGCGTGACGCTGTGATCCTCGCCCACAACTACCAGGTGCCAGAGGTGCAGGACGTCGCCGACTTCGTCGGCGATTCGCTCGGGCTCAGCCGCCAGGCTGCCGAGGCCGACGCCGCGATGATCGCGTTCTGCGGCGTGCACTTCATGGCCGAGACCGCCTCGATCCTCTCGCCCGACAAGACGGTCCTCATCCCCGATCTCGACGCGGGCTGTTCGCTGGCCGACTCGATCACGCCCGACGAGCTGCGCGCCTGGCAGTCAAAGCACCCCGGTGCGATCACGGTCATGTACGTCAACACGACGGCCGAGATCAAGGCGCTCACCGACTACTGCGTCACCTCGGCAAACGCCGTGCAGGTCGTCGAGCACATCCTCCGCGAGCACGGGCCGGACACCGAGATCCTCTTCGGCCCCGACATGTTCCTCGGCGCGTTCGTCGAGAAGACGCTCGGCCGCTCGCTGCACGTGTGGAACGGCGAGTGCCACGTGCACGCCGGCATCCGCCCGGCGGACATCGCCGCCACGCGCGCGGCGCACCCGGGCGCCGACTTCCTCATCCACCCGGAGTGCGGGTGCTCGACCTCGGTCATGGAGTACGTCGCCGCGGGTGACGTCGACCCGGAGGGCGTCCACATGCTCTCGACCGGCGGCATGATGCGCTACGCCCGCGAGCACGCCGGCCACGGCGGCACGGCGATCATGGCGACCGAGACCGGCATGCTGCACCCGCTGCGGATGGCCGCGCCCGACGTCGATTTCATCGCCGCGAACGAGCGAGCGTCGTGCCGCTACATGAAGATGATCACGCTGCCGAAGCTGCGCGACGCGCTGCGCGACGGCGTCTACGAGGTCAAGGTGCCCGAGGCGATCGCCGAGCGGGCGCGCGTGCCGATCGAGCGCATGGTCGCCATCGGCTAGTGGCCGCCCCGAACACGTTCGCCGGGGAGGCGCTCGACCGCGCCGGGGAGCGCCGCGACGACGACGCCTGGCTCGCCGCGCGCAGCGCGGACCCGACGACACGCGTGGTCGCGGCGAGCGAAGCGGGCGTGCTGAGCGAGGATGACCGGCCGAAGCTGCTCTCCGTTGCCGATCTGCCCGACGGCGCCGAGACCGTGCTGCTCGGCGTCGACGGCCACGGGCACGCGGTGTTCGCGGCCGACGTCGGCGACGACTACCCCGGCGAACGGCGCGGCCTGCGCGACCTCGCCGCCAACATGTCGCAGGCCGAGGGCGGCATGATCGCGCACGGCGTCGCGTTGCTGAACTGGCACCGCCGCCACCGGTTCTGCGCGAACTGCGGCGTGCGCACCAACAGCGCCGAGGCGGGCCATGTGCGCCGCTGCCCGAACTGCGGCGCCGAGCATCACCCGCGCACCGACCCCGTTGTGATCATGCTCGTCGAGGACGGCGACCGCGCGATGCTCGGCCGCCAGGCGCGGTGGCCGCCCGGGCGCTACAGCGCGCTGGCGGGCTTCGTCGAGCCGGGAGAGAGCCTCGAGGAGGCCGTCGCGCGCGAGGTGCGCGAGGAGTCCGGCGTCCACGTCACCGACGTGCGCTACCGCTCCTCGCAGCCGTGGCCGTTCCCGACCTCGCTCATGCTGGGCTTCACTGCGCGCTGGGCGTCCGGCGAGCCCGCCGTCGGCGACGGCGAGCTCGAGGACGTCCGCTGGTTCACGCGCGAGGAGATCGCCGGCGGCGAGGTGCAGCTCCCGCCGCCCGAGGCGATCGCCCGCCGCCTGATCGAGGAGTGGCTCGCGACCTAGCGAGCGTCACGCCGCCAGGAGATCGATTCCCTGGTCGGCGACCCGCGCAACGCGCGGGAGCGACTGAAGCTTGCGCTCGAACTCGGCCGGCGTGTAGCAGTGCACGTCGGCGTGGTCGCCCATCTCGTCGGCGTCCCAGAGCGAGCCGCACTGATAGACGCGCTCGAGCCACGGCACGCCGTCGAACATCTCGGACACGAGCACGACGATGTACTCGGGGCCGCGCTCGCGCTGGGGACCGGCCCCGCGCGCGTCGTCGGCACGCGCGCCGCCGAGCAGCGCGCGCTCGAGCGGCCACCGATCGCTGACGCGCGCGACGTACCGAGACAGCTCGCGCTCGTTCAGGGCCTCGGCTACCGTCACGGCCCCATTCTGAACGACAGCGCCGCTCTCGAAAAGCACGCTTTACGCGATCAAAACTCTTCGGCGCTGTGCGGTCCCACCACGGCGACCGCGAGCTCCTCGGGATCGACGATCCGCGCGGACTCCGCGACCTCGTCGAACGTCACCTCGTCGAGCAGCGCGATCGCGGCGTCGGGGTCGATGTCCTCGCCGAAGACGATCGTCTGGTTGGCGGCGTAGCGGGCGACGGCGTTGGTGTTCTCGAAGGCCAGCACGCGGCGGCCGGCGGCGTAGGCGCGGGCGCGCTCGACCTCCTCGGGCTTCGGGCCGTCGGCCGCCAGCTCGCCGACGATCTCGCGCATGCGCGTGTACGCCTCGGCGCACTTCGACGACTCGAGGCCGGAGCCGAGCTGCAGCACCGGGACGTCCGCGTAGGCGTGGTCGGTCGCGTAGACCGAGTAGGCGAGCCCGCGCTGCTCGCGGATCTCGTCGAACAGGCGCGAGCCCATCGAGCCGCCGAGCAGCGTCGAGTAGATCGTGAACGCCGCGCGGGCCTTCGGATCGCCGACCGCCATCTTCGGGCGATACGACATCCGCAGGTGCGACTGATTGGAGTCGCGCTCCTCGACGAGGACGCGCGGCTCGAACGCGGGCGCGGGCTCGTACGGCTCGGGCGCGGGCAGGTCCGGGAAGCGCGAGAACAGCTCGTCGACCTTGCCGTTGGCGGGAACGTGGTCGACGTTGCCGACGATGAACGCCCCGCCGCGCGGGCCCGACCAGCGCCGCTCGCGGAACGCGACGATCGCGTCGCGCGAGAACGTCCGCAGGTGCTCCTCGGGCCCCAGCACGGTGCGGCCGAGCGGGTGGTCGCCGAAGTGCGCGCGGTCGATGAGCTCCTCGGCCACGGCGGCCGGCTGGTCCTTGTAGCGCTGGATCTCCTGGATCACCACGCCGCGCTCCTTGTCGAGCTCGGCGGGGTCGATCTTCGGCCGCCCGACGAAGTCGGTGAGCAGGTCGATCGCGTCCATCGCCGACTCGGCGCGGACCGTGATGTGGAAGGCGACGAGGTCGTGCGAGGTGTAGGCGTTCAGCGAGCCGCCCATGCGCTCGGCGGTCTCGTTGACCTTGCGGTAGTCGTCGTAGATCTGGCCGCCCTTGAACACGAGGTGCTCGAGGAAGTGGGCCATGCCGTTCTCCTCCGGGCGTTCGGTGCGCGCCCCGGCGTCGAAGGCGACGAGGATGGTCGTGGCGCGCGTGCCGTCGAGCGCGACGCGATGAATCGGCAGGCCGTTGGCGGCGACGGAGGAGGTGATCTCGGGCATCGCCAATTGACGATAGGCCATTGGGCGATCCGGTCTCACGCGCGCGCCGCGCGCGGCGTTGAACACCCATGACCATCGCCACCACGCCGACCGTCGCCGACCGCATCGCCGAGCTCGACTGGCGCTCGCTCACCGCGCAGCTCGACGAGCAGGGCTTCGCGCAGACGCCGCCCGTCTACACCGCTACCGACTGTCGCGAGCTGGCTGCCAGCTTCGACGACGGCCGCTTCCGCTCGACGATCGACATGCGCCGCTACCGCTTCGGCGAGGGCGAGTACAAGTACTTCGACGCGCCGCTGCCCGCACTTATCGACGGCGCGCGACACGCCCTGTATCCGCCGCTCGCCGAGCTCGCCAACGAGTGGGCGCAGCGGCTGGGGGAGCCCGCCACGTTCCCCACTGACCTCGAGGCATTCCTCGAGCGCTGTCATCGCGCCGGCCAGCGGCGCCCGACGCCGCTGGTCCTGCGGTACGGCGAGGGCGGCCACAACACGCTGCACCAGGACATCTACGGCGACGTCGCCTTTCCGGTCCAGGCGGTCACCGTGCTCGATCGCCCGGGCGTCGACTTCGAGGGCGGCGAGTTCGTGCTGCTCGAGCAGCGCCCGCGGGCGCAGTCGCGCGCGCACGTGATCGAGCTGCGGCGCGGCGGCTTCTTGATCTTCGCCACTCGCCACCGTCCGGTGCAGGGCACCCGCGGCTACTACCGCGCGAACATGCGCCACGGCGTCGCCACCGTGCGCTCAGGGCAGCGCACGACGCTCGGCGTCATCTTCCACGACGCTTCTTGAGGGTCGCCTCGATCCCGTCGAGCAGGCGCTCGAGGCCGCGCTCGAAGCGGTCCTCGGTGGTCAGCATTTCCGTGAAGTCCTGCAGTGTGCGGCCGTCGGCGCGGTATGCGTCGAGCTCGCGCTGGAGCGTCGGGTACTCCCCGGTCTCGAGCTCGCGCTCGAAGTAGTCGAAGATCGTCGCGACCCACTCAGGGTCCGCCTCGAGGCCTTCCGCGGTGGCCTGGGCCACCGCCTGGGCGCGGATCGCATGGCCGATGACGTAGTCGTCGACGAGGGCGATGAGCTCCATCCGGGTCTGGATGTCGACGCCGGTGTGGGCGACCGCCGCCAGCGACTGGTCGACGTGGCGGATGGCGTTGGGACCGGGCGTGGTGCCGGCGCGCGTGCGCAGCGCAGAGCCCATCCACGGGTGGCGCTGGAGGTTGGCGTACGTGGCGCGGGCGATGGCCGTGAGCCCTTCGCGCCAACCGCGCTGCACCTCGGCGTCGTCGACGACCTGGGCGGCCATGATCCCGTCGCTCATGAGGTCGAGCAGCTCGTCCTTGCCGCGCAGGTAGTGGTAGAGGCTCATCGTCCCGAGTCCGAGCTCGGCGGCGACGCGCCGCATCGACACGGCCTCGATGCCCTCGGCGTCCGCCACCGCGATGGCCGCCGCCGCGATGTCGTCGCGTGACCGTGGCGCCCGGCGGCCGCTGGGCTCGGCCCGCGTCCAGATCGGCTCGTTGGGCTGGTCCCGGCGGCCGCGTCCGCGGCCGCGCTCACGTCGTTCTCGGGGCTCCCTTGACATTTCGTACAGTGTACTACTACCGTACGACGTACGAACAACCGTACACCGTACGAACCGGGACACCATATGACATCCACCACCACCGACGCAGGCGTCGTCGCCGAGGGCCTCGGCAAGCGCTTCGGCGACCTGTGGGCGCTGCGCGACGTCGGCTTCGCGATCCCGCGCGGCTCCGTCCTCGGCCTCCTCGGCCACAACGGGGCCGGCAAGACGACCGCCGTCCGCATCCTCACGACGCTCTCGCGGCCGACCGAGGGCCGCGCGACCGTCGCCGGCCACGACGTCGTCGCCGGCGCCGCCGCGGTCCGCACGAGCATCGGCGTCGCCGGCCAGCAGGCCACCGTCGACGGGCTGCTCAGCGCGCGCGCCAACCTCGAGATGGTCGGGCGCCTGTACCGCATGCCGCGGGCGGCCGCCCGCGCCCGCGCCGACGAGCTGCTCGAGCGCTTCGGCCTCGCCGACGCCGCCGATCGCCTCGTGCGCACGTTCTCGGGCGGCATGCGCCGCCGCCTCGACCTCGCCGCGAGCCTCGTGGCCGCGCCGCCCGTCATCTTTCTCGATGAACCCACCACCGGCCTCGACCCGCGCAGCCGCGTCGAGCTGTGGAGCCTGCTGCGCGAGCTCGTCCGCGACGGCGCCACGATGCTCCTCACCACCCAGTACCTCGAGGAGGCCGACCGCCTGGCTGACGACATCGTCGTGCTCGAGGGGGGCCGCATCGCTGCCCAGGGCTCGCCCGCGGAGCTCAAGTCGCGCATCGGCGGCGAGCGCCTCGAGATCACCGTTGGCAGCGCAGGAGAGCTGGCCGCCGCGGCCACCGCGCTCGGCGCCTTCGCCAGCGACCGCCCGGCCGTCGAGGAAGACGTCTCGCGCGTGGTGGCGCCGGTCGAGGCCGGCGTGCCGCTCGCCGAGGTCGTCCGCGCGCTCGACGCCGCCGGCGTCGCCACCACCGACCTGCACCGCCGCGAGGCGACGCTCGACGACGTCTTCCTCGCGCTCACCGAACCGACCGAAACCCCGACGGAGATCGCCGCCTGATGTCAGCCCTCGCCTCCACCGCACGCCTCGGCCTGAGCGACAGCCTCGTCCTCGCCCGGCGCAACCTCGCGCACGTCCGCCAGATCCCCGAGAAGCTCATCGACGTCACGGTCCAGCCGCTGATGTTCGTGCTGCTCTTCGCCTTCGTCTTCGGCGGGGCGATCGCGGTTCCGGGCGGCAACTACCACGAGTACCTGATGGGCGGGATCTTCGTCCAGACGCTCGTCTTCGGCGTGATGGGCCCGGCCACCTCGATGGCCAACGACCTCACCGAGGGCGTGCTCGACCGCTTCCGCACGCTGCCGATGGCACGCTCGGCGTTCCTCGTCGGCCACGTCCTCGCCGAGCTTGCGGCATCGATGCTCGGCGTGCTGGTCATGACCGTCTCCGGCCTCATCGTCGGCTGGGGCATCCACACCGACGTCGCCCACGCCGTCGGCGGCTTCGGGCTGCTCGCGCTCATCGCGTTCGCGATGCTGTGGGTCGGCATGCTCCTCGGGACGCTGGTCCGGTCGACCGACGCGGTCACCGGGATCGTCTTCATCACGATCTTCCCGCTGACCTTCGTGGCCAACGCCTTCGTCCCGACTGGCACGCTGCCCAGCGTCCTGCAGACCTTCGCCGAGTGGAACCCGGTCAGCGCGATGGCCGCGGCGATCCGCACGCTGTTCGGCAACCCCACCGCGACGCCCGCGGACGCAGCCTGGCCGCTGCAGCACCCGGTCGTCAGCTCGCTGATCTGGTGCGCGCTGATCCTCGCGGTGACCGTGCCGCTCGCGATCGCCGCCTACCGGCGGCGGACCGAGGATTAGGCGTCGCCGTAGCTCGCCTCGAGGTGCAGCGCGCACCGTCAGCGCGCCGTCGCGGGCGCGGTGCTGCGCGAGCTGCGCATCACGCCCGACAGCGCGACCGCGAAACCGAGCAGCGCCACCAGCGCCGTGACCGCGAGCGCCGGCCGGTAGCCGTCGAGCAGCGATGCGGCGTCGGTGGCCGCGCCGGTCTCGCTCGTCACCACCGCGCTGACGATCGCCAGCACGATGGCGCCGCCCACCTGGAACGAGGTGCTCAGCAGTCCCGACGCGAGCCCCTGCTCCTCGTTCGCCACGCCCGCCGTCGCCTGGATGTTCAGCGACGGGAAGCACAGCGCGAAGCCGATGCCGACCAGCAGGATCGACGGGAGCATCACCCCGACGTACGACGAGTCCCCGTCGATGCGGATGAACAGCGCATAGGCGATCACGAACGCCAGGGCGCCGACCACGAGCAGCCGCTCGGTGCCGTAGCGCAGCGCGAGCGGCCCGACGCGCGGCCCGCCGAAGGCGACGATCAGACCGGCGGGCAGGAACGCGAGCGCGGTCTCGATCGCCGACCAGCCCAGCAGCCCCTGCATGTACAGGGTCGCGACGAACTGGAAGGAGATGTACGAGCCGAGCGTCGCCATCGCGCCGAGGTTGGCGCGGCGAAGCGAGGGCGAGCGCAGGATGCCCAGCCTGACCAGCGGCTGCGAGACGCGGCGCTCGATCGCGACGAAGGCGACGAGCAGGCAGGCCGCGATCGCCAGCCCACCGACGGTGGCGGGAGCGCCCCACCCGACGGAGGGCGCGCGCACCACCGTGCGCACGAGCAGGAGCATGCCGACGGTGACCGTCGCGGCTCCGGCGAAGTCGAAGGCGCGGCGGTCGAACCGGAACGCCCCGTCGCGCGGGAGCAGGCGCGGCGCGGCCACGAGGATGGCGAACGCGATCGGCACGGGGAGGAGGAACGTCCAGCGCCAGCCGATCTCGGTGAGCAGCCCGCCGAGCACGAGGCCGAGCGAGAACCCGCTGGCGCCGCACGCGGTGTAGACGCTGAGCGCCTTGTTGCGCGCGGGGCCCTCGGGGAACGTCGTCGTGATCATCGAGAGGCTGGCGGGCGCCGTGAACGCGGCGCTCGCACCCTTCAGAAAGCGGGTGGCGATGAGCAGGAAGCCGCCGCTGGCCAAGCCGCCGAGCAGCGAGGCGACCGTGAAGACGCTGAGCGCCGCGAGCAGGACGCGCCGGCGGCCGAGGAGGTCGGCGCAGCGCCCGCCGAGCAGCAGCAGGCCGCCGTAGCCGAGCACGTAGCCGGACACGATCCATTGCAGCTGTGTCGTCGAGAGGCCGAGGTCGGAGCGGATCGACGGCAGGGCGACGCCGACCATCGACACGTCGAGCCCGTCGAGGAAGAGGACGCCGCACAGGATCACGAGCGTCGCCCACAGGCGCGCGTCCCAGGTGCCGGTCGTCTCGAGCCGCTGCTCCGTCCGGGCCGCCGCGCACGCGCCCGGCGTCTGTGCGCACTGATGGTGGTGGCAGATCACGCGGCCAGGGTCCGTTGCGCGCCGCCCGCGATCAATGGCCGATTGAGAATCGCAGCGAGTAGCCTGAATGATTGATGTGGCAGGCGGTTGAGCTGCACGAGCTCAGGGTCTCGATCGTGTTGGCGGAGGAGCTGCACTTCGGCCGTACGGCAGAGCGGCTGGGGCTCACGCAGCCGCGCGTCAGCCAGACCATCCGCCGCCTCGAGGCCAAACTCGGTGGGCAGCTGTTTCACCGCACGAGCCGCGCGGTGTCACTGACGCCGTTCGGCGAGCGCCTGCTGGCGGAGATCCGCGCGCCGGTCGATCAGCTCGGGGGGGTGCTGCGGGCGGCGGAAACGCCGAAGGCGCAGGTCGCCGGCACGCTGAAGCTTGCGCTGATGTCGCCGCCGTCGGGCGGCCCGCGCCTGCCCGACGTGATCGCCGCGTTCGAGTTCCGTCATCCCGACTGCCGCGTGAGCCTCAGCCACGCGGAATGGCGCGATCCGCTCGGGCCGCTGCGCCGCGGCGAGATCGACCTCATGGCCAGTCGTCTCCCGGTGAACCTGCCCGACGTCGTCGTCGGCCCGCTGCTCTCCCGCGAGGAGCGCGTCGTCGCCGTCGCGCGCGAGCATCCGCTGGCCACCCGCGACACGGTGACGCTCGAGGACCTCGGCGACTTCCAGGTCGGCCAGTTCGAGAACGAGCTGACCGACATGCTCGAGGCGCTCATCCCGTCGCGCACGCCGAGCGGCAGGCCGATCCCGCGGTCCTCGGAGCGCATGCGCACGCTGCCCGAGGTGTTCCTGGTCGTCGCCTCGGGCGCGATCGTGCATCCGACCGTCCCGTCGCTGCGCAACTACGTCTCGCACCCCGACGTCGTGTTCGTGGCGCTCGCCGGGATGCCGCCGTCCGAGACCGCGCTCATCTGGCGCCGCGGCGGCGAGGACCGCCGCATCCGCGCGTTCGCCGACGTGGCGCGCGAGGTCGTCGGGCTCGATCAGAACGTGCCGAAGCGCTCGTAGGCGTCGAGCGGCAGCGCGCCCGCCCGCACCGAATCGCGGATCTCGTTCTCGGTGGCGATCTTCGCCTCCGCCTCGGCGAGGATGTCCTCGACGCGCTCGCCGGGGACGACGACGAGGCCATCGCGGTCGCCGACGATCCAGTCGCCGGGCGCGACGCGGACGCCGCCGACGACGATCGTCACGTCGCCGTGGTCGAGCAGCTCCCAGCGCGGGACGCAGTCCTCCGGGGTCACGTAGCGCGCGAAGACCGGGAAGTCCTCGCGCAGGATGTACTCGGCGTCGCGCGTGCCGCCGTCGATGACGGCGCCCGCGCAGCCGCGCGAGGCCAGCGACGTCGCGGAGAGCTCGCCGAAGTGCGCCGCCACGTTGTCGTTGGTCTGGTAGACGGCGACGTGGCCGGCCGGGACCGAGCCGAGCATGTCGAGGATGACGCGGATCGACTCGTCGTAGTCGCGGCCCGGGCGCGGGCGGCCGAGTACCGGGTAGACGGGGCCGGCGAGCCGCGTCCCTGCGCGCAGCGGCGCGAGCTCATGCGGCAGCGTCTGCTGCAGGAAGCCGTGGCGATCGAGGACGTCGGTCAGCGCGCCGGTGTACACCGACGCGAAGCGGCTCGCGAGCTCGGCCGTCCCCACCGGCCCTAGGATAGTTTCCGGGCATGAGGGCGGTCGTCGTCGAGGCGCCCAACGAGGTCGCCTACCGGGAGCTGCAGCCGCCCGCCGTCGGGCCGGGCGACGTGCTCGTGCGCAGCCACGCAGCGGGGCTGTGCCGCACCGACATCGAGATGATGACCGGGGTCTTCACCGATCCGCGGTGGGTGCGCTTCCCGGTCGTGCCGGGCCACGAGTGGGCGGGCACGGTGGTCGAGGTCGGCGCGGAGGTCGCCTCCGTGCGCGTCGGCGACCGCGTGGTCTGCGAGGGCTTCATCGTCTGCCACCGCTGCGGTCCGTGCCGCAGGGGCGAGACGCACTGGTGCGAGCGCGTCGAGGCGCTCGGGTTCACGCGGCCCGGCGGCTACGCCGAGCTCGTGGCGGTGCCCGAGGGCGTGGTGCACCGCCTGCCCGGGCACGTCTCGTTCGACGCCGGCGTGCTCGTCGAGCCGGCCTCGGTCGTGCTGCACGGCCTGGAGAAGGCGCGGCCGCAGCCGGGCGAGTCGGTCGGCGTGATCGGCGTCGGGACGCTTGGCGCGCTGGCGGTCTCGCTGCTGCGGCTGCACGCGCCGGCACGGATCGTCGCGTTCGGCGTGCGCGAGGAGGAACTCGAGCTCGCGCAGCAGTTGGGCGCCGCCGAGGTCGTCCTGGCCGGTGGCGAGCCGCCGCGCGAAGGCGACCTCGACCTCGTCGTCGAGACGGCGGGCGCGCCGGCCGCCGTCGAGCTCGCGACCGCGCTCGTGCGCCCCGGCGGCCGCGCGGTCCTCCTCGGCATTGCCGGGGAGGGGCGGACGCTCACGTTGCCCTCCGACCTGCTGGTCGGCAAGGACATGAGCCTGATCGGCAGCATCGCCTACCCGGCCGCGACCTGGTCGCGCGTCGTCGGCCTCTTGGCCGACCGCGTGCTGGACCTCGACCCGATTGTCACGCATCGCTTCCCGATGAGCGAGTACGAGGAGGCCGTGCGCCTCATGGACGATCGGCGAGGGATCGTGGCGAAGATCGTCCTGGAGCATGAGACATGAACAACCGCCGCAGCTCGGAATGGTTCGATCGCACCGACCTCGACGGGTTCCTGCACCGCTCGTGGCTGAAGGCGACCGGCGTGAGCGACCACGCCTTCCGCGACCGCCCCGTGATCGGCATCTGCAACTCGTGGTCGGAGCTCGTCAACTGCAACGTGCACCTGCGCGGGCTGGCCGAGGCGGTCAAGCGCGGCGTGCTGCAGGCGGGCGGTTACCCGGCGGAGTTCCCGGTGATGTCGCTGGGCGAGTCGCTCATGAAGCCGACCACGATGCTCTATCGCAACCTCATGGCGATGGACGTCGAGGAGTCGATCCGCTCCTATCCGCTGGACGGCGTCGTGCTGCTCACCGGCTGCGACAAGACAAACCCGGCGGCCATCCTCGGCGCGTGCTCGGCGAACATCCCGGCGATCGTCGTCACCGGCGGCCCGATGCTCAACGGCCGCTGGCGCGGGCTCGAGCTCGGCTCGTGCTCGGACTGCTGGCATTACAACGAGGAGCGGCGCGCGGGCCGCATCACGGAGGAGGAGTTCACCGAGATCGAGAACGCGATGTCGCGCTCGAACGGGCACTGCATGACGATGGGCACGGCCTCGACGATGGCGTGCGTCACCGAGGCGCTCGGGCTCACGCTGCCGGGCGCCGCGGCGATCCCGGCGGTCGACGCGCGCCGCGCCCGGGTAGCCGAGGCGGCGGGACGCCAGATCGTCGACCTCGTCGAGCGCGACCTCCGGCCGTCGGACGTCCTGACCGCCGGGGCGTTCGAGAACGCGATCCGCGCGCTGCACGCGATCTCGGGGTCGACGAACGCGATCATCCACCTGATCGCGTACGCGGGCCGGGTCGGCGTCGACCTGCCGCTATCGCGCTTCGACGAGCTGTGCGCGACGACCCCGTGGCTCGTGAACCTCAAGCCCGCGGGCGATCACCTCATGGAGGACTTCTATTACGCGGGCGGGCTGCCCGCGGTGCTCGACCAGATCCGCGACCTGCTGCACCTCGATGCGGTGACCGTCACCGGCCGCACGCTCGGCGAGAACCTCGACGAGACGCCGACCGAGATCGTCGGCGAGGGCGTCATCCGCTCGCGGGCGAACCCGCTCGACGAGGGCGGCTCGCTCGTGGTGCTGCGCGGCAACCTGTGCCCCGACGGCGCCGTGATGAAGATCTCGGCGGCCGATCCGCGGCTGCTCGCGCACGAGGGCCGCGCGATCGTCTTCGAGGACATCCATGACCTCGCGGAGCGCGTCGACGACCCCGACCTCGACGTGGACGCCGATTCGGTCATGGTCCTGCGCAACGCCGGGCCGGTCGGCGCGCCGGGCATGCCCGAGTGGGGCCACCTGCCGATCCCGGCCAAGCTGCTGCGCCAGGGCGTGTCCGACCTGCTGCGGATCTCCGACGCGCGGATGAGCGGCACGTCGTACGGCGCGGTGGTGCTGCACGTGGCGCCCGAGTCGGCGGTGGGCGGGCCGCTCGCGCTCGTCCAGACGGGCGACCGCATCCGGCTCGACGTCGCTGCGCGCTCGCTCGACATGCTGGTCGACGATGCCGAGCTGGTTCGCCGCCGCGAGGCGTGGACGCCGCCGGCGCGCAAGGACGAGCGCGGCTACCGGCGCCTGTACGAGGACCACGTGCTGCAGGCCAACGAAGGCTGCGACCTGGACTTCCTGCGCGGCCGCTCGCCGGTGATCAGCGACGCGGTGACCTACCTCTAGGCCCGATGGCGCGCTATCAGGTCAACCCGGACGCTGTGGCGTACGCGGAGGAGCTCATCGACAAGCGCCAGTACGTGCTGCGCAGCGAGTGGGGGCGGGTGCAGCCGCGCCCCGAGCAGGAGAACCCGTTCCTCGAGCGCAACGGATGGGAGGCGTACGCCAAGTGGCATCTCGGGCTGACCGAGGGCGCCCCCGACCACACCAAGGGGCGCTACGCGTTCGTCTACGGCGACCTGCGCCGGCTTCACCGGATGGGCCTGATCGCCTGTTACTACCGGGCCGCCGAATGGGGGCACACGGAGATCTACGTCGCGGCGCACGAACTTCTGCAACGCCTCGACGCCGTCACCTCCCGATCTCGCTCACGGAGCGGTCCGGCACGTTGACCGCCTTCACCCACGAGGGGTAGGTTCTCCGAGGGGCCGCAGGAGTTGAGCGGCTCGCCTTCGTTGCGTTGCCGCTCCCGAGTCAACGAAAGGGGAGACGTTGTCCTGCTCACGTGCAGTCGTCAGAGCGATGCGCGCGCTTGCGCTTGCCGTCGCGGCGCTGATGGTGACCGCCGCGACCGCTTCGGCCGCGCCGACCACGATCACGTCCATCGGGTCGGTGAACCTCCGAGACCTTGCGGCGCAGGCGGGCCGTGTGCCGTACCGCCCCGCCCTGCGTAACTCGCCCGCCCAGGTGAAATGGCGCGCGCGAGAGGCGGCAAGGGCCGAAGGTGGGCCGTCCGCCTTCCGAACGCAGCTCGCGCCACCGAACGTGACCGGCCTGCAGACCGTCAGCGATGAGAACACGGACGGCTTCGAAGGGCTCGACATCAGGGACACGGCGTTCACGAACGGCTTTGAGCTCGAGCCCCCCGACCAGGGCCTCTGCGGTGGCACGTTCGATGGGACGACGTATCTCTTCGAGTCGGTGAACCTCGCGCTCGCGTTGTTCGACACCGACACGAACCAGGTCACGCCGGCGCTGGATCTGAACACGTTCTTCGGCCAAGCGCCGTTCTTCGACCCGGCCACGAACCGCTTCGGGCCGTTCCTGAGCGATCCGAAGTGCTACTTCGACCCCGACACCGGTCACTGGTTCCACACCGTCCTCAAGATCGACCTGGACCCGGTCACCGGTGACTTCGGCACGACCTCGGCGACGCTCCTGGCCGTGAGCACCGGCGCGGATCCGTTCGGGCCCTACCGCCTGTACTCCATCGACGCGACCGATGCCGGCGGCCCCGGCTGCCCGTGCTTCGGTGACCAGCCGCTTCTGGGCGCCGACGCCAACGGGCTGTTCATCACCACGTCCGAATACAGCATCGCCGGCACGGAGTTCAACGGCGCGCAGATGTACGCCCTCGACAAGCGCGCACTGCCCGTGGGCGGCACGGTGAACCTCGTGCACTTCGACACCGGCACCACCACGACTGGGACGGTGCAGCCGGCAACCGCACCCAACGGCCGGTACGAGAACGCGCAGAACGGCACGGAGTACTTCCTGTCGAGCTTCGAGTGCGTGCCGCCCGGCTGCCAGCTCCAGCAGGGATTGGTCCGGAACACGATCCGGGTGTGGGCCGTCACCCGCACGCGGACGCTGCGAACGGCGAGTCCCGATCTGCGCCTGCTGCAGACGGACCTCACCAGTCAGGCCTACGGACAGCCGGTGCCGCAGGAGCAGAAGAACGGCAGGCATCCGCTCGGGCAGTCGGTCGGCGAGCCTGTGCCCGAGGTCGAGGCCAACGACGCCCGCATGAACCAGGTCGTGTTCGCGGGCGGGCGGCTGTGGTCCGGCGTCAACACGATCGTGAACCCGGGCCCGCGCGACGGCATCGCGTGGTTCTCGATCTCGCCGTCGGTGTCGGCGAACAGCGTGTCGGCCGACATCCGCCGGCAGGGCTACCTGGCCGCGCGTAACGCGTTCGTGTCGTTCCCGTCGATCGGGGTCAACGACAGCGGACGCGGCGTCATCGCGTACAGCGTGATGGGCCCGAAGCTCAATCCATCGGCCGGCTGGACTTCGATCAGCAAGGACGGCACGGGTCCGACCGTGCGCCTCGCCCGGACCGGCTTCCGCCCGGAGGACGGATTCACCTGCTACACGGAGTTCATCGGCGGTGACGAGGCCGAATGCCGGTGGGGCGATTACAGCGCGTCGTTCGCCCTTCCGAACGGCGAGGTGTGGTCCGCGGCCGAGTTCATCGGCGACAACGCGCGGACCCAGGGCGCCAACTGGAGCACGTTCGTCTGGCCGATCCGGCCCTGAGTAGGAGCTGACGCAGGCGCCGGGCGGTCGGGACCGCCCGGCGCTTCGCGTCGCGGTTGAGATGCAACCCACGTGGTGCAAAACGGGTTGCATATGTAAGGATGCGGCAGGGTTCGAGGCCCTTCGCCGCTAAGTTCCAGCCGCGTGGCTACCACGGAAGCCGACATCCTCGCCCGCGAGACGGCTCGCTCGACCGCGCCTTCGGTCGTCGAGTTCCGACGGGTCACCAAGCGTTACGCCAACGGGACGGGGCTTGACGACGCCTCGTTCACGGTCCGCCGCGGCGACTTCGTGTTCCTCGTCGGCTCGACCGGCTCGGGCAAGTCGACGGTCATGCGGCTGCTCATCAAGGAGCTCGAACCGACCGCCGGCACCATCCGCGTGGCCGGCCGCGACCTGGCCGACATTTCGCGCAGCAAGGTCCCGTACTTCCGCCGCAACCTCGGCGTGGTCTTCCAGGACTTCAAGCTGCTGCCCAACCGCACGGTGCACGACAACGTCGCCTACGCGCTGCAGGTCACCGGCGGGTCGCGCAAGGAGGTGCGGGCGAAGGTGCCCGACATCCTGCGCCTCACCGGCCTGTCGACGAAGCTGCACCACTTCCCGGACCAGCTCTCCGGCGGCGAGCAGCAGCGCGTGTCGGTCGCGCGCGCGTTCGTGAACCACCCGCCGCTGCTGCTGGCCGACGAGCCGACCGGCAACCTGGACCCCGAGACGTCGATCGGGATCATGCAGCTGCTCTACCGGATCAACCGCACCGGCACGACCGTCATCGTCGCCACGCACGACTCAGCGATGGTCGACCGGATGCGCCGGCGCGTCATCGAGCTGCACCAGGGCCGCATCGTGCGCGACGAGGTCTCGGGTCTGTACGCGCCGCGCGAGCTGTCGACGGCCGAGTTCGGCGCGCTGTTGCGCGAGCCGGCGCCCGAGCCGAAGCGCGTCCGCGATCC
>Ga0081455_10003247_pt1 | contig 18828 bp, 14 predicted proteins | sample TabmetS3T2R1_FD_70207 | JGI IMG/M metagenome (GOLD analysis project Ga0081455, IMG submission 70207) | Tabebuia heterophylla rhizosphere microbial communities from the University of Puerto Rico - S3T2R1 | ecosystem: Host-associated > Plants > Roots > Rhizosphere ... | reverse complement strand
ATCTGGCAGTAGCTGTTGACCATCCGCTGGCACAGCGGACGAGCGTCGAGCTCACCGAGCTGTGCGCCGAGCCGTGGATCACCTGGCCGCACGGGGCCATCTGCCACGAGTGGTTGACCCAGACGCTGCGTCAGCACGGGCTGACTCCAGAAGTGACCCATACAGCCGAGGAGCATCAAACCCAGCTCGCGATGGTCGCTGCCGGGCTGGGTATCGCCGTCATCCCGAGACTGGGCCGCGGACCCGTCGATGGCGTCTCGATCATCTCGCTCAAGCCAGCATTCTCTCGCCAGGTCTACGCCATCTGGCGAACCCTGGCGTCTGAACGACCTGCAATCGCGGTCACGGTTGCAACCATCCGTGAAGTCGCTCAAAGCCTCGCTGCCAGCTAATTGCGCCGTTCAACTCGGCAAACCGGCGAGAAATGACGCCTTAGGCTGAGGCACATGCCGGACTGGTTACCAGACAATCTCGCCGCACTGCTGCTGTTCAAGCCGATTCGCATCGTGCTCTTGATCATTGCGGCGTTTGTGGTGCGGCGTGTGCTCCATCGCATGATCAGGCGCTCGGTTCGCCAGGCGGTCGATCGGCCACTGACCTCGCGCTATCAGACGGCCCAGAAATTGATCAACGCCGCCACGATCTCCGCCGAACGTCGCAAGCAACGCCTTGAAGCGCTCGGCTCCCTGGCGTGCAGCACAGTAACCTTCGTGATCTTTCTCGTGGCCACGCTGATGATCTTGGCCGAGTTGGGCTTCAACATCACTACCATCGTTGCCGGTACCTCGGTCGTCGCCGTCACGCTCGCCTTCGGGCTGCAGAGCATTGTGAAGGACCTCGTGTCGGGCGTCTTCATGCTGGTCGAGGACCAGCTGGGGATAGGTGACTACGTCGATATGGAGAAGGCGTCAGGGGTCGTCGAGGGCATCGGCCTGCGCGTAACTGAACTGCGTGACGACGACGGAACCGTGTGGTACGTCCGTAACGGAGAGGTTCTCCGGCTCGGCAACTTCAGTCAGGGCGGCGCTGGTCACCCACCGGCCGAGACCGAGCCTGCGGAATCTTCCTAGTTGCTGTAGTTCGTAGCAGGTGCGAGCGTCGCCTCGAGGGTGATCGTCGTGCCGGTGATTGCCTTGGAAACCGGGCAGTTTTTCCTCGCGTCCTCAGCAGCCGCCTGGAACTGCTCCGCGGTGATTCCGGGCACCACGCCTATCACGGTCAGCTTGATGCCGGTGATCCCCTCACCAGGCTGGAAGGTGACGTCGGCTCGAGTGTCGAGCGAGGTGGGGGGGTTGCCGCCCCCGGCGAGGCCGTTCGACAGGGCCATGTTGAAGCACGAGGAATGCGCAGCGGCGATCAGCTCCTCAGGGCTGGTATTGCCGCTCGGTTGCTCGGCGCGGTCCGCCCAAGTGACCTCGAAGTGGCCGAGGCCGGACGAGACGAGCTCCACCTCACCCTGGCCCTCGAAGAGTGATCCTTCCCAGTGTGCTTCCGCGGTCCGAACTGTAGCCATGGTTTGACTCCTCCCGATCAGTATCTACGGCGTCTCATCCTGCCAGCCGCTCGATTGAGTCATGGAGAATGGTCGCAATGTCCGAGCAAGTACCACTGCAGACCTTCTATGACGCCGTCGGTGGACACGAGACTTTCGTGGCACTCGTGAAACGGTTCTATGAGGGAGTCGCCTCCGACCCGCCACTCCGCGCCTTGTATCCAGAGCCCGATCTTGCGTCGGCCGAAGAACGGCTTCGGATGTTTCTCGAGCAGTACTGGGGAGGTCCGACCACCTACAGCGCACAGCGCGGTCATCCGCGGCTCCGGATGCGGCACGCGCCCTTTGCGGTGACGCCGGCGATGCGGGACCGCTGGCTGACTCACATGCGAGATGCGATCGATTCGATCGAGCTGTCGCCACAACAGGAGCATGAGTTGTGGACTTACATGGAGCGAGCCGCGTACTCGATGGTGAACACCTTCGACGAGCACCCAGGCACCATGCCAGGACTGCAGCTCTGACCCAGATCAGGCACCAACCGCAGCTACGGACCACCGACCTAGAGCCAACCGCTGGTCCGCGCTCAAGGCAGATTCACCGACGACGACGGTCCGCGCGGTTGCAAACAGCGTCTCAGATATTGGATCGCGGATTTCCGCGGTCAGCGTAAAAGATCGGGTGCCGATTGCCGCCACTGCCGTGCCTACCTCGTACGGCGCTGTCCTGAAGTCGATCGGCTTGAGGTATTCCAGGTCCTGACGGACCACCATCCATACCGCCTCCGGCTCCCAGCCGACGGTGCTCGTGACCAGATTGATCCTGGCTTCCTGGACATAGTCGTAGTACTTGACGTTGTTGACATGGCCGTACGAGTCGAGGTCGGACCAACGCACGCTCAGCGGATAGCGGTGGTGTTCTCCCGAAATGGGCACCTTTGGCACCGCGCGTAAAGGCTCCGCAGGGGCAAGGGACTGGGCGAGCAGATCTCGCTCCTCCGGAGTCAGCCGCCGCAAGATATTGCGAGCCAGATCAAATGGCACGACTCCGGTCCGGGCTCGAGCCGCCAGGTCGTTGCCGTCGTAGACCTCATATCCGATAGAAAATCGGCTCCCGCCGATGGCATCCAGCCAGAGGTTTATGGTCAGCGGCCGGTCGCTGAAGGCAACTGGTCTCAGGTACTCCAACTGGTGATTTACCACAAGTACGCCAGCATCGAGCAGATGGTGGAGTACCGGCGATCCGGACAGCAGGAAGGCGACGCGAGCCTCCTGGAGGTAGTCCACATAGGCCGCATTGTTGACATGGCCTTGGGCGTCCATATCACCCCAGCGCATCGCACAGCGGTGGGTATACGGGCTCACGGTCCTCGATCATCTCAGAGACGAAATCCTCACAATTCACGTAGGGTCTCCTCCATGAGAGTTGCAATTGTCACCGGCGCGGCGCGCGGCATTGGTGCCGCTATCGCCCATCGGCTCGCCGCCGACGGCATGTCGATCGGTGTTGTCGATCTTGATGAGCAGGGCAGTGCGCGCACTGTCAAAGAGATCGTTGAGAACGGCGGTCGTGCGATCCCCATTGGTGCGGATGTCGCCGATGAAAGCGCCGCCAGTGATGCTGTGCAGCGCACTGCTGCTGAGCTTGGACCGGTGGCGGTGTTGATCAACAGTGCCGGGATCATCCGGGACAACTTGATCTTCAAAATGAGCGCAACTGACTGGGATTCGGTCATGGACGTTCATTTGCGCGGTGCTTTTCTGATGACCCGGGCAGCCCAGGCCCACATGATTCAGGCTAGGTGGGGTCGCATTGTCAACATTTCCTCAACCTCCGCCCTGGGCAACCGGGGTCAGGCGAACTACGCCACGGCCAAAGCCGGGTTGATCGGCTTCACCAAGACTCTTGCATTGGAACTGGGCAAGTTTGGTGTGACAGCAAACGCCATTGCGCCAGGTTTCGTCGAGACCGACATGACGATGGCAACGGCAGCGCGTCAGGGTTTGGACTACGAGGACTGGAAACTGACCGTGGCCCGGGACATCCCGCTAGGTCGCATCGGAACACCGGACGATATCGCTGCTGTCGCGAGCTTCCTGTGTCGTGAGGAGGCAGGTTACGTTTCCGGCCAGGTCATCTTTGTCAATGGCGGCACCAAGGCCTAGCCGGGGCCTCCTGGACGGCGGCATCCCACCGACGAGCGGGAGCCGACAATCGCGGGAGGCTTGGATGGGGCCTGGCGGGAGCGAGCTTGCGAGGGCGGATGGTTGCCTCACGCGATTGCCAGAACCCGGTCATCGGCAGTCAATCTGAGTCGTACATGCTATTCAGTACGTCGGCGTACTTCTTCTCCACGGTCTTGCGTCTGATCTTCAGGCTCGGCGTGACCTCACCCTCGTCGACGCTGAGTTCGCTGGGCAAGATCTCGAACTTCTTGATCGTTTCCCAGCGCTCCAGCGATTCGTTCGCCTGCTCGACGAAGCCGTCGATCAAGTCATGAACCTCCCGCGAGCCAGCTAGTTCTCGGGACGTGGAGTAACTCAGTTGCTGCTCGTTCGCCCAGCCCTCAATAGCCTCCGCATCCAGCGTGATCAAGGCCGTGGCGTACTTGCGGCCCTCGCCGTGTACCAGAACCTGGCTGACGTACGGACAGGCCGCCTTCAGCACACCCTCGACCTTCTGCGGAGCGACATACTTGCCGCCAGAAGTCTTGATCAGGTCCTTCTTGCGGTCCGTGATCCGCAGATAGCCCTTCTCATCAAGCTCGCCGATGTCTCCGGTCGCGAACCACCCGTCATTGAGCGCCTCGACAGTGGCCTCCGGCCGGTTGTGATAGCCGCGCATGACGCCCGGGCCCTTGATCAAGATCTCCCCGTCGTCGGCAATCCTGACCTGTGTCCCCGGAATCGGCGGCCCCACCGTGCTGAAGCGAGTCGCACGCGGGTTGTTCACACAGCTCACGGCGCTGGTCTCAGTAAGGCCGTAACCCTCCAGCACCAGCAGTCCCGCGGCATAGAACCACTCCTGGACCTCGCGGTTCAGCGGTGCGGAGCCGGAGACGAAGAACTCGATCTTCCCGCCCATCCTGGCCTTGATCTTGCTGAAGACTAGGCGGTCCGCCAGCGCGTGCTGCAGTTTGAGCAGTCCGGAAGGCTGTTGGCCCGCTAGACGCAGCGGCGAAACCTTGCGGCCCACGCCGAACGCCCAGTCGAAGATCTTCGCCTTCACCCCATGCGACGCCGTCGTCATGACTCTTGCCCGCACCTTCTCGAAGATCCGGGGGGCGCCGCACATGAAGGTTGGCCGGACCTCAGCAAGGTTCTCCACGATCTTGTCGATGCGACCGTCCACCGCAGTCGTGAAACCTATGTAGAGCTGAATGGCGATCAATGCTTTACCGAAGACATGGCTCAGCGGCAACCACAGGTATTGAACATCGTCCGGAGTGATGATGTCGTACGCCTCAACGGCGGCCCCCAAGTAGGTCCAGCAGTCTTGCACCAGGCGTACGCCCTTGGGTCGCCCAGTGGTTCCAGAGGTATAGATCAGCGTCGCGAGGTCCTCCGGCTTGATGGCTGCGATCACGTCACCGACGGCTGTCGGCTGGGCGGCGAGATGATCATGACCGAGTTTTTGCAGGTCCTCCCAGCCGATGACCTTCGAATGATCAACCTTGCCATCGATTTGCACGATCGTGGTCAGTTGCGGCAGCTCGTCAAGATGATCAAGAACCTTGCCAACCTGAAGATCGTCCTCAGCGAAGAGAACCTTGGATTGCGAGTCGGCGAGGATGTAGCACACGTCCTCGTGTTGCGTCGACGGATAGACCGTCATGGTGGCCCCCGCGGCGCACATGATCGCAAGATCAGCCAGGATCCACTCCATACGCGTGTTGGAGGCGATTGCTACCCGGTCCTCAGGCTCGATTCCCAACGCCAGAAGGCCAGCCGCCAGCTCGAAGGTCTTGTCCTTGAGCTGGATCCAGTTCAGGGAGACCCAACGGTTATCCTCGATATAGCGAAAAGCCTCCTTGGACGACGATGCCTCCACCCGGCGCTGGAGCATGGCACCTACCGAAGCCGGCCGCGCTGCCAGCAATGTTGTCTCGGTCACACCCGAAGACTAGCTGGTGTTCACGCGAGTCGCTCCAAGATGATCGCCATCCCTTGACCACCGCCAACGCACATTGTCTCGAGTCCAAATTGGACGTCTCGAATGCGCATTGCGTTGAGCAACGTGGTCATGATCCTTGCACCAGTGCAGCCGAAGGGGTGACCGAGTGCGATAGCCCCACCGTGCACGTTGAGCCGGTCCATATCGAGGCCAAGATCCCTAGCCGAGGCGATCACCTGGACAGCGAACGCCTCATTGATCTCAACCAGATCCATATCGTTGATTGTCATTCCGGCACGCGCCACGGCACGGCGCGTAGCCTCCACCGGCCCAAGGCCCATGATCTCCGGGCTGAGGGCACTGACACCTGTCGCCACAATGCGAGCCAGCGGCGTCAGACCCAGCTCCGTCGCACGCTGGTCGCTCATGATCACCACGGCAGCTGCTCCATCGTTCAGCGGACAGCAGTTTCCAGCAGTGACCGTGCCGTCTGGGCGGAAGACCGGTTTCAGCGCGGCGACCGCCTCCATCGTGGTGCCAGGTCGAGGGCCGTCGTCAGTGTTCACTATGGTGGCGTCAGGCAGCGTCACCGGAGCAATCTCAGCGTCGAAAATCTGGTTCGCGACTGCCTTCTCGGCAAGGTTTTGGGACCGTACGCCGAACTCGTCCTGCTCGGTGCGGGAGATGCCGCGCAGTGTCGCGACGTTCTCGGCAGTCTGGCCCATGGCGATGTAGATGTCCGGCAGCAGCCCGTCCTCGCGAGGGTCATGCCACTTCTGGTTACTGGCGGCAGTGGCGAGGCTACGTTGCTCGGCGGCCGCAAAGAGCTGATTGTGGGTGTCCACAGGGTCAACGCCGGCAGAACCGAAGCCGCGATAACGCGAGACACACTCCACGCCGGCCGACACATAGGTATGGCCCTCGCCGACCTTGATCGCATGAAAGGCCATCCTGGCGGTCTGCACGCTGGAGGCGCAGAAGCGGTTGATCGTCGCAGCTGGGACCGCGTCCAGTCCAAGTTGTACTGCAATCCGGCGGGCCATATTGCCGCCCTGTTCATCGCGTGGCTCAGCGCACCCGATGTAGATATCGTCAAGGGTGCTCGGGTCGAAGCCCTCGAGCTTGGCCAGGGCGGCAGTGATCACGCCGGCAGCAAGATCATCGGGACGAATCTGGGTGAGCGACCCCTTGGCGGCGCGCCCGATCGGGGTACGCGCGGCAGAAACGATGACGGCCTGGGGGTCTGCGGCACCGGTGCGCGACATTATGATCACAACCCCAGGTCTCGGCCGATAAGCTCTTTCATGATCTCGTTCGAGCCCGCCCAGATCTTGGACACTCGAGCATCCGCCCAGGCGCGGGCGACGCGGTACTCATTCATGTAGCCGTAGCCACCCCAGAGCTGCACACAGGCGTCGAGAATGTCATTCTGCGCTTGTGCTGACCACCACTTGGCCTTCGCGGCGTCGACAGCTGTGAGCGTGCCATCCACTGCGGCCACCATGCATTGATCGACATAGGCCTGCGTGACCTCGGCAAGCGTCTGCAGCTCGGCCAGTGTGAACTTATTGGCTTGAAAGGAGCCGATCGGCGTGCCGAAGGCCTTACGTTCCTTCACATAATCCAGGGTTTCGTCGAGGATCTGCCGCGCATGAGCGATGTTGTTCACCGCCGAACCAATCCGCTCGGCCACCAGCCGCTGCATCATATAGATAAAGCCATGGTCGACCTCGCCGATGACGTTCCCGGGAGGGACTCTGACGTCATCGAAGAACAGCTCGGAGGTGTCTGCCTCCGGCTGCCCGACCTTGTCCAGCTTGCGACCCCGTTCGAACCCTGGCATGTCGGCCTGCACCGCGAAAAGTGTGATGCCCTTGGCGCCCCTCTCCGGATTTGTTCGTGCTGCAACCAAGACCAAGTCAGCGCAGGCGCCATTGGTGATGAAGGTCTTGGAGCCGTTCAGGATCCAGTCCTCGCCGTCGGCCACGGCTCTGCTCTTCAGCGCAGCAAGATCAGAACCGCCAGAAGCTTCCGTCATGGCGAGGGCGGTGATCAGTTCGCCGGTACAGAACGTCGGCAGCCAGCGCTGCCTCTGCTCCTCGGTACACAGATCAACGAGGTAGGGCGCGACGCAATTGGTGTGGATGCCGACACAGGAGGAGTAAGCGAAGGCCAGCCGGGACAATTCCTCGGCCAAGATCAGTGAAAATCGGAGGTCGTCAACTCCAGCGCCGCCGTACTCCTCCGGAACGTTCAGTCCGAGAAAACCTTGCTTGCCCAGCTCTAGCCAGACTTCACGACCGAGTTCGTGATTGCCGATGTGCTTCTCCTGATGCGGGCGGAGGGTTCGGTCGACAAAGGTTCGGCAGCTTTCTCGGAACGCGTCGTGGTCCTCGTCGAAGATGGTTCGCCTCATCGTGCCTCCACTGAAAGGCTGAAGTTACTCACGGGTAAGTTTAATGCGCATCAGGCTTGTCGGAATGGGCTGGAGATGCGCCTTCGACAGGTGGGGCACGTGCGAAGGGTTCGGTTCCGACCGGGCATTACGATCAAACGCGATCATGCCAAAGACCGTCGCACTTTCTCCCGAGGTAAACGAGCTCACCGCACAGCTCCGCCGGCGCGGTGTAGCTGAGGTCTTGGATGCAAGCGACCTCACCCGTTCCCTCTACTCCTCTGACGCCTCGCTCTATCGCGTAGTCCCGCAGGCCGTTGCCCGACCACGGACCATCGATGAGACCGCAGCGGTTCTCGATGCCGCACGTGCCGTCGGCATGCCCGTGACAACACGCGGCGCGGGCACGTCCTGCGCCGGCAATGCGGTGGGCTCGGGGTTGATCTTGGATACTTCACGGCACCTGAACACCATCCTCGACGTCGATCCGGAGGCGCGTACGGCGCGAGTCGAGCCGGGCGTCGTGCAATCTGCATTGCAGATCGCAGCAGCTCCTCATGGTTTGCGTTTCGGGCCAGATCCGTCTACCCACAACCGCTGCACCATCGGCGGAATGATCGGAAACAATGCGTGCGGGCCACGCGCTTTGGGATACGGCAAGACCTCCGACAATGTGATCGCGCTTGAGATGATCACTGGCTCCGGTGAGCACGTCACCTTGAACCGGATGGCAGATCATGATCACTATGCAAGCCTCGCTGCCCTGAAGTCAGTGGTGCAGGCAAATCTCGGCACCATCCGTACCGAGTTCGGGCGCTTCGAGCGCCAGGTGTCGGGCTACAGCCTGGAACATCTGCTACCCGAGAACCGCTTCGACGTGACGCGCTTCATGACTGGGAGCGAGGGCACGCTGGCCGTGATCATCGGCGCCACGGTGCGGCTGGTAGCCGATGCGCCGCACAAGATCATGATCGTACTCGGCTACCCGACGATGGCCGATGCCGCGGACGCCGCGCCGCGGATTGTTGATCACCGCCCGACGGCCTGCGAAGGCTTGGACCGGCGGATCGTGAATGTGGTACGTCGCACGCGGGGTGAGGCTGCCGTGCCACGGCTGCCTCGCGGGAACGGTTGGATGTTTGTCGAGTTGGTCGGTGAGGATCTCGCCGAACTCCGGATTCGCGCCGAGGCACTTCTGAAGGCGGCCGGTACGTCGGATGGAGTTGTGGTAGCCGATCCCGCGGAAGCGATGGCGCTGTGGAAAATCCGGGAGGACGGTGCCGGCTTGGCGAGTATCAGTCTGGCGCGGCCGGCCTATCCCGGTTGGGAGGACGCCGCAGTGCCGGTCCAGCACCTCGGCTCCTACTTACGAGACTTCGATCGGCTGCTTATTGATCACGGACTGGATGGCCTGCCGTACGGTCACTTCGGTGACGGATGCGTGCACGTACGCATCGACTTCCCACTGACGGAGGTGGGTGGAGCTCGGGGTTATCGGGTGTTCGTCGAGGATGCGGCCCAGCTGATTGCCGGCTACGGCGGCTCGCTGTCGGGCGAGCATGGGGACGGCCGGGCGCGGTCGCAGCTGCTACCAGCGATGTACTCCCCCGCCGCACTCGAGGCTTTCGGTCAGGTCAAAGCTGCGTTCGATCCGGAAAACCTGTTGAATCCCGGCGTGTTGGTCGAGCCCCGCCCAGTGGACGCTGACATGCGGGCCGTGGGTCTTCGCGGTCGGGTCGACCACTTCGCGTCGGCCATCCACCTCTGCTCCGGCGTTGGCAAATGCCTTGCGAACACCACAGCCGGGCTAGGCGTGATGTGCCCGTCCTATCAGGCGACACGGGAGGAGAAGGACTCCACCCGCGGGCGCGCTCGGGTGCTGCAGGAAATGATCAACGGTGAGGTGGTCCATGGTTGGAAGTCACCTGCGGTGCACGAAGCGCTGGATCTGTGCTTGTCGTGCAAAGGATGTGCCCGAGACTGCCCGACGGGCATCGACATGGCCGCATACAAGTCACAGGTGCTCGATCACACCTATCGCGGCAAGATCAGGCCGCGCAGCCATTACACACTTGGCTGGCTGCCCCGCTGGGGCCGACTGGTCACCCGCGCACCGTTGCTGACCAGCTTGGTCAATCTGAGCACCACAGCCCCCGGGATGCGGAGACTGGTCCGCTGGACCGCGGGTATCGACCAGCGGCGCTCGCTGCCACGATTCGCTTCCATTGCAGCTCGTAACCGGGTCGCGGTACCTGAGTCGTCAGGCGACCGGGTCGTCGTATGGGTCGACTCTTTCTCGGACTTCTTTCCCGGTGACGCAGTCGCCTCAGCCGTCTCGGTGCTGGTTTCGGCCGGTTACGCGCCGCAGCTCCTGGAACGCCCAGCCTGCTGTGGCCTGACCTGGATCAGCACCGGCCAGCTCAACGGGGCTCGACGACAGCTGCGCAGGGCACTCGACATCCTGCATCCGCACGTAGCGGCTGGCACACCAGTGGTCGGCTTGGAACCCTCCTGCCTCGCCGTCTGGCGCAGTGACGCCGCCGAGCTCTTGCCGGATGATCCTCGGGTCGCAGGAGTCGCGGCCGGAGTCCTGACACTGCCCGAACTGCTGGGTCGCACCCCGAACTGGACCCCACCGGACCTCAGCGGCACTGAACTTGTCGTGCAGCCGCATTGCCACCACGCCTCGGTGCTCGGCTGGCAAGCTGATGCGACCTTGTTGACTGCGACCGGGGCCACCCTGACTACTGTCGGCGGTTGCTGCGGCCTGGCCGGCAACTTCGGAGTGGAGAAAGGCCACTACGAGGTTTCGGTGAAGGTGGCTGAACACGACCTACTACCGGCAGTCGCAGCCCGCCCGGACGCCTTGGTACTGGCCGACGGCTTCTCCTGCCGCTTCCAACTCGCCCAGCTTGCCGGTCGCAAAGCCATCACGCTCGCCGAGCTTCTGGCTCACCACGCCGATGTCGGCTCGGGGAGTCGGGAGATCAGCGGGTAAGGCGGCGGTGGGTCACGCGGTGCGGACGGGCTGCCTCTACGCCGAGCCGGGCGATCTTATTGGCCTCGTACTCGGCGAAGTTCCCCTCGTACCAGAACCACTTGGCTTGGTCCTCGTCGTCGCCCTCCCAGGCCAGGATGTGGGTCGCGATTCGATCAAGGAACCAGCGGTCGTGGGAGACGACCACGGCACATCCCGGAAACTCGAGTAGCGCGTCCTCCAGCGATTGCAGGGTTTCCACATCAAGATCATTTGTCGGCTCGTCGAGTAGCAGAAGGTTTCCGCCCATCTTCAGCGTGAGCGCCAGATTGAGACGGTTTCGTTCGCCCCCGGAGAGCACCCCGGCAGGTTTTTGCTGATCCGGGCCCTTGAAACCGAAGGACGCCACGTACGCACGCGAGGGCATCTCAAAGCTCGCCACCTTGATGTGATCGAGTCCATCGGACACCAGTTCCCATACGTTTTTTCGCGGGTCCAGCCGCGAGCGGCCCTGATCGACGTAGGAGATGCGTACCGTTTCGCCGAGTCGGAGGTCACCAGAATCTGGCTGGTCTTCGCCGACGATCATCCGAAAGAGCGTGGATTTCCCGACGCCGTTCGGCCCGACCACGCCGACAATACCGGCGCGCGGTAGCGAGAAGCTGAGTCCGTTGAAGAGCAGCCTGTCCCCGAATCCTTTGACCAGCTGCCGTACCTCGAGGACAGTGCTGCCGAGCCGTGGACCAGGCGGAATATTGATCTCCTCAAAATCGAGTTTGCGACTGCGCTCGGCTTCGGCCGCCATCTCCTCATACCGTGCCAGCCGCGCCCTGTTCTTGGCCTGTCGTGCCTTGGGGTTGGACCGTGCCCATTCCAGTTCGCGCTCCAAGATCTTTGCCCGCTTGGCATCCTTGCGACCCTCGATCTGAAGCCGAGCCTTCTTCGTATCGAGGTAGGTGGAGTAGTTGCCCTCGTATGGATGGGTCCTGCCCCGGTCTAGCTCGAGAATCCACTGCGCGACGTTGTCCAGGAAGTACCGATCATGCGTAACGGCCAAAACCGCCCCTGGGTAAGCCTTGAGGTGCGTTTCCAGCCACTGCACCGATTCCGCGTCCAAATGGTTCGTCGGCTCATCGAGCAGCAGCAGATCTGGCTGTTGGAGCAGCAGCTTGCAGAGCGCAACCCGGCGGCGTTCCCCTCCAGACAGCACATCCACCATGGCGTCGGGCGGCGGACAGCGTAGTGCGTCCATGGCCTGCTCGAGCTGAGAGTCGATATCCCACGCGTTTCGGTGATCCAGCTCGGTTTGGACCTCCCCCATCTCGGCCATCAAAGTGTCGAAGTCGGCATCCGGGTCACTCATGGCGACGCCCAGCTCATCCATCCGCGCCTGCAGGGCCTTGATGTCGGCGACGCCTTCCTCCACGTTCTCGAGGACGGTCTTTCCCTCCGTCAGAGGCGGCTCCTGAAGCAGGATCCCCACAGTCGCATCCTTGGCGAGCGTGGCATCGCCGTTGTTGGGCTTCTCGATGCCGGCCATCAACTTCAGCAGCGTCGACTTGCCAGTGCCGTTTGGACCGACGACACCAATCTTGGCGCCGGGATAGAACGACAAGGTGATGTTGTCGAGCACGACCTTGTCACCGAGCGCCTTGCGGACGTTATGCATCGTGTAGATGAATTCAGGCATGGAGACGGGAAACCTTCACTTGTACGGGAGCCTCGGGAAGCGTCAGATTAGGCAAAACCTGCGGCGCTCAAGTATGCCAGCCGCGGGATGAGCGGTGACGCACCACCGGCGGCCACCGTGGGGGGCGGGCCAGCCCGACATGGTGCGTCACCTGTGGGCACGGATCCAGCTCGCGGATCGGATCCGTCCCACCGCCTGAGTCCCCTCAGTCCGCCCTGACACCGGCCCCCGATGAACCGGCACGGACTGCCTCAGGCGGCCTGTGCGGCTTGGGCAGCGCGCTCCTCCTGGCTCGGCCCCGCCGTCTCCACCTCGTCGTCTGGTGGCGCCTCGTCCGGCTCTCGAGTGTCGGCAGCACTGAGTCGCGGTCGGCGTCGGAATACTGACGTCCCGCGGGTCAGGTCATGACCGACCGTGTCAGCCTCCAGGACAAGCCGCTCATGGGTCTGACCGTCCTTCTCCCACACACCGGTCCGTAGCTTGCCGACGACCATCACGGGGTCGCCCTTGCGTACGCTTGCCGCCACGTGCTCGGCGAGCACTCGGAAACAGCTCACCTCGATCCAGGTTGTGTTCCCGTCGCCCCAGCCACTCTTGGTTCTGATGCGCGGAGTGCATGCCAACCTGAAAGCCGAGACGGTTCCGTTGCCACGAACCTCCACCTCGGATCCGGCGTAGCCCGTGATATTGACCAGTGCCTCCATCGGCTCGTCCTTTCGCTCCCTGACGTTGCGTCTTTGTCATCAGGATGTGGACGGGACCTCAGATCGTGCAATCGATGCGAAATCTGTGGATGACGCTTCGGCGCGGCGCCCGCCTGTGGATAGGCCCTCAGCCGAACTGGTCAGCCAGGACTCGCGCCGTCAGGGCACCAGCTGTGCCAAAGCTGCGGACGTGGTCAGGTCAGGAGGCGTAGGGCGTTAGACCAACTGCGCTTGTTCGAGCCAGGCGTCTGGCAGTACGGCCAAGATGGCATCCCTATAGGCACGGTAGCCAGCCGCATTCGGGTGAAAAGCGTCTGCATTTCCTGGAGGATTGATGAAAGGTGCCAACGGGCCGCCAATGCCGTGTCCCGCGAACGCGTCGATCACATCAGCGTAGACGATGTTGACACCGGTGGCATCCGCGCCGGCGACAGCTTCCCGGATAGTGCGATTGAGTTCATCCGTTGCAAAGTTGAGTGCGGCGATGAGATCCGGAGGGAAGGGAGCCGTGGCCTCAAGCAGGTGCGGATAGCCAGTCACCACGATGAGCGCCCTGGGCGCCTCATCTGCCACTTCGGCATACAGGTCTCTGAGATCGCCGCCCAGCGCCGGCAACAGGAGGAGTCTTTTCTGGATCTCAGCTGCGCAATCGGCCGGCGTGGCAAGGCACAAGGTTGCCAAACCAGAAACATCCAAATCATTGCCGCCAACCGTCAAAGTCACCAGCCTGGTACCTCGATTTAGCGCCGACAGCTGCGAGTCGGTCACGTCGTCGGTTGTCGCACCACTACATGCCTTGTTGGCCCGCAGATGGATGCCCTCTTGAGAGTCAAGCAACTCTGGATAGCCCTGAGCGCTTTGCAGGCAGTCCTCATTGAGGTAAGGCGCGGCGCCCTGTCCAGCCGCATACGAGTCGCCGAGCGCAACGTACTGGACAGTGGCGGAGTCGGCTGCAGCTGGCAGCGCGCCGACCGTACAAAATCCAGCCAACGCTATGGCAACGGTCACCAAACCAGATAGGAAACGCCCCCGAACGCTCATGGGCGGAACTTATCGTGTTCTCTCAGCTGGCGTTGGACATTGCCCCCTATTTAGGGCGAGCTTTTGGTGATCCGCCGAGACCAATCGTCTTCGACGGAATCGAGACTCAGAGTGCCCGACCAGCTGCGTGGTCCGACGGGCTGCCCCCAGCCCAAGAAACCGCGGGCTAGCTTCGCGCTCGCTCGAGTGCCAGTCGCGCCTTCTCGTATCGGTCTTGCTCGACCTTCACCGGGTCGATCACAAGCTCACCAGTCACTTTCCCGATGGCTGCGCGCAGCGATTGCCTCGCTTTTGCGGTACGCCGTCGAGCGCCCACCTCGACACCGATTCTGGCAAGCCCGGCCAACAACAAACCTGCCAGCACGCCGCCGACAGCCAACACCGTTGGTGCCGGAAGTCCCCACCACAGCACCTCGGGAAGCGGAGGCAACTGCAGGTACGCCAGCAGAAACGACAATCCGAGCCAGCCCAGACCCCCGACCACGGCCGCCACCAGGACCCACTGCAGTACCCGAATCAGCTGCCACCAGCGCCGGTGCTTGACAAGATCAAGATCGGTAGTCGCGATGGCACGATCGACGCGGTCGGGCAATGCGTCCTCCGCGGAGCGAGCCGCACGCTTGATCTCATCAGCCCAGCCGCGAGAGAGACCCTGAGCCGCCTGATCAGCCAGAGTTCGGACCGCAGTATCCACTCGTGCCTTCTGGACACCGGACGTTTCCGGCAACGACGTGCGTCCGACTCGAGAAGGATCGATCTCCTTACGGCGCCGGCCGACGCCGAGCCGATCCAGGTGCAGCCTGCGTAATGGGTCCGGCTTGAACTTGGCCACCCAGGCCAAGACCGGCCAGCCAGTCGCCAAGCCGCCCCGCAACCGCCAAGCCTTGCCGACCGCCTCGGTGACCACAGGCACTCCCGCCGCGATCGCGACCTGGGTCGTCAGCTGGTTGATGCTGGATTGGGAGAGCGGTGTCACTTTGGCGGTACCGGATGCCTCGCTCAACGATGCCGCGGCAACCGAGACGTCAGCCGCTAGCCGAAGTGCGGCAGCCTGCTTTTCGGCGACCTGCTTGGCCAGCACTTCTCGGAGCCCTTCGATGCCTTCTCCAGTAACGGCTGAAACCGCCACCACCGGCACCTTGGCCAGGCCCTCTGAGGTCAGCAGCCGCCGCAGGTCCTTGAGACACTGCTCCCGCTGGCTCGCCGAGAGCTTGTCAACTTGGTTCAAGATGATCATCATCACATCGGAGTGCTGGGCCAGCGGCTTCAGGTAACGATCATGGATCGCAGCGTCGGCATACTTCTGTGGGTCGACCACCCAGACCAGCATGTCCACCAGCCGCACCAGCCGATCGACCTCCATTCGATGATCAACTTCGGTGGAGTCATGATCAGGGAGGTCGAGCAGCACGAGACCATCCAGCGTCGCGGCCGTCGCCGGATCGGCCTGGAGCGCGTGCCGGCGCGGAATCTGGAGCCAGTCCAGCAGATCCTCAGCCGATTCCTCGCCCCAGCTGCAGGCCATGGCGTGGGCGGTCGTTGGGCGGCGTACGCCGACTGTTGCCAGAGTTGTCCCGGACAAGGCGTTGAAGATGCTCGACTTGCCTGATCCGGTTGCCCCAGCGAGCGCTACCACCGTCGCACTTCCGGAGATCGCCAGTCGTCGGTCGGCTTGATCGACTACGCGGCGCGCTTCATCCAGCACATCCGAATCGACGCGACCATCGCACAGTTCCACGGCCTCGCCAAGCGCATGAAGGTGATCAACAAGACGTACGCTGGCGTCCTTGCGGCTGAGCAAACCTAGACCCCGGCCGGCCACTATCGCAGCTCCTCTCGGGGCTCGTCGACGAGCTCGGCATCGATGATGTCGCTCTCCCCAGAGGCCTCCTCAGCACGCAGCTGGGTCACGGTCGGCGGCTCGATCGCGAGGCGCCGCTCACCCGGCGGCAGCGCTGCCTCCTCCTCCCCCGCCGTGCTGGCCGGCAGACCCGCCTCGCGAGCCGACTCCACCACTCGAGCCACCGCACGCAGCTGTGCCGGCTGGTCGGATTCCACGCCAAGCCCATCCAAGATCATGTGGTAGCGCACCAACTCATCGGCCAGCAGCGTCTGGACCCGAGCATCAAGATCATCCTTGGCCGTCTGGGCCAGCCGCCGAATCGCCTGATCACCGAAGACTGCCTCCAGGACTCGCTGGGCCAGTACCGCGGTGCCTCCAGCGACCCCGATCTCAGCTCCGACCAGACCACCGGTATGGGCGAACACCACGATCATCAACGCCACCCCGACACCGTTGACACCAAGCGCATAGAACCGCGCCCTGGACCGCTTGCTCATGCCCTCGTCAGCCACCAGATCCAGGACGGCGCCCTGCCAATCGCGAATGGCGCGCCCGGCCTTTCGGTCAAAATCAGCCGAAGATCGCGAGAGGTCATGGTTGGAACTCTCGATCAAGGCACGACCAGCGGCGTTGGCCTGCCACGACGCCTCGGCACGCTCTGCCGCGGCCGCCGCCTCCTCCCGCAGCAGAGACTCCAGACCGGACTCGACCGCGACCTTGAGATTGCCAGCACCAGGTGGCTCGCCGCGAAGGGCGGCCATCAGTCGATCCCGCAGCCAGCTCACCTTCTGCTCGAGCGCCCGGAAGAACTCTCCGGTGCCGACAAACTCGTGCCAGCGTGCCAGCACCTCACCGCGCAACAGGGTTCCATCGGTGGTCTGCACCGAAACGGTACGCACCGCCTCCGCATAGGACTGATCAACTTCGGCCCGCAGCTGCTCGATCACGTCGAGCTGCTCATCTACCGACCCAGCAAGCTCTGGTGTCTTCGCAGCCAGCGCCCCGATCGCGCCATCGAGCGTCTGGTGCACGACTTTGGCTCGGCTAGCCTGATCTGCCGCCAGCGCTGCTAACCAGCCCCGGATCGGCTGGACCGCACTGGGGGGAAGCAGGCCTTCTGAATCAACCGTCGTCTCCGGCACCGCGAACAGCGGCGAGTCCTCCAAACCGCGTTCACTCATGAGCTGCCCGAGATGCGCCGGCACTTCTGTCATGGCGCGCGGCGGTACCCGATCCAGAACTACAGCCACCGCAGCGCTTCGGTTCGCAGCAGCTCGCAGGAAACCCCAAGGCACCGCATCGGCGTACCGGGCGGCCGAGGTGACGAAAAGCCAGAGATCTGCTGCCGCGAGCAGCTGCGTAGCCAGCTGCCGGTTCTCCACGACTACGGAGTCGATGTCAGGTGCGTCGAGAATTGCCAAGCCCGGCGGAATGGAGTCCTCGACCACCAGCTGCAAAGATCGTGCCTCCCTGGACGCACCCGTTGAACGGGCGAGTCCAGGAAGGATTCGATCATCGGTGAACCACTCGGCGTCGCTGCTGTGATGGACGAGCACCGGCGCTCGGGTAGTCGGGCGGATGACACCGGGAGCGCTGACCTCCCGACCGACTAGCGAGTTCACCAGGGTTGACTTGCCGGCTCCGGTCGAACCTCCCACTACGGCAAGCAGGGGTGCATCAATGGTCGCCAACCGAGGCATCACATAGTCGTCGAGCTGCCGGACGATTTCCTGGGCGACCTTGCGCTGCTCCTCGGCGCCCGGCAACGGCAGAGGCAGGTTGACGTGTGCCACCGCCGAGCGCAGTTCAGTGAGCGCAGACTCCAGCGGCGTCAGCTGACGGCCGGCCATCCGTTCCCTACTCTCCGGGCGGTTTCCAGGTGGGATCGACCTCAGAGTATTGGATAGCCGTCTGCCCTACCGGCACCGAAGCCGCAGTCGGCACACTTTGCGGCAGCCCGCTCGGCGCCGGAAAGGCGCTTGGCGCCGGATAGTTGCCGCCAAGACCGGCCGGGCCTGGATAGCTGGGCGGTGGGTACGCAGTCAGGGCACTCGTACGCCGACGCCGGAGCGAAGGATAGGCTGCTCGTCCCTCGGGGTGGATGATCGCCTTTCCGCGCAGTGTTCTGATCTTGGCCAGCAGTTGCTTCTCCCGGACCCGACCTGTCTGGTCGACAATCCCTCGAGTGAGAGCATCCCGCAGGTAGGCGAGCTCTGTGATGGCACGCTGCATCCGGATCGTCGCTATGAACGTTTCGGGACCGGCGAACACTGCGTGCCAGAGAGCCCGAAAACGGGTGCGCAGCTTGGACATTGCCTTGGGGTCCTCTTCTGGCAGCCAGCCCAGCCGGACGTAATCAACAAGGCGCTCCCGAATCAGCCGACCCTCGCGGAACAGCTGCCGGACCACGAAGATGATCATCCCAATCACGAGCGGCAGCGCCACGGCGAGATAGATGAAGAGCAGACTGCTGCCCTGCATCAGGGTCGCGGTGGTGTTGAACGCCATGTGGAGAAACACCGCAACGCCATAGCCAGCGAGTGGCGCGACGACCCTGACGATCTTGCTCCTGG
>Ga0081455_10003246_pt1 | contig 18828 bp, 14 predicted proteins | sample TabmetS3T2R1_FD_70207 | JGI IMG/M metagenome (GOLD analysis project Ga0081455, IMG submission 70207) | Tabebuia heterophylla rhizosphere microbial communities from the University of Puerto Rico - S3T2R1 | ecosystem: Host-associated > Plants > Roots > Rhizosphere ... | reverse complement strand
GAGAAATCCGGCCCGGCGCCCGCGACGCCGCGCTCGAGCGTCGCGATGGCGCCCGCATCGTCCTTCGCGGCCATCTGTGCGAGCGCCATGTTGCGGTAACCGAGTGTCCAGCGCGGCGCGGCCGACATCACGCGCGTGAACTCCGCACGCGCGGCATCGAGCTCGTTGCGCGTGAGGTGCAGCTCGCCGAGCAGGTTGCGCGCGACGACGTTGTTGGGAGATTTCGCGACGACGCCCTCGACGACCTTCTGCGCCTCGTCCTTGCGACCCGTCGCGAGCTCGAGCCGCATGAGCGCGGCCAGCGCATCGGCGGCGTCCGGCTGCAGCGCGAGCGCGCGCTGGTAGTTCGAGCGCGCGTCGTCTATGCGGTTCTCCGACTGTGCAACGAGGCCCGCGAGATACGGGCCCACCGCCTTGTCCGGCGACAGCGTCTTGAGATCCTCGGCCGCGACGCGCGCCGCAGCGAAGTCGCGCTTCGCGACGTACAGCCGCACGAGCACTTCGCGCGCGGACACGTGGGTCGGATTGTCGCGCACGGTCTGCTCGACGACGGGCAGTGCCTGGTCGATCTTGCCGTTCTGCGCGAACACCTGCGCGAGCTCGATGCGCACGTTCGCGTCCCCGGGGCTGAGCGCGACCGCACGCTGCAGTGTCTCCTCGGCGAGCGCGGGCTCGTTGTTCGCGATGTGCGCACGCGCGAGCGCGCGCAGCACCGGCACCGCGTCGGGCTGATCGCGCAGCACCGCACGCAGGTCGCCGATGGCCGCCGCGGGATCGTTGCGCGACAGCGCGAGATCGCCGCGCAGGAGCAACGCGTCGTTGTCGCGCGGATTCTCCTTGAGTACTTCGTCGACGAGCGTTTTCGCCGCGTCGCGCTTGCCCTGCGCGACATAGAGCGTCGCGATGCGGTTGCGCGCGACGAGCGCCTGCGGCTTCTTGCCGGCGTCGGCGACGATCTTCTGGTACGTCGCGAGCGAGTCCGCGACCTGGTCGGTGCGCTGCTGGAGCGCGCCGAGACCGAGCGCGAGGTCGTAGTTGTCGGGCGACTTCGCGACGAAGCCCTTGAGCGTCTCGACGCCGCGCGCGGCGTCGCGCTGGTTCGCGAGGAAATCGGCGTAGACGAGCTTCGGCTCGTCGGACTCGGGCGCAGCCTCGATGGCGGCCGCGAGCACCTTCTCCGCGTCGTCGTTGCGCTTGTCCCCCGCGAGGAAGACCGCGAGCTGGTATCTCGCCTTGAGATCGGCCGGCTTGAGCTCGACGAGCTTGCGCAGCTCGCGCTCGGCGCCGACCTTGTCGTCGAGCGACATGTAGAGCATCGCGAGTACCTGGCGCAGCTCGCCGGCCTGCGGCGCTTTCGCGAGCGTGCCCGTCAGCAGTTCGATCGCGTGCGGGGCATCGTTGTGCGTGCGGTAGAGCGATGCGAGGAGCGCCACGGCGTTCTCGTTCGTCGGCGCGATCTTCACGGCCTGCTCCGCGTCCGCGAGCGCGCCGTCGTCCTGGTGGAGCTGCGCGCGCGCCGCGGCACGCACGGTCAGCAGGTCGGGATCCGCCGGATGCTTCGCGAGTCCGGGCTCGACGAGGTCGAGCGCCTTCTGCGGCGCGCCGCCGAACACGAAGATGCGGCCGAGCGCCGCACGCGCCCCGGCGTGATCGGCATCGGTGTCGATCGCACCCTGGTACATGCCTGCGGCCTCGCGGATCTTGCCGAGGCGTTCCATCGCGCGTCCGAACATGAAACGGCCCTGCGCGTCGTTCGGCAGGATCTGCAACGCGTTGCGGAATTCGATGCGCGCCTTCTCGTAGTTCTCCTGCGCGAAGAATTCGTTGCCGCGATTCATGTGGCTCGCAAAACGGCTCTGCGCTCCGCCGCAGCCCGCCAGCAGCGCGATGGCGAAAACGGCGACCAGAGAAATTCTCGCGATGCGACGCGGCGTCATTGTGTTCTCCCCTGAACCGGACACGACCGTCCGAAGGAGCGGCAAGACTGGGCAGGCAAGTTTGCGCCCATGTGACACCGCGCCTACGTCCGGACTACATCGGCAACACGCCGCGCAACGCGACGACACCGAACAACATTGCGGCGACGATCGCGCCGCCCCGCATCACGCGCGCTTCCGTGAACGCGAACTCGAGCGCGTAGCCCAGCGCGACCAACTTCAGTATCCCGGTGCCGATGGCCGCGGAAGACTCGCTGCCCTGCGCGATCAGGGGCGCCACGGCCGCTACGAACAGCACGAGCGCGTCGAGCGTCGTGAACGCGAACCGCCGCTCGCCGCTCAGCCGGAAGCGCAGCAGCACCAGCAACGCGAGGGCGGCGAACAGCGCGATCGACCACGGCGAGCCCGGCGCGAGCGCACCGAGAGACTGCTGGTCGAGCCAGACGCTCATCGCTGCCGCGACGAACAGTGCGGCACGCATGAGGATGACGGTCGTCATACGATTGCCCCACACGACGACCGCGAGTTGAGCGACGACGAGCGCCGCCGACAGTGCGGCGACGTCGCGCGTCACGGGCTGCGCCGAGCACGCGATCGACAGCGCATAGGCGAACAGCAGCGCGAGCAGCACGCCGCGGCACAGCGTCCCGAGGCGGTCTCCCGAGCCGAGCCAGCGAACCTGCGCCGCGAGCTGCGAAGGCTCGCGTGCGGCGCGTGCCCAGCGCCAGCCGCGCGCACGCGCGCCCTCGAGCATGCCCACGACGAGGGCCGCGAACAGTACGAACGTCGCGCCGATGACGAGATCGGATTCGAAGCGCAGGAAATAGGCGAGCAGGAACAGCGCCCCCTGCACCGCGTAGATGATCAGCACGGCCTGGTAGTGATCAAAGCCGAGCGCGAGCAGGCGGTGATGGAAATGCCGGCGGTCCGGGCTGAACGGCGAACGCCCGTCGCGCACGCGCTCGATCATCACGGTGACGGTATCGAGGATCGGCCAGGCCAGCAGCAGCACGGGCAGCGCGGTGCTCACCGTCGACTCGGCACCCTGCGTCGCCTTGATGGCCACGACACCGGCGAGGAAGCCCAGCACCTGGCTGCCGCTGTCGCCCATGAACACGCGCGCGGGATGCGTGTTGAAGCGCAGGAAGCCGAGCAGCGCGCCGGCGAGCGCCGCCGTCGTCGACGCCACCGCGATGTTGCCGGACGACAGCGAGATCCAGCCGATCGCGATGATCGACAGCAGCGTGGTGCCGCCCGCGAGCCCGTCGAGCCCATCCGACAAGTTGATCGCATTCGTCACGCCCACGAGGAACAGGAAGCTCAAGATCACCGACACGGCGCCCGGCAGCTCGACGCGATCGGCGAACGTCGCGAATTCGATCGTGACGCCGCCCGGCCCCACGGCGAGCGCGCACGCCGCGACTTGCGCGGCGAGCTTGAGCGGCCACGGCAGGTCGAAGCGATCGTCGGCGAGGCCCATGACGAGAAGGATGGCGACGCCTGCGTAGATAGGCAGCCATTCGCCCGGCAGACCCGCCATGAACAGCAGCGGCAGCAGCGTACCTGCGACCATCGCGATGCCCCCGATGCGCGGGATCGGCATCGCGTGCACCTTGCGCTCCCCCGGGCGGTCGAGCAGGTGGAAGCGGCTCGCCGCATTGGCGAGCGGCGGGATCAACGCGACCGTGATCGTGAGTGCAAAGACGAGCAGCAGCAGGAGCTGCATGGCGTCAGGAGGGAATGTACGGGCGCAACGCCGGGACCATCGCGCGCGCGAAATCCTCGAGCGTACGGTCGGCGTCGGCCTCGGTCTGGCCCGCGAGCACCGGGGCCGTGAGACGCAGCATCGCGCCGTCGGTGCGGTGGCGCGTCAACGCATCCCAGAAGATGTACCACTTCACGAGGTACTCGTTCGTCAGCGTACGGCCGCGCTGGTCGAACCAGTAGTACACGACCTGCTTGATGTCCCCGCGCTCGATCACGACGCGGTTGACCGCGAAGCGCGCGCCGCCGATCGCGAGCTCGCGCGGCGCGATCTCGCGGATGTGCCAGCCGCCGCCCGGGATGCACGACCGCGGCGAGTGCGTCGACTCGCCCTTGCGCTGCGAATCGTAGTAGGCGACGTAGAGATTGACGGGCGCGCGGCCGTCGGCGCGATAGTCCGCGAGCACGTAGTCGTCGAGCTTGAGCGCGTCCAGATAGACGTTGTCGAGGCGGTCGCGGCGCCCGGTCCACGCGCCCTCCGTCATCGGCAGCAGCGTGAAGTCCTCGCGCGACGGATGTGCGTCGACTCGCGTCGGCGAGAGCATGCCGAACACCGCGACGGTCATGGCGAGCGCCGCGGCACCCGTGACCGCCGGCGTGAGACGCGTGAGCGGCAGTCCCGCGCCGGCGCGCAGCGGCTCGTCGGCGTCGAGGCCGAATTCGCGGCGCCACGAATTCCACGTACCACCGAGGCGCGACAGCACCACGATCTCCGCGAACAGCACGCCCGCGCTCATCATGAACATGAGCCAGCCCTGGAACTCGTGGAAGAAGCCTTCGGCCATGCCGAGCCCCCAGCGCTCGACGAGCAGACCGATCGTGCCCACGCGCAGGCCGTTCATCGCAATGGCGAGCGGCACGCTCGACGCGAATACGGCCGTGCGCTTCCAGAACGGCGCGCGATAGAAGTACGCCATGACGAATGCGAGCGTGATCAGCGGGAACAGGTAGCGCAGGCCGTCGCAGGCCGCCGCGACTTCGAGTTGGTAGGTGCCGAGATCGATGACGTTGCCGTCGAGCGTCACGCTCACGCCGAACAATCGCACGAACGCGACGCCGAGCTGCGACGACAGCAGCTGCAATTCACTCGAGAGATTGTTGAGGATGAAGTTCGGCAGCGGGATCGCGAGGAACAGCAGCAGCAGCGACAGCCAGATGTGCCGCGCGGCGGCCGGACCGAGCCACGCGATCACGAGCCCGCAGATCATGACGACGATGCCGTAGTGCACGATCGCCATGAGCGCCGACAGGTCGCCGAGCAGCACGATGCCGACGCCGAGCGCGACGACTGCGAGGCCCGCGGCCGCTGGACCGCGCGGCGCGGACTGCAGCGTGCCGCGCTTGCGCCACGCAAGCCACAGCGCGAGGAGCGGCAGCAGCGGACCGTGGCTGAATTCCTGGCGCGCGCCCCACAGGTAGACGAGGTAGTCCACCGCTTCGCGCTGCCAGACACAGACGGCCACGATGGCCGCGACGATGAGGGCGATGCTCATGCGGCCGCTTTGTAGCGAGCCCGTCTTACAGACTCATTGCGTTTGTATGTTAGTGCGCGCGGCCGCGCAGGGCTTCGCTCATCGCGAGGCCGAGGAACTGCGGCGCCGAGACGAACGTGCGCTCCCACAGGCGCGCGGGCTCGCGGCTCAGCCGGTACGCCCATTCGAGCCCCATGTCGCACACCCATTGCGGCGCGCGCTGCACCGTGCCGGCAAAGTAGTCGAACACCGCGCCGATCGAGCCCGCCACGCCGCACGCGAGCCTGTGCTGGTTGTCACGCACCCATTTTTCCTGTTTGGGCGCCGTCATCCCGACCCACAGCACGTCCGGACGCGAGGCGTTGATCTCGTCGATGAAGCGTTCGTTCGTTTCGGGCGACCAGTCGCCGTACGGCGGCGAAATCGCCTTTACGTACGAGACGTTGGGCCACGCGGCGATCACGCGCGCGACGAGCAGGTCGAGCACCGGCTGGCGCGAGCCGAAGAACGTGACGCGCGCGCCACCGCGCGCGTCGAGCGCGCCCATTAGCGCGCGGAAATAGTCGATGCCCGTGATGCGCGGCCCGAGCGAGCGGCCGCAGAGCTTCGCGGCGATCTGCATGCCGACTCCGTCGGCGACGACGGCATCCGCTTCGACGAGCGCCGACTTGAAATCCGGATCGCGATCGGCAACGGCAAGCGAATGCGGATTCGCACACGCGAAGACGTACGGCTTGTCGGCAACGGGCCGGTGGCCGATGGCCTCCACCGAGGAGTCGACGAGATCGAGCAGACCGCGGCCCCAGATCGGCACGCCCAGCATGCTGCCCGAGAAACGCCGCGTCGAAACGATCCGGTTGTCCTGCTGCATGCTGCCTCCCATGAGTCGTGAGGCAGGTTGCGTTCGCGCTGTGACAGATCTCTTGCGGAAGTTTTAAGTTGGTTCCTACAACAAACATCTTCGCGTCGACATGTGTATGACATGAAGTGACGCGACGCTGCGCGCGTGCGCGTATTGCTGGTCCACAATTTCTACCGATCGTCGGCGCCGTCGGGCGAGGACGAGGTGGTGCGCAGCGAACGGCAGCTGCTCGAGTCGAATGGCATGGAGGTGGTGCCGTTCACTCGCCACAACGACGATCTGCCGGACGGGCTGCGCGGCGCGCTCGGTGCGTCGCTGTCGAACGCGTGGTCGTTCGGCGCGGTTCGCGCGCTGCGCACGCTGATCGCGGAGACCGCGCCCGACGTCGCGCACTTCCACAATACGTTTCCGCAAATCTCGCCGGGCGCATACGCGGCATGCCGCGCCGCCGGCGTGCCCGTCGTGCAGACGCTGCACAACTACCGCATGTTCTGCGCGAACGGCCTGTTGAACCGCGCCGGTGCGGCCTGCGAGTCGTGCATCGGCCGCGCGCCGCTGCCGGCGCTCGTGCATGGGTGCTATCGCGATTCGCGCGTCGCGACGGCGGGAATGGTCATGGGTTCGTCACTGCATCGGATCCTCGGCACCTATCGAACCCGCGTGGATCGCTTCATCGCGCTGACCCGGTTCGCGGCCGAGCGCTTCGAGGCGCATGGCGTGCCGCGCCAACGAATCGCCGTGCGCGGCAACTGCCTGCCTTTCGATCCCGGCGCCGGCAATGGCCGCGGAGGTTATGTGCTGTTCGTGGGCCGACTCACTGCCGAGAAAGGCGTGCGCACGCTCGTGCACGCGTGGACGAAGCTCGCGGGTATCCCGCTCAAGATCGCCGGTGACGGCGAGTTGCGCGCGCCGCTCGAACGAGATTCCGCAAACCTGCCCATCGAGTTTCTCGGGCGCGTGCCCGTCAGCCGCATCCTCGAGCTCATGCGCGACGCGACGCTGCTCGTCATCCCTTCGGAATGGTACGAGGGCTTTCCCCGTGTCATCGTCGAGGCCTTCGCCACGGGCACACCCGTCGTGGCCGCCGACATCGGCGGACTGCGCGAGCTCATCGAAGACTCCAACGGAATCCGCTTCCCGCCCGGATCCGTGGACGGGCTCGCGTCGGCCGTCGCACGGCTGTGGCGCTCACCCGAAACGCTCGCGCTCATGCGCGCCGCGAATCGCGTCCGCTTCGAGCGTGAGTTTTCGCCCGCAGCCGGACTCGAGTCGCTGTTGCATATCTATGCCGACGTCACGACCCGGCGACGGTCGGCGATGGCGGCGGCTCCGTGAACGAATCGTGATTCGAACGCGCCGGGCGGCGTCGACGTCGCCGCCGGGACTTTCGCGCGCGCCGACATCTCGACGAGTGCGAGCGCTGCAAACCCATAGACGATCACGCCGAAACCGGCGGCGTAGTTGATGGTGTTGTCGGTGAGCAGCGTCAACAGATAGGCGGGGAAAAGTCCGCAGCTCGCGCGCAACGCGACGCTCTGTTCGCTACGCGGCAGCGTACGCAGATGCCGCACGAGCTTCCACCAGAGCGCGACGATGCCGCCGAGGAACAGGAACAATCCCGCCCACCCGAGCTCGAGCCGCACGCGGAATACTTCGGAGTGAAGCTCCGTCGCGATCGCATTGCCGCCGTTGATCCAGGTGTCGACGGCGCCGACTCCCGCGCCGACGGACGCCGGTTGATCGGCGAACGCACGGACGGCGCTGGCCCAGAGCGTGGTGCGGCCCGAGGTGTTCACGTACGACATGAACTTGCCGGGATTCGTGAGGGCCTCGCTCCACTTCACCTTCTCGGGCACGAAGAACATGCGCTCCATGAACGCATCGCTCGTCACGACGGCTGCGACGACGACGAGCGCCAGTGCCGCGATGGCCAGCGTGGCTGCCGGCCGGGCGCGAACCAGGTGCACGGCTGCCAACCCGACCAGCGTGCCCGCGAGCGAGATCCGAACCCACGCGAGCACGACGGCCATCATGAACACGCCGAACAACACGAGATGCAGCGTCTTCCGGCCTTCGAGGAACCGACAGTACGCTGCGAGCGCGCCGACCATGACCAGGAACGAGAAGTTGGCCGGGCTCGAATACGGCGTCGCGAACGCCGGCAGGTGTGCGAAGCCACCTTTCATCGGCAATGGAGCGAGTGCCCCATGCGTCACGGTGTTCACGGTCGCGAACGCGATGGCGACGAGACAACCGGCATAGAGCGCGGACTCGAGCCGCCGTGCGAACTTCGCGTCGTGACGCATCGGGAGAATGACCCAGAAAAACAGGATCGGCGCCGCGAGCTTGACGAGCATGCGCACGCCGTCGAGCAGGTTGAAGGTCCACGACAGGCTCACGGCAGCGAACAGGAGGAACAACAGCAACCAGGGCGCACGCGCGAGCACGACGTGCAACCGGCCAAACGATCCGAGCAGCGCCGCCGCGCATCCGACGACGATGACGAACAACCACACCGCGACACCGGCCATTCCACCGAGCGCGGCAAAGTAGGACGACGACCCGGTCATGAGCGTGATCGGGACGCCGGCGACGAAGACCACGAGCAGGATGAACGCACGGCGATTGGCCATTCCGAACGCGATCGTGGCGAACGCGAGCGCACCGAACAGGACGTTACCCATGACTCACCGCGGTGCCCGGGGGCAGCGACGCGATGTCGCGCAGCCTGGCGCGCAGGCGACGCCACAGCAGACTCGCGAGCAGCATCTCGGCACCGATGAGCACGATGATGAACGCCGCGGGTGTCGCGAACGCGAGGCCGGCAAAGGAGCACGCCACAGCGCTGCACGCACATACCGCGTGGATGCCGAAAATCGTGCGGAATTCGAGGCCGCTGCGCAGCACGCTCGCCGCGATTGTTGTCAGTCCCGTCAGCGAAAAATGCACGAGCCACAGCGCCGTGAGGAATCCGAGTCCTTCGAAGCGGTCCCCGAAGAACAGGCGATCGAGCGTGCTGCGCGCGGCGAGCAGCAGCAGCGAGTAGGCGCCGGCGAATCCCAGGACGAACAGGACCGAGCGGCGCGCGAGGCGCGCGAGCTCGCGACGCGCGTCGGGCCGGTCGAACAACCGGGACGCGCTCGGCCGCAGTACGTTGGCATACGAGGCCCATACGAGCGACAGCGGCATCGCGAGCAGGCGTGCCGCAGAGATCTGGGCCGCGCCGCGCAGGCCGCCCTGCGCGGCCGCGAAGAACACGAAGGTCTGCGCGTGTGCCCAGGTCACGAGCGATGTCGCCACTTCCCAGCGCGCAGCCTTCCAGGATGCCGCCACCTGCGCGCGCACCGCCGCAGGTTCGTGCGCATGTTCGCGCGCGCGCTGCAGAATCGGCGCGAGCGTCACGAGCGCACCCGCGAGGCCGATGCACCAGAGCACGTTGGTCGCGTTCACCGCGTTCGCGCCGACGAGAACTCCGACTCCCGCGATCGCGAGCACCGAATAGAACGTGTCGACACGCAGCACGCGACCCGGCGCGAGCTCCGCAAAGTGGTGGGCGCGCACGAACTCGCGCCACCACAGCGACAGCAGCGCTCCGGCCGACGCCGCGCTCACGGCAAAGCTCAACGGATGATGCAGCCAGGATGCGGCGAGCCAGGTCGCCCCGGCGACCAGCACCATCGATCCGAGCGTCACGAGGATTTCCGCGCGTGACATCGCCGACCGGTACGCGATGCGCGCGTCGCCCGTGAGCCGGGGCAGCGTCGCGAGGAAGGCCGAGACGAACAGCCCCGCATGCAGCACGCTGAACAGCGCCTGCAGGCCGATGAGCTGGGTGTAGAGGCCGTATTCCTCGGGCGTCGCGTAACGGATCAGCACGAGCGCCAGCGCGAAGTTGACCGCGCTCAGCATCGCCTGGTCGACGACGGAAAGTGCCGTCGCGCGGATCAAGTGGCGCCTCCCGGCAGGACATCCAGATAGGCGATGCGCGGATCCTCGAAGCGGATGCGCGGCGGCAACCACTGCGCGACGCGAAACCCGAACCAGTAGCGCGGCGCAATGACGGCTTGCGGATCGCGCATGAACAAGGCGGCCGCGAGCGAGAACGTGCTGTTCGAGACTGCGCCACTCGCGCATTCCGCCATCACCGCGAAATCCGTGCGCGGATCCTGGGAGAGCACGATCATGTCGGTGCGATGCCCGAATTCCGTGCGTGCCCAGGCCGGGTCGTCGGTGACCACCACGAAGAGGTCGGGCGCGGCCCGCCGCTCGAGCTCCTCCATTGCGCGGCTGAAATACGGTGCCGGCAACGCGAGATCCGAAACGCCGTAGCTCGAGAAGCCGAGATAGTCGCCCCGGCGCACATGGATGAAACAGGGACGCTCGGGCGGGCGACCCGCGCTCGCGGCGAGCACCGCACGCGCGCGCACTCGCCACCGCTCGCGAAGCTGCATCGAGCGCGGCGGGAACAGCTGTCCCCAGAATTCGCTGCTTTGGTAGAAGCCGCCGTCGACGAACAACAGTCCGCGGGCGAGCCCGCGGCGGATTACGAGCTCGCCACCCCAGCCGCGATGTGCGTCGCCGCGCTGCGGTTCGCAGGCGTACGAGAACAGGCGCAGATCACGTGCCAGGACGCGCAACAGCGGAGCGGCCACGTACTTGGCGAAGCGCTTGAACCAGATCCCGCCGCGCAGCGCACGCAGCGGCGGGCCCCGAAGCTCGAACAATTCGTCCAGGTCTTCGAGCCCGGTCGCGAGGATGCGCGCATCCGCGCTCGCGACCGAGCTCAGCGCGGCGTACTGGAAGACCTGGTTGCCGAGGCGCCCCTCACCGATGAACAGGATCCGCATGCAAGCATCACAGATCGACGTACGACTCGGTGGAAGCGACGAAGATGTCCGCCAGGAAATACGACTCGAGCGAATTGCGGCGTGTCCAGTCGATGAGGAAATACTTCTCCGGATACGCCGCGTCGTTGCCGAAGCAGCGGAAATCGTCGACCGCGACGACCATGCGCCGGAACTTGCGACGCAGCTCGCCGATGGCTTCGAGCTCCTTCACGATCGGTGTCTCGTGCGCCGGTGCCGATGACGTCACTCCACCGCTCCAATGGCCATCGAGCCAGAAATTGATTTCCTCGACGCCCTCATCCGCGAGCGTCATGAGCAGGTCGGGCAGGAGCTTTGCGGAGTCGCCCTGGTGGCACGTCACGCCGACGCGTCGCAGTCCGGGAAACACGAGCGCGGCGAGAGTCGTGGAAACCTCGATGGTGTGCACCGGGAATCCCGCCGAACTGAAGAAGCGGCTGGAGTCGCCGTGATAGGTGCCGGTCTCGATGACCACCGCACCCGGCAGGAACACGCGTCGCAGCGCCGACTGCTTCGACAGCAGTGGCATCGGTCCGAAACCGCGATACGCGGGCTTGTACAGGCGGCGGCGCAAGGCCCGGCCCGTCGATTTCAACGCCATCATGTCCATGACGGCACCCTACGTGCGGGAAGTTGCTTCGACGTGACACGTACGTCATCGCCGCGTCATTCACCGCTCCTAACCTCCGCGGCTGGCCCGCCAAGAACAAGAATGCGCCTCTGCATCCTCACTAACATCCTGCCGCCCTATCGCGTCGGTTTCTTCAACGAGCTCGCCCGCCTGTGCGACCTGCACGTGGTCTTCGACTCGCTGACGACGCCGGATCGTCAATGGGAGATCGATTCACGCTCCATCGGCTTCGCGTGCACGGTCGCGGGCAGCCACCACGCCGCGATCGATCGTCCGGGCGTCGGTTACGCCGCGGAGCGTCGCTACTTCCAGTTCTCCGAGCGCACGCTGCCGCTGCTGCGCCGGATCGCGCCCGACATCGTCGTTTCGCTCGAGCTCGGCGCGCGCACCGCGCAGGCCGCAGGCTACGCCTTCGTGCGCCAGATCCCGCTCGTCTGCTACTGGGAGGGCACACCGCACACCGAGAGCCGCGTCCCGTGGTTCAAGCCACCGCTGCGTCGCGCGCTTGCGGCGCGCGCCGCGGCGTTCTGGGTGAACGGCCGCGACTCCGCGGACTATGCGCGCACGCTGGGAGTGCCGGCCGAGCGCGTGCATCCCGGAATGACGGGCGTCGACACGAGCTACTTCGTGGCCGAGTCGCGCCTCGCGCGCCAGGCGCGCGATGCCACACGTGGCGAGCTCGGGCTTTCCGGAACGACGTTCGTGTTCAGCGGACAATTCGCGCCGCGCAAGGGCATCGACGCCTATCTACGCGCCATGCACCGGCTGTTCGAGATCGCGCCGGGCCTCGATGCCAGCTTCCTGTTCATCGGCGACGGTCCGCAGAGACGCGACATCGAGGAGTTCGCGCGCACACATCCGCGCGTGCCCGTGGTCGTCACGGGCTTCGTGCAGCTGCCGATGCTGCCGCGCCTGTATACGGCGGGAGACTGCTTCGTGCTGCCGACGCTCGAAGACTGCTGGCCGCTCGCCACGCTCGAGCCGCTCGTGTGCGGATTGCCGCAGATCTTCTCGCGCTACAACGGCGCCGCCGCGGATCTCGCGGGCTGGCCCGATGCGGGCACAGTCGTCGACCCGCTCGATACCCGCCAATTCGCCGACGCACTGCGGTCGACCGTCGAGCGACGACCCGCGCCCCTCACCGACCGCATCGTCGGCGATGTGGCGGAATTCTATTCGCCGCGCTCGCAGGCACAGCGCGCCTACGCGAGCTGCCAGCGCGTGCTCAATGGCGCGAAATTCGAGCCGGCGGCGATTCGATCGCATTCGTAGGCAATGCAGCGCGTCCACGGGCGCCGCGCAACCACTGCTGCAGCGGCATCTCGAAGGCGCGGTAACTCAAGGTCGCCAGCGCGAGCAACACCGCGAGGAATGCGGCCGCGAGCGGCAGCGAGTAGTAGATGGATGAGTCGGCGTGCAGCCGTCCGTGGAAGATGTAGACGGCGAGCTGCAGCGGAAAGTGCAGCAGGTAGACCGAGTAGGAAATGTCGCCGAGCGCCGCGGCGCGCCGGACTGCCTCCGGAAGTTTTCGCTCGACCGACGCGAGCGCCAGGATCGTGACGGGAAACAGCCAGAGTACGGCCCAGGCCTTCGGCGCATGGCGAAATGCGCCCGTCATCACCGGTGCCGGAATCGGCGTCGCGCCCGAGACGAGCACCAGCGTTGCGCACCAGCTGAGAACGGCGGCGGCGACGATGGCACGCAACACGATGGCGCGCTGCGCGGATGCTTCGAGCCGCTCGTAGACCATCCACGTGAGCCCGCCGACGAAGAACGCGCCGATGCCACGACCGATCGGGGGATAGGCGACCGCTGCGAATGCGAACCCGAGCAACGCCGCGACGACGACCGTCGCGAGCCTGACGGGCACGTGCCGGCAGAACACGAAGAACGCGGCATACAGGAAGATCTCGACGGAAATCGACCACGCCGGTCCGTTGAACGAATAGCCGTTCTCCAACCCCCAGGAAGGCGCAAACGCCAGGTTGAGCACGAAGTGGCGCACGTCGTTGTTCTCGTAGACGTACGCCGGTAATCCCGCGCGCGCGAGCCAGCCCTGCCCGGCCGCGACCAGCAGCAACGTGAGCAGATGCAGTGGATAGAGCCGCGAGAAGCGCAACAGCGCGAACCGGCCGGCGCCGATCTCACCGTTCGACACGCGCGTGGCGTACAGGCGGAAGAATATGAAACCGGACAGGCAGAAGAACAGGTCGACGGCGAGCCAGCCGTGACGGTAGAAAACCGCGAGCGCGTCCGCCAGCGGCGCGCGCGTGATGTCGTACGGCGGCGCGGCACCCGCGAAGAAGTGCTGCCAGTGCCAGAACACCACGCCGATCGCGGCAATGCCGCGCAACACGTCGAGGCCCGCAAATCTCTCCACCCGCGGTATCGCGGGCGTCAATCGGATCAGGTCGTCCGGCGGCGGCATGGGACGGCCATTGTCCGGGGACCGCATGACAGTTCGTGAGCACGATCCGGGGTACTCAGCGATCCCGAATCCGCGACAGCGGCTCCCCGATGAACACGCCCTGCGACGGACTGGCGACGCTCTTCCAGTAAGCCTCGATGAGAGTCTCGCCCGCGAGATACCGGCGCATCACGATCGCGGGCTGCGGAAACTTCTGCGGAAACGCGCAGGGCTCGACCACCGTGCCATAGCTCGCCGTGGCGCCGGCGTCGAGCCACGCGAGGCTGGACATCTGCGCGCTGCCGATCAGCACGCCGCCGCTCGACGTCAGGTGGTCCGCGATCGCGCCCGGCCGAAAGCGCAGCGTATCGAGGCCGCCGACGCGCTGCCGTCCCGTGAAATAGAACATCACGTCGCGCGCATCGCGCAGCTCGTCCGCGACGCGCACCTCGACACGCAGGCCGGGCCTCTCGAGACGAAACGCCGCCGGAAACCCTGCCGACCGCACGTTGCGCGCCTCGTCCGACGTGCTCAATAGATAGGCCGTTCCGGCGAGCGGCGTGCGCTCCGCGGCGATACCCGAATCGATCGTGCGCTTTGCCGCCCGCACCGAGCTGCCGGCGAGCAGCATCGCGGGCCGTACGCCGAGCTCACCGAACGGCAGCCGCGAGTCGCTGTCGAAATACGCGCTGTGCGGCGTGAGCCGGCAGCCTTCCGCGCAGAAGCCGCGATCGAACCCTTGCGCGAATGCCGCGGTGACGCTCATGCAGCCGACGCGCCAGGGTTGGGTCCACGCGAGCGCAAGCGCCTGCACACCGCCCGGCAAGCGGCGCTTCACGAGCTCGTTCACGCGCGCGAACTCCACGGGGTCGAGCACCGGCGCACGCTCGAACGCAACGTGGACGATGTTCGCAGCCGGGATCCTGCGCTGCGCGGCGTAGTACTCGCCCACCGCCACCGAATCCCCGTCGGCGTCGTTGATCACGAGCCCGAGCGCGGCCGGATCGAGCGCGAACACGCGCATCCCCGCGAGCGCGAGGAATGACGCGAGCGCGGCTTTCAATACGCGCGCCGTTCCGACTCCCGCGCGCGATTGAGCACGGTGCCGAGCTGGGGCACGCCGGCGAGCAGCTGCTGGGCGCGCGCGAGGTCCTCACGGCGCGTGCGCAGCTCGGAAATGACGAGCAGGACGCCGTCGAGCTGCGGTGCGAGCGTGAGGACGTCGTCCGTCAGCAGCACGGGCGGCAGGTCGAGCAGCACGAGGCGGTCGGCGTAGCGATTGCGCAGCTCGAGCAGCATCGAGCGCGTGCGCTCGCCCGCGAGCGTCTCGGAGCTCTGGCCGCCGAGCGGCGCCGACGGCAACACGACGAGCCGCTCGCGGCCCTCGGGCCGCCACAGCGATTCGTCGATCGTGCTCTCGCCGCGCAGCACGGCGTCGACTCCGCGCGCGTCGGGAATCCCGAGCAGCGGCGCGACGCTCGGGCGACGCAAATCCATGTCGACGAGCATCAGCGTCTGGTTCGGCTCCGCGGCGAGCGCAAGCGCGAGGTTGACGGCGGTCAGCGTCTTGCCATCGCCGTCGGCCGGGCTCGCGACACCGATGACGCGCGCGCCACGCTGACGCACGCGCTGCAGCAGTTGCGTGCGCAACATGCGATACGCGTCGGCCGGAACGCTCTCCTCGTCGGGAAACACGACGCGGCGCGCGCGCAGGCTCTCGCGATCGAGCGTGAACCGCTGCGCGGCGGCATTCGGCCGCCGCTGTGGCGGCACGGCGGCCATTGCAGCAACAGCGCCGGCCTTGCGCGCGAGATCCATCGAGAGGGCGGAATGCTCCACGAACAGCTCCTTAGAATCCGAGCCGGCGCATGACGATGAACCATAGCGTATCGAGCGGCCGGAAGAACAGGTGAACGGCGACGAGCGCGGCGACGAAGCTCGCAGCGGCGCCGCCGAATGCGAACCGCAAGTGGCGGCGGCCGCGCGCGCGATCCGCGTCGGTGACGATGATCGGGATCAGCGCGAGCGGCGCGCTCGCGGACAGCGTTTCCACGTCGCGCCGCCCGCGCACCGAGGTGTCGGTCGCCTCGCGCACAGCGGCGATGCCGGCCGCGAGCGCGAGGCTCAGCACGAAACCGATGATGAACACGGCGAGCCGGTTCGGGCTCACGGGCTCCTCGGGCGACAGCGGCGGCTCGATGAGCGTGAAGCGCTCGCCCTTGCGGTTCGTCTCGAGGTTCTGCGCGATCGTCGCCTCGCTCTGCTTCGCGCGCACCTCCTGGTACCGCGCCTGCGCATTCTCGTAGTCGCGCGCGAGCTCGCGGTATTCGCGCTCGACGACCGGCGACATCGCGACCTTCTTCTGGTAGTCGTCGGCCTGCGCGCGCAGTGAATTCACCTTCTGCGCGAGCGACGCCTGGTCGTTGAGGATCGAGGAGAGCTGCGCCTGGATCTGGATGTACGCCGGGTTGTCGGGCGTCTCGGGCGTGCGCAGCGTGCGTGGCGCACGCGGCTGCGCGAGATCGGCCTCGAGCCCGGCGACGGTGCGCTCGAGGTTCTTCACGTCCGGGTGTTCGGGCGAATACTTCTCGCGCGCGGCGCCGAGGTCGGCGCGCGCCTGCTCGAGCTCGCGCAGCAGGTCGTTGTCGTCGGCTGCGGCCGCGCCGTCCTGCGCCTCGAGTCCCGCGATCTCGCGCTCGAGCCGCGCGATGTCCGGATGGCCCGGCGAATACAGCGCCTTTGCGCTCGCGAGCTCCGACTTGAGCGACCGCAGCCGGTCGGAGGGAGACAGGATGCGTTCTCCCGAGTCGGAGAACATCGCGGAATTGGGCTTGAGCTGCGCGAGCTGCGCTTCGAGGTAGACCTTCTGCTGCGCGAGCGCGCGTTGCTCGGCGACCGCATCGCGCAGTTGCTGCTCGGTGCGGTCGAGCAGCTGCATGTTGAGCTGCATGAGCTCGGGCAGCTGGTTGACGTTCTTCTCCTTGAACGCCGCGAGTTTCGCTTCGAGATCCACGATGTGCTTGCTCAACCGGTCGCCTTCGGACGTGAGGAAAGAGGCCGCATCCTCGGCGAGCCGGTTGCGGCTCGTGAGATTCTCGTTGAGATAGAGGCTCGTGATCTCGTTCGCCACCTTGACGGCGAGATCGGGCGACGCGTTGTCGTACGACACGGTGAACGCGATCGTCGCCTGGCGCGGCACGCCCGTGCGCGGGTCGACGACGTCGGCGCTGATCATGCGGAAGCGGATGTCGTCGCGCATGCGCTCGATGATCGACTCGCGCGACTCGCGCTTCTGCAGGTCGTGGTAGAGGTCGTAGCGGCGGATGATGTCGAGCAGGTTCTGCGTCGTCATGACGCGCTGGCTGATGACCTGCACGCGCTCGTCGGCGTACGACGTCACGGTCGACCGCACGAGGTCCGAGGGGATCTCCTGCTGCTCGATGAGGATGGTTCCCGTCGAGCGGTAGGTAGGCGGCCACGCGAGCGTGAGGACGGCGGTGGCGAACAGCGCGACGGCGAACGTGGTGACGATCGCGCGGCCGCGGCGGCGCACGATGCCGATGAGATCGGCCAGCGAGACGCTTTCGGATTCGGGGTTCATGGTTGTACCGGACGCCAGGCGAGGTTCATGCCGATGCGCTTGCCGTCGGCCGGGTCGGCGTAGTCGTGATACTCCTGACGGCTGTAGAGGCTCGCAACCGACAACGTCCAGCGCTCGTCGAGATGCCAGGACACCGCGAGCGAGGTCACGCCATAGCGGTAGTCGGTACGCGCGCCGAGGTTGTCGAGATCCTGGCGCCGCGAGAGCCGCAGGCCCGTGGTCAGGGAAACTTTTTCGGTGAGACTGCGCGAATACTCGAAGCGCAGGTCGTCCGCGTTCACGAGAACGCCGCGGCCGCTCGGCTCGATGTCGCGCGACGCGGAGAATGTGAGCCGCGAGATCTCGTCATGCCACGACAGCGCCGCGCGATAACTTTGCTCGGAATCGTCGCGCGCACGCGCGCGCGTCGTCGAGCGCCCTGCTCCGGCTTCGAAGTCGCAGCGCTCCGAGAAACGGTAGCGCAGGCCGAGCTGGGCGCCGCGCGTCTCGCTCACGAGATCGATGGCATCGGCAGTGAGCCGCGCGCCCGAGGCGGTTGCGGTGATATCGAGGCGCGGCGACACCGTGTATGCGTACTGGATCGCCGCCGACGGATAGCGATACGCGAGCAGCCCGGTGCCGGCGCTGCGCTGGTAGTCGACGTCGCTCGTCGACAGCTGGTACTGCAGCACGTGGCGCGTCGACACGTACTGCGTGAAGGCGGCAGACGCATTGGTTGAGCGCCGGCGCGTGTTGCCCTCGACGATGCCCGTCTCGCCGAGCTCGCTCACGAGCGCGCTGTCGTCGGTGACGCCCGCGTCGAGCGAGAAGTCGAAGCGCTCGCCGCGCGTGCGCCAGGCGGCATTCACGCCCCAATCGTCGGAATCGAGCGCGTCCTCGCCCGAGTAACGGCTGATCACCGCGCGCGGCGTGAGCAGCAGCGAGCCGGTCTCGGTGAGCCGCGCGAGCGTGAGCGCGCCGAACACCACGCCCGATTCGGATTCGTGGGCGACGCGCTGCAACCGCCGGTTGCTGTCCGAGTCCGCGGACACCGCGAGCTGCGGCACGAGCGTCCACTGCGCCGCGTGGCCCAGCGCGGGCAACGCAGCGAGACACGCACAGACGCGCAGCCGGGCAATCATCACGGTACCACGACGGTGTCGCCGCTCAGCAGCAATACGTTCTGCGCGAGCTCCTTGCCGCGCTCGACTTCGGAATAGCGGAATGCCAGCGATTTCAGCACCCCGCCCTCGCGACGCAGGATGCGGATGTCGTTGACCTGCGCGTAGGGCGTGGCGCCGCCGGCAAGC
>Ga0081455_10003245_pt1 | contig 18830 bp, 16 predicted proteins | sample TabmetS3T2R1_FD_70207 | JGI IMG/M metagenome (GOLD analysis project Ga0081455, IMG submission 70207) | Tabebuia heterophylla rhizosphere microbial communities from the University of Puerto Rico - S3T2R1 | ecosystem: Host-associated > Plants > Roots > Rhizosphere ... | reverse complement strand
ACATCGCCGGCCAGCAGAAGGCCGACCCGACCGCGGCGATCCTCTCGGTGGCTTTGCTGCTCGATCACTGTGGACTCTCCAAGGAAGCGACACGGATCGAACAGGCGGTCGTCGCCGACATCGCGGCGCGTACGCCTGGTGTGACCCGAACGACAAGTCAGATTGGCGACGCCATTTCAACCGCGGTCTAATTGCTTCGCTGAGTCTCTAGAGGAATCAAACTCAGGCGGCGGCGTCGTTGATCTTGTGGGCTCGGGCCTGGAGAATCGCAGGTACGACCGAGTGTTCCTTACGGGCACGCCGACGAGGCTGGTCGGCGTGTACCTGATGCTGACGGCCAGCGGCGACCGTCCATGCGGCGGGATACATGTCGTACATTGCGGGTCCTGAGCTAGGTCGAGGCAGCTTGCGAACAAGGCCGGCGTGAGCATCGGCTCGGTGACGAACATGACAATCTGGGGAAACCACTCTTCGACGCAGTATCCGGATTTCTACAACGCCAGAATCGACGGCCGTCCCGCGAACGAAGTGATCGGAGACGAGAAATGGTTGAAGGAAGACTTCATCGCCACCGTACAACAACGCGGCGCTGCCATAATCAAAGCGCGTGGACTTTCTTCCGCCGGCTCCGCTGCCAATGCAGTGATCGACACGGTGGTCTTCCTTAGTACCGACACGCCAGCGAACCATTCCCACAGCGTGGCAGTTTGTTCGGATGGCAGTTACAACGTTGAGAAAGGATTGATCTCATCATTCCCCGTTCGTGTACGCAGTGGAAAATGGGAAATCGTGCAAGGCGTTCCAATAAACGATTTCAGTCGCGCGAAAATCGATGCGTCAGTAGCAGAGCTGAAAGAGGAGAAGTCGCTCGTCAGTGAATTACTGTAAGCGTTTGGCTGGCTCGCACTCCAGTTTAGATGAGAATTGTCGCATATCTCGGCGTTAAAGACGAGGTTGAACTGATCGAACGAACGATCAAACACCTTCGTGCGATCGGAGTAGACTTGATCATAGCCGTCGACTCTCGATCAACAGACGGAACCGCCGAGATTCTCCAAAGTTACGAGTCCAAGGACAACTTTTGGCTGTTTCAAATGGACGAATTAGGACGTGGCGACCCGGAAGAAATGTGGCTGCGTCGCAATGTGGAAATCATAAAAAGGGCTGAGGCAGACTGGGTAATCCTGCTGGATGCGGACGAATATTGGCTGCCGGTATCTGGTTCTTTGAAAGAATGTTCGGCTCTGTGTTCGTCTGATATCCTTTCAGTTGATCGATTTAATGTGCCGCTACAGCGTTCAGGCGCGATGATGCCGGATGAGCTGATTCGAAGCCGGTATGGCGAAATTTTTCTTTTCGTCGAGCCGATCTCAAACCTCCAGCGCGAGTTACAGGAAAACCCGCACACCGCCTGGATACAAGGTGTGCCGGTACCGAAGGTAATGGCGAAAGCGAAACAGATCGCCGGTTGGACGATCGGGATGCATGACGCCATACCGGCAGACGGCACACAACCAGTGCGGTCGAAGTCATCCGACTTGATAATCGCACATCTACCGTTTACGACGTTTTCGCGGTTTTCGCGCAAGGTCGAGAACATTCGCCATGTTTTCGCCAAGTTTGACGCATATTTCCCGGGGGAGATGGGCTGGCACTGGCGGCGATGGGTCACGCTTGCCGATGAAGGGAAACTTCGCGAGGAATTCGAGAAGCAAGTCTTCACCGAAAGTGCTATCGCTGACCTTCGCCGACGGCGAATTGTGCGCTCAGCAGCCGAACTCTTCGAAGAGAGAATGCTCGAACAACGCGCTCAGGATCCGAGTCTGCGCTGCTGAGCAGGAGCGGTTTACGCGTTGAGCATTGCGGTTCAGGAACCCGTTCAAGCTTGCTGTGCATCTTCTACCGCAAGCAATTTCAAAAGGTCCTTTCGTCTTTTTCCAACCTGTTTGGCGGGAACACCGAACCAAATGGTCCATTCAGGGATACTTTTCCGGGCGTAGGAGTGTGCTCCAACGATAGAACCTTCCTCTAGCGTGACTCCAGGAAGAACAACTGCCAGTGCGCCAATCATGGAGTAGCGCCTGAGGATCACCGGCGCCTTGTAAACCGAACGTAAGTCTTCGGCGACCATCGGGCCCGCCAGATAGCGACCGGTGAAGTCGTCCGCTGCCGAGATAATAACGGAGCCGTGCGACGCGCCAGTGTACGGTTCGAACTCAATTCCACCGCCTCCCATTAATGTGCAGTGTCCAGCGATGTGAACACGGTCATGCAGCCTTATGCTTTTAGTCGCCGACAAAACGCAAAAAGGATCGATCCTCACGTGGTTACCCAGGTGGAGTCCTTCCGGATTGATGATCACAACGGACGTATGCACGGAAACATCATCGCCGTCACAGATCACGCCCAAATCCTCGAGCTCCGGGCGCGTTAAAAATTTGCCGTTGTACGTTTTCATAAGCGGCTTTGTAGCATCATGCCATAAACTCCGGTAGCGGCTGCTAATTTAACGTTGAATCCTTCACCTGCGAAAGTAGGATTAGCCAGCGTGCCGCTTTTCGAGTGTACACGGACTAATTTCGGATGAAGGTAGTGATTTTATGCGGAGGCAGGGGGACCCGGTTGCGGGAGGAAACAGAATTTCGTCCGAAGCCTATGGTGCCGATCGGAGGACAGCCGATTCTGTGGCACATCATGAAGATCTATGCGCACTACGGGCATCGAGAATTCGTTCTTTGCCTCGGGTACAAGGCGGAAATGATTCGCGATTATTTTCGCAATTACCTTTGGAACACCTGCGATGCGACGCTCAAGTTAGGCCGGGCTCCGGCCGTGCGTTTCCATAATCGACACGACGAGGAGGACTGGAGCGTGACGCTGGCTTACACCGGCAGCGAATCCGGAACGGCTCACCGGATAAAGCTCGTGCAAAAATATCTCACTGGAGAAAAGACGTTCCTCCTCACTTATGGCGACGGAGTTTCTAACATTGATATCAACGAAAGTATTCGCTGCCACGAAAGGGCAGGGAAAATCTGCACATTGACTGCAGTTCATCCGGCCGGTCGTTATGGCGCATTAAGCATCGACGAGGACGGTCGCATTCACACTTTCAGTGAGAAACCACAGGTCGAAGAAGCGTACGTCAGCGGTGGATTTATGGTCTGCGACTACAAGATTTTTGGCTACCTGGAGCGAGGCCCGGAAGTGATGTTCGAGCGTGAGCCGATCGCCGAACTGCTACGTCGCAGCGAATTGAACTCCTTCCAACACGAAGGTTTCTGGCAATCGATGGATACCTATCAGGAAGCGCAATACCTGAATCACCTCTGGGAGACAGGCGCCGCGCCTTGGAAAGTGTGGTCGAAGCGCACATCAGCGAACGCTTCGCCGGCGAGATCTAAAGCAAAGAAGTGATCTGTCACAGCGGATTGCCACACGACGCGCTCCAGCGTACCTCTCCATTCGGAAGTGTTTACGCAGGCAAAAAAGTCTTCGTCACTGGACATACCGGCTTCAAAGGTTCCTGGCTCTGTGAATGGCTGCTCCTCCTTGGCGCGAAGGTCTTCGGCTACTCGATCGACTGCCCCGAGCCATCCCTCTTTAGCCAGCTACAATTGCACCAAAGAGCGCACGACATGCGAGGCGATGTCCGAGATCTCCAGGCATTGCGGGAAGCTATTTCTTCGGTAAAACCCGAGTTTGTTTTTCATCTGGCGGCTCAGTCGCTCGTACGTCAATCCTATGCCGATCCCGTCGGCACCTTTACGACTAACGTTGGGGGTTCGGTGAACGTGATGGAAGCGGTGCGGATGACTTCGGATAAGTGCGTCCTCATCATGGTTACGAGCGACAAGTGCTATAAAAATTCTGAAAGCCATCGCGCTTACCGCGAAACTGATCCGTTAGGCGGCTACGACCCGTACAGCGCGAGCAAAGCCGCTGCTGAGGCCGCGATTGCTGCGTACCGCGACTCATTTTTCCTGGCAGGCCAGAGTCCGGAGCGGATCGCAATCGCTAGCGTGCGAGCTGGAAACGTGATCGGCGGTGGTGATTGGGCCACCGATAGGATCGTTCCCGATTGCATTCGAGCGTTGCAGCGATCCGAGCCGATTCGTGTGCGAAACTACAGTTCTACTCGTCCCTGGCAGCATGTGCTGGAACCGCTGAGCGGCTATTTGTTACTGGGTCAAAAACTTTGGGACATAATTTCAAAGGAAAACATCGAACAGACAGGTTTTAGGCAACTTGCTTCTGCTTTTAACTTCGGACCAATGCCCGGGTCGGCTCGCACGGTGCGTGACCTTGTGACCGAGGTGCTGCGATACTGGCCTGGTAAATGGATTGATCAAGCTGAGCCAACCGCACCGCACGAAGCGCGATGCCTGGATCTATCTATCGACAAGGCGATTCATCTCCTCGGCTGGCGACCCGTTTGGGATTTTAACCGGGCGCTCGCGGAAACCGTCGTTTGGTACCGCGCTGCGCAGTCACAGACCAACAATGAGCTACTTCAACTCACGCAGAAACAGATCGCCGATTATACCAGTGATGCCGCGATTACCGGCTCGGGTTCGACATCAAAGGTCCGTTAAGGGAAATTCCCTGGCACGTGGAGGACACGAACCCTTTGTAAGTTGCGCCGATGCCACTGCTGTTTTAGAAACGTGAACGTGAGCACCTCCTGTCGAAAATTCGATCCCGTCGCCCTTCGTCGAACGGTGCTCGAAATGGCATATGCTGGCTCAACCGGTCATATTGCGCCGGCTTTTTCCATTATCGAAATACTCGCAGTCCTTTATCGCTCGCATTTGAATCTCGGTGACGGAACGCCTGACTCTCCGGAGCGCGATTACCTTGTTTTGAGCAAAGGTCACGGCATCATGGCGCAGTATGCGTGCATGCACGAGCTCGGCTGGCTAAGCTCGCAGGACCTCAGTCGCTACTTCTCCGATGGGACAGTATTAAGAGGGCTTTCTGATGCGCTTGTTCCGGGCGTAGAAACGACATCGGGTTCGATGGGCCATGGTCTTTCCATTGGCGTTGGTCTGGCTTGGGCCGCGAAAAGGCTCGGCACGAACCAGCGCTGTTTTGCAATCGTTGGTGATGGAGAAATGAATGAAGGTCCGATTTGGGAAGCATTTCTGTTTGCGGCTCATTGGAAGTTGTCAAACTTGACCGTGATTATCGATAATAACGGCTTACAGGCCATGGGCCGGGTGGAAGAAGTCTTGCGACTCGGAAGTATCGCCGAAAAGCTGCAAGCATTTGGCTTTGAAACGCGAGAAGTTAATGGTCATGACGAGGCTGCGCTGGACGTGGCCCTGCAACAGCTAAACAAAGTCGACTTACCTTGTCCCCGTGCGATCGTGGCGAAGACAGTAAAGGGCTATGGCGTGTCGTTCATACACGACGACAACATCTGGCATTACACGCGCCTGACACCGGAGACTTATCGAGCTGCGATGGGAGAATTAGATAGCAACAAGAAGAGCGTCGCTTCACGTTCATGAGGGACGCTTTTTCGGCGGCGCTCATCAAAGCCGCACAACAAGACGAGCGAGTGATATTGCTCACCGGCGATCATGGCTATGCTCTTTTCGATGATATCCGTCGATTACTTCCTGATCGCTATGTAAATGCAGGTGTCGCCGAGCAAAACATGGTGGGCGTCGCTGCCGGGTTAGCAAAAGCCGGGCTGCGCCCCATCCTATACGGATTGAGTGCTTTTGTTCCGATCCGGGTGCTCGAACAGATCAAACTCGATATATGCCACGAGAACCTGCCGGTTGTGATGATTGGAGACGGCGCCGGCTTCGTTTATGGCGCGCTCGGCGCCAGTCACCATTGCACCGAAGACATTTCGGCACTTCGCGGCATTCCTAATGTGCGGATTCTTTCGCCAGCAGACGCTTATGAGATGACGCGCGCAATGGAGTTAGCTTTCGCGGTGGAACAGCCAGTCTACATTCGTATTGGCAAGTGCGATATTGGCCCAGTGCACAAAGCCCCAATTAAATATGATTGGGGCGAGCTGATTGAAATGCGGCCGGGCAATGGCGACCTCGGATTCATCGCGACCGGCTCGATGGTGAAAGCAGCTCTCAATGAAGCTACGCGTTGGCAGGGCAGCAGCGTCTGGAGCGCGCCGTCGGTTAAGCCGCTGGATATCGAACAAACAACTGCGATTTGCCGCAATCACCGAGGTATCATCACCTTGGAGGAACATTCGATTTACGGCGGCTTGGGTGCTGCGGTTGCAGAGATCTCGTCAACGTATTCACCTTGCTGGATAGGCCGCATTGGAGTGCCGGACCGATTCGCGCAGTACGCCGGCTCGTACCAATATCTTCGCTCCGAGCATGGACTCGACGCAGCCGGCATCTCTCACCAAGTCGATGAGCTTATGGAACGCGTTGGTCATGTCCACCGTGGCTTGTCGAAATCTCCGCGAACCGAGATCCTGGCTTCCGAAATATAATGAAGGAGTCGGCCACCAAGCTACTTTCCATCGTAGTTCCAGCGTTCAACGAGGAAGCGAATCTTCCTCTGGTTTTCCCGCGATTGACCCAAGTCCTTAATGCACTCCCGGCTCATATCGACTACGAAGTCATCGTGCTCGATAACGCTAGCACCGACCGGACAGCGATCATTGCCCGCGAATTTTGCGAGCGAGACCAGCGCTGGAAATTTCTCCGTTACTCCCGCAACTTTGGCGTCGAAGCGTCGATGCTAGCGGGTTTGGATTACGCCGACGGGGAGGCGGTGGTCCTCTTGCCTGCCGATTTGCAGGATCCTCCGGAACTGATTCCAGAATTCGTACGCCAGTGGGAGGAGGGCTTTGAAGTCGTGGGCGGTGTTCTCCGGAAACGCAGCGACTACCGGATACTCAAGACCGTCGGCGCGAAGATTGCTTATTGGCTGATCTATATGCTAAGCGAGTGCAAGATTCCTTCGGATGCGACGGATTTTCGACTGCTGGATCGTAAAGTCGTCGACGCTCTAAAGCTACTTCGAGAGCCAGACCGGTATATGAGAGGATTAGTGCATTGGGTTGGCTTCCGCCGCTCTTACGTGCTCTATGATCGAGCTCCGCGGCGCGGTGGCCGATCAACTGCCGGCATTTGGTTTTGCGTGGTTTATGCGTTTAATGCCATTCTCTGTTTCTCCACCAAACCGTTGCGACTTGCGATACTCTTTGGTGCATTTGTGGCAGCTCTCTCTTTTGCATACGCGTTGTTCGCGTTCGCTGTTTATTTTCTTCGGCTAAGCTTCATCCCGGCGGCGCCGCCGGGCGTGACCACGATCGTCTTACTCGTCAGCTTCTTTCTGGGCTTTAACACGATGTTTCTCGGCATTATCGGCGAGTACACGGCGCGGATTTACAACCAGGGAAAGAACAGGCCGCTTTATCTTATCGATGAGCGGGTCAATTTCGACGCGACTACCGAGTGCAGTAACAGCCTTTCTTCCACGCGTGCGCCCCGTTGATCCCGGCAATGACTTGAATCACTTGCGCGGAGGATCGCCAGGGCTGATTCTCAGACGCTGGCGCCCGGATCCATCGAGGTCGCCAAACGCCAGGCATTTTCTGGACTGGCTTACCTCCGCGCTTAGCGAGCAGGCCAATGATTTTACGGTACGTTTTGCCTGGTGGAAGGTCTTCCTTGTTTTCGGGTTTTTGTGGGCGCTGGCTTTTTGGCCCGCGCTGCACAACGCTTGGTGGTATGCCGATGACTTCTGGTTAGGGGAGTGGACTGGAGCCCAGCGCTGGGGAAGTTTTGTTATCGGGAATGGGCGGCCGCTGCTCGGTTTCTGGTCGTATTCATTTTTCCTGGATCGTTCTCCGAATGATCAATGGGCGAACATTCTCCTTCGCTGGTTCCAAGGTGGTGTCCATGTGCTTAACGTCACTCTCCTCGCGAGGCTGCTTTGGGGTGTTGTCCATCGCTGGACAGCGGTCCTGGCGGCGCTGCCATTTTTGCTGTGGCCTTTCAATGGCGATTCCGTGCTTATACGGTCAGCTTCTTTTTATGCTATCGCCGCGCTGTTATCATTTTTGGGATTGCTGGCAATCCGCGTCAATGACTCACATTGGAACGGGCTTTATTGGGTATCTGGAGCGTTCCTCTGTGGACTCAGTATGTTGGCCATGCAGACATCAGCGTTTGCAAGTATTGCAGTGTGGATTGTTCTCGTCGGCCTAACCGCAATTCATTTGGAACCGCTGCCCTGGCGACGGCTGCTGCGTGAAGGGATGTTTCTGGCTACAGGCATCATGACCGGAGCAGCGATCTCTTACTGGCTCATCAAGATGCGTCCTATTCCCATGTCTCTGTTTGCCGGTCGCGGCGATGTGGCCTTCGACTTTCACCGTGCTTTGAGAATTCTCGGCCGGATCGACACGCTGGTCATTGTGTTTCCCTCGTTCTATCCGTGGTGGCTTAAAGTATTACATGTTCTTCTAATCGCTGGTACCCTGTTCGCGATAATCTTATTCGGCTGGACGGAATACAAGAGAGCTAAGACGATCTGGCGTCCAATTTTGGTTTTCGTTTGTTTGGTTCTTTGCCTCGCCGTGCCGTTTTCTGCACAAGTGGTTGCTGCTGGTCAAGACGCGGTTGTTCTTCGGACACTCTATTTGGCCCCGCTCTTGTTTTCTGCTTGCACCATCTTCACGTTTCAACTTTTCAGGCATCGCGTGTGGCTTGAGCGAGCGACTATGGCGCTGCTTCTCCTTATTTTGATTTCCTATTGGCCGATTTGTAGAGAGCATGCGGCGGAATACGTGAAATGTTACCAGGCGGACATGGCCGACCTGGGGGAAGTTAAACAACATGCCGCCGAGCTTGGCTTGACGCGGGTCATTGTTGTGCCAGGCACGTTTTTTTCGTTGTATAATCCACATCACTTCAAATATTCGATGTTATGCACGCACAATTCATCACTAGCCTACCCGTGGGTACGTGAAGCTTTCATCCGAAACCGCTCCGGATTACGTCCGATCTGCCAGCCGGAAGATATGCCATTGTTAGCCCGCGGCGACATTGATCCGCAGAGTGCAATTCTTCACCGCGCCCTGGAACAGAAAAAGAATTTGGGTCCGAGTTCGGGACCTCAGTTTCAGAGAATCGAAGGCACCGATGTCATGGGAATATTCCTGCCGGGTAAGGCTGCGCACCTCATTCTGACTGCGCCGGAAGGAAGTGCCAGCGCGGCGCATGCAACGGTTTCTGTGAATTCGATGGGACCGGCGTCGCTCGGAACGAAAGGCGCCGATATCGGCTTGTTGCAGATGACAGTTTCCGGTTTAAAACCCGGGCGAACGTATCGCCTGTGGCTGGTAACTTCTCAGACTATGCCATACGGAGAAAAGCAAGAGGTCGCCATTTTCAAAACAAATCTGGCTGGAGAGGGAGTGGTCCAGACAACTCTGCCTCTCGACGAACTTGTGACTTCTGGGGGGGGGGAAACTGCCGGGCGACCCCGACGCCGATCCTTGTTGGTAACGCCAGCAGAAAGCTACATGGCAGAACTCATCGAGAAAAATCCCTGATACGATGCAATCAAGCCGCAATTCAATGCGCCTCCCATACCGGATTTTCGTGTCAACAGCGGGCTTAGCTTTCGGCCGGAAGAGCAGCAGCAGCTGAAAAGCCCGCGGCCTCGAAAAGCCATTTCGCAATGGACATAAGACGTTGGCCACTTGGTAAAATAGTCCTTGGGTTGATCGCAATCTCGCTGGCAGGCTATTATTGCAAGGAGTTGAATCTGGGAGCGCTCGAATTGCTCCGTTTCATTGTGGGCACCCTGGCCTTATGGCTGCCACTTGGTGGGTGGCTTTACTTATTACTCCGAAACGAAGTGCCGGATCGAATTGTGAGGATTGCTTTCAGCGCTGGCGGGAGCTACGCGCTGACGACTCTCTTTTATTTTGCAACAGCCACGCTTCAGTGTAGCTGGCTTTTCTATTCTACGGAAGTTGTTGCCGTTGCAGCCTTAATCTTCTATGCCATCAAGCACAGGCCGGATTTAGAGAGTTTAATAAGGGCGACTAGGCATTTCGACTGGGTATTAGCGGTCCTGATTGCGGCAAGCATGGTGGCAAATATTCCCGCACAAAACGTTTGGAGGAGGAATGCGCAAACCGGAGCGATGATTTACGACGGGTTTCCGGATCACCTATATCACGTCGGGCAAGCTTATGAGCTGTCGCGGCACATTCCGCCACGACAGGCGACCTTTCGCGGTGGCTCGCCGGAACGGGCGTACCATAACTTTATGCATGTTACGACAATGCTGGTGGACCGCTACACCGGTCAGCCGGACATGCTACGCGCGCATCTGGTTTATCACTACGCTGTGATTCAGATCCTGATGTGCTTGTTACTGTATAGCATTGGGAAGACATTGGCCGGCTCGCGGGTAGCTGGCTATTGCGCTCTGGCCTTGATGTATATTGCTGTAGTTCCGGCCCCAAACCTTTGGCCAGTAGCCTCGTTCATGAAAGGCGTGAACGGCGTTCCAGCTAACGACCCTTTCCCCTTTTACTATTTCACGGTTTTCCCTCACCTGAGCAGCGGTCTAGACATTGTGACTCTGGCATCGCCTCAGATGTACACGGGAATAGTTGTTTTGTACGCTGGTTTACTTGGTTTATTGATTGTTTTGGAACGCGTTTTTCGAGGGCATCAAGCCCCCTTGGTGATGTTTCTGAGTGCTCTCGTTCTGGCGACGACGATGCGATTTAGGATCCATATCGCTTTGGCTACCCTGCCCGCTTTTGTGCTCGTTACTCTGTACTTGTGGCGAACACAGCGCCAGAGGGTGTTCCTGCTGGCTGGCCTCAGCGCTTTGGTTGTAGCGGGGCTGCTCTACCTTGAAATGCGATTGCCGATTTATCTCCAGGGAACGTCTAATGTGCGCTTGGGTTACAACGGCTTGAGCGTGTCGGGCTTGAATTTTTTCCGGTCATGGCCGTTCGCGCCACAGGTACATGATTGGCTGATGCGAGCGATACCTCAACCAGAGGCAATGAAGTGGATCTGGGAGGTCATCTGCGTTTCTATGTTTTCTTTACTTAACGTGATTGGCATTCCTCTTTTGGCGGCAACCTTCGTCTATGTGATGAGCCAGCGGTCTCGGCGGGTATTTGCTCCCTTTAATTTCTTAGTCTTTGCGGCTGTCGTGACTTCAGTCGGTTTGGCTATTATTCTCGCATCGGACTACGACAGTTACTCCGTGGGAGGGCAATTTCCCTTCCACACGCGCTGGTACCTCTTTCCTTTTGCCGGTGTAGCGCTCTGGAGGGTAATTCATTCTTTTCAGGAACGCTTTTCCTTGCCGGTTTGGGTCTGGGCGTTTCTCGCTTCGATTGTCCTCCTGGGCGGACTGCTATATCGCATTGCCGGACCAGCATCTGCGTTAAGCCGCTTTGATCACGAAAACAGTGTCGCAATCAAAGCTGAAGATTGGCAGGGGTTTGCTTATCTCAGAGAGCACGCGGCTCCGGATTCGGTTATCCTGACAAATCGATTATGGAATCCCTATTCTTTCATCATTAGTGGCTTGAGTGGACGAGCTGCTTATTTAGAGCTCCCTGGCAACCCTGTTGACGAACAGGCGATTCGATTAGATCCTCGAGATAATCGTGGTGCGATCAGAAACGAACTCTCGGTAGCCGCGAGCGATGATCAATTTTGCGGCCTGCTCAGATCGACGCCTGTCACACACATTCTCGAATTTCAGGACCATCCATATCGAGTACACCCGCCCGACTGCCTAACTCGCGTTTGGGAGAACCTGGAGCGCACGGTGATCGTCTGGAAAGTCAAATGAGATGTGCAATCGTAATTTCAGCTTCTAAGGCCAGGGAAAGATGAAATCCCATCAACGCCTCTCTAACATGCATTCGACGCGCTGCCCTATCTCGGGCGAGGAAAACGACACCACAGAAATGTATCCGGCGAATTTCGATGCCAGTTCGCTTTCTCCTGCTGCGTTTTCCGCGCGGCGTCTGCCGGACGGGATTCACTTTCGAATAGTCCGCTCAAACCGCTCGGGACTGGTGCGCTCGGACCCTGTCGCAGACACAGCACTGATTAATGAATTGTATGCACAAAGTTCGTTCGATTACGCGGAGGAAGTGCCTCGGTTGAAGAAAACCTATGGGCGCTACCTCGAACGAGTTTGTGCGCTTGGCTGCGAGCGCGGAAGCCTGCTTGAGATTGGATGTGGAAATGGATTTTTTCTTGAGCGCGCGCTGGAGTCGGGCTTTCGCCAGGTGTGTGGTGTTGAACCAAGTCGTAAGGCAGTTAACGAGGCAACGGCTGTTCTTCGGCAGTGTATTGTCTGTGATGTCATGCGGCCAGGAATCTTCGAAGCAGACCGGTTCGATGCGATTTGCATGTTCCACATATTCGATCACATCCCTGACCCAAATGAACTGCTCTTGGAGTGCCTGCGTGTTCTGAAGCCCGGCGGCTTTATTCTGGCCCTCAATCACAACGTCGAGTCGTGGTCCGCGCGGCTGCTAGGGGAGAAGAGTCCAATTATCGATATCGAACACACTTTTCTTTACTCGCCACGCACCATGCGGCTGATTTTTGAAGCGAATGGTTTCGGCGTCATCGAGCAGGGGTGTGTGTGGAACACGTATTCCATCACTTATCTTTTTCATTTGCTTCCGCTGCCTCGACGGCTCAAAGACGTCGCTCTGCACACATTGAAGGCGACGGTTTTGGGAAGACTTCCTCTCAGCTTGCCACTAGGTAACTTATATTTGATTGCAAGGAAACCAATGTAAGCGGTGGCGTTGAGCATGCCAGCTACGCGAACAAACGCCTCATCGGTTAAGAGAAATCCAGCGGATCGGTTCAATCATGGAGCGAAGTGATATACTCGATAGCCGCTGGCACGATACACTGGCTTTTGCAAAACCGAAGCCGGCCAGTCAACTTTCGACTCGGGTTCAAGAAGATACCAAGAGATCCGGGATTTCCTAATGAACTCGATCAGATCCTGCTTCTCTTTCAACCCTTTAAAGTTCGCCAGGTCGTTTAGTCGTTCACTAAACCCTGGAGGGGTGTAAATTTTTGCCCATCGTTTATAGTTTACGGCAAACTCCTGACGCTCGGCCAAGCCGGTCACCCAAAATCTGGGATCATTTTCTGAATCCTGAATAACATCAGAAGGTTTGCTGTGCTTGCGTATGTACGAGCAGGCTTTCACCAAGCCCGTGGGTACCGAGTTAAGCGCTTTGTAGCTAGCGAAGGACGACGCGAAGGGAAGTGTCTGAAGATTGCGTCCGAAGATGAGTGGAACCGAAAGGCTCGAAATTACAATTATCGCTGCAAGGATGCGGGAAAACTTGCTTTCTGGCGGCCCCTTGCCAAACAGGCAAGTATAAGCTGCGGCCCCGCTCCAGGCAGCGACAGTAAAATACGCCCAGACAAACGGGCGATGTAAAAGTTCCTCCGGCTGACCGACTGCCTTGGTGTCCATCGCCAATCCCAAAGACATAATCAGGTAGCTCACCACCACCAGGAATGGAAAGAGCAAAGTTAGAGCTGCGACTCTTGTTCGCAGCAAAACGGAGCAAAAAACGCAAATGGCAATCCAGACACCAAATGTATAGAGCAGGAGCATTGTGGCCGCGTAAAGCGCGAAAATCATGTTTGATTGCTTCGCCAGAAAAAGTGTCTGGTAAAATGATTTCAAAACGCCTGCATCCGAGCGGCCGACTAGCAGTTCAGCGTATGGTTTTAGCGCGCTCCCATCCAGGCGCAGAGTCGGGACACGATCTAGACTCTGGGATAGACTAACGACAACGCAGAACAAGCTCACCAAGACGAGCGCGCTAAGAAGCCGCCGCCAACGCACCTTCAGGCCGCGAAAGAATACGCATGGATAAATCATAAGCAGGAACGCATTAGCTACAAAGAACTGCGCTTTGTACACAATGCTGATAACAAGGACGGCGTAACCAAGTAAAATCGATGCAAGCCTTGACGCCTTGCAGCCATGCAGAACAAACATCCAGGCGATGGCAACACACGTGACGCCATATAACCCGTTTGGGGCTGCCTGCTGAAAAAACTGATAACTCAACCACTTGGTTCCGAAGCCTTGTTGATAAGCATCGGGCAGCAGAGTAACAGCCAATACTGCCGCCACTCCCGGCCAATATCCCCAGACTGCACCTGCCAACGAAAATGCCGCCAGGCCGGTGAGAAGAATGCCAAACGGCAGCAGAAAACTGACAAACGTTATGTAGGCGCTCGACTTGGTGAAGACGAAAACTGCTGCCGGCGTCAGATACATCGCATAGTGGTACGCTGGCGTCGGGTTGTCCGACATCAGAATGACCGGCATGGTCTTTAGATTGTGAGTCTGGGCCACGCTGCTGATAACACGGGAGTGAAAGAAGCTGTCTGAAAAAGTTTGGTAAATCGTCACTGGTCCGTCGTTCACCACGGGACGCAATGCATCCGTACACCAGAGCGTGGCGGCTATCCCACTGATCAAAAGACAAAGAAAGTCTGGAAGATAATCAGCGCGCCCGTGATAATCTTTGGCAATTTCAGGATTGGAAAGCAGGATCACCAGACCGCCGCCAAGCACAATAAAGGCATTCGTGGCAATCCCGAATGACGTGAAGGACGAAAGCAAGAAGAGAATTGTATTTATAACGAGGTATCCACAAACAAACTGAAGCGAGAAGCTGTGAGCGGCTTTGAAGGAAAGCGCCGTGACCTTGATCAAGAAACGTCCGTATATCAAGGCGAGGGCGCACAGAGCTACAAAGACCGGAAACGCCCGAAGAGAAAATCGGTGACTTGCTTGAGAGTGCCAGATCGATAAGAACAGACTAGCTGTTAATACATAGAAAACGAGAAATCTGCTGCGGCCGAGCCATTCTTTTAGGTGGATTGACGAATCCACAACCAATCGACTGAGACGAATTCGTTGACCAGCCGCGTGCTGGTTGTTGTTTTTTACATCGCCAACCGCCTGTATTGCAGGGCTTCGAAAGGCTTTTTTCTGAGATTCAGATTGCATCAAGCCAACAGCACTCGTGCCCACTTCGTCCAGGAGAGATGCTGCAGCTTAATCACTCGTTCAGTTACTGAAGATCCTGGCATCGCTTGTTTCAGAAGTAGCCCGATACATTCCTGTTGTGTTAGTCCGTTCACCGTTCTCGGTAGTCATGCGGATCGTATAGACGGGGCGATCCATTGTCCGGAAATACATCTGTGCCAGGTACTCGCCAATCACGCCCAACGCAAACAATTGAACGCCGGAGAAAATGGAAATAATGGAGGCCAGAAATGCGAAGCCAGGCAAGTTGCCTCCTCGAACAAAATAACCGACCACAACGTCAACTAACACGAGAAAACCAAAGATCGTGAAGACGAATCCCGCGAGGCTCGCCAAACGCAGTGGCACCGTACTGAAGCCCGTTATCATTGTCATTGCGATCGAGAAGAGTTTGCGGACCGTGTAGCCCGACTCGCCGAAAAGTCGGCGATCGTGTCGAACCTTCACCGACGTCAAACGCGTACTCGCCCAAGTCAAAAGAACATCAATCGAGACGAGCGGACCGTGATAATGGTCGAAAGCGTCGCGCGTCTTGGTCCGGAACGCGCGAAAGGCACTCATAGTAAAAACGATGTCGGAACCAAAGGCGGAACGCAGTACCCGGCGAGCTGTGAATGACGCTAGCCTTCGCCAAAATCCGTGCTGCTTTTTCTCCGGAGTGCCATAAACGACGTCGTAGCCTTCGCTGAGCTTTTGGACGAGCTTGGGGATTTCCTCTGGCGGATGTTGCAAATCGTCATCGAGCGTCACTACGATGTCATGCCTGGCCATGCGAATGCCGCACAGCGCAGCATTCTGCTGGCCATAGTTGCGCATCAAGTCGATCCCGCGAATCCAACCATTCTCGGTAGCCAGGTCGGTGATCGTTTTCCAGCTGCCGTCTTCGCTACCATCGTTGACTAAAACGAGTTCGTAATCTGCGCATAAACTGCTCAAGACAGGTTGCAATCGTGAAACCAGTTCGTGAAGAGACTGTTCTGCGTTAAAGACAGGAACGACGACTGTCAGGTTCATGTAGCGTCTCGCGGGTTGGTTTAAGCCTTCGAATGGTCAGAAAATTTGCCTGTCAAAGAGATCCCGGAAGAGTCACTCATTGCCAGCCGTTCCTGCACAGCAGCTGCATTTTGAATAACGAAGCTAACCAAAGCGCAAATGGAAGCGACATCATTCGATGTGACAGCAGAGCCCGTTGGGAGGCAAATTATTCTGTCAGCCAACCATTCAGTATTTGGTAGGTGTGTGCTCACGGTCGGCTGTTCGGTTCGATAAGGCTCCATTCTGTGACAACCTGGATAAAAATACCGACGCGCCAAGACGTTCTCCGCCCACAAAATCTTTTCGAGATCATCCCGCCTTAAGCCGGCGGTTTCTCTCTCGACCTGCAGGGCTATGTATTGATAGTTATTCTTCTCGCCCTCGTTGTACAAGGCAAGGGAAATACCCGGGACGGTTGCCATTTGCCGCCGGTATTGATCGTAATGCCGACGATTGATCTCGATGAACGTATCCATGCTGGCAATTGAGTTCAAACCCATGGCGGCGCATACCTCATTCATCTTTCCATTGGTGCCGAGGCAAGCGACGGTGTCGAAGCCGGCGAAACCGAAGTTTCGCATCAAGCGGAGTCTGGTTGCTAACTCGTCGCTGTTTGTGACGACTGCTCCCCCCTCAAACGTGTTTATGAATTTCGTAGCGTGGAAGCTGAATATTTCGGCATCTCCAAAGCCACCAATCATCCTTCCCTTGTATGAACATCCCAGAGCGTGCGCGGCGTCAAAGATAAGAGCCAACCCATGTTGCTGGGCCAGATCGACAAGTGCATCCATGTCGCAAGGCCGTCCCCACAAATGCACCCCGATGATGCCACTGGTGCGGGCGGTGATCAACTTCCCGGCCTGGCGTGGATCGATATTATGTGTTGCTAGATCTATGTCACAGAATATGGGAGTGATCCCCAGCCATCTGAGAGCGTGCGCAGTCGCTGCGAACGTAAATGAGGGAACGATGACCTCCCCGGAGAGGCCCATAGCTTTCGCCAGGATTTCAAGCCCTATCGTGGCGTTGCAAACAGCAACGCAATGTTTGACGCCGATCAGTTCGCAAATGTGCTTTTCGAATTGTTGCAAATAAGGTCCGTCATTGGTGAGCCATCTTCGGTCCAGGATATCGTTAATTTGCTCGAGAAACGCTCCGCGGTCTCCGATGTTCGGCCGACCAACATGCAGCTTGTACGAAAAGAGTGGTGGGCCGCCGAAGATAGCGAGCTCTTCGACGCGCGACTTCTCGCTACGCATGCACATGTTGGACTGCGATCCGTCGTGGGTAGCGGGAGTTTCGGCATCTCCTCCACGATCGCTATGCATTAGCAAATCCTATTGTTGAACCGATTCGCGCGAGTGCCGGGTTGATTGCATCGGTCCAAAAGCATATCGCAATTGAGAGAAAGCTAAGCGTTGGCGATTTCGTTCTTTGTCAGACGGCGAAATGCTTCGACATATTTGCCGGAAGTTTTTTCGATCACTTCCTTCGGCAGACGCGGGGCGGGGGGAGTTTTATCCCAGTCGAGCGTCTCCAGATAATCGCGCACAAATTGCTTGTCGAAGCTGGGCGGGCTCTGACCGACCGCATACTGATCTTTTGGCCAGAAGCGCGAGGAATCGGGCGTCAGACATTCATCGATCAAAAGCAAGTCTTCACCAACAGTGCCAAACTCAAATTTCGTATCTGCGACGATGATCCCGCACTGATCGGCGTGATCGCGGCCGCGGGAATAAATTTCCAAACTTAGTGTCTTCACGCGCTCGGCCAGGTCTTTGCCGAGAATTTCGATGCATCGTTTCATGTCGATGTTCTCATCGTGACCGGTTTCCGCTTTCGTGGCTGGCGTGAAAATTGGCTTGGGCAGTTTGGACGCCAGTTTGAGTCCCCCGGGTAGCTCGATCCCGCAAACGCTCTGCGATTCCTGATATTCCTTCCAACCAGAACCAGCCAGATAACCGCGCACCACGCATTCAACGGGTAATGGCTTGGTTTTTTTTACGATCATGGAACGCCCGGCTAGCTGTTCCCGGAACGGCTGCAATTCTTTCGGGAACTCATCGAACGTTGCCGTGACGAAGTGATTTCGAACGTTGTCGAATCGCTTGAACCAGAACTCGGAAATCTGATTCAGCACTGCACCTTTGTAAGGAATCGGATCCGGAAGGATTACGTCAAAGGCGGAAATCCGATCGGTGACGACAAAGAGCAGTGTCTCGCCGAGATCGAAAACTTCGCGCACCTTGCCGCTACGCAGCTTGTTAATGCTTGGAAGGTCGATTGACGATTGCGTGGCGCTTTGCATGACCAAATGCTGAACGTTCAATGCTCAATTTTCAAGTAACTTGCTGTTTTGTCATGTCGAACCAATCCAGAACATCTTTGATTGATTCCAGAGATTCCTCGACTCGCTCGGAATGACAAAGTCATGCAGCGTAGGACATTAGTTTGGTTATGGCTGGGATCATTGTGAAACCGCGTGCGCGAATTTTGCATGGACACGACTGGGTGTTTTCCAGCGAAGTGCTCAAGGTGTTCGGAAGGCCTGCTGATGGCGATGTGATTTCTCTCAAGGACGGCAAGGATCATTTGATTGGGAGCGCCATTTACAATTCGAAATCGCAAATTAGCGCGCGCCGTTTCTCCCGTCGAAGGCAAGACCTCGATCAGGATTTCTTCCGGCGCCGCATCGA